>VFQQ010000556.1_pt1 | contig 71050 bp, 58 predicted proteins | sample 3512341 | NCBI WGS metagenome assembly VFQQ01 (sample SAMN10412373, study PRJNA504923) | tailings metagenome | isolation source: Relicate 2 Philex TSF1 revegetated site | place: Philippines: Tuba, Benguet | collected 2017-08-29
AATACGGACCTTTCGGGTTGCTAAAACCCGGAAGGTTTTTTTGTTTGTGGGGTAAAATAGCTGTCTCTCAAGATTACAAGCCATCGTTTGCTTAAGAAAACATACCCTTTTAACGTTATAGACTACTGGCTGCACAACACTGCTTTTGATTTTTCGATTTGACTGAAGAATTACTCCACAATAAAAGTCAATCCATTTCCGAAGGATTCAATCTTCAGGGTTTTGCCTTTATCTAACTCGCCTGCAAGAATTTTTTTACTGAGCACGTTCACTACTTCTTTTTGTATGAAGCGTTTTAAAGGTCGCGCTCCGTATTGCGCATCAAAACCTTCTTCGTCCAGGTAGTCTAAGGCATCGTTAGAAATTTCAAGTGTGATTTCTTTTTGCGTGAGCAACTGGCGCAGGTGTGTCAATTGCAATTCCACAATCTGCCTGATTTGCTTGCGCATCAACGGGCGGAACATCACAATCTCATCAATACGGTTCAGGAACTCGGGGCGGACGGTTTGTTTCAATCGCTCCATCACTTCCAATTTTGTGGTTTCCACTATTGCGTGGATGTTACTGTCATCAGTCAGATTTTCAAAGTTTGCCTGAATGATGTCGCTGCCCGTATTGGAGGTCATGATGATGATGGTGTTTTTGAAGTTCACCGTGCGCCCTTTATTGTCGGTCAATCGCCCGTCATCCAACACTTGTAACAAGATGTTGAACACATCGGGATGCGCCTTTTCAATTTCATCAAAGAGAATGACACTATATGGTTTTCTGCGCACGGCTTCGGTGAGCTGACCGCCTTCATCATAGCCCACATAGCCCGGAGGAGAACCTACCAAGCGGCTCACGCTGTGTTTCTCCTGATACTCACTCATGTCAATGCGCACCATGGCGGTATCGTCATTGAAAAGTACTTCGCTCAGTGCTTTACTCAACTCTGTTTTACCCACGCCTGTTGTTCCCAAAAAGAGAAATGAACCAATCGGTTTATGCTCGTCCTGCAAGCCTGCGCGGCTTCTGCGAATAGCATCGCTCACGGCTTCGATGGCTTCATCTTGCCCTTTCACGCGCTCGCGCAATTTATCTTCCAGATGAAGTAGTTTTTCTTTTTCGCCTTCCAGCATTCTTGTAACGGGAATGCCCGTCCACTTGCTGATGATGGCTGCAATATCCTCTGCATCCACTTCTTCTTTCAGCATTCTGTTATCGGGTGAGATGGCTGCCAACTGCTGCTCATAACCTTTGATGGTAGTTTCAGCTTCCTTCACTTTGCCGTAGCGGATTTCAGCCACCTTGCCATAGTTGCCTTCGCGCTCAGCTTGTTCAGCTTCTAATTTGTAATTCTCAATCTTGCGCTTCTCATCCTGTATCTTTTCAACGATTTCTTTTTCGCCCTGCCACTTCGCTTTTAGTTCGTTGCGTTGTTCTTGCAAGTTCGCCAACTCATTCTTCAATTCATTCAGCTTCTTCTCATCGCTCTCGCGTTTGATGGCTTCCATTTCGATTTCGAGTTGCATGATTCTTCGCTCGATTTCATCTAATGCTTCGGGCAATGAATCCATTTCCAAGCGCAGTTTTGCTGCGGCTTCGTCAATAAGGTCAATGGCTTTATCCGGCAAAAATCTATCGCTGATATACCTGCTTGAAAGCGACACGGAAGCGATGATGGCATCGTCTTTAATCTTCACCTTGTGGTGTGTTTCATAGCGTTCTTTCAAACCACGCAAAATGGAAATGGCATCTTCAATAGAAGGCTCATCAATCATCACTTTTTGAAAGCGTCTTTCTAATGCCTTATCCTTCTCGAAAAATTTCTGGTATTCATTTAATGTGGTGGCGCCCACTGCGCGCAATTCGCCACGCGCCAGTTCAGGCTTGATGATGTTAGCGGCATCCATAGCACCTTCGGTGGCGCCTGCACCAACAAGCGTATGTATTTCATCAATAAAGAGAATGATGCGCCCTGCGCTCTCCTTCACTTCTTTTACAACGGCTTTCAATCGCTCTTCAAAATCACCGCGATATTTTGCACCCGCCATTAGCGCACTGAGGTCGAGCGCATAAATGGTTTTGTTCTTTAAATTTTCGGGCACATCGCCTTTGATAATGCGGTGGGCAATGCCTTCTGCAATGGCGGTTTTACCTACACCCGGCTCGCCCACCAGCAATGGATTATTTTTTGTTTTGCGCGAAAGAATGTGCATCACCCTGCGAATTTCTTCATCGCGACCAATCACAGGATCGAGCTTGCCGGTGCGAGCGCGCTCATTCAGGTTCACTGCAAATTTTTCGAGTGAATTGTATTTGGCATCGCTATCCTGCGAAGTAACTTTTGAACCCTTGCGCAATTCTTCAATGGCTTTGCGCAGCTTCTTTTCTTCCAGACCTACAGCCTTTAAAATATTAGCTGCATCATCTTTTGTGGTAAGCAAAGCCAACAACAAGTGTTCCAGCGCCACGTAGCTATCGCCCATGTCCTTCATCACTTTATTTGCCTGCAACATCATTTGCCCAAAGCCTTGCGATGGAGTAAGATTTTGATTGCCGCCACTCACTTTCGGCATGGCGTTTAGTTTTTCTTCCACTTTGCCAAGCAAGATGTTTTTGTTCACTCCGGCTTTCTCTAAAATATAGGGTAGCGCATCTTCATCGGCATCTAACATTCCTTTCAGAAAATGCAAGGTGTCTAACTGTGGATGTCCATTGTCAAATGCGCTTTGCTGTGCATTGCTTAATGCTTCAAGTGCTTTTACGGTGAAATTGTTAGCGTTCATACGTTCAATTTTTTGAGGGACGAGGAACCAATGTCGCGGGACGATTTTTCAATTCCTTGCTCACCTCTTTGATGAAATTTTTTTCAGAACACTTATCAACTATTGAACCAAAGCAACAGAAGCGGAAGAAAGGGCAGGTGGATGTTGAGGAGTGGAAAATGTGGCAGAGCAACGAGCTTTTTTATTGCCAATATTTCCGATTAGCCGTTTTTGGCGTCTAAAAACCTTTTATAGTTTTCACTTTATATTATTTTATTATGTATAGATTTTTGTTTTTAAATTATTTATATTTCTATTTGCAAAAAATAAATACATGGAACTTACAAGCAAAATTCAAGGTTTACAGAGAGAACCGTTTATCGGGAAGAATTATTTTCAGTTACCGAAAGAGGATAGGTTACTGATTGTTGGAGAGAGTCATTACACAAGTGATGAGAAAGAAAGCACCGACATTAACTTAACTGTAAATACAGTTGGAAATTTTGGTTGGAACGATAAAATAAAGTTTTTCACCAATATGCGAAAAATAGTGTTAGAAAAGTCGAAACACGAGCCATCGCAGCTTTGGAACAACTGTGCCTTTTACAACTTTATTCAGAGTGTGATGAAATCTCCAACGGAGCGACCAAGCAAACAAGACTGGATTGAAAGTTGGAGAGTATTTTTCGAGTTAATGAAATTTTTGGAGCCTACTATAGTTGTTTTTGGAGGTACTTCTGCCGCCAATGTTCTAGCTAAGAATAAAAGCATTTTATGCTCGAATGAGCACGATTTTGACAGGGTTAGATACGACACCCAAATTGGAAAGTATTGCGCTAAGCGAACGGAGATAACACTTTCATCAGGGCATAACATAAGAGTATTGTTTCTACTTCATCCAAGCAGAATATCTAACATTCAACCTTGGCGTGAATATTTTTTGAAAATGTCAAATGGAAAATTGAGTTATCTAACCACATGAATAAAACAAGCAAAAGTTATGTTGAAATACATTGATCTTTCTCTCAAACAGATGGTCGAAAAATCCATAGAAGGCCATCTCTATTATCTGATTCCGAAAAAAATTAGGGATTCTAAACGGCATTCATCATGGACAGTAAAATATGCTGAAAGCGAAATACGAAAAACGAGCAAAGAACTTGAAATTGCTAAAAGGCTAGAGTTTGAGGAGGGTCTTGCAATAGAGAAGCGAAGGTTAGAGCTTGTTCGTGGACGTTTAAATTCAAAAAACCTAAACTCTGAACAGCTAACAATTTTAGATAAGCTAAAGCAATTGGATGAATGGAAACCAGAGACACGGGAAGGCAAATACATGAGAAGAAGAATGAAGAAACACCTTTATCAACGTTTTGAAATTAGCGTTTACGGCTTAATGAACATTCCCAAGACAGTAACTGAAAAGCAAGTTCGGAAGAAAATGATAAGAGCTGTTGAGCTATTGGAAAGAGAGCTGAATTTCCTCAAATCAAATATCATACTGCTAAGACAGTATGAAAAACTAAAAGCGCAATTGGATAAATCTTTGCAAAGAGATTTAGATAAGCTTTAACAAGTAGTTTCAAAAATGATAGTTGAAAGAAAGCTTCCCCTAAAACCTCGCACAAGGCGCGCGGTCTTTTTTAGTCCGTTTGATGTTGGCGATATAGGTAACGCCAATTTCTGCTGCGCCTTGGTAAAAAGTAGCGCTGGCAAGTTCACTGATGTTGAAGTCGTAACTAAAGCCAACCTGCAAGCCTTTGTAATCTAACCTTACTCCGGCAATCAGTGCATCGGGTGCCGGGTTTGCAAAGCGCGACCACAAGCCAAATGCTATGCCGTTTTTCTCATCGCCATCGGTTGAAAATACATATTGCGCATACGTTCCGGCATTCACCATCCATTGCGCTCCTTGATATAAAAACATGGCAGAAGGGATAAGATTGAACTTATCGGTGATGTCCACCACTGCACCAGCGTGCACAGTAATTTTTCCATTGATGCGTGAGCCGGTATTCACAAAGCGTTCGTTGGGTTGAAGGATATGGGTGTATGCTCCGCCCATATACATGTTCAATCTTCTCCTTATAGCCACATGATAACGCAGTCCAACGCCCGCATCAAAATTCGTGCTGTTGCCGGCAATGCTTTCAGGAATGCCATCGGAGAAAACCGCTCGTGCCGTGTTAAGTCCGCTCAGGCGCAATTCACCCAACAAGCCCAGAGCAATGGAATGCTTAATTTTTCTGCCGAAGCCTTTTGAGTAGGCAAGGTTAAGTGTGGCGTTAGTAGTTCGAAAATTCATATCACCCGCCCAATCGTTGAAGAAATTTGCGCCAATGCCCAGATAGTCGTTTTTAAGCACGTTCTTTAATAAGGAAGCGTCAACATAAGCGCCAACTGTTTGCAGCATGGCGTTTCCATATTCTGAATTAACCGTAAACCATTGATTGCGGTAAATTGCGCCTGCACGCACATCGCCTTCAAAAAAACCCGCCATGGCAGGATTTAAATGCAGCGGAAAAGAATGGATTTGCGAAAAGTGAACATCCTGCCCAAAAACAGAAACAGGAAACAATAGTAATAGCAAAAAACGCTTCATCAGAAAAGTGAGGGCGCGAATGTAGAAGATTGAAACAGTAACCTAAAATCAATTTTTATTCGGGCTGTTGCATTTATGTTGTGAAAAACTATCTTTGCACTCCTTTTTCGAGGAGGGTGTCCTCGATGTAAGACAAAAACAACAAAAAAATGTCGCGTTTAAACGTTACAAAACTTAAAGCCAGCGAGCTTGAACTGAAAGAAAAAGTAGTGAATGTGCGCAGGGTAGCTAAGGTTACCAAAGGCGGTAGAACATTCTCATTCTCAGCCACAGTGGTGGTTGGAAACGGCAACGGAATTGTTGGCGAAGGCTTAGGAAAAGCCCGCGAAGTTCAGGAAGCCATCCAAAAAGCTATTGACGATGCAAAGAAAAATTTGGTGAGTGTTCCTGTGTTTCACGGAACCATTCCTCACGTTCAGCACGGAAAATTCGGTGCAGCAAAAGTGATGTTGAAGCCTGCTTCACACGGAACCGGAGTAATTGCCGGTGGCGCTATGCGCGCAGTGTTGGAGAGTGCCGGAGTGAAAGACGTGTTGGCAAAATCATTAGGTGGTTCAAACCCTGCCAACGTAATCAAAGCAACATTGGATGCTTTGAGTCATTTGCGCGACCCTTACACCGTTTCGCGCAATCGCAGCGTGGCTTTGGATAAAGTATTCAAAGGATAATTCATTATTCCTCAACCATTTTCAAAAAACAGCAACATGGCTAAAGTACGTATCACCAAAGTTAAAAGTGAAATTGACCGCAATCAGCGTCAGAAAAACACTTTGATTGCATTGGGTTTAAATAAAATGAATGCAAGCAAAGAAGTGGAATTGAATCCCGCATTGGAAGGACAGATAGCCAAGGTGAAACACCTGCTTAAAGTAGAAGCTATCTAATTCATAAAAGAAAATAAGTAAACACATCAGCGATGGAACTTTACAATCTTGCTCCTGCAAAAGGCGCAACAAAAACCAAGAAACGTTTAGGACGCGGACAAGGCAGCACCACTGGCGGCACAGCCGGACGTGGACACAAAGGTGCCGGAAGCCGTTCAGGCTATAAAACCAAAAAAGGCTTTGAGGGCGGTCAAATGCCATTGCAAAGACGCTTACCTAAGTTTGGTTTCAAAAACCCATTCCGTGTTGAGTATCAGCAATTGAACTTGGGTCGCATTCAGGAATTGGTTGAAAAACACAACCTTGCTGAAATCACCGTTGATAACTTGCGCAGCATCAAATTAATCGGCAAATCCGAGTTGGTTAAAGTGTTGGGCAATGGTGAATTGAAAACTAAAGTGAACGTTAGCGTTCATGCCATCAGCGAAAGCGCTAAGCAAAAAATTGAAGGTCTCGGAGGAACGGTTACTATTGTGAAATAGACATAAGTTATGAGATTTGAGCCGCAAGTCTTGAATCTGATTTCTTTACTCAACAGCCGAATTTTCCCAATAAAAAAACATCCTGTTTTCAGAAGAAGTAAAACATGAAAAAACTAATAGAAACCCTCTCCAATATTTGGAAGATTGAAGAGCTCAGGCAGAGAATATTACTCACGCTTGGGCTTATTCTCATTTACAGAGTAGGCACATTCATCACCCTTCCCGGAATTGACCCAAGCGCATTGACCAACGTTGCCAGCCAGGGCAAAGGCGGCATTCTTGGTTTGGTGAACTTGTTTGCGGGTGGCGCTTTCAGCCGTGCTTCGGTGTTTGCGTTGGGTATCATGCCTTATATCTCTGCATCCATTGCAGTTCAGTTGCTTACCATTGTTGTTCCTTACTTCCAAAAACTACAGAAGGAAGGCGAAAGCGGCAGAAGGTTAATCAATCAATACACTCGTTTGCTCACTGTGGCAGTTACCTTGTTTCAAGGCATGGGCTATGTGGTTTATCTTACCAGTGTTGATGCTGATGCAATTCTTATAGCACCAACTTTGTTCTCCATTTCAACAGTGGTAGTGCTTACCACCGGAACATTGTTTGTGATGTGGATGGGTGAAAAAATCACCGACAAAGGTTTGGGCAATGGTATTTCCATCATCATCATGGTGGGTATTTTGGCTCGCTTGCCTGAGTCGCTGTTTCAGGAACTTACTTCGCGTTTGCAAAGCGGTGGTTTGATTGTGTTTGTGTTGGAGTTAGCTTTCTTGTTGGTGGTTATTGCAGGATGTATCATCCTTGTTCAGGGCACGCGCAGAATTCCTGTTCAGTATGCAAAACGCAACATTGTTCAGGGTGGTAAAATGATGCAATCAGGCGGTGTTCGTCAATATCTTCCTTTGAAGATTAACGCAGCCGGTGTAATGCCTATCATCTTTGCTCAGGCGATTATGTTCTTGCCTGCAACCATTGCACAGTTCCTTCCCGGAATGGATCAAAACAGCAAATTCCTGATTGCCTTCAACGACATTCGCTCGGTGCCTTACAACCTCACTTACTTCTTGTTGATTGTAGCTTTCACTTATTTCTACACTGCGTTAATTATCAATCCTCAGCAAATTTCGGATGATATGAAACGTAACAACGGTTTCATTCCGGGAGTGAAGCCCGGCAAGAACACCGCAGCTTTCATTGATACCGTTATATCACGCATCACTTTGCCCGGTTCCATTTTCTTGGGCTTTGTAGCAATTATGCCTGCAATTGTAATGTTGGTGGGTGTTCAGCAGGGTTTTGCTTTGTTCTATGGTGGCAGTTCGCTCATCATCATGGTGGGTGTAATTTTAGATACTTTGCAAAGCATTGAAACACATTTATTGAATCGCCACTACGATGGCTTGACATCTTCCGGAAGAATAAAAGGAAGACAAGGCTACGCGATGGCTTCAATGTAAAAAGAAATTTAAAGCCCTCAATTGAGGGCTTTTTTATGTAGGTGCGGGTTGACTTAGTTGCTCGCATTTTTTAAGTTGAATGTTTGACTTTTTTAAAAATCTGATGGCGCTTAAACCGAAAACAGAAGAAGAACTTGTGAAGATGCGCGAGAGCGCGCTGATGGTGAGTAAGGCTCATGCTGAAGTGGCTAAATTGATTCGCCCGGGCATCACCGGCAAGGCATTAGATAAGGTGGCTTATGAGTTTATCATGGATAACAATGCCACGCCTTCATTCCTGAACTATAATGGAACCTTCCCCGCTTCTCTATGTATTTCAGTAAACGATGTGGTTGTTCATGGTATTCCTGATGATGTGGAGTATAAGGATGGAGATATTGTGAGCATTGACTGTGGTGTATTTTTCAATGGTTATCATGGCGACATGGCTTACACTTATGCCATTGGCAGTGTGGCAGCAGACACCTTGGAGTTAATGCGCATTACCAAACAAAGCTTGTATGAAGGTGTTGCCAAAGCCATCACCAACAATCGCGTTGGCGACATTGCTTCAAGCATCCAAAATTTTTGTGAACAGCATGGTTATGGTGTGGTGCGTGAGTTAGTTGGACATGGCGTGGGCAGCAAACTGCATGAAGAGCCGCAAGTGCCAAACTATGGGCGCAAAGGCGATGGAAAAAAACTGTTGACCAATGTTACGCTTGCCATTGAACCCATGATAAACCTCGGCACAAAAGATGTTTACACCCGCGAAGATAACTGGACTGTTGCCACACAGGATGGCGCACCATCAGCCCACTTTGAGCACACCATTTGTGTAAAGCCGGGAAAGCCTGAAATACTCACCACATTTGAGTTTATTGAAGCTGCGGTGAGAGCAAACAAAGAATTGACTTTTGTTTAGTCAATCAATTGCCGCCTCTCAAATCAATTTCTGTGTTGTCGCCAATGTTCAGGCTTTGACTGAAACCTGTCAAACTTGCATCGCTTCCGATCAGTGAATTTTCCAGTGTTATATTCTCTAATTTGGTATAGTTGCCTATGATGGAATTTTGAATAATGGAATAGGAAACGTTAGTGTTTTCGCCAATGGTAACAAACGGACCAATGATGGAATTAGAAATTACAGATCCTTCGCCAATGCTAACGGGCGGAATGACTATTGTGTTTTGATGTGTGCCTTTTTCTTCAGCCAAATCGCCTTTGGTTCTCAACAGGGTGGCATTGGTTTCCAGTAAAATTTCTTTTTTGCCCAAATCGAACCATTGCTCCACTTTATAGCTGTTGAATTTCACTCCGCCTTCAATCATTTTTCTGAGTGCATCGGTGAGATGAAATTCATTGTTGGTAAGCACATTGTTTGCAATGTTGCGTTCCAATGCATCAAACAGTTGCGCTGTTTCAACCACATAGTAAAAGCCAACCAATGCCATGTTCGACTTTGGAATTGAGGGCTTTTCAATCACATTTTTTATGGTGCCGTCAGCGCTCAGTTCAGCCACGCCAAAAGTTCGGGGGTCTTCCACTTTTTTAATGCAAAGCGTTGAAGTGCCTGATTTTACAATGCTTTGAAGGTTTACATCCGTAATGGTGTCGCCCAATTGAATTACAACAGGCTGCGATAAATCAATTTGTTCTTTTGATTTTAGAATGGCGTGCCCCATTCCCTTGGGTGTTTCCTGATGAACGAATTCTGCATTAAGTTCAGGATAATTGGCTTGCACAAACTCCATGATTTTTTCGCCCAAATAGCCAATTACGAATACAAACTTTTCAACGCCATTATTTTTCAGGTTGTCAATAATGAAAGATAGAATTGGCTTGCCCGCAACAGCAATCAGCACTTTTGGTTGAGTGTAAGTGAGCGGACGAAGGCGAGTGCCGGCACCGGCAACTGGAATGATGGCTTGCATAATTTTCTGCGCACGAATATAGGCACAGAAAATGTTGACTTTGTTAGGATATCAAAAACTTATCGTCCGTCCACTGCGAAGCAGATGGGGCAGTTGGTTTTGATGTGCCCGCGCGCAGGGCAGTATTCGCGCCCGTAAAAGATAATTTGCAAATGCAGTTTGTCCCAAATGCTTTCAGGAAAAAGTCTTTTGGCATCGCGCTCGGTTTGCTCCACATTTTTTCCATTTGATAGTTTCCAGCGGTTCATCAGCCGGTGGATGTGGGTATCAACAGGAAATGCCGGAACGCCAAATGCCTGACTCATCACCACACTTGCAGTTTTATGCCCCACACCCGGCAATGCCTCCAAGTCCTGAAAAGTCTTTGGCACTTCGCCACCGTGTTTATCAAGCAGAATTTGCGACAAGCCGTGGATAGCTTTGGATTTTGCAGGCGATAGTCCGCAAGGCTTAATAATTTCTTTTATCTCCTCAACACTCATTTTAATCATCTGCATAGGCGTTTTTGCCTTTGCAAAAAGCAATGGTGTTATTTCGTTTACACGTTTATCTGTGCATTGTGCTGAAAGTAAAACGGCTATCAGTAAGGTGTAGGCATCGGTGTGATTGAGCGGTATCGGAGTTTCAGGATACAGCTCCTCTAATTTGCCGACAATAAAATTTACGCGCTCTTTTTTAGTCATGATGTTGCAATGATAGGAATGAAGTGGAATGCTGAACCGCAATAAATTGTTTCCTTCACGCCATGCAAATTAAGTCAGCGGAATACATTGGCAGTTATGTTCACTTAGAAAAATGCCCCGAACAGCATTTTCCGGAGTATGCTTTCATAGGCAGATCGAATGTGGGCAAAAGTTCACTCATCAATTATTTGTGCGAACGTAAGGCGTTGGCAAAAGTGAGTGTAACACCCGGGAAAACACAAACGCTCAACTTTTTTTTAATCAACCAAACATGGCATTTGGTGGATTTGCCGGGTTATGGCTATGCGAAAATTTCAAAGCGCATGCGCGAAACATGGAGCGGCATGATAAAGAAATATGTGCGGGAGCGAAAACAACTTCAATATGTTTTTCAATTAGTGGATGGCAGAATTTCGCCACAAAAAATAGATATTGATTTTGCGGGATTTTTAGGAGAGAATGGCATTCCTTTCGTAATTGTTTTTACCAAGTGCGATAAACTGAACAGCCCTGAAACGCAGAAAAACATTGCTGCATTCAAGCAGGCAATGAGCGAACAATGGGAAGAACTACCTCCAATGTTCACAACATCATCTGACAAAAAAATCGGGCGTGAAAGTATTATGGAGTTTATCGAAGCGGCAAATGCAGCTTTCAGATAACTACACTTCGCACGGATATTCAAACAAACAATTTTCTTTAATGATGTCCGCCACTTTATCCGGAACCATCTGCTCCCAACCGCTTTCACCTTGCTTAATCATGCCAATAACTTTAGGTGAAAAAATGCCAAGCACATTTTGGTCGTAGCCCTGCAAGTCCACAATGAAACCGCTTTGCTTTAAGTGCATGAACAGTGGGCGAAGTGTTTCCGGAATGTGTAAATTATTGGAAGTAATAACCGGCTTATCGGTGTTCGGTTGATAAGGATACATCAACATGATGGTGTTGCCTGTGAAAATGCCCCCGAAGTAGGAGAGGAGTTCGCGCGCAGGATTTTTGTAATGTTTTTCTTTAAACAACTCCAGCATATTCATCACCCCAATTATGATGCCGATGCTTTTGGGTTTGCAGCGGTCTAAATACTCAATCAGTTTATCGTGTTTGTGGCAGTTTGAAACCATCACCGTGTGCCCTAACGAACACAAAATATCGGCACGGTCAAGGAAATCTTTATCGCTATAGTTTTCGTCAGATTCTAAGTTTGCCAAAGTGATTTCAGATAGCACAGCAAGGTCGCAATCTTCGCAGCCGGTTATCTTTTTAAAGTTTTCTACTCCGCATTGAAGCATGTCTTCGTTCACTTTTGTTACAGGGCGGAAACGTCCGCGCAGGCAAAGAATGTTCTTTTTGTAAAGCACATCTTTGGGTTGATACACTTCCCTGTCTGCGCCAAAAATGGTAGCGTCAGTGTAACCTTTTCTAACGAGCATCAGCGCCAGTAAACGATTATCTACATTCAAATCGGGACCTTTCATCCGAATCATGTCTAGTTCCACTTGTTCAGATGAAATGCCATCGTAAAGCGAGTCAAGAAAATGGTCTAAATTATTGTTGTACCAATAGCAGGCGTAAATCAAATTTACGCCTAAAGTGCCAATAACTTTTTGTTGGGTAACGTTGTCTGTTCCCTTTAACCGAATGTGGAGTTTCACATCATTGGTGGGTCCACCATGTGTGAGTTGAAACCTTACGCCAAGCCATGCATGGGGGTCGTTGGTTTTCATGAAATTAATGGTGCTACAGGTGTCGGCAAAAGCAAAGAAACGTTTAGTGGCATACTTTTCGCCAATTAGTCTTTCCTGCAAAAGCGAAAACTCATGGTCGAGCATTTTGCGCAGCCTGGAAATGCTAACATACCTTCCGCTTTCCTCTCCGCCATAAATGGAATCGGAAAATGCCATGTCGTAAGCACTCATGGTTTTAGCAATGGTGCCCGAAGCACCACCTGCCTGGAAAAAAGTGCGCGCCACTTCCTGTCCGGCTCCTATTTCGGCAAAGGTGCCGTAAATGTCTTGGTCTAAATTAATTCTAAGCGCTTTGCGCTTGATGGAGATAGGTTCACGTTCCATATTCACAAAGTTATTTTACATGTCAGCACCATCAATCGTGTCTTAAACATTAACGGTGTTCACTGCACAAATGTTGTGCAATCGCTGATACGCGAATGTTAAGAATGGAAAACTTTTCAGTGAAAATCAGGAATGACTAAACTCCATTCTGCTTCCGTTGGCAGCAGGCATCACATCGCCATTGCTAAAAACTAAGATGCCATTCACAAATGTTTTTTCGATGCTGCCTTTAAATGTGTTGCCTTCAAACGGACTCCAGCCACATTTGTAAAGCAGGTTGCGTGTTTCCACTTTCCATTCTTTCTCAGTGTCAATCAACACCAAATCTGCATGATAGCCTTCGCGTAGGTAGCCGCGCTCTTTCACTTTGAAACACGTTGCCACCGCATGGGCATATTTCTCAACAATTTTCTCAAGTGAAATTTTTCCATCGTGGTAAAAGCCAAGCAGAATGTTCAGCGGATGCTGAATCAACGGCAAGCCTGCAGGCGCTTTTGAGTAATGCATGTTTTTTTCATCAATGGTGTGTGGCGCATGGTCGGTTGCCAACACATCAATGCGGTCATCCAAAAGTGCTGCCAGCAACGCGGCTTTGTGCCGCTTGTCTTTGATTGCCGGGTTGCATTTTATTTTGTTTCCAAGCATTGCATAGTCATCGGCATCGAACCATAAATGATGCACACAAACTTCAGCGGTTACTCGCTTTTGTGCCAATGGAATTTCGTTTGTAAACAGCTTTAGTTCCTCTTCGGTGGTGATGTGCAACACATGAAGGCGGGTGTTGTGTTTTTTTGCCAAAGCTACTGCTGCCGATGAGGAGGCATAGCAGACCTCTTCATTTCTGATAACCGGATGAAAAGATGCATCAAGTTTATCGCCATACTTTGCTTCAAACTCATTTTTTCGCTGCACCACACTTGGCTCGTGCTCGCAGTGGGTGGCAATGAGGTGTGGCGTTGATGAAAACACTTTTTCTAAAATTGCTGTGTTATCCACCAGCATGTTTCCGGTGCTGCTGCCCATGAAAATTTTCAATCCGCAAACGGTGTTTAGTGGTGTTTTCATCACCTCATCAAAGTTATCGTTACTCACACCCATGTAAAACGAATAATTGGCAGGCGAAACTTTTGATGCAATAGCATATTTTTCTTCAAGCAGTTGCTGTGTAAGCGTGGGCGGATTCACATTGGGCATTTCCATAAACGAGGTTACACCTCCTGCAACTGCCGCCTTCGATTCAGAGGCTATGTCGGCTTTGTGCGTTAAACCCGGTTCGCGAAAGTGAACCTGGTCATCAATCAAACCGGGTATCAGATGGAGCTTTTCGGCATTGATTTCTGTTGCTTTAAATGGCACATCAAACGAGCCATCAATTCTTTCAATTCTTCCGTTTTTCAATAATACATCGGCACTAAAAGTCTTTCCTTCATTCACCAATGTTGCGTTTCTGATAATGAAATTTTCCATCAGGCAAGAATAGCGAATGTTGTTTGCATTAGCCTAATCCACCACTTGCCATGTGTGGTCGGCAAGTAATTTCACGGTTGCTTCAAAATGGTAAGGGCATTTGCCATTCCATTCACCGGGTGAAATGATGGAAAGCAAAGGTTTGTCATCTTTTTTATAGAAGTAATATGTGTGTCCGATAATGGGCTTGAAAGTGATTCTTGCATTGTAAATTTCTTCCGAAACCCTGATGCGGTCATGAATTTCCTGAGCATCCTTCAATAAACTTTCAACCTGCCGCTTTATTTTTTGTAACTGAATGTCACTTTGCTCATACATGGCGCGCATGGCAATGCCTTTTGTTTTGCCTTCATCAATGGGTTTGATAATTGCGCTGCCAATGTTGTGTGCAAATGGAATAAGTCCCGGTGTTTCGGCTACTTTTTCTTTGTCAATAGGGTTGATGAATTCTTTCTGCATTGATGAATTGATATTTTGAACTTTAGTGAAAAGGAATTTGAGCTAATAATGTTCGCAAATATTTTTTCGGCAGTTCAATTCCATCAAAATCTGTTAAACCTTTAAACCTCAATGCAACAATCAAATCATTGCTCCCGAAAAAGGCATTACATTTGTTCTGCTTAAAAAAACATCATTAACTCAAATCAATTTAAACAATGAAGAAGCTATTCTTTATGTTCTGTTTGGCTGGCGTAGCATCGCTGGCAAATGCACAAGAGGGGGTTGCAAATCCGGTTGACCCCAATGCTCCCGAAATTAAGTGGGAGAGCACTGACCTTGATTATGGAACCATTCAACAAGATGCTGATGGCGCTCGCGAGTTCCGCTTTACAAACGTTGGCAAAAGCCCGTTGATTCTTTCAAACTGCCGCGGTTCTTGTGGCTGCACAGTGCCTGATTGCCCAAAGGAGCCAATCATGCCGGGTCAGAAAGGTGTAATCAAAGTTAGCTACGACACGCACCGCATCGGACCGTTCACTAAAACAGTTACAGTGGAATCAAACGCCAAGAACAACACCGAAACTTTGAAAATTCATGGTACTGTTCTTGACCCTAATGCTGCCGGAACTTCAGGTGCTGTGGAAACTAAGCCTGTTCCTGCAACACCACCTGCAGTTGCTCCTGCAAAAACTCAGCCTGCACCGGCTGCAAAAACCGAGAAGAAAGGCGGTTCGAAATAATTTGAAACGCTGTTGATATTTGAGAGGCTGTTCGGAATTCGGACAGCCTTTTTTTGTTTAGACAATAGGGAATTTGATTGTGCAATGTTGCAGGAAGTGATTGACTGAATACAATGTTTGCCAACTAATTCTATTTTCAGCCGATGAAACTTTAGCCGAATTAAGGCAGACAGAATTTTTAAGCATGAAGCATTTATTATCAGTAGTTTTCCTTTTTCCTTTTTTCCTCTGTGCCCAAATAGGCGCTCAGTTTTCCACCGAACCCAACCAGTTTGCCAAAGACATGGTGGCATTCATGAATATCAATGGCTTGCCCGATTGTAAAATTGCCACTGATGCTTTCAATAAAGTTTTGAAAGATGGCAAAATCACAGAGCAACAGCTTAAATACATGGCATCAACTGCCAACGTGATGCGCGAGCGCAACATGCCTGCATCTCCTTCATTTGTGAACTATTTAAATGCAGTGGTTGCTTTTGCCAACAGTGGAAAACCGGAATCGGTCTTTAATGATTGGGATGATGTTTGCGAGCAATTGCTGCGCAATCTTAAGCGCGGTGATAACCGCGAATACACCTCCTTTCTGGAATTCTCGAAAGTTTACTTTGAACATAACGCACTGCACATCTCGCAGGCTAAAACATGGAAGGTGGATGCGCAGGATTGCAAACTGGAATATGTGGAAGGTAAGCCACGACTGAAAATTCCGCAAACACGTTTCTATGGTTTTCTTACATCTGACACTATTCAGGTTTACAACACTTCAGGTTATTACTTCCCTGTTGAAAATAAGTTTGAAGGCAAAGGCGGACGTACCGATTGGAAACGCGCCAGTCAAGATGTGAACAAAGTTTTCTGCCAACTGAAAAACTATACGGTTAACCTTTCAAACTATGGCTTTACTGCTGACTCGGCAGTTTTCACGAACAGCTATTATCTGAAAAAAACTTTGTTGGGTAAATACACCGATAAGTTAGTGTTCAGAAGCGATACATCCTCATCCGACTATCCGCGATTTGAGTCTTACGACAACAACATTGTTTTGAATCAGGTTGCGCCAAACGTTGACTACTTTGGTGGCTTTAACTTTTGGGGAACAAAGGTGGTGGGCTACTCCTCGAATGGCGAAACTGCGGGTTTCAACTTCTATTCAAAAGATGGTAAGAAACTAATCATGCGCCTTTACTCCAAGGATGTGCTCATCATTCGCGACAAAGAACTTGGAGCATCCAAAGCTGAAATGGTGATTTACTTCGGAAAAGACTCCATCTATCATCCGTCAGTTAACCTCACTTACAAAGTTGATAAGCGCGAAGTGCGCATTTTGCGTGGCGAAACAGCTATTGGTCGCTCGCGATTTATTGATTCTTACCACCAATATGAATTTGAAACCGATGCCATTTTCTGGAACTTAGATTCCACCCGTTTGCAGTTCAAAATCCTTTCGGGTGTGGGTGTAAACCCTGCAAATTTTGAAAGTACCAACTACTTCAATAAGGACCGCATCAGGCAAATTCAGGGTGTAGCAAATTATGAGCCGCTTTCCATTTTGCGCGTGCTGAAAAGCCAGCTTGGCGTTGATGAAATTCCTGCTGAAACCTATGCAAAAAAGATTGACCCAAAACTTACCGAAGTACAAATCCGCAGTTTGCTTTACAAGTTAGTTGAGCAGGGGTTTATCATTTACAATCAGGAAACGGGCATGATTAAAGTGCGCGAGAAAACCGACATGTATGTGCTTGCCAATGCCAAGAAAACCGATTACGACATCATTCGCATGCGCTCTGTTTCACCGGGTGGAACAGACTATTTAGATTTAAGCAATGCCGATATGGATTTGAAAGGTGTGAGTCTTATCCCCATCAGCGACACCGCAAATGTGATGTTTTTCCCGCGCAAGAAATCGGTTACGCTTTTGAAAAACCGCGACCTGATGTTGGATGGAACCATCATTGCAGGACGGATTGACATTTCGGGCGAAAAGCACCGTTTTGAGTATGATACCTTCAAAGTGGATTTGCCTCAAGTGGATTCGCTGATGATGTTCGTTCCTGATGGCGATAAGTTGGATGAAGAAGGTAAACCTCTTTTGCAACCATTACGCTCAAAACTTGAAAACCTTTCAGGTATGCTGGAAGTAGATGCGCCCATCAACAAATCGGGCAGAGCGCGATTGCATCAGTTCCCGCGCATCACCACAAAGGGTTCTTCTTTTGTTTACTACGAGGACTCCACTTCCAACAAAGGCGCATACAGCAAAAAGGATTTCTTTTTTGAAGTGGAACCATTTACCATCGACAGCCTGAATAACCTTGAACCATCGGTGCTCGACTTCAAGGGTAAATTAGTGAGCGGTGGAATTTTTCCCGACATCAGCGAGAATCTGAAGTTGCAGGAAGACATGTCGCTTGGTTTTAAAACCGGAACACCAAAGGATGGCTTGGCATTGTTTAAGGATAAAGGCAACTACAAAGGAGCCATCAATTTAGATTATGACGGCTTAAAAGGAGATGGCGTAATCACCCACAGCACTGCGGCTTTTGAATCTTCCAAAATCAGGTTCTATCCCGATTCTGTGCTGGCAAGAACAGATTCATTCACCATTGCCGCCACAAAAACGGGTGTGATGACCCCCGATGTGCAATCGGTGGGCGTGGATATTTTTTGGAAGAGCAAAGCCGACAGCATGTATGCCCGCATGACCGAAACACCTTTTGCCATGTATGGAAAATCAACTCAGCTGAAGGGGAACTTACTGCTTACCGGCACAGGTTTGTTTGGAGAAGGAACGCTCGACTGGAACGAAGCAAACTTAATTTCCAATCAGTTCTATTTTAAGTATGACAATTTGGGTGCCGACACAGCCGAACTGCGCATCAAAACACCCGATGGAACCGAAACAGCTTTCCTTTCTCAAAACGTGAAATCAAAAGTAGATTTTGCAAAACGAGAAGGCAATTTCAGCAACAACTTAAAGGGTGTGCCCACCGAGTTTACTTACAATCAATACAACACTTTGATTCCCGATTTCCGATGGGACATTGATAAACACATTCTTGAATTTAAAGCGCCCGAAGGCAGCAAAGGCGAAATGTTTACTTCGCTAAACAAAAGCCAGAAGGGCTTGAAGTTCATTGCCAAACGCGCTACTTACGACCTGTTGAATTCCATTCTCACTGTTGAGCAGATTCCCGAAATCATTGTTGCCGATTCACGCATCATTCCCGATTCGGGGAAGGTGGTAATTGAAGCCGATGCCAAAATGCGCACGCTCGAAAATGCTACCATCATTTCCGACACCATCAGCGGCACACACAAAATTTCAAAAGCCACGCTCGACATCATCAGCAAAGCCGAATTGCGCGGCAGGGGCGAGTATAAATATCAAGCCATCAACACGCCCGAGCAAACCATTGTTTTTGATGACATCAGTGTGAAGAAAACAGCGGTGGGCGAACGCAAAAACAAAGAGGAAGAATACCACCTTTCTTCAAAAGGTCCCATTGAGGAAAACATGAAGTTTGTGCTTTATCCCGATGTTACTTTTCATGGCGAGGCAAGCATGTATTCGCAAAACCCTTACATGGTTTTTAAAGGCGTGGGCAGAATTGCCTACAAAAATGCAAACATCGAACCTTCTGAGTTTACGTTTGAAGACACCATCAATCCCAAGCAACTGAAAATTCACTACAAGCCAGATACCAAAGATGCCACCGGAACGCCCGTAGTGGCGGGCATCAGTTGTGCCAAAACTGCCGAGGAAGTTCACCTTTATGCCAATCTACTTTCAGTGAAAGAAAACCTCACCGACCCCGTGATTCTGAAAGCCGATGGAATTGTTTACCACGACCAGAAAAAGAACGAATACCTGTTTGGGGATGAAAAGAAAATTTTGGATGCCTATCCGAAAGGTAACATGCTTCGCTACAACGATGAAAAAGGAATGGTGTATGGCGAAGGGGAATTTACACCGGGTTTAGATTTTGGCGCATTGAAGTTCCGCATGGTGGGCGACATAGAGAACGACATCAACAAGGGTTCTTTCAACCTTAACACCACCTTAGGTTTTGATATTCAGCTGGGCAAAGAGCTGAATGAAAAATTAGCGCAAATTATGTATGCCGATAACGTGGACAACAATGATGTTAATTATGACAACGAGCGATTTCGCAGACAATTGGCACAGTTGTGCGAAGACAAAAAAGACGATGGTGTGTTCAAGGAATATGAGCGCGCAGGCAATTTCAAACGCCCGAAAGAATTCACCCACAATTTGGTGCTTACCGGTGTGAACTTGGTTTTCGACCGCGAAGACGGCACTCTGCGCAGCACCGGAAAGTTAGGCTTGGCACTGGTGGGCGAGCGCAACATCAGCAAGAAAGTAGATGGTTTTGTTGAACTCGGCTATCGCCAAGGTTCCGATTATTTCAACATCCACATCCGCACCGGAGCCAGCGAATGGTTTTACTTTGAATACAGCCGCGGTGTGTTGGGCGTGCTCAGTTCCTACGATGTTTTTGCCACACAAATTGGCGCATTGATGCCAAGCGGCAAAAACGTAGTTAAAGCAGATGGCGGAAAGTTTTATCGCTATGTAATCGGCTCAGCCGGCAACAGGCAAGACTTTTTAGACCGCATGCGCGAAAAGCAAATTGCAGCAGGCGAGAAGCCCGATGAAATGCCTAAGCCGCGCCCTAAACCTAAGCCTGTGCAGGAGCAAGTTCCGCAGGGCGATGGCGAAGAGCAGCAAACTCCTGCCACGCAAGCGCCCGGAGCAGGTGCTGTGGGCGAGCCTGGTGCCGAGCAACCTAAGAAAGGCGGAAGAAGGCAGAAATACACCAATGAAATTAAGCAGGATGACGCCCCTGCTCGTGCACAGCCTGACGCTTCCCAGCAGGAAAGTACCCCTGCAACCGAAACCCCCGAGGCTGCTCCGCAGCAAAAAATCGAGCCGCCAAAGCCTGCACGCAGAGGTAAATACACCAATGAAGTGAAGGAAGAAAGCCGGCCGGTTTCGGAGCCGGTGCAAGAAGAAAAACCTGCTGCTGAACCAGCACCAAGTAAAGGGGTGAGCACCGAAGATGCACCTGTAAAACCTAAGAAGCCTGCAAAGGAAAAAGTGGAGGAACCGAAGCCCGAACCTGCGAAAGAGATTGCGCCAACCGATGGCGTGAACACCGAAGAGGTGCCCGACAAGAGCAAGAAGCCTAAAAAGGAAAAGGTGGAAGAACCCAAACCCGAACCTGTTCAGGAAGCCGCCCCAACCGATGGCGTGAGCACTGAAGATGTGCCTGATAAGAATAAAAAGAAGAAGAAAAAAAGTAAAGACGATGACCCTTTTGAGGATTGAAAGGCTTTGAGTTTTTGGTCATGATTGGTGTTATCACCAACTACTCCCCCAAATATGGCACCTCCGATTTATCATTGATGATGAGGTGTGGCTTAAAACCAAAGAACCAGTCCATGGTAGATTTACCCACTTCCGCTATTCCCTTGAACACCTTGTTGCGCTTGATTCTTTTGTTGTGGCACACCCTCAAAACAGTAGAATCAATAAAGCTGATGCCGGTGCATTCTCCCCTGCAACAATGGTGCAAAAAAAGCATGAAGGCTACTGAATGGCGATGGCTTAACTCAATAAAGCGATTGTAGGAAACGAAACCGGGGAAATCATCTTTTCAAATGAACGCACACATAATGCAAAGAGAAGTGTTTGAAGTTTCTGAATTGCCCGCCATGGAAAGCAATCAGTAGCGTGATGGCTTCTGATGCGCACAACCCGGCTTTTCTGTTGTGCTTAGGGGTGCCATCATGGTCGGGTAACTGATGTTTTACAAATTCATGCTCAAAAGCATTACAGAAATCATCGGTTCTAAAGAAAATATCTACAATTTTGTCTCGGAGAGATAGAGTGTTCATCTTTGATATAATTATTTGTTTGTCTGACTTTAATATATAAAATATCATTATATTCTCTCTATTTTTCTACCGCTTTTTTACCACTTCCTTATCCCGAACTCAGGTTAATAGTAAGGTTTTCAGAATAGTGGTGAGGTGAAAAAACATCAATGCATTACGATTCTTTTAACACCGTTTTTTATGTTTATTTCGAAGTATAGTTGTTTAAAGTTTGAATGCACCATCAAAGCTGAAATTGCTTGATGTGCCGAGTGTTTGAAAATGGAGCATTGATAACTCTTTTTGCTTTTGTTGGTTAAAATTCTGCCAAAATCAAAAACTTTAATACTATTGGTTTCGTGAATGCAACAATGTCAGCCGAGAAAGTAACTGAAAAACAGCCTCAACCCAAATACGTGGCTCCCGAAACAAAGTATTATCACAGCAAAGAGGACTTCGATAAAGCCGTAGGCAAGGATTTCATTAAGCACGCCAACAGAGTGTTGGAAAAAGGGGAGAAGTTCATTGTGGGTTTATCACATGGGCAGTCGCCTTCGGGTGCCTATGATTTCATTCTGAAAAACTACAGGGAAATCATCCGCCCCGAAAACATCATTTACACTTTTGTAAACTCCAAGTTCCAAAGCCAAGCCAACCTGGTGGGCATCACCGATGCCACTTTGTTTTTAAAAAAACTGTTCAAAGCTGGGTGGTTGAATCGCGCACAAATTCTTGGCTCAGCCATCAGCAAACAATCGCTTGAAACCTATGTGGTGGAGTTTAACAACACCATTAAGACCTACCTAAACGGGCAGCAGAAAACAGGGCTGGATTATGTGTTCCTTTCGTGCAGTTCGCATGGGCGCATTGCCGGCATTGAGCGCAATTCAAAAGCATTTAACTCCACTGAAATTGCTGTGTTGGTAAGCTACCGCAAGGACAAGGAAATGACCGTTACGCCACACTTTTTGAAGCAAACCAATCGCATTGCTTTCCTTGCCACAAAAGCCGATAAGCGCAGACCGCTTGCTTGGCTATATGATGTGCACGGCAAGGAAAATGAAAGCCCAAGCTTTATCCGCCACATCGAAAAGGTGGAAAAGCGCATGACGGTGTTTATTGATGACCATGCCCTCACCTGGCCTCAAATTGAAGTGGTGCGCAATACACCCTATGGCGATTCGGTGATTAGGGTGGACACCGCCAATCCCTACAAAGCCAACGCAAAGGAAAAACTGCCTGTGATTGTGATGATTCACGGCTTTCTGGGGTTGAATTCTTTTGATGGGTTGCTGGCAAAAATTCCATCGCATCAATACATTGCCGCTGCCATGCACTATGGCACCATTCCGCACGATTTGCCGCCCGAGGAATACTCGCATCACATTGCCCGAAACATTGAAGCAGTGGTGCGCTATTTTGGTGAAAACGGGCACCCGGTTTACATCTTTGACCATTCCATGGGCAACATTTATTTTATGATGATTGACCGCGAGTTGAAACAGTTTGAAGGCATCAGGAAGTATTTGCGCGGGCGCATTGGCGCAAATCCATTTTTTGGCGAAGAATCCAAACATGCCATCATCGGGTTTTTAGACACGGTGATTCTGCCTGCAATGTCGGCAAAAGATAGCCTTACAGCCCGTGCCATGCTGATGGCGCTGAGGAGTGTGGTGCCCTTTGATTCAAAAGCTGGGGTGCGCAAGCGCGGCATCAACCTTTCCGATTGGCTGATTAGGAAAGATTCAGCCATGCGAGAAAAAATTTGGGCAGCCGCCAAAAAGCGCATTCTGGAACTGATGTCGCAAATGGACTCGCTGCCGCACCTCAACCGTATCCCCATCGAAAAGGCGCTGAATCGCTTGCCGGCAAAGGTGTTTGCCATTCAAATTCATTCGGCTTTAGAACAATCCAAGGCTTTTGATAAGCAAGTGGGCTTGCTGAACATTCCTAAATACCACATCCCTGTTCTTATTCTGAAAAGCGAGCGCGATGGCGTTGCCAAATTCACCGACCACATTTACAAAGGCAGAAACATTGAAGTGAAGGATGTTACCAACGAGCAGGAAGATGACCTTTTCCGCGAGCATCTTTACCACATGGTTTACCCGCAGGAAGCCACCGAAATTATTGATGCCTTTATCCAAAACACAGAAGCAGAGCATTTGGCGCACGAGAATTAAACCCGCTAAAGGTTTGCGCTTGGAACCACAAAAGTTGCCTTTAGCACCACACCGATGAAGCGTGCATGCAACAGGGCTAAGCATTTCGCACTGCTCGTTAAACCTTTCACGTTTACTTTTAACTTTTAGATATTTTATTTTATTACGCAGATATTTTATTTCACTATAAAATTTAATTTTTTAATAAATAGATATTTATATTTGTTAAAAAAATAATTATCTTATATTTAAAATAAAATATCTTTACATTAAATTGTTTTATTTTTTAAATAAATTATTATATCCTTTTATTGATTTAAAATATCTTTGAAATAAATTATTATATCTCAATACTAAATTTTTTGTTTAAACACATAACATGAAAAAGAGAGTGAACAGAAAGTTTGTGGGCAGCGATGCACTGATGCTGGAATCATCTGAAATGCTGCTGGAATTGTTTAAAAAGCATATAGACAGCTTCATGGATTTCGACACCATGCTCAACCCCGCCTTTGCCATTGCGTGGGCGCAAGCCATCAACGATGCACGGGGCACGCAGACGGACAACACCGTTGTGGGTGGGCAAATCAATCAAACCCACAAGGTGAAACAGGCAATGCAACATGCCGTGGATGCCACGCTGGGCATATTTTTTTTTGCCGAAAAAGCCTTTGAAGGCAATGCCGAGCGCATGGCAAGTTTTGGCAAAGGAAAAGGTTTGGCGCACGCCCGCAAATCGCAGCCGCGCATGGTTGAGTTTATGAATGCACTGGCAAAAAACGTTGCGCGCCACAGCGCCCGGCTTGCAGCGGCTGGCGCCACCCCGCAAATCATCGGTGCAGTTGCCACCACACGCAGCGAGTTGAATGCAATCAACCAAGTGCAAAACAATAACATTAAAAACCGCCCGATAATCACCGCAGAACGCATCGAGGCGCTCAACCGCGCCTATGGTTTCGGCAGAACAGTTTGCAAAGCCGCCAAAAGGGTTTTCCGCACCAAGCCCGAAATTGCCATGGCATTCAGGTTCAAAACATAAGGCAACAGCGGCAAATCGGGTAGGGGTTTAATCCACCCAATCGGCAATGAAAAGATTGGTGTCGCGCGTGCCGCCATTGTTGCGGTTGCTGCTCCAAACCAACTTTTTTCCATCGGGCGAAAACATGGGGAAGGCGTTGAAAATGCTTTCGGTGGTGATGCGCTCCAAGCCTGTTCCATCATCGTTTATCATAAACAATTGAAAATCGTAACCGCGTTGCGAATGATGATTGGAAGAAAAAATAATCTTCTTGCCGGATGGATGAAAAAATGGCGCCCAGTTGGCTTTGCCAAGGTTAGTTACTTGTTTTAAATCGCTGCCATCGGTGTTGCAGGTGTAAATTTCCATGTTGGTGGGCATCACCAAATTTTGCGCCAGTAAATCTTTGTATTCTTTCACCTCCTCATCGGTTTTTGGGCGCGATGCGCGAAACACCAAACGCTTGCTGTCGGGTGAAAAGAACGCACCGCCATCGTAGCCCAAACCAAATGTGATTTGTTTCACATTGGAGCCGTCAATGTCCATGACATATAAATCCAAATCGCCATTGCGGGTGGAGGTGAACACTATCTTTTTTCCATCGGGCGAAACGGTGGCTTCGGCATCGTAGCCCGGTGTGTTGGTGAGTTGGGCAGTGATGTTTCCCTTTTTATCGGCAACAAAAATGTCGAACTCGGGGTAGATGGGCCACAAGTATTTTTTGTCATCGCGCGGTGGCGGAGGAGGCGGGCACGAATCGTTTGCCGGATGTGTTGAGGCATACAAAATATGTTGGTTGTCGGGCATGTAGTAGGAGCAGGTTGTTCTGCCCTTTCCGGTGCTGATGAGCTGCGGACGATAGGTGGAATCGGTAGCGCGCGAAATTTCAATGTCATAAATCTGGTCGCACGGAACGTTCCATTGCGGGTTGGTAATTTGGCAGGAAAGAAACTTGCCATCGGGGCTGAAATATGCCTCGGCATTATCGCCACCGAAGGTGAGTTGGCGAATGTTTTTCAGGTGCTTATCCTCCACGCTTTGCGCGAAAACAACCGATGATGCCATCAGTAATGCAGCAAAAATTATTCTCATGCTGCGAATAGAGAATTTACTGTCGGTTTGCGCAAACTAAAATTGTCATGCTTATGTCATTACCCTAAAAATCGGGGGAAGTTTCATTGCGGAAATGTCCGTTCATGCGCACTTTTTCGGCTGTTTTTCGGGCTTCGTCAATGGTGGGTATCACTTTCATCAGGTGCTGAGTGATAATAATTTGCCGTTGCTTTTCCGATGGCACACTCAGCAACCTGCATTGCTCTTCCAGGCTCATAGCAACATAAGGCGCAAGGTCAAACGATAAGGGATTTTTAAACTTCTTATTAGGGTCGAAATCTGTGCCCAAATGCTGATGCAGTTTCATCACCAATTCCAAGAGGTTAGCATTTAGTTCATGAACATCAAAAGGCTTGAAAGGCACATCGGCAACAATGGCTCCGGTGTATAGCTTATCGGGAACTTCGCGCACCACTTCCAGAATTTGCAGAATGCCGATGCCCTCGGTGCGGATGTCCATTTCGCCATTGTCATATCGCTGCGCAATTTCAGTTAGCCGCAGTTCGGTGCAGTAATCATAAACGTTATCGCCAATTACTGCCGGCATGGCAAAGTTTTTTCCGGTTTCAAAACATTCGTTGATGAGTTGCTTGTAACGCGGCTCAAAAATGTGCAGGTTCAGGTATTGACCGGGAAAAACCGCAAGCTTTAAAGGGAAAATAGGAATGAATTTTGCCATTTCTTTTTAACTATTGGAATTGAACATTTGTAGTTTCAATCCATCAGCTAATGTGCAAATTCTATCAATTTATGCATGCATCATTTTACAAGCCATGACATGCTAATTCTTTTCCATCAGAAAAAGATACTCCAAATACCGTCCATCGCTGTTAATCCATTCATTAGTCCAGCGCATTTGCCCCATAACGTTTTTCTTGTAATCAATTTCGAGTGCGCGAACAAGCGTTCCTGCTGAACTGATAATATCGAAAAGTTCTTCCTTTGTTGCCCTTCCTCCCGAACTGTAAGAAAGCAGTATGTAGCGAGAATTAGTTTGATGAATCAGTCTTTTTATTGCCTGCATGGCTATGAAATGTCCGTTTTCATCTTTTCTAAATTCTTCAAACACAGATGCTGCAACCTCATCACGGGAATCTTCTCTGCGGTTAACTTTTCCGAAAAGTTTTGGTTTGTCGTTTAAAATTACCGAAGTCCAAATGTGATAGTAGGAGTTGTACCTCACACGGCTTGGTGGCATTTTCTCATTGTTTGAGCCATAGGGAGGGTCGAAGTAAACCAAGTCAAATTCGCGATTTGAAACTGTTTCAAAAATGTCACCTCTTAAAACTTCATTTTGCTGTTTGTTCTTAAAGAGCATGGGGACATGTAAATGCAAGTCATTGTATGAACGGGGCGACCAGTCGGCAAGGTATGCGGCATAGTGCCCCAAAGTGCTATCAACCGAATCTAATGCAAGGATAAGGCTTGTGAGTGCAACTGACTTTTCAACTTCGTTCAAGTTCAGCTTTTCAATTTCATCACGAATTGCATCAAGCTTCATAGTATTTTTAAGTTGAAAAGGTCTTTTTTCAGTGTTTGAAGAATTGCCACCATAGTGCTCCGAGAACCAACCTTCATAACCTGATAAGGAGTTCAGGTGGTCAATCATTGGCTTGTAATGTTTTGGGTTATTTGTGTTCAACAGATATGCTTTAGCCAAAGTTTCTGACCAAACAGAAATATCGCTTGATGTTGTTTGAAACCCTGTTTTTGCGAAAGCCTGAGAAACTCTCGTTGAACCGCTGAACCCATCTAAAACAGTGTTGACTTCTATCTCTGAAATCATATCAAAGATATAGGGCAGTATTTTCAGTTTAGAGCCTGCATACTTAATGCCTTCGGTTTTCGGTGCTTGGATTTTTGCATTACCAAATAGGTCTATCATACCATTCATTTTTTCAACTTGAGGTTGTCAATGTCTTTTTGAAGTAACTCATTTGCTTCAGCGTGACCTTTCTCTGTTGCATTCAGAGCCAAACTAAACAGTTTTACCAACGCATGATTATGAGAGTAATCTATCCATCCGTTTGTAATGCTGTCAAAAAAATCAAGGGCGTTTCTTGTATGAGTCCACAAACCCCGTTGCAAAGCGTTAGCAGATGCTCCGCCATATCTCACCTCGCAGATGTAATTGTTGTTCTTGTCTAAGAACATATAAATGGGATGCTTTCTGCCTTTTCCTTGACTTTTACCTCCAAAACTTTCTCCCTTGCCAATATGAATGATTCTAGCAGTTTCGTTCATCGCTTTTTCGTGATCAAAAATCATGATGTTGCACTGCTTAACGGATTCGTTGTATATCAGAGGCATTACATTAACATTCAAAAAATCCTTGAATGCATCGGACTTGAAAACTGATTGAATCTGCTTTTTGTTGATTATATCTTTCCCTTGGCTTTCCAAGAAGGGGAACATTTTTTGGTCGCTATCAGTTGAGAGTTGCAGCGGACCATCTCCGTATGCTTTTAGGCTTACAGGAAACTTTGCCTCACTTAACAGATTTATGATAAGAATATCTTCTTCTCTCTCTTTGGCTCGGAATAAATCTTTGCCAACATGAATTGATTTGAAGTCATACATAAACTGGTTAATGAACTCTGAAATGCCAATTTCGGCTAAGTCTCCATGAGTTTTGTTGCCCACAAGTCTCATTGTGAAAATATTGCTTAAAGTGTTCACAACTATGTGCCTCTCTTTGCTCACTAAAAGTTTGAATCGCTGCTTAAAGTCTGAGTAGGGGTTCATTTGTTTTTCATTGGTCATTTTAAAATGCTGCCATCGGCAAGTTTACTAAAAATTGGGGCGCCAATTTCTTCATCCATGAAATCATGTATGTATGATTTTAAGCGTTGCTTTGGTTTTTTTCCAAGACACTGTTTGCCGTAAGCAACAATTCCATCTCATCATCGCCTCTTTTTCCTCACCGATGCTTCCTGTGTTTTACTGGAATTTGATACCAATCGGTTGATTTCTTCTGCTTCGATGTATGAAAGGTTTCGCCATTTACCAATGGGTAAGTTGCCTAAGCGGATGTTCATGATGCGCACGCGCTTAAGGCTTTGGACTTCATAGCCCAATGCTTCACACATTCTTCGGATTTGGCGGTTCAGCCCTTGGGTGAGGATGATTTTAAAGGTTCTGGCGCTAAGGGTTTTTACAACACAGGGTTTTGTTTTTTCGCCCAAAATCCGCACTCCTTCCGACATTTGCTTCGCAAATGTGGCGTTGAGTGGTTTGTTTACCGACACTATGTATTCTTTCTCATGCTCATTGCCGGCACGCAAAATTTTGTTCACAATGTCGCCATCATTGGTTAGGAAAATCAAACCCTCAGAGTCCTTATCTAATCGCCCGATGGGGAAAATGCGCTTTGGATGCTTGATGAAGGCGATGATGTTGCTGCGGTCGGTGGGGTCGGTGGTGCTGGTGATGCCTTTGGGTTTGTTGAAGGCAATGTAAAGTCGTTGCTTTTTGCTGTTTTTAATGCGCTCGCCATCTACTGCCACTTCATCACCGGCATTCACCCGCGATGTTGGAAGCGCGATTTCATCGTTGATGGTAACGCGCCCGTCTTCGATGTAGCGGTCGGCTTCTCTGCGCGAGCAAAAGCCCGATGAACTAATGAATTTATTAAGCTGGATTCCTTCTTGCATTGGTTTGAACAAATGCAAATCAGATGAATTTTGTATTGTTATGAAAGTATTTTGAATGGTACAATTGTAGTCTTACCAAAATCTCAAATACTTAACCATTTGTTCTTATACCAAGTGCATCTTTGCACAAAATTCAAATTAATGAAAGCCATTTTTGCGTTTGTTGCAATCCTATTCTGTTCGCTCATTCTTCAGGCGCAAAACAACATTGGCATTGGAACCCCCAATCCACACCCATCTTCAATTCTTGATTTAAGTTCAACCGATAAAGGCGTGCTTGTTCCGCGCTTAACCACTCAGCAGCGCACCAACATTGCAAATCCGGCTGATGGTTTGTTGGTGTATGATGTATCTTTTCAATGCTTCTACTTTTTTGGCAATGGAACATGGAATTCACTTTGCCAAAATGGTGGAAGCGGAGGTACTACGGGAGCAACAGGAAGCACGGGTGTAACTGGAGCGCAAGGTTTACAAGGTGTAACAGGCGCAACGGGAGTTACGGGTCAAGATGGAACTTCTGCATCTGCGGGAGCTACAGGTCCGCAAGGCATAACAGGAGCAACAGGACAAAACGGAAATAATGGCATTTCAGGTATTCAAGGAAATACCGGAGCTACCGGTGCACAAGGCGCTACCGGTGCAACAGGGCAGGATGGCTCTGCCGCATCTGCCGGAGCCACAGGTCCGCAAGGGATAACCGGAGCCACAGGAGCGACAGGTCAAAATGGAAATAGTGGTGCAGCAGGAATTCAGGGTATTACCGGTGCAACAGGAGTTACAGGAAATGTAGGAGCACAAGGTATTCAAGGGGTAACAGGGGCAATCGGTGCTACAGGTAATACCGGAAGCACAGGTGCGCAAGGTATTCAAGGAGTTACCGGGGAAACGGGTGTAACGGGACCGCAAGGTTTAGCAGGCAACACAGGCGCGCAAGGTGCAACAGGTGTTACTGGTATAACCGGAGCCACAGGTCCGGGAACCATTTGCCCTGCTGCGCTTACGAACTATGTGGTAAAGTTCACAACACCAAGCGAGCTATGCAATTCTATAATTTACGATAACGGTTCGCGTGTGGGTATTGGCACAACCAACATGAACACACTTGTGGATATTGTTGGCGGAGCGGCAGGTGTTACCACAAATCTGCTCACGCTTCGCTCCAATGCTTTGGCAAATAACACAGGAACAGGCATTCGCTTGATTAACTCAACGAATAACACATCTAATGTTGGTGCCGAAATGGTGGCGCTAACCACAAACTCAGGTAATGGCAGAAGTGAATTGATTTTTAATGTGCATGGCGGTGGAGGGGGCAATGGCGCGTTGCTGGAGCGGGTTCGCATTCAGGGGAATGGCAATGTTGGCATTGGCTATAACGCTCCTGCCGAGCGGCTTTCGGTAAATGGGAATATGCAATTGGATGGCGCATTAAAAGGCACTGTGCGTTATTACACTTCACGCAACACTGCAAGCGGTACAATAACTGCTAACAACACCGATTACCTTACACTCACAGGTGTTGCTCCCGGAGCCACAGCGGGTGTTTATCAAGTTACTTTTTCGTGGTGCGGAACCGACAGGGTAACTACCATAGGTGCAACCGATGTGATGAGTGTGGACTATAGTGGCGACAGTGGTGCGGGGAATACGCTGCTTACCGACCAGTCATTTCCAAAATCATACCTTACCAACGACCGCACAATTTGCAACACTTACGTTTGTCAGGTAAACATTCCTGCAAATGAAACATGGACGTTCAAAATAAAAATTCAGGGTGCAACTCATCGTTCCGAGCTTTTCAACGGCTACATTTCAGCACTAAGGTTAGATTGAAAAATTTAACGCACTAATGTAACGCTTCCCGTTTTACTGAAAGTGCGGTTGTTTAGGTAAGTGATATTCAGCAAGTAAACGTAAGTGCCCGGCTCCTGTATTTCATTTCTGAAAAAGCCGTCCCACCCTTCGCTTTGAGTTGTTGTTGCAAATACTTTTTCGCCCCACCGATTAAAAATTTTCAAGTCAAAATCACGCACCCCAATTCCGTAAACAAAAAACTTATCGTTCACCCCATCCCCATTTGGCGAAAACATATTTGGCACAAAAACCTCGGGCGATGAATCTGTTTCAAATCTTGCTTTAGCTTTTGCCACACATCCTTTGTTGTAAATCACTGTCAGGTAAACATCCGTAACATCATCGTAGGAACTGAAAACAGGGTTCGGACAGTCCACGCAGCTTAAGCCCTGCTGCGGCTCCCAGAAGTAGCTCTTGATGTCTGCTTTTGAAAATGGCTGAATGCGTACATCCAATTCAATTTTTTCTCCGGTTCGCAGCGTGGTATCCGAAGGGATAATTTGCAGGTCGGCAGGGTAGGGGCTGGGCACTTCAACAATCAAGGTTGTATCGCAGCCGTTTTTGTTTTCAATGTTAATGGTGTAAAACCCAACGCCAAGTTTTGGAAAGAAGCCCGAGAGGTTGTAATCGGCTTCGTCATTAATGCTGAATTTGAAAGGCGAATTTTGGCTTTCCAAACCCCTCACTGCAATGCTGCCGTCATCATATTGAAAACCATAACAGGAAGGCATTTCAACGATGTAGTCATATTCATCTTTGGGTGGCGAGCCAACGGTTACATTTCTTGTAACAGTACAGGAGTTGGCATCTGTCAAACGAACCACATAGTTTCCAGCTGCTAAATTTTTGATGGTGTCAGCCGATGAAGCATTGAATGAAAAACCATCCGATGAATAGGCTATTGAATAAGGAAAAATACCGCCATTGGCAAACACAACAATTTTTCCGTTTGCACTGCCAATACACTGCTCTCTTAACCCCACTGAAAAAACAGATAAAGAATCAGGCTGAGTAAGTGTTTGAGATAATGTGATTGAGCAGCCATTGTTATCAGTAACGGTTGCTGTATATGTTCCGATGTTCAAGCCGGAGATGTTCTGAGTGTTTGAGTTATTGCTCCAATTGTAAGTGTAGGGAGGAGTTCCGCCCGATGCGTTGCTTTGAATGGAGCCATCATTTCCGCCAAAGCACTTCGCATCCACCGTTGAAGGGGTAGCATTTAATGCAGTTGGTTGATTGATGAGCACATTGGCAGTTGCGGTGCAGTTGGCGCCATCTGTAACGGTTACCTGATAACCGGTAGCAGCAAGATTTTTAGCAGTGTCGCTTAGTGCACCATTGCTCCAAAGGTAACTGAATGGGGCATTTCCATTGGTTACCTGAACCACTGCTTCACCATCATTACCGCCAAAACATGAAACCGCTTTTACTTCAAGCGCAACACAAGTAAATGGTGTTGGTTGACTGATGGTAAATGTTGCAGATTTGGAACATTGGTTATTATCATTCACTGTAACCGAATAAGTTCCACTTTCAATACTTTGAATGCCGGATGTGGTATCACCATTGCTCCATGCAAAGCTGTAAGCAGGCGTTCCTCCTGATGCTGTTGCCTGAGCAAAACCATTGTTTCCGCCAAAGCAGCTAACATTTCCTGACAGGGTGTCAACTGCCAACTCAGTTGGTTCCGAAACAACAAACGTTGTGTCTTTTAAACATCCATTGGCATCCACCACCGTTAATGCATAACTTCCTGCACTTGCTGAGTTTACAAAAGGGGCATTTACATTTTGCGGTTGCCATGTGTAATTATATGCTTGAGTGCCGCCTGCAACCTGCAATTGAATCCCGCCATCAGTTCCGCCAAAGCACCGCACATTTTCAACCAAAACATTTGAGAAAGAAAGTGCATCAGGTTGACTTACTTGAACTGCAGCCGTTGCGCTGCAACCATTGGCATCGCTTGCGGTAACACTGTAGGTTGCTGCTTGAACGCCATTTTGCACCGCATTGTCGGGTGCATTGTTCGACCATTGGAAACCATAAGGAGCAACCCCGCCTGTTGGCGATGCTGTAAGGCTTCCATCGCTTCCGCCAAAGCAATTCACATCGGTTTTTGAAAGTGTGGTTGCTATGGAATAAACTGAAACCAATACCGAATCGGACTTCACGCACCCAACACTTGATGCGGTAACCTTGTAAACTGTGTTTGATGCGGGAGTGGCTGTAGGATTAGCAACTGTTGATGAATTTAAACTTCCGGCAGGCTGCCAAGCGTAAACCACTGCGCCTTTGTTCCCGGCAACGGTAGCATTCAGTTGTGCGCTGTTCCCTAAGCAAATCAAGGTGTCATTTCCGGCATTTACTGTTAGCGCATCATCCACAACAATTAAAATTGAATCAGTTGTTACGCACGATAAACGGTGAGCACTCAACCTGTAAAGTTGAGATGTGATGGGAGCGGCTGTTGTGCTTACTGCATTTTTATTATCCACTGCATTCACTCCGCTTGTAGGCGACCAAACAATAGAATCGTATAGCCCTCCGCTTAAAACAAAATTCAGTTGCACCGGAAATCCTTCGCAGATGGTATCAAGCGAGCGAGTGAGTGAAAATGCGGGTGGTGTAACCACATTCACATCCACACTATCACTCAGCGCACAGCCAAACCTGCTGCTTACCTCCACTATGTATCTGGTATTTGAAATAGGTTTGGCAGTTGGGTTTTGTGCCGCAGCATCACTCAATGTGGCAGCAGGAGTCCATGAAAAACTGAATGGAGCATCGGCTACACTATCAACCACACTTAAATTCAGCACCACCGAATCGCCCAAACAAATACTTTGATTACTGCCTGCATCAATTGAAAACTTCGGCTTGCGTGTGTATGCAATAACAACTGTATCGGTGTCGGAAACACAAGTGTGCAGTTGGGTGCGAAGGAAAAGCAACACGGTGTCCTTGTTTGGGTTGCGCACGAAGTCAGGAGTTGCAATTGAAGGGTTGGAAACATATTGTGCAGGGAACCAACTGAATGAAAAAAGTTGCTGCCAAGGGAAATCAGTTGAGGCTTCACCATTCAGCTGCAATGTTTGACCGGGGCAGAGGTTGGTGTCGGGTCCTGCATTGGCGATAACCTGGTCGTAGATGTAAATGAAAGCGCTGTCCACATAATCGCTGGAGCAGCTCCCTTTCAGGTACAATGCAACGCGCTCAACACCTTCGCTGATGCTGTCGGTAATTGGAATAATAGGCAAGTCAACAAACGACTGCCCTGCTGGAATAACCACTGAATCAATGATAGCAACATAATCCACTCCATTTGTTGCTGTGCCCAAAACATCATATTTCACTGTGGTGCTGTAAGGATAAACGGTATCTAACTCAAACCTGTACCAGGCTCTGTTACAAACAGAATCTTCATAAACATCTCTTACGTTCTGCGTAACAGGACTGTTGGTGTAGGTGCTTACTGAAACCGCATTCGACCTGATAGAAGTAAGAAAAACTCCGGAATCGTAGGAGCCGTCAAACACATCCTGAATGGCAAACTTCAATCGGTATGTTTCGCATGGAATTACAGCAGCTTTTGCGGTAATGGGTATTGTCATGCCATCAAAAACTAAGTTGCTTGCGTTGTTGGTTCTGTAAAATGCTGAATAACTTTTCGACTCTCCGGGTCCATTACAGTTTCCTCCCGAAGCAGCCGAGCCTGCAACACCAGGGTTAACAGTGTTTATGGCAACCGGTAAGTTTGTTCCCGGAATCAGTGCAATGTTGGCTTTGTTATATGTGCCTCCTCCGGGTCTGTTTCCGGTTAAAAAGAAAGCAAACACATCGTTGAAATTACTGCATACATATTCGGGGTATTCTTCCGAAGCAAAAACGAAATTAAACTGAATGGTGTCGCCAAGCGGACGAATGTCAAACTCCAGCACACAGGCATCAAAGCCGTTTGGTCCGCCAATGATGTTGTTTAAATCAGGGTCGCCCGGAGTGAAAAGCAAATCGCCCATAAAACTTGCTGCCGGTTGAATCATACTGTTCATTCGCCCTGTGGCAAGCACCACTCCGTTGTTCATTCCGGTAACTGTGGGTAAACCTCCGGTAAAAAAACCTGATGCTTCTTGGTGGCAATTCAGTGTGATGTTTGAAAGTGAAACACCTTTGCCCGTTAATCCTTGCGCCAATTGTATAGGGTCGCTATTTGCCGCTACTGCAAACTGACCAAATGCTGTTTGATGCAACGATTGCATAAGCATCGTAAAAGCAACAATCAGAATGTATTGACAGAATCTAAAGTGTCCGTTCATCAGAGTAATGCGATTATCAAAATAATCTATCTCACAGATGATAAGATTAAAAAAATGGTTTCAAATTCTTTCAACAAATTCTTTCAAATTGGCTTTTAGCGTTTTCTGCTTAGTAAGAATGAACAGCATTACGAAAAAAGTTTTTGACGAGCGAAGTGTAACATTGCAGAACCAAAAAAGCAAAGCATTGTTGTTACTGCTCAATCTATAGTCCATGAATAAAAAGCCTGACATCAGCACACTTGGCGAACTCAGAGGCGCTAAATACCACTCAAAAACCATTAAGGATGAATTGAGAGATAACCTGATTGCATCCTTAAAAAGCGGCAAGAAAATTTTTGAAGGAATTGTGGGCTACGATGACACGGTTATACCTGAAATTGAACGTGCAATACTTTCTAAGCATAACATCAATTTGTTGGGTTTGCGCGGGCAGGCAAAAACGCGCATTGCAAGGCAGTTGGTTGGGCTTTTGGACGAATGGATACCTGTTGTGAAAGGCAGTGAATTAAATGACGACCCTTTCAATCCTGTTTCAACATTTGCAAAGCATCTTATTGCTGAAATGGGCGATAAAACTCCGGTTGAATGGCTGCATAGCAACGAACGATATGCCGAAAAATTAGCCACACCCGATGTGAGCGTAGCCGACATGATTGGCGACCTTGACCCGATAAAAGCGGCTAATCTGAAACTAAATTTTTCTGATGAAAGGGTTATTCATTTTGGCATTATACCGCGCAGCAATCGTTGCATTTTTGTAATCAATGAGTTGCCTGATTTACAAGCGCGTATTCAGGTGGCATTGTTCAACATTCTTCAGGAAGGAGATGTGCAAATCAGAGGTTTCAAACTAAGACTCAACTTAGATATTCAGTTTGTTTTCACCGCAAACCCTGAAGATTACACCAATCGCGGAAGCATTATTACGCCATTGAAAGACCGCATCGGCTCACAAATTCTAACACATTATCCTAAAAGTGTTGAGCAATCAAAACTCATCACCAATCAGGAGGCAAAGCTCTCAGTGTTTCAAAAGGAAAAAATTATTGTAAGTGATTTGCTGCGCACTTTAATTGAGTTGATTGCAGTTGAGGCGCGAAACAGCGAGTTTGTGGATGCCAAAAGCGGAGTGAGTGCTCGCCTTACCATTGCAGTTTTTGAAACCTTGGTGAGTGCAGCCGAGCGCAGAATGTTGATTAACAACGAAGGGGGAGCTTTTGCGCGCATCAGTGATTTGTTTGCCACTGTTGCAGCTATAAATGGTAAAATAGAATTGGTGTATGAAGGCGAGCAGGAAGGCGCTGCCATTGTTGCGCAATCATTAATCAGCAAAGCTATCCGAAGCCATTTTTTGCAACTGTTCACCGACCCTTCAAAGCTGAAAAAGAAAAACGCTGCCTCACCTTATCAAAGCATTGTGGATTGGTTTAATGAAAACAACTGTTTGGATATGATGTTTTCGGAAAATGAAAGCAACTATAAAAAGTTACTGAACAGCATACCCGGATTAGATGAAGTGATTGATAACCATTTGCAAAATGTGAAAGGCAATGAACGATTGTTGATGAAAGAATTTCTGTTGCACGGACTTGCCGAGCATTCTGTAATCGGGAAAAATGTTTTGGAGCGCGCTGTTCAATTTAAAGACACGCTTGGCAGCATTTTTAGTGGTGGCAACTTTACTATGGATGAAAGCGAGTTTAACTAACTTTCTAAAAGTTTACGCCCATGCGCAAATAAGCCGAAACCCCGGTGTAGGCAGCCGGAGCAACCGTTCCAATGAGGTTGTTAGTGCCAATAGAGAAGTCGAAATTCTTCCAGCGCTTTGCGGCTTCTATACCCAAATTGAATTTTGAATAACCGCCATAGCCAAGCGTTACACTGGTAACCAATGTGGGTTGAATGAAGTAATTCACTTTGGCAAATCCATACACATAGTAGCGGTAAAGCGGCTTGTATTGTAAGCCTGCATGAACCACAATTTTATCTTTCCAAACCGGAGCCGATGCCACCAAACTCATGGTGTAAGGAATAAAAGATTGATATTGGTCGCTGCGTTTATCGGGTAGCAAATCGCCAAGAATACTGTCAATCTTTACATCGCTGAATGAACCGTTGGCAATGGCGGTAACATCGGCAAACTCAATACCTTTAAAACGGATGGAATCGTTGCCAACCAAGTTCTGTGGCTGCCAACGCCAATTGATTACGCCAAAATCAATAATGGAAAAAGCGATGCGAAATTTGTCTTTGTACTGATAGCTCACATGAAAATCGCCACTCATGCCAATATCAACATTTTGTTTTTCGCGCTTGTTGCCGAAACGCCCTTGGTTATATTTCATTTCATAAACCACATCAAGGTATTCGCCATCGGGTGCAGTGTAAATCTTTCCTTTGTTGAAGAAAAGATATTGGCTGTTTAAGCCATGTAGGAAACTTGCATTTAAACCAATAGCGATGTTGTGATTTTCTTTTCGGATGTTTTTCAAAAAGCCCAATGAAAACTGGTTGTAAATCAGGTTTTGAAAGTAGAGGCGCGAAATGTCAACCGTTTGGTTTTCAAACATGGCATTGCCGTAAAACACTAACTCAAAAACTTCTTTGTTGAGGAAAGCTGTGCGCATGGTTCGGAGATGATAACCCGCCATGAAATAGCCATCAAACTTTTTGAAATAACGCTTGTAGCGAATGCCGGCAGTTTGATTGTCTTCATATCCGTTTTGCGGGCGCATGATGCTGCGCATTTTGTCTTTGGTTTTTTGGTTGAAATCATTTCCGAACAAAATGTTCCAAACAAACTGCTGTGAGATGCCATTGGAATTACCATCGAAACCTGCATCAATTTCAAAACGGTTTGGTGTGGCTTCATGGTTCCATTCGGTGGCAAACGGATTTAGAAATGCTGTTGGCAGTGCGTGGTTAAAGAGGAAAGGCTTGGTTTCGGAAACATTTGAGTCAGCAACTAATAAAACCAGTGGCTCAAGTTGTGCACTCAGTCGCAGTGAAAGCGATAGCATGAACATCAAAAGAACTGAGAGTTTCGGGACGAAGGACGAGGGGCGAGGGGCGAAAAGGGATGAAAAATATAACAGCGTGTTGCGAACTGACATTTCAAAAATTAAAATCTTCATGGGGAAAAAAGGTTACTGAACTTTTACTTCTGCGCTGTAATTGAAACGTGCGGTGAAGGTTACATCCAATTTATAGTCGCTGAAAATTTGCAGCGGCTGACCATTGCAGTTGGCGTTGTTTTGCGGAGTGGTGAAGTCGGCATAAATCAATGCTTTTCTGCCGCGCTTGATGTTTTCCATGCGCACTTGGTCAACATTCACCGAATTTTTATCGCGCACCGATTGCTGCACACGGCAGTTGGCATCGGTGGTTGCGCCATTCAATGCAAAGTTTTTCAAAAGGGTATCTACGGTTACGAAGTTTTCATCCACCACAATCATGGTGAGTTTTGCTTGCAATGGATATTTGTTGTAGGTAATAATGTTGATTACACCATCGGTAATGCCATTCACATTGGTGTTGGTTTTGCTCAAATCAAAATCAATGGTATCCATCAATACCAAATTGTTGGCAATGAACGAGAGCGGAATGGTGGCATCTAAGTTTACTTTCAGCGCACTTTCCAAATAGGCAAAGTCGCGGTAGAAGCCATTGTTGCCCGAAGGATTGGTTTTCACCTCGAAGTTGTAGCGGATTTTATTGGGCAAAATGCCCAGCACATCGGTGATGTTGGAGTTGCTTTTATTGATGGCAATGTTGGTAGTTGTGGGGCGCAGGGGCAAATCTTTTGCTCGCCCAACAGCTATTGGATTTGCAAGCACACCGCCTGTGAGCGTCCGGCTGCCGTTCACGGGGCTGCTTGCCGTGAATTCATTGATTTTTACGATGCCATCCACACCCATTCCATTCTCTAAAGAAAGTTTTAAATCCACATCTTTCAACTGAATGGTTCCGCTTTTGAAAAGGTTGCTGAACACATCAAAATCGGTGCTGTCAATGGCAATGAAAGTGTCGCGCCCGGCATAGCCTTTGATGTAGTTGGGGGCAATGTCTTTAATGTCGTAGCGGATGATGAGGCTGTCGTTAAGCGTAAGAGTTCTCAACTGCCCCGATGAATCAATTCTACCTTTTATGGTTTGTGTGTAGGTGTTGAATTTGTTTCCATTTCGCCCGCTGAGGTCAATGGAGTAACCGGTCAAGTCAAATTCTTTATCAATGGTTACATCGCCCCCCGGAGGCGCAGGTGGCACAATGGTTGATTCCACCAAAGGTCGCCCGAACTTATCGAATGCACCTTCCAAGGTGTATTCCAGATAAAGTTGTTCCTGAACGGTGCTGGTAACAAAAATTTTCAGCTTACCTCTTCGGCAGTCTATGTAAGTAAGTCTGCGCTCGCCCAATTGTTGCGTAACCTCTTCGGTTAGTGAAACAACTTCTTGTGATGGGAAAATAGCAGTGGCTTCTTTAATTCTGAGCGCATTTAGAAAAATATCTGCTTCCAAATAATCGGTTGTATCAACCAAAACCTGTTGACCGTTGCTTCCAGGAGAATTCAAATCCTTCAGTTCAAATAGAAGTTGATTACTCACACTTTTACCCGAAATATCAACGATGGTTAATGAACTGTCTTTTGCCCCAACGTATGGAAGAACTTCAGATAGGATAAGATTATTTGTATATCCATCTCTAATTTCAATTGTCGCACTTGAAATTGGAATTGGATAAAAATTTCTTACTACCAAATAAAGTTGACCCGACTTTAAAGTAGCATTATCAAACATTAGTGTAGCATCAAACAAAGTTGGCGGGGTTGAAAGTCCATTAATTGGAGGAATAACACGCATTTGATTATGTGAACCGGCAATGAAATTTCCATAAGCTTGAGCAACAGGGTCGGGGCTGGATTGAAGTTGCTGAGCCATCTGCCCTAATGAAGTCTTGTAAAAAATTCTTTGATTGGGTAGTGCCAAAGAATCTAATCTAAATGTAGTTCCAATAAAGGTGTCGGGTAGGTTTATCAATTGATTTGCGAGACTAAAAGAATAGACCTCTTTCCGGTAAGTGAGCATCAAGGAATTATCTGATTGCTTTTTAATTAGGCTTGTATCTCTCACGATATTCTCAATAGACAAACTTGTTGAAGCCAATGGCAACAAAAGTTCTGTATCCCACTTTGAACCGGAGTCCTTTTTGCAACCTGATGCAACAACAATAAAGCAAGTAAATACAAACAAAAATATTTTCCTCATAATGTAATGATTGCGCAATCTACTAATTGTTAGAAGATTTTAGATTCAATGTTGTGAGCAAGCGTTGCGTTCTTAAACAACTAACAATCACCCCCCCCGCTAAAATCAAACTGCCGATTGTGAGTAGTTTCAAAGATTCTACATAGTTGTAAAGCGCTTTTCCAACTATGCCGTCAGTGGTGCAACTTGTGAGCAAAAGTACCATTAGCATAGGTACAACCCATCGCTTCGGTTTTTCGCTGTGGAAAAGTATGAAATGAAAAACCCATGCAAACGCAGGCAACAGCCAAATGAAAGCCCACTTATTTTGTTGAGGAAAAATCAGAGGTGTGAGCAAAAAGAGATAGGCTGTTTCAGCAACAAAAGTTTCAGTGCTTTTAGCAGAAGTGAACGGACGAGTGTTTAAAACGAACAATACTGATGCAATCAACAAGACTCTGGAAAGTTGAATCAGCAAATCAACCTGATGTTTTTCTAATGGATAAACTACCCACTGAAAAAATGAATCGGGTTGAGGATAAAAATATGCTGAAAACAATGCTGCCACGCCTTGTATTCTGAACTCACGCGCGTTTTGCCCTGTGTTGTATTGTTCTAAGAATGGATTGATGGTTTGCCACCAACTTTTATGTAAGGTAAGGTTGAGTTCCCACCCTGAATGGAGTGCCGGCAGCGCAAACAACAAAACACTAAGACCAACAACAGTTAAAAGCGAAAGCAACTTTCCTCGATAGATGAGATAAGGGACAAACACAATGGGCAATACTTTGAAATTTATACCCAAAGCTATCAGCAAAGCTCCTGCAACTTTTTTGCTACCATAGAAAATCTGATACAATCCTTCTAAACTCAGATAGAGCAATAATAGATTGATTTGCACCATTTCATAGTTGTGTAAAATGAAACGGAGTGAAAAAAGTATTGTTAGTGCCAACCAAATTTTGCCGGTTTTATCCCATGATATACTTATCAACTTTTGAAGAATGTTGAATATTCTAAACAGCATGAATACACCTCCGGTCAACAGCAGTAAAGCGGGAATCTCAGCAGGCAGATAAGTGAATGGAATGGAAACAAAAGCAAGAAAAGGGCTGTAACCATAAGTCCAATCGAGTGTTTCGCCTTTGTAGGTCAGTTGTGTAAGAAAACAGTTTCGCCCTTCGCGCAACTCAATGGCGGCAGGCAAAATCAGTTTGAAAATTCCGCCACCGATTGATTTGATGATGATGTAGGGCAATGCCAAAATCACAACAACAATTTGTGCATGTTGCCTTACGAAGTGTAAAATTTTTGGCAATGAACTAACCAAGTGAATGTTTATTGTTTTTCACGTTAGCAATGAATAAAAGCGGAACAACAAATAATGTTCCAATGGTTAATAGTTTCAGACATTCGGCATAGTAAGCTAAATTTTTGCCAATCAGTCCATCGGTAGTGAGCGTAAGCAAAGCAAAAGCAACCAAAAGTAATGCCAACTCAATTCTTCTCTTTAAAAAACCATTTTGGAACATAGAATTAAAAACAACAACAAATGAAGGAATCAGATAAACAAAAGCCCATTTGTTTTGCTGAGGGAAAATCAAGGGAGTAACGAGTAGTAAATAAGCGGTTTCAGTGGTTATCTGTTTAGAAGTTATGGATGGCTTAAACGGCATTTTCGCAATGAGAACAAAGAGCAATATTAATACAACTCGTGCTCCATTTATCAGTGCAGTAAGTATTTTGGGTGGTAGGTCTGCAAGCAGCAATTGAAATGTGTTGTTTTCACTTTTTGAGAAATATGCTGCAATCAATGCGCTCAATCCATGCAGGCGATAGCTTTCAAGATTTTGCAGCGAATTGTATTTTTCATTTAGCGGATTAATGATTGCCCACCACTCTTGATGCAGTTGTGCATTGAAATCAAAGCCCCAAACAACAGCAGTTGCCAACAGTGATACAAGCACAAAAACAATTGTGCAAAATGTTGCAGCCATTTTTCTTCTCCAAATCAGATATGGAATAAAAACAACAGGCAAGATTTTGATGTTAATGCCAAACGCCAGCAATGCGCTTCCAAAAGCAGTTTTGTTTTTACAAAAAATGTAATCAACGCTTTGAAGTGTCAGCCACAGTAAAAAAATGTTTAGCTGAAGCATTTCAAAGTTATGTAAAATGAGCCTGAGCGTGAAAGTCAATGTGAGTATGACAACCTTAACTTTATTAGTTTCATCAATTTCAAGCCATTTGAAAAGCAGATTAAAAATGCTGAACAACATGAACACATCAGCAATCAAAAAGAGTAATGGTGGAAGCCACACGGGCAGGTAGGTTGCAGGAATTAACAATGCAGCAAATAATGGGCTGTAGCCGTATTGTGAATTGCCTTGCTGATTGCCATATTGCAGCCAAACATGGTAACAACTCTTACCTAGCTTTAACTGCTCTGCTGCTCCAAGGTAAGTATTAAACTCCCCCCCATTCAGCGACTTGATAATGAGGTATGGCAGCGCAATTGCCAACAAAACAAGCAGTAGGTTTTTCTTTAGCCAAGCAGTAGGCATGTTTAGTGAAAACAAGTTACTCATCACTAAGCATTCTTCGTTCCAATAGTTCTTTTGCTTCGCGATAGGCTTGATGCAGGCGCTCCTCCAAAGCTTTGCGGGGTGGCAGGTCGGTCCAATACTCCGCCACCATAATTCCATCTTTGTGCATTTCTAACAGCTCAATTTGTTCGCGACTTGTTTCGGCACAAAGAATTAAGCCAACCGGTGCGCCTTCATCTTCTTGCCGTTCATGCTTATTCAGCCATTTCAGGTATAGTTCCATTTGCCCTTTATGTTTTGCTTGAAACTTCCCGATTTTAAGTTCAATGGCTACCAAACGCTTCAATCGTCTGTGAAAAAAAAGCAAATCTAAATAGTGGTCTTCCCCATCAATAATCATTCGCTTTTGCCGTTCAATGAACGCAAAGCCGCTACCTACCTCTAAAATAAATTTTTCAAGTTCTTTGAGGATTGCAGTTTCCAAATCAAACTCTAAATATCCTGACGGCAGGCTTAGAAAATCGAATAGATACGGGTCTTTGAATACGTTTGCTAACTGATGTTTACCTGCCGGCAACTGTGTGTTTGCAATTGCCGTGCGCTCAAATGCTTTTTGTGCGATTTGCTTGCGTAAAGCTCTCACTCCGATTTGCTCCTGCGCCACTAATTGTGCATAATACAAACGCTGTTCTTCGGTTTTAATTGGTAACAGTAAAAGAATATGCGACCAACTCAATTGTCGTGACAGTGTAACGACAATCTTTTTTTTAGGGAACATCTCAGCGAACTGTAACATTCTTCGCAAATTTTTCTCCTCAAAATTTCTGCCAAACCGTTTGCTCAATTGTCGTGACAGTGTAACGACAATTTGCTTTCCGTAGGTTGCCCTTTTGTCTTTCAGAATAAACTTATTGATGCTGCGACCAACATTCCAAAACAACAAAGTTAAGGTACTGTTGGTGGTGCGAAACACGGTGGTGTAACCTTGCTCAATCAACGCTGAAACTTCATGCAGCAAAACTTTATCGGGCGAAACAAGGGCTTTCTTTTTCTTCATTTGTTTAAGGCAAAGGAAAAACAATAGCCGTCATACTTCAAAAAGAATGATGACTTTGCAAATGAGATTTTAGGCAATATACCTTAGGTGTAATTGTCGTTACACTGTCACGACAATCTTTTGCAACTGCTCACGCTGATGTTTCCTCACTATTTCACTGGTAAATTATTATTTGTATCTGTTCAAGACACCACAGTTATTACGCAACAGCAAGCATTCACTCTTCCTCAAACATTTCCTTATCATCGCAACCAATGGTTGAAATATACACTGATGGCGCTGCACGTGGCAACCCCGGCAGGGGTGGATATGGCGTTATTCTTAAGTTTGGCAAGCTCGAAAAAGAATTGTCGCAGGGGTTTCGTCTCACCACCAACAACCGTATGGAATTGATGGCAGTGATTGAGGGATTGAAAGCCTTGAAGCAAGATGGGCTAAATGTGGTGGTAACTTCCGATTCGAAATATGTGGTGGATGCAGTGAACTTGAAATGGGTTTTTCAATGGGAGAAAAAGAGCTTTGCGAAAAAGAAAAACCCTGATTTGTGGCGCGAGTTTTTGAAGTATTACCGAAAGCATCATGTACAATTCAAATGGATAAAAGGGCACAACCTTCATCCATACAATGAGCGCTGTGATGTGCTTGCCACCACGGCTGCCGATGGCGGCAACCTTGCAGTGGACGAATACTTTGAAAAAACAAAAAATGAAGAAGGATAATTCGGGTTGAAAAAAAAGTCCTTGTTGAATCAAACATTCATCGCTTCATAACGTATATTTTTACGGATAACGCAACTTTATGAAAACAGACTGTTTGAAAGTTTTTCATGGGGTTTGGCTGTAAAAAGTTTTTCATGCAGGTTTGCGGGTATAAATTCCCTCATTAACGAATTATGGAACTACTAAGAAACTCAAAAGATAAGCCACGCATTTTGCTGGTGGAAGACAATCCCGGTGACATCCGACTCACCCAGGAAGCCTTTAAGGAAAGTACGCTTGACATCCAAATGGATGTGGTAACCGATGGTGAAATGGCATTGGATTTTCTTTTTAAGAAAGGGCGCTATGCCGATGCTTCCAAACCCGATGTGGTGTTGCTTGACCTGAATCTTCCCAAGAAAAATGGCATTGAAGTGTTGAAAGTGGTGAAGGCAGATGAATCATTAAAGAAAATTCCCGTAATTGTGCTTACCACCTCCGATGCCGACCATGACATTTCAAAGGCTTATGGCTTACATGCAAATTGTTACATCCTGAAACCCGTTGATTTTGATGACTTCGCAAAAGTTATCAGGTTGATTGAATCCTATTGGTTTAACACCGTTCAATTGGTTCACGAATAAATTATCATGCAAGAAAACGCTCTCAAAGTCCTGTTGATTGAAGACAATCCGGGTGATGCATTTTTAATGAAGTTTTATTTAGGCGAAAGCACAGCACCGGTGTTTGAAACACTTCATGCCGAAACCATTAAGCAGGCATACGAGCTTTTGGAGCAAAATAGTTTTGATATCGTTCTGCAAGACCTCAACTTACCCGATAGTCACGGCATTGATTCAATTAAGAATTTACTTGCAAAGTTTCCAGGCAATTTGGTGTTGGTGCTCACCGGCTTAACCGATGAGGAGGTGGGTTTGGAAACAGTTCGCTATGGCGCGCAAGATTTTTTGGTGAAAGGCAGGTTTGATGGTAAGGTGCTCATTTCTTCTGTAATGTTTGCCTATGAGCGCTTTAAGCTTAACAAGCAGATTGATAAATATGAAGAGGAGATTGATGAGCGCAAGTCGCGTTTCGATAATCTTCAAAAACTTCTTGGAGTAGGTTACTTTGAGGCAGATTTAAACGAAGACAAAGTGTTTTTCTCTACCAATGCAAAACGAATGCTTGAACTTGATGTGAAGGGCAACTTTTTCTCAAAAGAAAATTTTGCTTCTCTGTTTACAAACAAAGAAGAAGTAATTGCTGCAATTCAATCCTGCATTAGTTTTTCACTTCAAAGCCCGACAGGTAAAGTTGCAAACGTTGAAGTGGGTTCTTTTGATGATAAGTTGGCAGGCATTGTAAGGCTCAGCGCCTAATACCTACACTTCTGCCTGAACGGACTTGAGGTTTTCCACCTCAATAACCTCTACATGTGTTGCGTTTGATAAATCTTCTGCGGAAGTATGTGTTAGCATCACCTGCCCGGTTAAATCGCTGGAAAGCAATTCCACTAAAGCAGCGCCTCGGTCGTTATCTAATTTATCAAAAATGTCATCCACCAACAAAATGGGTGAAAACCCTTTTTGTTTTTTAATGTACTGAAACAAGGCAAGTTTCAATGCAATTAACACGCTTTTCTGTTGCCCTTGACTGCCGAATTTTTTGGCGGAAACAGCATTGATGTTTAACTCTAAATCATCTTTGTGAATCCCGGCATCGGTGCGCTGCAACACCAAATCTTTTTTCAAATTTTCGTGCATCAATTGCTCGAAGTTTTTACCCTCCAACTGCGAAACATATTGTAGTAGAACACTGTCGCGGTTCAGGCTGATTTGCGCATAACTTTCTTCAAACAGAGGTTGAATTTCAAGCAAAGCATTTTTCCTTTTTTGAAACAGCTTTTCTCCAATTGGAATCAATCGCATGTCATAAGTTTGTAATAAACTTTTATCAGTTTTTCCGCTTTCAGCAAATTGCTTCAAAGCTGCATTGCGTTGTGCTAAGAGTTTGTTGTAATTCAGCAAAAGTTCAAGATACTCTTTGTCGGTCTGCGAGAGCGTTCCGTCAATCACCTTTCTGCGCTCATCGCTTCCACCTATAATTATTTCTGCATCGGCAGGGCTTATCATCATGCACGGAAACAGGCCGATGTGTTCACTGAGTTTGCTGTAAGGTACATCATTCACTAAAAACTCCTTGCGCTTGCCTTGCTGAAATCGGCATATCACTTTTTCCACTGCTTCATATTTCCTAAAACTTCCTTCGAGCCTCAAAAAATCGGAACCAAAGCGAATGGATTGCTGGTCTGTTGCAAAAAGATTGCTTTTAGTAAGACACAGGAAATAGATCGCATCGAGAAGATTTGTTTTACCTGCTCCGTTGACTCCGGTTATGCCCGTAACTTTGGATGAGAAAGCCACCGATGTGTGGACGTGATTACGAAAAGAGGAAAGTGTTAAGGAAGTTAGAAACACAAACTGTATTACACTATTGATGAAACTAATTTATATTTGCATTGGAGGCTTTGTCGCTTTTGCGGCATTGCCTTTTTTATTTTACGTAAGTAACACTCCATATCTGCATATCCGAAACACCACCAATGTCTCTGTTTGTTAGATATCTCAGCGGTTTTATCAACTCAACAAATTCAAGTAACTCCGCACGCACCGGTTTACTCATTCCGTTTAATCTCAATCCCCAAGAAATGATGTAGGCTATAATATCAGCAATTTGAATTCCGGTTGTGAGGTCGCTGTGAACAAAGAATGGCTCCGGAATAATCAAGCCTGAACGCTGTCTTCCTTTCACAGTTTTCTTGAAATAGTTTTCTAACTGCGAGACCAAAACATGACTTTGAGATTTTTCCAATTCATCAAAAACAACAATTCCTTGCTCCTCTGTCCTTTTATCTTCTAAGTAGTAATACATTCGTTCAAAAGCGTAAACATAATCTCTCCTAAGCAACGCCTTTGAATCTTCGTCTGCTTCCCGAACAGGCTCAGTGCTTATGGACGCAAAAATTTTAACCCTGTATAATAAAGCACATAGCTCTAATAGTTTTTTTACATAAGTGAGCTTTGCCTGCGCTAATGCTGCCATGTGACGTTTTGTAGCTCTACTACCATTTTCAATACACTCTTTTGAAAGAATTGTCCGTTCTGGCTCAGGTAGAATTTCAACCATTTTTGCATGTCTGAAAACTTTCCATTTTAAGAATTTCCTTCCCTTAACTTCCCTTTCTGAACTACCATATCTTGTACCTAAAATCTGTTCTTCCAAACTTTTCAATCGGCTTACAATTTGCCATAAATCTCCATCGTGAATTGAAATGCCACACAACACTTCATAAGGAGAATCTTTCCTTTCAATCCCACTTTCATCAATAAAAAAGAAGTATGCCATAGGCTAAGATTCAAACATCCTCTTTAAGTCCAAAATCGTAAACTAAAAAATCATTCGCGAATTCGCAGTTGACTGAAAAATAAAATTATGAAAACCTTCACTGCTAATAATATATTTGCGCGCTTTAGTAAAAAGTGGCAGCAAAGTTAAATAAAGACACTTACCTCTACTGGTATGAATTGATGTTGCGCCTTCGCAGGTTCGAGGAGCGTGCAGGTATGCTCTATGGGCAACAAAAAATTCGTGGCTTCTGCCATCTATATATCGGGCAGGAGGCTTTGGCAGCAGGCATGATGACTGCACTGCGTGCCGATGACCGAGTGATTACTGCATATCGCGACCATGCATTGGCAATAGCTAAAGGCATTTCATCACGTGCAGCAATGGCTGAGCTCTTCGGCAAAGTAACTGGGTGTACAAAAGGCAAGGGCGGCTCAATGCATTTCTTCTCTAAAGAGCATAACTTCTTTGGAGGACATGGCATTGTGGGTGCACAAATCGGCTTAGGTGCAGGTATTGCGTTTTCCGACCAATACTTGGAAAAAGATAATGTAACGATATGTTTCTTTGGTGATGGCGCAGCAAGGCAGGGCATTCTGCACGAAACCTACAACATGGCGATGATGTGGAAGCTGCCCGTGATTTTCGTGTGCGAAAACAACGGCTATGCCATGGGCACATCGGTGGGCAGGAGTTCAAACGTTACTCAAATTTCAAAATTGGGCGATGCCTACGACATGCCTTCGGAAAGCGTGGACGGCATGAAGTGTGAAACCGTGCACGATGCCATTGAACGCGTTGCGGCAAGAGCACGCAAAGGCGATGGTCCAACATTTTTGGAAATTTGCACTTATCGCTACAAAGGGCACAGCATGAGCGATCCTCAGAAATATCGCACCAAAGAAGAAGTTGAATCTTACCGCAAACTTGACCCTATTGAAACCACCTTGGAAACTATTTTGAAAAAGAAATGGGCAACCAAGGAAGAAATTGATGCCATCAGCGCAAAGGTGGATGCCGAGATTGAGGATTGTGTTCAATTTGCAGAAGCTTCGCCTTATCCTGATGACAATGAATTGTTTAAAGACATTTATGTGCAGCAAGATTATCCATTTATGATGGAATAGTTTTTAGACATGAGACGTGAGACACGAGAATAGTTTAGAAATTAACAGTAATAAATAATCAATCGAAAGATGGCAGAAGAATTAGAAAAGGAAGTTGCAACAACAGTTGAATCGCAAAACGAAGAATCGAAGGGTAACTTTGTTGGTAATGTGCAACGCTTGTTTGAAGAAAAGCAAAACTTGCTTGCCTACATTGGCGGTGGTGTTTTGGTAGTTATGGGTTTGTTGGTTTTTGGTTTCACCAAGTGGTTGCCCGACCGCAATGCGGCTGCACAAAAAGCCATGTTTAAAGCTGAGTTGGCATTTGCAAAAGATTCTTTTGCATTGGCATTAAATGGCAATGGCGATGTGAAAGGTTTCCTTGAAATAGGTAACAAATTCAGCTTCACTAAAACTGCAAATTTAAGTAACTACTATGCCGGAGTTTGCTATCTGAATTTGAAGCAATATGACAATGCAGTGAAATACCTGAACAAATTCAGCACTTCTGACCCAATTCTTGGTGCTGTGCGTTACAGCGCATTGGGCGATGCTTATGCTGAATTAGGCAAAATGAACGATGCAACTAATAATTATGAAAAGGCGGCTTCTTTCTCTTCTAATGAAGTTTACACGCCATATTTCCTTTTGAAAGCGGCTTTAGCAAACGAGCAGCAAAAGCAATTCAGCGATGCAAAGAAATTGTTGGAAAAAATAAAAGAGCAATACCCCAACAGCGATGAAGGCAGAGATATTGAAAAGTATCTTGCCCGCGTGAACGCTGCAATGTAAGTTTTCACTTTTTTAATGCCTTGCCGTAAATCTCCAAGGCGCGCTTGCGCGCGGTTTCATGATTTACTATTGGAGTAGGGTAGGAGAGTGTTGAAAATTCAGGAACCCATTTTCTTATATAGACTCCTTTGGGGTCAAACTTTTGCGCCTGCAATGTGGGGTTGAAAATTCTGAAGTATGGCGCAGCATCTGTTCCGCTGCCTGCTGCCCACTGCCATCCGCCATTGTTTGCAGCAAGGTCAAAGTCAAGCAGTTTTTCGGCAAAATATGCTTCGCCCCAGCGCCAGTCAATCAGTAAATGTTTGGCAAGAAAACTTGCCGTGAGCATCCTCACGCGATTGTGCATAAAACCGGTTTCGTTTAATTCGCGCATTCCGGCATCCACCAACGGATAACCGGTGGTGCCATTTTTCCAATGTTTAAAATGCGCTTCATTATTCACCCATTCAATGTTGTCATAGTCAGGTTTGAATGCTTTTTGCGCAACATGAGGAAAATGCCATAGAATCATTTGGTAGAAATCGCGCCAAATCAATTCATTCACATAAGTTTGATTTTTTTCCAGCGCATAAGCCAGCAACTTACGAACACTAAGTGTTCCAAAGCGCAGATGAATGCCAAGTTTTGATGTGCCATTGATAGCCGGAATATCGCGCTGCTCGGAATACTTACTGATGACTTCAGAGCGAATAACTTTATCAGGATAGGTAAAGTCGGTTTCACAAAAGCCAATTTCAGTTATTGATGGCAATGAGAAAGTTCTTGATTTCAGAAAGTTGGCAAAATACTTTTCGTTTGGATAGCTTTTGAAAAAAAACGGATTCAGTTTTTCACGCCATTTTCTGCTGAATGGCGTGAAAACGGTGTAGGGTTTTCCATCATCTTTCAACACTTCGCTTTGCTCAAAAACAACATGGTCTTTAACATGATGAAATGAAGCGCCATGCTCATTCAGAAGTTGTTCAATTTCTTTATCGCGCTTTATTGCATAAGGTTCATAATCGCGGTTGGCGAAAACTTTTTGAACATTGTGGTGATGAATAATTTCACTCCACACTTCGAGTGGCGTGCCATTGAAAACTGCAATGTCGCTGCCAAGTTCATTTAGCTTTTGCTTAATGCTTGCCAATTCACGATGAATAAACTGAACGCGCCTGTCTTGTTTGTTTTCAAGTTTATCGAGAATGTTTGTGTCGAAGATAAACACCGGCAGTACAGGTAAATCCGAGCGGAGTGCATGGTAGAGTGCGGCATTGTCATCGAGCCTGAGGTCGCGCCTCAGCCACCACACAGCTATTGGTTCATTGTTCATGATGGGTTGTTAGAATTTCATTTACAACATTGGCAACTTCCTGAAACGCATAGCCCTTTCCAAGTAAAAACCGAATCAGTTTTTGTTTTTTATCTAACATGTTTTTAGCCCTGATTGTTGTGGCTTTTTTTTGTGCAATTGCTTTCAGTTGCACGCAGTAGGATTCGTCTTCTATCAGTGCATTTAACTCACTGTCAAACTTTTCTTTGCTAATGCCCTTTGCTGACAGTGCATTTGCAATTTTTTGTTTGCCCCATTTTTTGTTTTTGAACCTGCCATGGATGAAATTTTTAATAAAGCGTGATTCATTTAAGAGTTTTTCTTCCTCTAATTTTCTTATCCATGAAGCAAAATCAGATGGTTTTACGCCAAGTGATGTCATTTTCTTTACTACATCAGCCTTGCATCTTTCCTGATAGTTGCAGAAACGAATTAAGCTATTCCATAGCTCTTGCATGAAGGGGCAAATATGCTTGCAAATTGAAAACTACGTAGTACCATTTTTAGAATGCTTTCAAGGTTGCATCCATTAGGGTTAATATGGCTGCTTATCAGTTTTATCTCTCCAAAGTTCAAACACCTCTTTTGCTTCATTGCGAAGCAAAATGTTCATGGAAATCGTCCTTTCAATGGCGGGCTTTGAAAACTCATTATAGATAAAAGCATCATCAAAGCCAATTTCAGCAGCATCATGTTTTGTGTTGGCGTAAAAAATTTTGTCAATCCGCGCCCAGTAGACAGCGCTTAAACACATAGGGCACGGCTCGCAGCTGCAATAAATCTCACAGCCGTTCAGTTGATAAGTATTCAGCTTTTCACAAGCATTGCGAATAGCAACCACCTCGGCATGTGCGGTAGGGTCGTTGGTTGATGTAACCTTGTTGAAACCACTGCCAACTATTTCGCCTCCCCTAACAATTACTGCCCCAAAAGGGCCTCCGCATCCTGCCATCATTCCTTCTTTGCTTAGGCGAATAGCCTCAAGCATGAACGCTTCCTTGTTTATCATGAAAGTGAATGTAGAGAAACCAAGTTTTTCTATTGAATTGATAATTTACTTTGTGGTTTGGCACGCTAATTGACCATATAGTTTTTCCATTTAAAAATACATAAGTAACTGCCATGATGACGTTTGATATAATGAATACACACGGTGATGAAGAAGGTGATTTTTTGCCCATCATACCCGAAGATGATGACAATGCAAAACCCACTGATATACCAGCGGAATTACCGCTTTTGCCCTTACGCAATACGGTGCTTTTTCCGGGTGTTGCCATCCCTATTACTGTTGGCAGAGATAAGAGCATTATGGCTGTCAAAGAGGCATATAAGGCTAAAAAACTGATAGGCGTTGTCGGTCAAATTGACCCCAATATCGAAGAGCCTGAATTCAAGGACATTTTCACCATTGGCACAGTGGCGCAAATTCTGCGTATGATAAAAATGCCCGATGGTTCAACCACTGCCATAATTCAAGGCAGAAACCGCTTTGTGGTTACCGAGTTGCTGAAGACTGAGCCTTACATGAAAGTGAAAATCGAGTTACTGGAAGATATTCTGCCGGTAAACGATAAGCAGTTTGACCTTGCGGTGGAATCCATCAAAGACCTTGCGAACAACATCATTAAACTGAATCCGCAAATCCCGAGCGAAGCATCCATTTTGTTGAAAAACATTGTGAATCCGGTTACACTGGTGCATTTCATTTCATCGAACCTGAACATTGAAATTGCCAAGAAGCAGAAGTTGCTTGAAGTGGCAGATATGCGCGAGCGGGTGCAAATGGTGCTGAAATACCTCCAAGATGAATTGCAGGTGTTGGAGATGAAAAACGAAATTCAGAACAAGGTTAAAACAGAATTTGACAAGCAGCAGCGCGATTACTTTTTGAACCAGCAACTCAAAACCATTCAGGATGAGTTGGGCATGAACAGTTCCGACAAAGACATCAACCGCCTGAAAGAAAAAATGGGCAAGCTGCAACTGCCGCAGCAGGTGAAAGAGGCAATGGAAAAAGAGTTGGAGAAGTTGCAGCGTATGAATCCGGCAGCAGCTGAGTATAGTGTGATTATGAACTATGTGGACTTGGTGCTCGACCTGCCGTGGGGCATTTACACCAAAGACCATTTCAACATCAAGAAATCAAAGAACGTTTTAGATAAAGACCACTACGGCATTGACAAGGTGAAAGAGCGCATCCTCGAATACCTTGCTGTGTTGAAGTTGAAAGGCGACATGAAAAGCCCGATACTGTGTTTGGTGGGTCCTCCGGGGGTGGGCAAAACTTCGCTTGGGCAAAGCATTGCACGTGCATTGGGCAGAAAGTATGTGCGCCTTGCATTAGGCGGCTTGCATGACGAAGCTGAAATTCGCGGGCATCGCAAAACCTACATTGGCGCTATGCCCGGGCGTGTGGTGCAATCCATCAAAAAAGCGCAAAGCAGCAACCCGGTGATGATTCTGGATGAGATTGATAAAATAGGAAACAGTTTCCGAGGCGACCCTTCAAGTGCGCTTTTGGAAGTGCTCGACCCTGAGCAGAACAAAGCATTTTACGACAACTATTTAGAACTGGAATATGACCTGAGCAAAGTGCTTTTTATTGCCACTGCCAATTCCTTGAGCACAATTCAACCAGCCCTGCGCGACCGCATGGAAATCATCCCCCTCGAGGGTTATTTGATTGAAGAAAAAATTCAAATTGCCAAAAAGCACTTGGTGCCAAAGCAATTGGAAAATCACGGTTTGAAATCCAAGCAGGTAACCTTCACTGACAAAGTTTTGGAAATACTGATTGAGCAATACACGAAAGAAAGTGGGGTGCGCGAACTTGATCGCGTGTTGGCGGCTGTGATGCGCAGTGCGGCGAAAAAAGTTGCAGAAGGCTCGAAATATAACCCTGCCGTGAAAGAAGAGGATTTGCACACCATTCTCGGTCCCGAGAAGTTTGATAAAAGTATTTATGCCGAAGAGCAATTGCCGGGTGTTGCCGTTGGTTTGGCTTACACTTCAGTGGGTGGCGATATTTTGTTCATCGAAACCACATTAAGCAAAGGCAGCGGCAACCTCACCATCACCGGCAACTTGGGTGATGTGATGAAAGAAAGCGCTACCATTGCAGTAACTTACTTGAAAGCACATGCGCTTGAATTGGGCATCAATCCCGATGTTTTTAAGCATGTGAACATTCACATTCACGTGCCGGAAGGCGCCATTCCAAAGGACGGACCCAGCGCGGGAATTACTTTGCTTACTGCATTAGCCTCTTTGTTCACGCAGCGCAGAGTAAAGCCTTTCATGGCAATGACGGGTGAAATAACCTTGCGCGGAAAAGTGATGCCGGTGGGTGGAATAAAAGAGAAAATTCTTGCGGCAAAACGTGCGGGCATTAAAGACATTATCATAGGCGAAAAGAACCGCAGGCATGTGGAAGAAATTAGTTCCGATTTCATTAAGGGCTTGCGCTTTACTTATGTGAACACTATGGAGGATGTGTTGGAAAACGCTTTGATGAAAAACAAAGTGAAGGATGGGATTGACTTCAATACCTTTATTCCTAAAGAGCAACAACCGCCTTTGGTCGCAAACTGATGAGTGTGAGAGGGGTTTTACTTTCCTTTAAAGTTTGCCTTTCTTTTTTCGAGAAACGCATTTGTACCCTCCACAAAATCTTCGGTAGCAACACATGAACTGAATACATCAATTTCAGTATCGAATCCGTCAATGCCGTCTTTGAAATGTGCGTGTACACACTCAATCACTTTAGAAATGGCAATTGGCGCTTTGGTATTGATTTTTTGAAGTATTGCACGGCAGACTTCCAGTAGTTCAACAGTAAGCACCACATCGTTTACCAACCCCAATCTTTCTGCGCAAACCGCATCAATGGTGTCGCCAGTCATCAATAGCTCAAATGCTTTTCCTTTACCAATCAGTTGCACCAATCGTTGCGTGCCTCCATAACCCGGGATGATTCCAAGATTCACTTCCGGTTGCCCAAACTTTGCGTTTTCGCTGGCAATTCTGATATGGCAAGCCATTGCCAATTCACAACCTCCTCCAAGCGCAAAACCATTCACTGCCGCAATTACCGGTTTTGGCGAAAGTTCAATTCTATTGAAAACATCGTGTCCTCTGCGAGCCAATGCAGCACCTTCGTCTTTTGTTAAGCCTTTAAACTCTGCAATGTCAGCTCCGGCTGCAAATGCCTTTGGACCTTTGCCTGTAATGATACAAGCTCTGATTTCAGTGTTGTTATACAACTCGTTAATTGCATCGTCTAAATCACTTATTACCTGACGATTAAGTGCATTCAGTTTTTCCTCACGATTGATGATAATAGTAAAAATGCCCTCAGATAGTTCAGTGTTAAGCGTTTGATACGATTTCATTATTGATGTAATTTTTCTGTTTTCGACCTGCGAAAGAACTAATACAACAGTAATCTGCAAGATTTTTTTGCAGAAAAGTGAAACCATTTTGTGCTTACTGCCGTAATAGAAGACATCACAGCAAAAACAAGCAATTATGAAAAACGTATTAACAACCTTAGCAGCAATAACAACCTTCTCAGTTTGTGCTTTTGCCTCTAATCCGGGCGCCAAGCATGTGTTCAAGGATGCCAATGCCGATGTAGCTTTGGAAGTTGAACGCAACAAAGGCGAAGTTGCCCTGCACATCCTTGCACAGGATATGGAGCAATACGACCACATCATCATCGAGCGCAGCGGCAATGGCGGAGAGTTCTTCAGCCAGGTAAAATATGTGCAAACCGAAGGGGCAGACATTGAAGACGGCAACTATGTGTTCCGTGCCGACAAATACCCCTTGCCAAACAACTCAGTGAGTTTCTACCGCATCAAAACCGTGGGTAAAGACGGCACCACGCGCACTTTCCCAAGTGTGGAGTTGGCAAGCAACTAAACCAATCCCAAGTCACCAAACAAAGTGTCCATAGTCAGAGGAGGGTCGCTGCATGCGACCCTTTTTGCATTAACCTAATCTTGCTTCAAGATTTTCAATCAGCCTAAGTGTGGCAGGGCAGCGGTGCAGGTTTTCGGTGTAAACCTTTGTTTGGTCTAAAAAATCAGGACGGATAAAGTGCGGAAAATGTTTGCAGTCGTGCGGACGAATTTCATAAACACTGCATTTGTTGTTGCGCAAATTCAAATGCTGACAAGGGGTTGATTTATTTACCAAATCACCATTGTCTTCATCCACCATGATATATTTCTCAAAGTATGCTTCATAAGTCATATTCACTGCTGACGCAACCTTCTTCAACTCACTTTTCTTCCAAGTCGGAGTCATTGTTCTGCAACAGTTTGCACAATCTAAACAGCTGATTTCATTCCAAACTTCTTTGTCGGCTTCCTTAACTTGCTGCAAAAGATTAGGTACTTTTTTGCGATGAAGTTTCTTGAGAAATGCGCCAAGAGATTTTCTTTTCTGATGTGCTCTGTTTTTGTAGTAGCTGATGCGCTGCATAAATGTTGGGCAATAAAGCGCGCAAAGAAAACAAAGTTCAAATGAGATAATCTTTTAATTCGGAATAATCTGTAGTCATTTTAACCGATTGGTTTTCCTTGCCTAAAAGCAAAGAAAGCTGAGGAGGAATTGGTGGTGCAACGCCTAACACATCATTAACCACATTATCAAACTTTGCCGGATGCGCTGTTTCCAGAAAAACAACTGAAGCATCAGGGTGCTCCTCTGTATAAAATTTTGAAGCTGCATATCCAACAGCACCATGAGGGTCAAGCATGTAATTAAAACTTGAGAAAATCTCCTTCATGGTTTCCTTTGTAAGTTCCTCACTAATGGAGTACCCTTTTACATCGGCACGCAAGGCATCACTATGATTATTATATAGCTCCATCATTCTAACAAAGTTGCTGGGGTTACCCACATCCATTGCATTAGAAATGGTTTGACAAGACAATTTAGGTTCAAAAGAAGCACCACTTAAAAATTGCGGCACCACATTGTTGATGTTGGTTGCAGCAATAAAATGTTTAATGGATAATCCCATTCGCTTTGCCATTAAACCTGCAGTTAGGTTTCCGAAATTTCCGCTGGGAACACAAATGCTGAGTTCATTATCGCAGCCCAAATTCCTGAATTGTGAAACGGCATGGAAATAGTAAAATGATTGCGGTATCAACCTTGCAAGATTGATGGAATTGGCAGAGGCAAGACTGATTTTACTTTGAAGATCGGCATCAGCAAATGCCTGCTTCACCATTTTTTGACAATCATCAAAAGTTCCATTAATCTCCAATGCAGTGATGTTACCGCCAAGAGTGGTGAGTTGTTTTTCCTGAAGTGAACTTACCTTGCCCCTTGGGTAAAGGATAGTAACTTTTATACCATCAACATTCAAAAAGGCATTGGCAACAGCACTGCCTGTATCGCCCGAAGTGGCCACAAGAATGTGAATGTCACGATTTTCATTTTTGAGAAAATAAGCAAACAGATTTGCCATAAAACGAGCACCAACATCTTTGAAAGCAAGTGTTGGTCCGTGAAACAACTCGAGTGTGTGAATGCTGTCGTGCAGATGAACCAACGGAATATCAAAGCTAAGCGATGTTGAAACTATGTTGCGGATGGTTGCAGTGTCAACTTCCTCATCTAAAAAAAGCTTTGCCACTTCAAATCCAATTTCACATAGTGATGCGCGCTGAAGTTCCTGAATCTTGCCGGCAGAAAATGCAGGAATAGACTGTGGCATGAAAAGACTACTGCTCCCTTGAATGCCGTTTAGTGTTGCTTCTTTAAGCGTAACAAATTTATCAGGCTGGTTGATGTTGTAATACTTCATTGAGTGAGGATTTATGAAATTATTCTCGCGCCTTCATCATTGATTTTCGATACATAAACTTTGCCATCCAATCCAATTTCTTTTAATGCTGTCAGCATAGCTTCGCCTGCTTTGTTTGCAATTGCCGATGAAGTGGACAGGGCAAAAATGGAAGGACCTGAACCTGAGATGCTGCAACCTAAAACTCCGCTTTCCAATGCGCTTTGTTTCACTTCTTCAAAACCCGGAATCAGCAGCGCGCGCAAGGGTTCAACAATCACATCCTGCAATGAACGACCAATGAGTGCATAGTCCTTTTGCAACAATCCGACAATGAGTCCGGCAAGGTTGCCCCATTGTTCAATAGCATCGCGCATGGAAATTTCCTGCTTCAACACTTTGCGTGCGTCTTCGGTGCGCAACTCAATGTCAGGGGTGATGACGGTGCAGAAAAGTTCAGTGGGGGAGGAGATTCTGATAATATCCAAAGGCGCATAACTTCTGATTAAAACAAAACCGCCCATGATGGCAGGCGCAACATTGTCGGCATGAGCCGCGCCACAGGCAATGCGCTCAGCCTCCATCGCAAAAGGGATAAGTTCTTGGCGCGAAAGTGGCTTGCCCATCAATTCATTTACCGCAACAACCGCTGCTGCCGAGCTTGCTGCGCTGGAACCCATGCCGCTGCCAAGCGGCAGATTTTTTTCTATTGAAATGTCAACGCCCTGTTCGATTTTCAAATGGCTGAGAAATGCCTGAACGGCAACACCGGCAGTGTTCTTTGATGCATCTAACGGCAGCCGTCCGCCATCGCCTTTAATTGATTTGATGGTGATTTTTTTGGTCGTGTTTAACTGCATCGAAACCACATCGCCCGGAGCATCAACAGCAAAACCCAACACATCAAACCCGCAGGCAACATTGGCAACAGTGGCAGGCGCAAAAACTTTTATGGAATCAGACACACAGGAAATTTTAGCGCAAAAAACAAAAACTTACTTCAATTCAATACGCCAAATTCGGTCGCAGCCATTTTTCCATTTCGGCTACTGTAATTCCTTTTGCTTTTGCGAGCATTTCCACCTGGTCTTTCTGCACCTTGCCCACTCCAAAATACTTGGCATGTGGCGAAGCAAAATAAAACCCGCTCACCGATGCGGTTGGATACATGGCGCAACTTTCGGTGAGCTGAATGCCGGTGTTTTGCTCCACATCCAGCAGTTCCCAAATTTGCTTTTTCAAAGTGTGGTCGGGGCAGGCGGCATAGCCCGGGGCAGGGCGAATACCCTGATATTTTTCATGAATCAAATCATTGTTGCTTAAGTTTTCATCGGGTGCATAACCCCAAAACTCTTTGCGAACACGCTCATGCAATCTTTCGGCAAAAGCCTCTGCCAAGCGGTCTGCCAATGCTTTCAGCATAATGCTGTGGTAATCGTCATGGTCTTTCTCAAACTGTTCAATATACTTTTCGATGCCAATGCCGGTGGTAACAGCAAAGGTTCCGATGTAATCGGATGTCGGATGTCCTATGTCCGATGATTTTGAGGCAATGAAATCTGAGAGGCAAAGATTAGGTTGGTTATTTTGCTTTTTCGCTTGCTGACGCATGAAAGCAAAATTTCTGATTTCTGATTTCTGATTTCTGATTTCTACAGATTCATTATCAGTGTGCGCTTCAAAAATTCCAAATACTGCGCGTGCTTTCAACCATTTTTCGTCAATAATTTTCTTCAACAACACTTGTGCATCATCGAATAATTTTTTGGCTTCGGTTCCGTATTTCTCGCTCTCGAAAATGCGCGGATAAACACCGCTCATTTCCCAAGTGGAAAAGAAAGGTGACCAGTCAATGTAGGGTACTAACTCATTCAAATCATAATCTTCAAAAACTTTCACTCCTGTGAAATTCGGCTTGGTGATTTGCTCTTTACGCCAATCAATTTTCAGGCGATTATCTCTGGCTTCTTCCAGCGAAATCAACTCCACTTCGCCTCTGCGGTTTCGGTGGGCATCGCGCATCACTTCATAGCGTTGATTCACTTCTGCCACAAAATTTTCTTTCTGTTCTTTGCTCAACAATGCACTTACTGCCGGAACGCTTTTTGATGCATCTAACACATACACAACCGGTGATGAATACTCCGGTGCAATTTTAACGGCTGTGTGAATTTCGGAAGTGGTGGCTCCGCCAATCAACAGTGGAATGTTGAAGCCAAGCCTTTGCATTTCACTTGCCACATGCACCATTTCATCTAATGATGGCGTAATCAATCCGCTCAATCCAATCACATCGGCATTTACCTCTTTAGCTTTATCCAAAATTTTGTCGGCAGGTACCATCACGCCCATGTCAACAATTTCATAGTTGTTGCAAGCCAGCACCACACCTACAATGTTTTTGCCAATGTCGTGCACATCGCCTTTCACAGTGGCTAATAAAATTTTTCCGGCACCGCGACCTTTTATTTCGTTGTTGTAAGGATTGTAGCCCAACACTTCTGCAACAGATGCTTCGGAAAGCAATTCCTTGATATTGAATTCCTTTAAAATGTCAAATGAACTTTCTGAAAGATATTTAGCTTGCGGCTCAGCAACAACATTTGTATCTTCGCTTTCAGAACCTGCTCCCACCTGAGGCTGCGATTCGGTGTAGGCTTCAGATGCGTAGGGTTGATTCATCCGAGGCACTGATTCAACTTCAACAGGTTTTTTCTCCACTAACTCATATCCCGTTAACAGCCAATTTTTCTCATTTACGTTAGAAGATGGATTTAGCTGAACAACTGCTTTGTAATTTTCAAGATGAATATCAATTCTATCATTTTCTCTTTCTCTGTATTGCTGTCCAATTGAACCTTTTGCTAAAACTTCTACCAGTTTTATACATACCATTATACCATTGTGTTTGAACAAGTCGGGTCTGCGTTTGTGTTCATAGTTTCGCTTGTGAATTATTTTAGAAATTCCGTAGCCATCTCTATATGTAACTTCTTCAGTACCTGTTTTGCCCCACACAAACGCTATGTTTCCAATATCTTCCCGAAACATAGCATGGCTCACATCTTTGTGTTCAATCAGCACTTCTGCCAGGGCATTGATTCCGGCAATGATTTGAGCATAAGTTATTGCATTGCGTTTTTGATTTAGCTCTTTTTCTTCCTGTAAGAATGGCTCCAAATACGCCACCGCTTTTTTCATCACCCGCGCACTTTTTACCACCTGCGGAAGAAACATTTTTCCGCTGCCAAACAAATCGCCCACAATGTTCATACCTGCCATCAGCGGACCTTCAATCACCTCCAATGGCTTGGCATATTTTTGTCGCGCTTCTTCGGTGTCGGCATCAATATACTCCACAATGCCCTTCACTAATGCGTGGGCTAATCTTTCTTCCACCGGTTTGTTTCGCCATTCGTCATTGACAACTTCTGCCTTGTCTTTTTTCTTCACGGTTTCGGCAAAGGCAAGCAGGCGTTCGGTGGCATCGTCTCTGCGGTCGAGCAGCACATCTTCCACATGTTCCAAAAGGTCTTTGGGAATATCATCATACACTTCCAGCATCGAAGGATTTACGATGCCCATGTCCATGCCGTTTTTGATGGCATGATAGAGAAATGCCGAGTGCATGGCTTCGCGCACCACATTGTTGCCGCGAAAAGAAAATGACACATTGCTCACGCCTCCGCTCACATGCGCATGAGGCAGATTTTCTTTAATCCATTTGGTGGCTCTGAAAAAATCAACAGCATTTTGGCGATGTTCTTCCATGCCGGTTGCCACCGGGAAAATGTTCGGGTCGAAAATGATGTCTTCGGGCGGAAAGCCCACTTTGTCAACCAAAATGCGGTAGCTGCGCTCGCAAATTTCAACGCGCCTTTCATAAGAGTCTGCTTGCCCTTGTTCATCAAAAGCCATCACAATCACCGCTGCGCCAAATTGCTTTATCAATGATGCCTGATGAATAAATTCTTCTTCACCGCTTTTTAGTGAAATGGAGTTCACAATCCCTTTGCCTTGCAAGCACTTTAAACCTGCTTCAATGATGTGAAACTTAGAACTGTCAATCATCACCGGAACGCGCGAAATATCCGGCTCGGCAGCTGCAAGGTTCAGGAATTTCACCATAGCTTCTTTGCCATCCAACATGCCTTCGTCCATATTCACATCAATTACCTGCGCACCGCCTTCCACCTGCTCCAAAGCCACCGAAAGCGCGTCTTCATACTTATCTTCTTTGATGAGTTTTAAAAACTTTGCCGAGCCGGTAACATTGGTGCGTTCGCCCACATTCATGAAGTTGCTTTCGGGTGTGAGCACCACAGGCTCCAAGCCACTCAGGCGCATGAAAGGAATAGGTTTTGGCAGCTTGCGTGGCGGATATTTTTTTGCCACATCTGCAAACACTTTGATGTGTGCGGGCGTGGTGCCGCAGCAGCCGCCTATGATGTTCACAAAGCCACTTTTTACAAAATCTTCCAATGCTTCACCCATCATTTCGGGTGATTCATCATAGCCGCCAAAAGCATTGGGCAAACCTGCATTGGGGTATGCGCTCACAAAACAGGTGGAGCTTTTTGAAATGGCTTCGATGTGCGGACGCATATCTTTTGCACCAAGCGCGCAATTCAAGCCAATGGAAAAAGGTTTGGTGTGTGCAACCGAAACAACAAACGCTTCGGGAGTTTGTCCGCTCAATGTTCTGCCGCTGGCATCGGTGATGGTGCCGGAAATCATAATGGGCAAATCGGTACCTTTTTCTTTTTGCACCTGGTGAATGGCAAACAAACACGCCTTTGCATTCAGGGTGTCGAAAATGGTTTCTACCAAAAGAATATCCGCGCCACCGTCAATCAAGCCGCGCGCTTGTTCAGAATAAGCATGAACTAATTCATCGAAAGTAACTGCACGATAACCCGGGTTGTTTACATCGGGTGAAATGGAAGCGGTGCGGTTGGTGGGACCAAAAGCGCCTGCTACAAAAGCCCCCCTGCCCCCAGAGGGGGATACGCTACTCAAGAATTTTTCCACTGCCTTTTTTGCCAATCGCGCACCTTCATAGTTGATGCGGTAGGCTTCGTGTTCGAGTTTGTAGTCGGCTTGGGCAATCCATGTGCCGCTGAACGTGTTGGTTTCAATGATGTCGGCACCGGCTTCAAGATATTCTAAATGAATGGCTTCAATGATGTCGGGGCGGGTGATGTTGAGTAAATCATTATTGCCTTTCAGGTCGTGAGAATGATTCACAAAATCATTGCCTCTGAAATCATTTTCAGTGAGTTTGTAACGCTGAATCATGGTGCCCATGGCGCCATCCAGCACTAAAATTTTTTGTTCGGCAAGTTGAGTTAGTATCTGCTTAGTATTCATTGCAAAAATTAAATCGGCAATGAAACAGCGAATCCGAAAGGTTTGTTGAGAAGAGGTCAGTGAAAGTTGAAACTATACTGAACTTATCTTTCCCTGCGTTTTGAGCAGAGTAGGAGTTAGCACCGACAAAGAATTTTGCAAATCTTCCGGTTGCCAAGACTTCACAGGGCCTAATCCCTCAGTCTTTCTGGATAAGTTGTTTCAAAGAACCGGGCGCGAATATAGTTGCGAACAGATGAATTGCAATAGAAATTATTCCAATTCCAATAGCTTCGCGGAATGAATGGTAAGAAAGTCATCTTAGTGATTATGGATGGTTGGGGGCATGGCTTAAAGCCCGAAGCCAGCGCAATAGCTCAAGCAAAAACACCTTTTATAGATTCTCTTTACAAGCATTACCCCAACACCGAGTTACTTACACATGGCGAAAATGTTGGCTTGCCCGATGGGCAGATGGGAAATAGCGAAGTGGGGCATTTGAATATAGGTGCAGGGCGAGTGGTTTATCAGGAGTTGCTGCGCATCAACAATGCCATAGCAAATGGTGAACTTGCGGCAAATCAATCGCTGCTGAATGCTATTGGTTACGCTAAAGAAAATGGTAAACCACTGCATCTGATGGGTTTGGTGAGCGATGGTGGGGTTCATTCACACACAAAGCATCTGATGGCTTTGTTCGAGATTGCCGTTCAGCAGGGTCTGCCTGCCAATCAAATTTTCATTCATGCATTCACCGATGGCAGAGACACCGACCCCAAAAGCGGATATGAATTCTTGAAAGAACTTGAAGCCTTTTTAAGCGAAAAAGAATGCGGGCAAATTGCCAGCGTTTGCGGGCGCTATTATGCCATGGATAGAGACAACCGTTGGGAGCGTGTAAAGCTCGCCTATGATTTGTTAGTGAACGGACAAGGTGAACCATCATCCAATGTTTTGCAGGCTGTTCAGAAGTGTTACAACAATGGCATCACAGATGAGTTTATCAAGCCGATTGTGCTGGTGGATGATGAACAAAAGCCATTAGCAACCATTAAAGATGGTGATGCTGTGATATGCTTCAACTTTCGCACCGACCGTTGCCGCGAAATTACCAAAGCGCTTACGCAGCAGGCATTCCAGGAACATGCTATGCAGCCACTTTCACTGCACTACACCACCATGACTGTTTATGACAGTTCCTTCAAAAACGTTTACAACATTTTTGATAACGATGATTTGAATAATACATTGGGAGAGGTGATTTCAAAATACGGGCTAAAGCAACTGCGCATTGCAGAAACTGAAAAGTATCCGCATGTAACTTTCTTTTTTTCGGGTGGCAGAGAAAAAATGTTTGCAGGTGAAGAGCGAATTTTAGTGCCATCGCCCAAGGTTGCCACTTACGATTTGCAACCGGAAATGAGCGCTTATGAAGTAACTGAAAAAGTGTTGCCTGTTTTGCAAAACAGCAGCGTTGATTTCATTTGTTTAAACTTCGCAAACCCTGATATGGTGGGGCACACCGGAGTTTTTACAGCCGGTATCAAAGCCTGTGAAACTATTGATGTCTGTGTAAGCAAAGTTGCTGAAACTGCCCTTGCCAACAACTACTCAGTACTCATCACTGCCGACCACGGCAATGCCGATTATATGATAAACGATGATGGTTCACCCAACACAGCACACACCACAAATCCGGTTCCATTGTTTCTTTTGGATAACGAGTTGAAACCACAACTTCATCGGGGCACATTAGCGGACATTGCACCCACCGTTTTAAAACTGATGCAACTACCACAACCAAATGAAATGAACGGAAAGAGTTTGATTGAATAACCAACTTACATCAGAGAAATGAAGAAGCTCGTATATATAGATATGGACAATGTGTTAGTGGATTTTAAAACAGGGATTGATAAACTGCCGGAGCATTTAATAAATGAGTATGATGGCAGGCTTGATGAAGTGCCTGGAATTTTTGCACTTATGGAGCCAATGGAAGGTGCTGTGGATGCTGTTTACACACTTGCCGAAAAGCATGATTTGTATATTCTTTCCACAGCCCCTTGGCTAAATCCCACTGCTTGGATTGATAAACTACATTGGGTGCAAAAGCACTTTGGTGCCGACAGCGAAAGTGTTTTTTACAAGCGTTTAATCATTTCGCATCATAAAAATTTGAACAAAGGCGATTATCTCATTGACGACCGCCCAAACAATGGCGCAAAACTTTTTGGTGGCGAGTGGATTCACTTTGGCAGTGAAAAGTTTCCTGATTGGATTTCTGTAACAAAGTATCTACTTTAAGATTTAACCCTTTATTGTCGCGTTGATGGACTCAAAGTCCTCATCTTTCATGGGCAGATAATGGCAGTCCACCTGGTTTTCGTATTTAGCCCAACCCTTGCCTTTGGTGGTGTGGCAAATAACAACCGATGGCAGCGCTGAATTTTGAGCAGCAGTTTTAGCAATTTCTAAAGATTCAAAATCATGTCCTGCAGCTTCAATAACATTAAATCCGAATGCTTTTAGTTTATCGGCAAGCGGCTCCAACTGCATCACATCCTCTGTTTTTCCATAGCCTTGCAAACCATTTCTGTCAATCAACCAAAACACATTTTTGAGTTGGTGGTGCCGAATAAACAAAGCAGCTTCCCATGTGCTGCCTTCATTGATTTCGCCATCGCTGGTGATGCAGAAAATCTGCTTGTTATTTTTTTTGAGTTTAGCCGCTAAGCCCAAACCTGCTGCAAGGCTTAAACCATGACCCAAACTGCCGGTGGCAAAAGGGATTCGTTTGATTTTGTTAGCCGGTGGGTGAGCAGCAAGATAAGTGTCGTTTTGGTAAAAAGTTTTGATGTCAGCTTCATTTAAAATTCCTTCTTCTGCCAGCAAACTATACAATGCCGCAGCAGCATGCCCTTTAGATAAAACGATTTCGTCAGTTTCATTCATCCAACTATAACGAACGAAGGTGAGCAACTCGGCACACGACAACGCGCAACCAACATGACCCGCATTGGCACTTTTATACATCTGCAAAAAACGCTGCTTGATGGATTGTGATTTTTGAAGAAGATTCATTTGATGTGTTTCCTATTTCATTACTTACTAAAAGCAATCACCTTTGTTTCGGGTAAACTGATTTTTAGGCTTTCAACTTGCTCACGGCTTGCTTTGTTGAAACTGATGTCCAAAAATTTCAGTTGCTTCATCGGCTTTAGTTGTTCCACAACAACTGCGATATCCGTTTGATAGTTCATTGAAAAGTCAAAATCGTTCAGAGCAGAAAGCTTTGCAAAATTTTCAGGCAATGCTTTTATCTCATTGGCTTTAAGGTTAAGCGTTTCGAGGCTTTTCAGTTCCACAAAAGTAGCCGGTAGCGTCTGGATTAAATTATTGCGAACATCTAATTTTTTCAGTGCAGAAAACGATGAGAAACAATCCGGCAGCGTTTCAATTACATTATCACGTAACGAAAGCTCCTTTAAGTTGCTGAGCTTGCAAAATGACTCGGGCAGTTTTTTAATTTTCTTATCGGGAGTATTGAAAAAGTTTCCATCAAAACTGAGCGCTTCAAGCTGAGTGAGGTTGCCAATGTTTTCAGGCAATGAGCCGATGTTGTTATTGGCAAAAAACAACACGCGAAGGTTTTTTAAATCGCAAACATCCTTAGGGAGCGTACTGAAACTATTGAGTGACAAATTCAGATATGTTAGGTTTTGCAATGTGCCAAAACCAAGCGGCAACGATGAAAGTTGATTGCTGAATAAATTCAGATAGCGCAACTGCTTTAAGTTAGTGAAAGTGGGAGGGAGGGCGGTGAGGGCATTGCTGCGCGAACCCAGCTCCAATCCTCCAACATCTAAAGTGTCTAACAGTGTTAAACTTCCGATAGAAGCAGGTAGTTCTTTTATTCGGTTTCCCTTTAAACGTAAAGTTTTTAAGGCTTTTAGTGTGCCAAGTTCAACAGGAACACTTTCGATTAAACATTCGCTCAGGTTAAGGCTTTCAAGTGCTGTGTTGCCTGCAAAAACCTGAAAAATTTGCGATAGATTAAGTTGATTGTTTTGTGATAAATTCAGCCATTGCAGTTGTTTCAGGTTACTGAATGAGGAAGGAAGTGTGCGGATGTCATTTAAGGCAAAATCAATTTTTTTTAACGATATAACGTTGCCTATTTTTTCATTTACTTCTGTGATTTGGGCTGCTGAAAAATTGAGTTCCTCTACTTTCAATTTCAACAATCTATCCCACACAACATCATCATACAAATAGCCGCAATGCTCAAGGTTTAGTGATTTAAGGTTGGAGAGAGAAGAGAAAGATTCGGGGAGCGTTGAGAAGTTGTTATCCTTCAAATTCAGAATTTCGAGCCCCCCTAATTTTCCTATGTTTCCGGGTAAAAATTTAATGCCGCATGCGGGCAATGCAAGATGTGTTAGCTTGGGAAAGCGGGCGAGTGCTTCAAAAAGTTTTTCCCAATTCAGGTTGCTGCATTTGGTGCAGGTGAACGACTCTAAGTTTTGAAGCTTACTGAAATCGGGAAGTTCATCTTTTGGAAAACCGTGAATGTTCAGTGATTTTGTTTCGGTGGCATTCAACAGTGCCAATCGGATGGCTTCGTTGGCATTTTCAATACCTTTTGTTTCTGCTTCCGAAATTCTTTTCAGGTGGGCAACTTTTGCAAGCGAGTCTAACTCGGCTTTTGAATACTTCTTTTCCTGAGCGTAACCAAAGATTTGCAAGCCTAAAACCAATGCTGCAAAAACGGATAATCGAAACATCATAGTGCGCGAAAGTATCTTTTTGCCGAAACTCATTTTACTCAGGTTGTTTACTATCCATCACAATGGTAACAGGGCCGTCATTCAGTAACTCAATTTTCATTTCAGCTCCAAAAACACCGCATTGAATTTCACTTCCCAATTCTTGCTTCATAATTTTCAAAAAGTGTTCGTAAAGCGGAACAGCAATTTCGGGCTTTGCAGCGCCAATAAACGATGGGCGATTACCCTTTCTATATGACGCAAACAATGTAAATTGGCTGATTACCAATACTCCGCCTTGTATATCTTTTACCGAAAAATTCATCAGTCCCTTTTCATCATTGAAAATTCTTAGCGCAGCAATTTTCCTTGCCATCCACTGTAAATCACTTTCGGAATCGTTTGGCTCGAAACCCACCAAAACCAACAGTCCGCTGCTAATTTCACCATGTGTTTTACCTTCAATGGAAACACTTGCGCGGCTTACCCGCTGAATCACCACTCGCATAAGTTGTTCATCTTTGCTAACATCGCGAAGTAAAAAATAAACAATGGATAACAACCTTGGAATTGGTTCACGAGTGCAGCACCCCAAATACGGCAAAGGCGTTGTAGTAAATTTAGATGCCGAGTTTTACACCATTTGGTTTTTGGAGGAAGGTTCAAGCCGCGGAATTGCACGCGATTACGATGGTTTGATGGTGTTGGAAAAGATAGAATCGGACAACCCGCCCATCACTTTAGATGATTTGAAAAATGCTGTAGCCGAAGTGCTGCACGAAAAATATGGCGCAGAAGAAATTGTGCCATTAGCTAACAAATGGATTAATGGAACATTGCTGTTAAAGCCGGGCAGTGGCGATTTGCAACCTAAAGAATTGCCCATAGAAGCTTTCTTCCATAAAATTGTGATGGTGCGTGACAGGCTGCGTGTAATGGAGCAACAAATCAATGCCAACAAAAAACTTACCGATGAGGAAAAAGTAGATTTACAACAGTACATCACCAGGATTTATGGTTCACTCACAACTTTCAATGTGCTGTTTCGCCACACCGAAGACCAGTTTAAAGGCACCGGAGGTGAGAAATAGCCAAACAAAACCAGCTTCGGGTTTTTCATCCGTTAATTTTGTTCACGGCATATGAAAATTATTGACCGATACATACTGTTCAAGTATCTCGGAACATTCTTCTTCATCATTGCTTTGCTGATTGGAATCACTGTTGTGATTGACATCAGCGAAAAGGTAGATAACCTTGTTGAAGCAGAAACCACAGTTTGGCACATTATCACCGGCTATTATTTAAACTTCATTCCATACATCACTGCCATTCTTGCGCCATTTTTTGCGTTGGTGGCTGTCATATTCTTCACTTCGCAAATGGCAAGCCGCTCTGAGATCATTGCCATTTTAAACAGCGGCACAAGTTTTTACCGCATGTTGGTGCCTTACATGGTTGGCGCAACCATACTTGCCGGTGGACTATGGTATTCTAACGCCTACTTAGTTCCTATTGCAAATAAAAAGCGATTGGAATTTGAGAATAAATACATCTATAAACGCAATTATTCCATCCGCATCAATTTTCATCGCTGTGTTGCACCAGGCACTTTCATTTACATTGAAAACTATGACCCCGATGGGAAGAACGGCTACAAGTTTTCGATGGAGCGCTTTGTGAACGATTCGCTTGTTTTTAAGCTGCGAAGCGAAAAAATTGAGTGGAACGAAGAGGTGGGTAAATGGAGAATTTACAACGCTGTTATTAGAACACCATCAGCGTTTGGTTTCAAAATTGATAAAGTTGCACAAGCGGATAGTGTGTTTCTTTTCAAGCCCGATGAGTTTTCGTTTAAATCAGGCGTAAAAGAGGAAATGACCAACAGCCAGTTGCGAGATTTTATCAGCTATATGCGCAGCCAGGGTTTAACAGATATTGAGTTTTTTGAGGTGGAGTATCATCGAAGAACATCCACCGCTTTCAGCATTTACATTTTAACGCTCATTGGCGTGAGTGTGGCATCGAGGAAGATGCGTGGCGGATTAGGTTGGCATTTGGTGCTTGGCATTGGTTTAAGTGCGCTTTATGAAGTGGTGATGAAGTTTTCGGTTACATTTTCCACCAATTCAACCTTGCCGGCAATTATTGGCACATGGATTCCGAATATGATTTTTGCAGTGGTTGCAGTTTACCTGCTCATTAAAGCCCCAAAGTGATGGGCTGTAAAGAAAACACGACCTCCGCAACTGACAGAGGGGCGTTTGCTCAAGAAAACACGACATCCGCAACTGACAGAGGGGCGTTTGCTCAAGAAAACACGACATCCGCAACTGACAGAGGGGCGTTTGCTCAAGAAAATGCCATCTCCGCAACTGACAGAGGAGCGTTTGCTCAAGAAAACACCATCTCCGCAACTGACAGAGGGGCGTTTGCTCAAGAAAATGCCATCTCCGCAACTGACAGAGG
>VFQQ010000557.1_pt1 | contig 70862 bp, 119 predicted proteins | sample 3512341 | NCBI WGS metagenome assembly VFQQ01 (sample SAMN10412373, study PRJNA504923) | tailings metagenome | isolation source: Relicate 2 Philex TSF1 revegetated site | place: Philippines: Tuba, Benguet | collected 2017-08-29
TTTCGGTCCGCCGCCCGCTCCCCTCCTACTTATGCACTGCCTCTGACCTGCACAGTAACCAGTTCCCGACTTACCTGATCACTTGCACAACTGTGCCAGTGTAAACAGACATTCCCAACTTGACTATCAGAGACCGGCCAGCGTGCTACACGGCCGCCTTTGCGGCACAGGCCGCCGCGGTGCGGTCTCGCGGCATCCCGCTCGAAGCACTGGTGTACGCCATTTTGGCGCTTCTATGCGCGTACGTTGCTGTTTTCCTCAACTTCCTGAAATCGTTCGCCCTGTGGGTTGAGGCGGTCATTGAGCTGCGGTCTCGAAGCAGGCGCTGAGCTGGACGCTGCTTGGGGCTGCCACCCCCGCACTCGCTGGTAGCGCCTCCCTGGCCCCCTGCTTGCGTGCCCATCTGTGCCCCAAGCTCCCTGTGCGCCACCTGCCTGTGCCATCTGTAACAACGGATATTGTGCACCATGCTCCGCACCACCGTCTCTTCACTTGCCCACTTCATGCACATGTGCCTGCCCTCGCTTTCCGCCTGCCTGCTGCCCAAAGGTGGCTGCCCCTTGGCCTCGCTCTCAGTCCTGCGCTCTCACTCCTGTGCTCTCACTCTGTGTGCTCCCCCTCCTTCCTGCCTGTCCCTGCATTTCCTATCCCCAACATGTCTGCATGACATCACCGTTTCCCCCCTTTGGGCTCTTTCGTCCTGTTTGCTTTCCCCTCCCATGTCTGCGCGCATGTTCTTGCATTCCTCTTTGTCGGGCCATACCAGCCTGCCTGCGTGCTATGATGATTGTTTGTAAGTCATGCCAACGCAGATGGGGCAAGGTCCTGCAGCGGTGCAAGCTGCTTACCAGTTGGGCAGCAGCGCCATTGCCGCAGCAGCACTGCCATGGGCAGGTTGAGCTGGGCTGCACCAGCACACTTGCCGGTGGTGGCTGGGGCAACTCTTGCTTGCTGCATGTGCTTCTCCAAAGCATTTCAACTATCAAGGCTTGCTGGAATGGGCTGCCAAAGGTGAAGTTTTGCTGGGCCCTGCTGGGGGCGGCGGCGGGCGGCGGCGGCGCTCTGAGCAGGGCGTCTGCGCTGCAGCGCTGGGGAGGCGTCAATTCGCACCCTCGTGGTGTGATCAGCTGGGCCGGGTCGCCAACAGGCCAGAAGGCGCTTCCATGCAGCAATGCCCAGATAAAACGCTGAGAGGTGCAACGGAAGGGCCCCTGGCGCTTCCCACTCGCTCAATTCGCTTTGCAAGTTGATCTGCCAGCCTGCAGGCACGCTTCCAAGCCCCCACGGCACTCTGCGCCTCCTGATTGCCTGTGCTGGCTCCGCCAGCCCCCGGCGAACCTGCCAGCGACTCCTCGCCACCCCCGGCCCTCATCGGCACCCGGATCCGGCGCTGAAACGCCCCGCAGCAAGAGCCCCAGCCCCCGAGCAAGCCCCGAGCAAGCCGCAGCGACTCGGCGCTGGCCGCCAGCAGTCTGGAGGACCAGGCGGAGGCAGAGCAGGGCGGCGCCAGCCCGCCCAGCGCAGCGGAGCAGCAAGAGCGGGCCGGAATGGCTCCTGCTCGCAAATACAGCAGGGAGGAGCTCCTTGAGCTGCGGGACATCCCGGGCTGCCGTGATCTGCCGCCCGGCTTGGACGCCGACGACCTCAGGTGCGCCGCCGCCAGGGCGGGAGGCAGGCCTGCCGACGGGTCGCCGCCTCGCCGCGCCCCTCGACTGCCTCTCCGCCTCACCAATAACTGCCCCTGCCCGCTGCAGCGACCTGCAAGAGTCGTGCTTCTTTGACAAGGCGCCCACCCCCGATGCCGGCATCTACCTGGGGCCGCAGCGGGGGCCGGGCGGCCCAGGCGCACGCGCGCCGTTTGGCGCCGGACCGGCACGCCGCCCCGCAGGTGCGTGCGGCGGTTGCCTCACTTGCTGAGCTGGGTGCTGGGGGAATGCATTTGTTGGGGCAGAACTCAACAGCATCTGAATGCTTCCCTGCTGCCACCCCTCAGCCTGCACCAAGGTGCCGCCTGCCCACCAACAGTGCTTGCGTTTGCCATCCTCCCTCTGCCCTGCAGCCGGCCCGCCGGGTCCCATCCACAGCCGGCTGATCGATGAGGACGAGCGAGGAGCGTACCAGCGCACCAACTCCGGCCAGCTGCAGACCGCGTTTGGCGGCAGCCCCAGCAAGCCGCAGGCGATTGCGGCGCGCGCCGCCGGCGGCCGCTTTGGCGACCCCTCAAAGATGGATCGCTGGGATAGCCAGAAGCTGGCCCCGGGTGCCGGCCCCGCCCGCGAGCCCGACAACTGGCAGCAGCAGAAGGCGCGGGGCGGCGCCGGCGCCGCTGGCGGCGGCGGCGGCGACAACTGGCGCGCCAACGCCGCCGGCGTGCGCGGCTCGCTGGATGCGCAGCGTGCCGGCTCCGGCTGGGGCGGCGGCAGCAACAACGACCTCGCTCGCTCCGGCTCCTCAGCACCCAAAGACAACGGCGGCGGGCGCTGGGTGAAGGACGATGACGACTGGAGGGCGCGCAAGCAGACGGGCGCGCTGCCGGAGCCGCGCTATGACTGGAGCGACAACCGCGCGCAGGCGGCGGCGGCGGCGGGGCCGGGCGCCGCGGCGCGGGGGCCGCCGCCGGGCTTCCATGACCGAGGGTAAGCAGCTGGGACGGTGTTAGCCGTTCAGAGTGGTGTCCAGCTCAGAGTGTGCTTGGGGAGGGAATAGAACTGCCTTGTACCTACCTTTGCACCACGCATATTGCAGCTTTGAACATCCGTTCTGTGCATCCACCTGACCTGGGACCCCTCTGCTGGTCCAAGCTGGTCCAAGCTGCCTGCCTGCCTGCCTGCCTGCCTCATTCTCTCATTCCCTCTGGCTGCTCTCCCCCTGGTGCCCTGCAGCGATCGTGCACCGGAGTGGGCAGACAGCGATGCCGGCATGCGGCCGCGCATGACGGCGGCAGACATTGAGGCGGAGCGGCTGCGCATGCAAGAGCAGTGGAAGAAGCAAGGCGGCAACGCGAGAGCCGCTGCTGATGTGCGCCGCGGCAGTTGGGCTGGCGTAGTGCACTGCGGGAGCAGGGCTGGCAATGCTGTGGCCCGGGCAGCAAGGCAGCAATGCACGAGCTGCTGCATTCACATGCACATGTACACTGCAAACACTGTTTGGCTCTGCGATTCACCCGTTTGTTGTTGCAGGCCTCCATGGCTGAGATGATGACGGATGATGACATCATGAGCATGATGCAGGAGGAGCAGGTGGGCGGGGGGTTGCAAGTTGTGGGCAGGGCAGCATGCTCTTGGGAGTGAAGCACATCACCCACAGTGCTTGGATGCTGCGCCATGAGCGTGCTGTGGACGAGCCATTGCGAGCCCTATTCTTGGTTGGTGTTGTGACACCTGCTGGTGCTGCGCGGTTGGCGCAGCGCTCCACCTGGTTGCAACAGTTGAGCAACAACAGCTTGTCTGCCGCCACTCTGCTGCTTGTCTCTGCAGGAGAAGCAGGAGCGGATGGACGGCCCCACCGCCAACGGCAAGCCCGCCGCCGCCCCCAAGGCGGGCCAGCACGTGGATGTGGCAGCGCTGCTGGGCGGGCGGCCGCAGCCCGGCAGCCCCGGCGGCTCCCCAGCCTCTGCAGCCGGCAGCGAGCGTGCGGGGGCAGAGGGCGTGCGCTCCCGCTTTGCAAACTTCTTCAAGCTGGAGGACGCGCCTGCTTCTGGGCTGGCAGGTGCTGCCGGCGGCCCCGGCGCAGCGGGCCCAGCACCCGTCCCCGGCGCTGCCGGCGCGCCCAACGCGCAGCAGCTCACCTTGGAGCAGCTCAGCAGGGCAGCGGGCGGCGCGCCGCGCGAAATGCCTGCTATGCCCACCGCCCATGTGGCGACGCCCGGCGAGATTGAGCAGCGGCTGCCGGCGGGGGCGCCTCCAGGCATGCCGCCGCCTGGGCAGGCTCGCGACGCCGGCCAGGCGCTGCTGGCGATGCTGAAGCAGCAGCAGGCGGCGCAGCGCGCCGCAGCGGGCGGCGGCCAGGCGCCGCGGCAGATGCTGCCGCCCAATGCGGTCAGCGCAGCCGATGTGAGTGTGCTGGAGGAGGCTGACAAGGTGGCCCGCTTGACGGCTCTCCAGGTGCGCTGCGCAGGGGTTGCTCCTGTGGTGTGAATGCAGCACCAGGGCTGGGTCCAGGTCATGCACTGCTGGCGCTCCAGCTGTGCCGCTGGGGAGATTCGCTGGGCTGTCGCCAACGGGCTGCTGCAGCATGCAAAGACACAGATGAGGGTGTAGCTTTAAGCGGAAGCAGCCTGCTGCAGCGGCCTGCTGATCCGCTGCACACATTCGCACCTGCATGAGCTGCCCTTCTTACTGCTGTCCCACACCACACTGTTGCCTGCAGGGCCTGGATGACGATATGCTGGGTGAGACCAAGTCGCCGCCGCCCGCTGCGGCCCAGCTGCCTCCGCAGCAGCAGCACCGCGGCCCGCTGCCTCCGGGCATGCAGCTGCCGCCTGGCGCCATGCCGCCGCCGCGCGTACCTGGCCAGCACGGCCCGCCGCCCCCAGGCATGCCACCTGGGTATGCTGGGCAGCTGCCGCCCGGCATGATGCCTGGCATGCACATGGGCCCGCCGCCGCCGGGGGCCTTCCCGCCGCACATGCAGCACATGGGTCCCATGCCTCCGGGCATGCAGCACGGCCCGCCGCCTCCCGGCATGCAGTACCGCCCTCCTGGCGGGGCGGGCATGCAGTATCGCCCTCCCGGTGTGCTGCCGCCCCAGCCCGGCTTCCAGCCCGGCATGCAGCCGCCCCAGCCGGGCCAGCAGGCGCAGCAGGCGCAGCAGAACGCTCTGCTGGCCCAGCTGCTGGCTGCTCAGGCCGCCAGCCGCGGTGGGCCTCCGCAGCAGCAGCCGGGCGTGCAGCCGGGCCAGCAGATCAACTTGGCAGCCCTGCTGGGCGCCGCCGGCAACCCGGGCATGCAGTTGCCGCCGATGCCGCAGACGGCGCTCAACCCCGCGCAGCTGCAGGGGCTGCAGGCCCTGCGGCCGCCGGGAGGCATGCTGGTGAGCCCAGCGGGGAGGTGGCATGCTGGCTTTGGATGGAATGGTGGTGTGCTGTATGGAAGGTGTGCAGCTTCACTGCCTTGTGTCTGCTGCATGACCGGTGGGTGCACTGCACACTGCAAGTCAAGCGAGCGCATCTGCTATTTGAAGCCGGCTGCCCTCTGCCGCTTGTGTCCCCTGCAGCCGCCCGGCATGCCTGGCCCCGGCCCTGGACTGCCCCACGGCATCAACCCGCAGCTGCTGCAGCAGCTGCAGATGCAGCAGCAGGGTCTGCAGCGGCCGATGCCACCGCCGATGCAGCACCCGCCCCCGCAGCAGCAGCTGAGCAGCGCCCAGCTGATGGCTGCGCTGGGGCTTGCCCAGGGCGGCATGCCGCAGCCTGGCCTGCGGTAGTGGCCAGGCCGACCCAACTGCCGCTGCACTGCTGCCCGCGGTCTCATCCCGGCGGCCCAGTGTCGCCTCGTGCAGGCGGCCAGCGCCGCCCGCCAAATAAACCTTTGCAGCTGCTCGCTCGCCGCTGTCCCTGGGGTGGGCAGCGGCCGCCCCGCCGCTAGTTTTCCTTGCTCTTGCTACCCGCTTCCCGCTGCCTTGCACCGTGAACTCTTGCTTTGCCCTCGTACCGCGTCCCTGCTGCGCCCCGCCATTTCTTTTTGAGGCCGGCCCGGCATTTTTCCCGCCATCCACTGTATCAACACACGTCCTTTCTTTCGTTCCTGCCTCAGACCTTGCTTTCTGGTCATCCGTCCATGCATGCTTGGTGCCCGTGTAACGGAGCCTAGGGGAACAGATGGCACGTTGGCTGACCAGTTAGGGAAGTGGCATGGGTGTGCAGGTGGTGGGGTGAGGTACAAGAGGCGAGAGCATACGAGGGGGGAGCCTCGTCGGCAGGGGATGTGTTGCAATGCGTGGCGGCGAGGTGGCGGAGCCCGCTGGGTGCTGCCAAGGGCAGCTGCTGCTTGCGCCATCCTAGTCTGCGTGCAATTCAATCCTGCCGCAATCCATCAGCCCAGCAGCCCAGCAGACGCCTCGCAGTTTTGAGCAACTGCTGCCTGACCGACGGCTGGAGGCCCGGGCTGCCGCTCGGCGCATGGAAACCGCAATCCAGGATCTCTGAGCGCAGGCCGACAGGGCGAGGAGGCGGAATGGCAGCCGTGCGGGCCTCGTTCGCCGTCCCAGCGGCCGCCGAGCCCTTTGCCAGCCCTCCCGGCTCGTCCGAGGAGGAGGAGACGGTCTCGTGGGCTCCCCAAGACGGCGCGGCGCGGCCCCGGCCAGCGCTGAGGGTGCGGCGGCCCGCCGCTGCCCAGGTGCCGCCGCCGGCAGGAGCAGCCGCGGCTCCGCAGCAGCCAGCCGGCCCACAGCAGCACGCTGCTCCTCCGCCGTTCATGTTCGGCACACCAGGTGAGACGTGTGGGCTCTGAGGTGCACTCCAAGAGAGCTGGAAACTGCTGGTCTACCTGGGTGCTGCGCGCCGACCAACCTGTTGCCCTGCTGCAATTCCCCCTCCGCCCTGCCACCCCCGTTTTCCCCAGGCGCCGGGCTCACCGGCAGCGCCGTCAAGGCGCGGCGTGCCAAGGGCCGCTCGCCTGCGGGCGCGGCAGCACCCAGCCCCGCCTTCACCACGAGCAGCGCCGCCAGCATGGCCTGGTCACCCTACCCCTCCTCCACTGACGGCGCTTCAGCTGCCACGCCGCAGCCGCCCAGCGCGGCCACGCCCACCTCTGGAGCAGCACCCATTGCGGCGGTGGGCAGCGAGAGCCCGGCTGACTCAGTGGCCGCAGACCTTCAGGCACGGCTAAACCTGGAAGGCCGGGGCAGCGCTGCGCCTCCGCACCAGGGCGCCGCCGTGCAGCCGCCAGCAGCCTCCCAAGGCGAACCACTCCCTGGCGCTGGGCAGCAGGCTGCGGCGCCATTCAGCTTTGTGTTTGGCGCTGCAGCGTCGGCGCCCAGCGCGCATGCGGGCCGGGCAGCCTTCAGGCAGCAGTCGCCCACCAGCAGCCCAGGTGTGGCCAAGGCAAGCCCCCGGGCCTTTGCGCCAGCCGCAGCAGCGCCAGCAGCAGCCTCAGAGGCCTCGCAGTTTGGCGCCCAGCCCTCAGCGGCGTCAGAAGGCAGCACCGCAGCTGGCCCAGCTGCGAATGCATCACGGCCCTCCTCCGCTGCGGCGGCAGAACAGCAGGCCGCTGCCGGGCCGTTTGTGTTTGGCACTGCTGCCGCGGCAGGCAGCCCAGCGGCACGCATGCGTCCCCGCTCCCGCTCACACAGCGTGTCTCCGCAGCAGCCTGCGCACGCTGGCTGGGGAGCCGCTGGTGCAGCGGCTGCTGCTGCGGCCGCGGCCATGCCGGCGGCCGCGGCTGCCATGCCGGCGGCGCCGGCGCCGGAAGGTGCAGGTGCGGCGGCTTTTGAGCCGATGCAGGAGAACCACCAGCAGCAGGCGCAGCAGCCAGCGCCAGCTGCGCAGCAGGGCGTTTTTGCGCCCAAGCAGCCGGCAGTCGGCAGCCCCACTGCCTTCACCGCGGCAGGCACTGCTGCCCGCCGCCCGCCCGGCTCCCGCCGCAAAGCGGCACACCCCGCCCGCTCCAGCACCGGCATGGGCACGCGCTCGCGGCAGGGTTCTCAGGAGCACGAAGCGGCGCCGCCGCTGGCTCCTACCGGCTCAGCAGCACCGGTACCTCTGGCAGGGGCGCCTGTTCAGGCGGAGGCGGCTGCAGGCCCTGCTGCTGGGTCTGGGGAGCTGGATGCCCAATCCAAGAAGGCGTACAGCTGCAGCGAGATGTACCGCAGCCAGGTTGGGTGGGGTGGAAGGCTGTTGGGTTGGACGGCTGGTTGCGCTCGCTGCCCGCCTGTGGCTGGTGCGCTTGGTGCAGCAGGCAGCTGAGGTGCAGCACACCTGGCCACTGCTGTCTGCCTTCTCAGCGCCTGCCACGCTGCTGATTTCTGCCTGAGCGTTTGCATACCTTGTTCCGCAGGGCAACGAGGCGTTCCGAGACAGCAACTACACCGCAGCGTATGACCTGTACACCAAGGTGGGTGCGGGTGTGCCACAAAGGAGCAGTGGCTCCATGCAAAACAGTTTGTGCATGCCCTGGTTTGAGCCTGCTCTTGCTGCACGGGCAGCCTTGCCTGCATCTGGGCTTGTGCCGCTTTAGCAGCCCAGGGGGCTCGGGGCTTAAAGAGTTAACTTGTGCATCAAACCTAAGCCGTCCCTCTGCATCTGCCTGTCGCAGGCGCTGCATGCGCTGTGGCCTTATCCCGCGCTGCACGCGCGCCTGGCGCTGCTGCTGTCCAACCGTGCCGCCGCGCTGCTGTCCCAGGGCAAGCCGCTGAGGTGCGGCAGCCTGGGGCTGAAAACCGCACTGTTGCTAGGTGGCGCATGCATGCATGCCTGTCTTGCCTGCATCTGTGAACCGCTGTTGCCCTGCCGACCCAGCTGACTAATCTCCCGCCGCCCTGCTTCACTTCTCCTGTTGTGCAGCGCGCTAGCTGACTGCCAGATGGGCCTGAAGTACGATCCGGGCCTCATGCGCTGCGCGCTGCGTGTGGCCACCTGCCACAGGTAGGCTTGATGCGTGCCGAGGCCGGTTTGACCTATGTTAGCAGGCGTTGCAGTGCTGGGCGCGGTGCAGGGAAGCATGCGGGCCCCGCCTGGTTCCTAACGCGCCAGCTGGTCCCTGACAAGCAACCAGCCTGCCTAGTATCATCTGTCCAAACCAACCTTGTGCCGCTCTGCAGCCGCATGGGCAACTTTGACGAGGCGTTCCAGTTTGTGGCCAATCTGCGCAGTACAGCAGCAGGTGTGCAGCGGCGCCTTTTGCGGCTAGTGATGAGCTGTTGTGGGGGAGGGCAGCGCCAATAATGTGCCTGCCTGTGCTTGTTGTTTTTGGCTGGCTGCACTCCAGCCTGTCTGCTGTCCGCCCTGGCAGGCTCGTCGAAAGGCCAGGACTGAACAACGACAGCGGTTGCTGCCCTTCCCCGCTTCACAGGCAATGCCGAGCAGCTGCGGGAGATTGAGCCCAAGCAGCGCGACCTGGAGGAGCAGGAGCGGCAGGTGCGCACGCACACCCAAAGTCAGGCCTATCAGAGGCCTTGTGGGGTTTCTGCACTGCCTCACACCGGCACGCGGGTGGGCAGCAAGTCGAAGTAGTCTGGAAGGCTGCAGGGGAGGGCGATGTGTTATGGCCGGTTGCATCAAGGGCAGTGCCTGCAAGGTGACTTTCCACCCTGTGTCCTCGCGCTCACCAGCCACCCCATCTCCCTCCCCCGCCTTGCTCTCTCAGTTGTACGAAGCACTGCGGTCGCTGGGGCACAACCTGAGCGCCCCCCGCCGCGACCCCGCCACTGGCGCCGAGGCGGAGACCCTGAGCCGCGCCCCCAGCGGCACCAGCGTGCACCGCGCGGCCAGCGGCGGCGCAAACATGTCTCGAGCCAGCAGCGCCGCCAGCGTGGCAGGGGCCGCGGCGCCGCAGGCACCAGCCACTGCCGAGGCGTTCTGGGACGCGCTCAAGAAGGTGGGTTGGTGAGGGTGGGTGGCTTTATCTTGGGGCTGTGGCTGACTCTGGCTGCAAATGCGGGTCATTTGCTTGCCAAAGGATCGCTGCCCTTTGTATGGGTGGTTCATCTCCCCAGCTGCACCTGCGGTCACCTACCAGGGTGATTGCATTGCAAGTTCTGCGGTTTGATGACCCTGACTTGTGCTGCCTTGAAAACAGGTGGACGACATCGCGCCGCACGTGCCGCACTCGGAGCTGCTGCTGGCCGCCAAGGCCGAGGGGCTGCTGCGTCTGGGCAAGCACGAGCGGGCGCGCGAGTTCTGCGGCCAGGCCGTGCACCTAGACGACGGGGCGCACCGAGAGGTGGGGCTGCTATGCATTGGCGCATCTGTGTGGTATTTTTGCACCAAAGGCTGCCCTGAATGACGGGCCGCACCGCGCGGTGAGGCTGTGGCTTGCGCTGTATCATTGTAAGCCTGCTACGGAGGTTGCAATTTGGCTGCGCGGCCGGCTAACTGGTTGCTGACTTTGAGACCTGCACCACAGGCTCGCTGCACAGGTGCGCTGCTCTCCAGTCAACCCTTGCCGCTCTGCTCCCTGCTCCCCGCCTGCAGGCGCAGAAGCGAGCGCCCTGGCGACTGTGGGTCCAGGCGCAGTGCTCATGGCAGGAGGGAGACGCTCGCGGCGGGCTCAAGGGGCAGCTGCAGGCGCTGCTGGCTGCGCTGGAAGCGCAGCAGGCACAGCAGGCGAGCGCCAGCGGCTCCGGCGGCGGCGCCGCAGCGGCCGCTGCAGGTAGTGCCTTCTTCCCCGCCCCTGCCAGCGCTGGCGCCAGCACCAGCGGCGCGGCGCGGCAGGAGACCCGCCGCGCGGAGCAGCTGGCCGCGATAGTGGGGCTTCCCAGCTGCGAGAACGTGAAGGGCCTGCTAGAAGGGCTGGAGGCAGCAGACAAGCTGCGCTTGGCGGGCAATGCGGCGGTCAAGGCCGGCAAGGCGGCTGAAGCAGTGGCCAAGTACAGCGAAGCGCTGCAGGGCGAGTGCTGCTTTGGGGCTGGCTCGCAGCCACGGCACAACGTGGAGCTGTGGCTGCCAGTTTGCAGCAGGCAAACACGGGCGATGGCTGCGAAACCGAGCACCAAAGGCCCACCCTGACTTCGGCAACCCCGCCTGTCACCTGCCAGCTCACCTGCCTGTCTATCCTGCCTTTGCCACCTGCAGCCAGCGGGCTGTCGCCAGCCATCATGGCGGTGCTGCTGTCCAACCGCGCAGCCGCACACCAGCACCTCAAGCAGCGCGCTCAGGTGGGCAGTGCAGGGCGGGGATTGATTGGGGGATGTAGAGTCTCAAACTCAGGTCTGACCTTGGGCTGCCATGGACCTGTCATATCACTACCCACTGTTGCACCACCACCTTCCCTCCACTGGTCCTCCCTCTCCCACCCCTGCAGGCCATTGCCGACTGCTGCCGCGCCATCGCTCTCAACCCGCACTACGCCAAGGCGCAGTCCCGCCTGGCCACGCTGCTGTCGGAGCTGGGATACCACTCTGATGCCGCCTCCGCACTGGAGGCAGCTGCTGCGGCGCCGGGGGTGAGGAGGGCTGGGGTTGATCAACTTCAGGCTGGCGGTGCGGCTTGCACTGGGGGCTTACCTTGCAGGTGCAGGTGGTGGAAGGGCACCAGTTCCACCTACTTTTGCAACCTGCCAATCCATTGCTCATCTGTCTGTCCTGGCCCCTCCACTCCTTTGCGTCCCTCTAGATTTCAGCGGCCGACCGCAAGGAGTATCAGTCGCGCATGGCCAGCGAGCAGGCGGCGGCCAAGCGCGCCAGCTCGCAGCGCGGACTGGGCGGCAGCCAGGCAGCGCTGGATCATTACAAGCTGTTGGGGCTGGAGCGCAGCGTGACTAGCGATGAGGTGCGTCCAGGGGAATAGGATGGGTGTGGGTTAGGAGTCGGTTTTGGTAGAGTGCAGTGCAGTGCTGCACTACATGCTGCAATGTCCCCCCGCTTTGCCTGCGCCCCCCTTGCAAAGGGTCTTCCTTGGACCTTAAATGCCCGCTGCACGCGCCGTTGGTTGCCCCTGCAGGTGCGACGCACCTACAAAAAGCTGGCCCTGCAGCTGCACCCCGACAAGGCGGCATCCGCGGTGCGCCTGGCGCCGCGCTGCGCCGGCTGCGGCTCCGCTCCCTTTGAGGCGCTGGCGGCGCAGGGCCGCCTGCAGGAGCGCGCCACCTGGCTCTTCAAGCTGCTGGGTGCGCTGCTGGAGTGATTTGTTTTGCTCTGCCCAGTGCGCTGTGTTGCTTGTCCTGTGGAAGCGGGGCACATCCCATACGCAATGTTCAACCGATTGGAGCCTCCAGCCCACCTCCCAGCCATGCACCAACACTGCTTCATGTGTTGCCCTGCAGGCGAGGCCAGCGATGTACTGTCGGACGCCTCCAAGCGTCGCGAGCTGGACCACGCTTTGCGCGCTGCGGCGGGCGGCAGCGGCTTTGGCTCCCGGGGCGGCTTCAGCAGCTACTACGGTGCGCCCAGCTCGCTGTGTGTGCTCCTGGTGGTGCTGATGGTTGGTGTGATGGTCAGGCTGGACTGCTGTTTGCAGTCGTTCAGGTTGGAGTGGGCGGCATGCACACGGCGCACACGGTCGCAGCGCACCTTGTGGGTGATGCATGCCCTGCCTCTACCGTGCGGTCAGCCACACCCCTGCCCAAGCCCTGACCCTCACCTCCCCACTCTTCCCAAACCTGAAACCTTCTGTCTTCAGGGGACTCGGATGATGATGTCAGCGACATTTACAACTCCTTCAACAACATGTTTGGAGGGCGGCGGCCGGCCGGCAGCAGCGGCAGCCGTGCTGGATCCTATGGCAGCGGTTACCCTGGCACCGGTGCTGGGTTCGGATCCTATGGTGCCTATGGTGCCCATGGTCAGCGCGGCGGCAGCAGTGGTAGCGGCGCCCGCAACTGGGGCTTCTTCTAAGCCCTCTGCGAGAGTGGCCAGGCAGGAGCGCCCATTAGCAGCAGTGAGAGGTGCCCCGCATGGCAGCGCCGCGGGTGCCAGCTGAGCAGCATTGTTTGTAGTTTGGGAGGTGCGATACCCTCTCACACTGTCGTTAGGCCTAGTACCAGATTATGCAGTTATTCTCTCTGCCCTTGCTTGCATTTGCCTGCTTGCAACGCTCCGAATTGCTTCTCCAAAGATTCTTCTGGCCACGCCGGTTCAACACTGAAGGCCCAGGCCCGAAGCCTGCCATTGGATGTCCCAACTTACAGGTCAGCGTGGACTCAGCATGGTAGTGTAATGTCCTGGCAGCCTCGCCTCAAGCAGGAGCCATGACAATGACACCCAGACGCACACATGCAGTTGCCGCCTGCTGGGCACATGCTGTGACGGGGCCACCCTACAGGGGAAAACTTTTGCGTTAGCTGATCGTGCTTTGATCACTGATCAGAACATCCGGGAGGCGTTTCGGAGGCATCCGGCCTGTCTCAGTCACCGCAGCCCGGCTAGGGCAACTCTGCCCGCGGCGGCGCAGCACCAAAAGGTCTCGCACACAGGCGCAGAACGCCCGCAAATCTCGGAAAGCGCATACCGGCTGCCCAGCGCAATGGCGCCGTTGCGGCTGGCGACACCGCCCGCCGCCACGGCAGCGGGCAGGGCATCGCTAGGGCACTGCCGGTCCAGGCCAGCAGCCCCAGGCAGCAAGCTGTGCGCCCTCCGACCACAACAGAATTGCAGTGCAAATGCAGCTGGCTGTAGCAGGCAGCCTGCAGCAGCCTTTAGCGGCGAGTGCAGGGCAGCTATGCTGCGGCCGGCGCTGGCCAGCAGGGCAGCCGCCCGGCAGCCCGGCATGCAACGCCCGCAGGCAGCCTCACAGCCGCTGTGGACACCTGCTGCTGCTGTTGGTCGCAGCAGCGACGGCGCCATTGGAAGTGGCAGCAGTAGCGGCAGCAGCAATGGCAGCAGCCAGCGAGCAGCCCAGCCGGAAGTGCGCTCGGCGCCGGGCCGGCTGTGGCGCCTGCCTCCAGCCATCCTGCCGTGGCACCAGTCCTACCTGAAGTGGAATGCTGTGGCCACGTTCTCAGCGGCTGTGACTGCCTTCCTGGTTCCCTGGGAGGTGGCATTCGTCCCAGCGGAGCAGCTTTACAACCTCAGCGGGTGGGTGAGGCTGGTGCCAGTTTGAAGCGCTTCGTAAGGTGTTGTGCACTACCTTGCACTGAGCCGGCAGCTGTGCGCCTTGGCTCCAGATGTTGCGCCGCCGTACTGCGGGCTGAAGCGCAAACCACTTTCTACTAACCTCCTGCGCTCTCCACTTCGATAATGGTTGCAGGCCATGGGCGGTGCTCAACCTGATGCTGGTAGCCGTCTTTGGAGCGGACATGCTGCTGTCCTCCCGCCTGGCCTTCTTTGAAGGTGGGGCTGATCAAATAAGGTCACACCCGTGAATCGGCAGCAGCACCCATGCTGTGATGCATGGAGGCTGCTGCTTGATGGCAGCCAGCGGCAGCCAGCCCACTGCCCACACAACTAGCAGTGCCGCACTGGGCTGCACAACATCACACACACCTGAGTTGGATGCCTTTGCCGGCCTGCATGTTGTGCCTTTGTGTATTGGATGTACCTTACCTTTGCCGGGTGCTGCTGCAGGGGAGGTGCTGGTGGATTCGGAGCCTCAGATGGCTCAGCACTACTTCCGAGGAGACTTTGCAGGCACGCGCTGTCCCGGACAGTCCTGGCAGGTCATTTGACGTTTGAATACTACCCGACTGCTTCGACACTTGCTGGGACGGCCTGCTTGTGTCGACGGGCGGGCAGCCACGCACCCGCTGCCATGTCACTCATCCTCTCCCGCCCTAAGCATGTCGCGTGCGCCCTGCCGCCCAGTGCAGCCGACCTACTGGGGTTCCTACCAGCTGACTGGCTGGCACTGGGAGCCCTGGCAGCGTGTAGCACCCTCAGCGGCGGGGCGCCCTGCATCGGCAGCACGGCGGGCTGGGCGGGCGGAGCGCTCGAGTGGCTGCCCCTGCTGCGCCTGCTGCACCTGGCTCGCCTCTACCGCCTGCGCCAGCTGTTCTCGTACCTGGTGAGAGCGGCGGCTGCCTTTTCGCGGCTGAGTCTGGCTGGGCATGTGTGCACTAGCGTATATTGGGCCCAGTATACATATTGCTGTGTGTACTAGCATGTGCGGTGTGCATGCTGCGAGGAAAGCCAGGACTTTGTGAGTAACGTTCAATACCCACTCTGCCTGCCATCCATCCATTCTTTCCCCCACAGGAGTACAACCTGAATGTGTCGCTGCTGCAAGTCACCATTGCCCGGAACCTGGCGATCGTGCTGCTGGCAACCCACCTCACCGCCTGCGGCTTTTTCCTGGCTGGCTGGCACTCCGGGTTCAGCAGTGAGGTGTGCGTGCTGAGCATGTCCTGCGCGCTGTGCATGCTGTGCGTGCCACGCTTGTTCACACGCAATGCACGCCGCCATCATGCACGCTGCACTTCATGGCAAATGCACAGCCACAATAGTACATCGGTGCACTCAGAACTGGTTCTGCGCTGCAGGCGATGCACGGGGCAGACAGCGTCTTTCTGGCGGGCCTCCCCCCCTCAGGTGCGGAGGGGTGGTGAGCATGCCAGAATTGGAACACGCCTGGGCCACCATGGCAGGCTGCCGGCCCATGCCTCGGCGTGCATGCGGAGTGAGCTGCCGAAAACCCACATGCGGCAAGCCGCCTCGCCGCAGGGGCGGTTGCATCTTTTGCCTGCCTTGCGCTGCACTGCACTGCGCTGTGCTGTGCTGCCCACTCACCCAACCATCCCAGCTCATAACCCGCCGTCCCCTCCTCCCCTCCGCAGATCAATACCTGTACTCTCTCTACTGGGCAGTCACCACCCTGTCAATGGTGGAGGCCAACTCAGTGCCGGCCAGCATGCCAGAGATCATCAGGCAAGCCATGGGGCAGCACCTCATGCTGTGGCCAATCGCAGTCGACAGCGGGACTTCGGCGGGGTTGAAGGTGTGCAGCGCTGCAGCTGTCCGACGACGGGCCTGCAACTGCTTCCTCCCACAGCAACGCACTTTTTAGGCGCAATGCGCAGCTGAACCACGCCGCACCATCTGAAGCAGGCGCAACTGCCAACCCTCTTCCCTGCTGCGCCTGCTGTGCAGCGCCACCGTCCGGGCCTCCCTGTTCATGCTGTTCAACACTGCCCTGGGCTCTTACATCGTGGGCACCATCACGGTAGGCAGCAATCGTGATAACTACTATGTCACCCAGCTATAAGCACCAATCACGAACGATGTCTCCGAGCTTGCAAGCGGGTGCTTTGAACGCTGCACAGCCTAGCCTGCCGCGCGATCCCAGGGCCACTCACGGATATCCTGCCTCTTTCCTCCCTCTTGGCAGCTGCTGGTGGTGAAGGCGGACGAGCGAACGGGCCACTTTCGGGAGCGGTCGGCGCACCTCAATCAGTACACACAGGCGGGTGCAACTGCCTGGCTCGAGCTCGCTTCAGCTCGGTCATGGTTCCTCCGCGTTGTATCTGTTTGTCATTTGACGCCCGCATCCCGCCCAGTGAACTCACCCGGCGCCCGGCTGGTGCATTTTTGCTCAGCATCGCTTTCTTACTGCAATCTCTGTGCTACCCGGCTGCCGCAGACCAAGCGCATCCCGCCCGAGCTTTGCCGCAGTCAATGTGGCAGCACTGATGTCATGCCATGTTATAATGGCATTAACCGCACGTTCTAATGCAACCGCTGCAGACCAACCGCATCCCGCCCGAGCTTCGTGAGTCGATGCAGGAGCACCTGCGGCTGCACTTTGACACACAGGACGCGTCTGATGAGCAGGTGCATATAGTGTGGTACTGCGTGCTGCTGTGGCTGCTGCTGTTGGTGGTGGTGGAGGTCCGTTGCAGTGCTGATGGGCAGTGGGGCAGCTTGCCAATCCGCTCTGTTGCGGTGCTCTGCTGTGAACACATGCATGAGCGCAAGCAAACAATCTCAGAGCCGCATCTACCAAGCGCCTGCCGTACCAAGTGCGGCTTGAGTGAATGCGGTGATTCCTCACATTTTCCTCCTCGCAGGTGCTGTCCATCTTCCCCACCACCATCCGCCGCCGCATCCTCCAGGTGGGCCCCAGTGCAGCACAGCACAGCGCAGCACAGCACAGCACAGCACGACACAGTGCAGCTTAGCACAGCTCGGCACAGTACGGCACAGCGCAGCACAGTGCATCACGCGGGCATGCAGAACGCAATACCGCGCAGCGCTGGGGCATGCATCAGCCAGCAGCGCAGCCATGCCTGGTGCAGCTGGTAGAGCGCTCTCTACCCAGCAACTTGCATGCACACCGGACCCACCATCCAACGCCCGTCCAACACATGCAACGCCTACTGCACCCTTCCCCTGCAGTACCTGTACATGCGCCACCAACCAATTTTTTTCCCCTCCTACTTTCCCCCTGCAGTACCTGTACATGCGGCACCTGCGCACCTGCTACCTGTTCCGCAGCTGCCCGCAGCGCTTCCTTGACGCCCTGCTTGCCTCGGCCCGAGTGGAAGTGTTCATGCCGGGTGAGTTGTGAACCTGTGCCTGCTTGTATTTTGTCTGCATTTGAAGGAGTGCTGACTCCCTGGTCTGGTTAGGTGGGTTCCTGGACGCGCTTTTGGCCTCTATGCTGAGGTGTGTACGTGCCGGGTTAGCAACCTAGCTGTTGAACCAAGGTACGGCATGGGCTTACAGGTCGAGCAACTCACTGGTTGCACACAGAAAAAAAACAGAACGGAGGGGAACGTGCTTGCAAGCGGAGTGCGTTACGAATTGTCGCTGTTGTTGCGCTTCTTGCGCCAGCCTTCAATCACCACGCAAATCAGCCAGACCACCATACCAAGCACATAACCCAGGTACATCACATCAGTCCACCTGATGCGGCGGTGGCGCACAAACTCGACCGCAGGGACCCAAACTTTCGGGCTCAGGGCTGGGCCCAGCACCCATCTCAGCACCGCAGCCAGCTGCTGGCCGCACCCACTCGGCCTCAGGTGCTGCAGCTGCGCCGGCAGGTGCTGCCAGCCGCCTGCGATGGGGTTCCGGCCGAGGGACAGCTTGCTGAGCTGCGTCAGGGCCGCCAGCTCAGCCGGCACCTGCTGCAGGCCGCACCACCCCAAGTCCAGCTGCCGCAGCTGCGCCGGCAGGTGCTGCCAGCCTCCTTCGAGCGGGTTGCCGGCCAGAGAGAGGCTGGTCAGCTGCGTAAGGCGTGCCAGCTCAGCCGGCAGCTGCCGCAGGCGGCAGCGCTGCAGGCACAGGCGCCGCAGCTGCTCCGCCTCGGAAAGATCCCACCAGTCGGTGATGGGATTATCGTCCAGGCGCAGCTCTGTGAGCCGAGTCAGGCGCGGCACGCCGGTCGGCACTTCCCTCAGGCGGCAGCTGCTGAGCTCCAGCTGCTGCAGCTGCGGCAGGCGGTATAAGCTGTAGCCCGCGAGCTCTTTGTTGTAGTTTAGGCACAGCGCGCTGAGCTGCGTCAGGCGGCTCAGTTCTCCCGGCACACTCCACAGGGAGCAGTGGCTCAAGTCTAGCTGGCGCAGCTGCACCGGCAGGTGCTCCAAGCCGTCCGCGACTGCCAGTCTGTTGTGTGCCAGGGACAGCTCGCTGAGCTGCGTCAGCGCTGCCAGATCAGCAGGCACGTGCCCCAGATGGCAGCTGCTCAGGTCCAGCTGCACCAGCTGCCGCGGCAGGCGGTCCCAACCGCCTGCAAAGCTGTTGCCGGCCAGGGAGAGCCTGGTGAGCTGCGTGAGGGCCGCCAGCTGCGCCGGCAGCGGCAGCCACCGGGGCCGCACAGCCAGTGAGAGGCCTGCCAGGCGCACGCCTGCCGTGCGCAGGGTGTCGATGACATGCCAGTCATTCAGATCCAAAGGGATGTCGGCGCCAGCTGCGCAGGCAGTGGGGTGGGGAGGAGAGCATACATGTCGATGGTTGGAGGATGCAGGCACCGATCGAGGCAGGGCACGCAGTGCGGCTGCTACACATGGCTGTGGCAAGCGTGTGCAGGCCCCCAGGCGGCTCAGCACGCCATCACATGCCTGCCACATGTGCAGGCGCATGCTGCCTGTACAACCAGTGTGCGCATGGGCACATGGCAGCGGGCCACAGAACCCACCTTTCACGCGGCACAGCCACGCGATTTCCTGAGGCCGGATGGCGGTTGACTTGAGCGTGATGACATCGTTCTGGAACCAGTCCACAGACGCAGCTCGCAGTGTGCGGCATGTGGCCGCCAGGAGAACTCTGCACCAGACGAAGCAGAGGCAGCGACAGGTGAGCAGGCGCCGCCGAGACGGCGGCGGCGGCGCAACGGCGGCGGCGGCACGCGGCAGGCGATCTCAGGCACTGTCGGGCCTCCCACAACCCGCTGCCTCACTTCTCATTTGTGTCGAGCGCCTCGGTGATGCGGAACCAGGCCTCGGCAGGCAGGTCCAGGGCGCGGCTGCACAGCCAGGGAGAGGCAAGGGGCGTGCTGGCTGGTCAGGCGAAACGAGCATGGCAAGCTGGACGCACTGAGCGGCCGATCAGGGCCGAGGAGGCCACACCACACTCACCACTCGGCTCGTTGCGCAGCCATGGCGGGCTGTTTAGCGCTGTGAAAGCTGCTGGGCGGCTAAAGGACTGGGGAGTGAGCAGCAGAGGCCCAGGTTTGTGATGCTGGGGGGCTCTCATCCGCCGGCGGCAGCGCTGGCGGCAGGCAGCGCCTGCATCGAACCCCGGCAACCACGAAGGTGCTCCACTGCAGAACGACAGTTGTCTAGGGCTGCTAGCAGAACAATCTATTTATGCACTGTATAGTCGTGCCTCTCCACTGTGCGAAGCAGCGCAGAGCACCTGCCGCTTCGTCCACCGCCTCCGCCGCCTCATGCTGCGGCCCTTAGCTCTTGCGGGTGCTTCACCTTCCAATGATGCCTTCCCCTCCCGCACTTCCAAGCAGGCGTGGACATCCTGTCCTCGGGCGACACCGTGTCGGAGCTCTTCCTGCTGCTGAGCGGCGCTGTGGAAGTGGTCTCACCCGACCCAGCGGCCACCACGCAGCCGTCCGCCCGCGTGGCACCCCAGGGAGACAGCCTGGCACAGGCGAGCTTGGGGGATCTCTTACTAATGAGTGACGCGCAGGGCAGCCCCTTTCAACCATGCGATGCAAGTTGCTATGCAAGCGCAAGTGGCCGTCATGCCAGGCGGGACGAGGGTGGGTGCCTCCCCGCCTTCCTCCAACCTCGAACTGCCGCCCATCGAGTGCATCCAATCCTGCCGCAGGCAGCGCCGGACTACCAATCAGACTTGGACGCAGCTCCCGCGCTGGGGGGCGTTGTAGGCAACAGCGGCAGTGCAGCTGCGGCAGCGGCGGCGGGAGAGCCGAGCCTCAACCCGCACAGCCCAATCAGCGCCGACCTAAGCGGCCAGCGGCGGCCGGTTGGGGAGGGCAGTGTGCTTGGGGAAGCGGCCTTCTTCACTGAAGTGCCTCAGCTGGAGGCGGTGCGGTCGCTGACAGGTGGGTGCGCTTGCACCAGGTGCCATGCTAGTGCATCCCGCTGAGGCAGGCAGGGCCGGCAGGGCGTGGGTGGGCAGCAGTGGACGGCTGAGCAGCAGGTGGCGGGCAGATGGGCAAGTGGTCGCATGCTGCCACACACAGCACATGTGCGGGCAGGTAGAGGCCATCCTGTCCTGTACAAATGAATGCAGCTGTTGGTCTGATCAGTCCCCTGCTATCCCCGTCCCGCAGTGTGCCGTGTGCTGGTGGTCGGGCGCGCCACCTACGCCTCGCTGGAGAGGGCGTTCCCGCACTCGGCCCGCCTGGTGCTGCACAACCTGAAGCGCAAGGCAGAGAATGTGAGCCGGTGGCTGGGGGGTGGGTGTCAAGGCATGTTTGTAGACGATACGCGCCAAGTGCTTGACTCAAGGTGCTGCACAACCTGAAGCGCAAGGCAGAGAATGTGAGCCGGTGGGTGGGGAATGCTTTCAAGGGCAGCGGTTGGCAGTGCAAGGCGCTCCTTCACCATGCAGACGCCTTGGTCTTGACTGCCGCCCGTGTGCTGCTCACCTGCCTGAGCCGACCCGGAGAAGGTCAAAGCGGCTCTGTGATTCATGTCTTCTGCTCAACCTTTGCAGGCGGTGGCCAAGGAGTTTCGGGGGAGGCTCAGGGCGGGCGAGCTGGACGAGCTGTGGGCAGCCTTCTCCCGCCTCCAGTTCGGCTGGGCGTCCACAGAGCTGCAGGTGGGCTGCTGGATTCAAATTAAGTGCAGCTGCGGATTGGCCAAACCTATCTATGGGCTGGCCTTCTTGACGAGCAGAGGCCCCGCCCATAGTTTGGCTGGGCGGCCACGGAGCTGCAGGTATGGTTGGAGTCGCGCTACAGGTACCAGCGTGGATGCAGCTGGTGTGCCGCTGTAGCAAATGCAAGGCTATCTGCAGATCATTGTGCTCTTTACAAGCCTGCGTGGCTGCCCTCGCTGATTGCAGGATGATGTGGCATCAATGTCTCTGCCCAGCCTGGACCATCATGATCTGGGGGACATCGCATGTGAGGCCGTGCTGCTTTCAAACTTGCCACTTGCATGATGGTGCGAAATAGCCCTTGCAGTGCTGCTTCACATGCACTGCTGCTTCGCATGCTTGGCTGGGTGCCGCATGATGCGCCATGCCACATCCAGCCAGCTGCTGGGATCTAGGCCACCACATGGCAGCATGCTTGTCTGCGCGCCCACCCTTTCACAGGCTGGTCCCCGCGGCAGCAGCAGGTGATGAGCAACCTGCTGCGCATTCGGGCGGTGGCGCAGCAGCACATCAGCCGGCAGGAGGTGGAGCGGTGAGGCTTTGTTTTACCACAGCTGCATGTGCTAACTTCGATTGTGGTCCTGGGCAACCGCAGCAGGTGTGAGGTTGTTTCCTCAGCACTGCTGCGATCGAGTTGAACTCTGATTTATAAGCTACACCCTGCCACGCACCTCGCAGGACAACTGAGTTCTTGTGGGCGGCCAGTCAGGGCAACGAGGCCAAAGTGCGGCAGATGCTGCAGCAGGGCTGCCCGGCCGATAGCGCAGGTGGGATGTCGCGGCAAGGAGGGGCGAGCGGGCGGGGAGGGGTTTGGTCAATAAGAGACTCGCCTGTTCAGCTCCGAGCGTCTGATTTGAAAGGCATGCATGCTAGCAAGCGCTTGACATTGTACAGTTCGCGTCAAGTGGTGACTGTGCCTGCACCCAGCATGCTATACTCCGAGCGGCTCGGAGCCAACCGTGCATTGCATGCAGATTACGATGCTCGCACTGCTCTGGAGCTGGCGTGCGTGAAGGGGCATGGAGGGGTGGTGGACCTGCTGCTGGCGGCGGGGGCCAACGTCAACCTGCAGGTAAACAGTCAGTCTGGGTGGCATGCTACAGGTTTCCATTGACGGGTTTGCTGGGCATGGAGGGGTGGCCGACCTCCTGCTGGCGGCGGGCGCAGCTGCAGACTTGTTGAACCGGCAGCTAGGACTAGAACTTCATGATGCACAGCCACGCTGCACGCTGTTATATGTTTGCACCTGTGCCACAGGACAACCTGGGCAGCTGCGCCATGCTGGAGGCTTGCAAGTACGGCCACGACGACCTGATCAGCAAGCTGAAAAGGGTAAGCAGGGCTGCTGGCATTCGGCAATACTGCTGTGAAGCGCGTGGTGCAGCCGGTGGCTTGCCGCGGTATGGCACATGCCTTGCCGCGAGCATGTGGCGGCGCGACAGCTATGCACATATGTGTCGAAATGCACAGCTGCAGCCCGGGTGCTCTTGCTTGTCTTTGCTCTCCTCTCAAGCAGGCGGGTGCCGCCCTGGACGGCAAGCGCACCGCGGTTGAGCAGGTGGCATGCTCTCCTAGTCTCTCCTAGAACATCTCCCGCCTCTTACTTGGCCCTCGTCATGTCCGCAGGCGGGTGCCAGCCTGGACGGCAAGCGCACAGTTGTGGAGCAGGCGGCCATGCTATGCACGGCCGTGTTTGAAGGCAACCTGCCGCTGGCGCGCCGCCTGCTTCGCGCGGGCGTGCGGGTGGACAGCGGAGACTACGGTGAGTGGTGGTGCAACTAAAACGGCTTTGTGCTATGGTGTGCACGTGCTGTATACTAGTCGTCAGAGGGGGCTCTTATGGGGTGTTGCACGCAGGAGAGTGAGCTTTTCTGGGTCATGACGGCTGCCCCGTGAAAAGCCCTCTCAAGTTTGGCCATGCCCTCTTTCAATGTTGACCGTAACCCTCGGTGCCACTGTACGGCTATCCTGCCAACTGCAGACAAGCGCACCGCGCTGCACATCAGCGCGGCAGAAGGCAACCTGCAGGCTGTGCGGCTTCTAGTCGAGGAGGGCGGGGCGGACATGCAGGGTAGGCGATGTAGTGTATGAGCAGACAGGCGCTGCGTTGTGTCCATTGTGTCGTGTCTGCGCGGGGAGTGGTGAAGCCGGCAGCGAAAACCAAAACATGCACAGCATGTGACTTGAGCGCTGCCGCAGCGCCAGTTAATTTCCAGCTGGCTGAATCACTGCCGCCAACAAACTCGTTAAACTGGCTCCCCGCAGTGGCAGATCGATGGGGGCACACGCCACTGGATGAGGCCCTCCGTGTGGGCGCCGGCCCAGTGGTGCGCTACCTCACACTCCAGCTGGGGGCGCACGAGGCGCAGGCTGCGCTGGCCAGCGGAATGCCTGCAGTAGCAGCACAGAAGGCGCAGCCTGCCGCACTCGCCTCGGCCGCTACAGCCGAGCCAGGGGCAGCAGCACACAAGGTGCACGCTGCCGCTGGCGCCGCCACTGCGGCAGCGCCCGAAGCGGCAGCAAATGGCGCAGCACCAGGCGCGGCAGGGCGCACTGCAGCCACAGCAGCCAGCCCACCAGCAGCGGCGGCACCAATGCCAGCAAAAGCAGCGGCAACCGCATCGGCAGCAGCAAAGTCGGAGGCGGCCGCTGCAGCTGACAAGGCGGAGCAGCCGGCGAGGCGGCAGAGCAGTGGAAGGAGCAGCAGAGCAGGCGACAGTGGCTGCAGGGGTGGCGGCAGCAGAGGCGGCAGAAGCAAGAATTTTTAGCCGCTTTCAAAGTGGTTTGTCTTCTGCTGCTTGCTGTCATTTCTGTCGACTTACTCTTTTGGTGTGGCCAAGGCCAGGTATGTGACTCATTATGTATGCAGCAATTTTCTGTTTCCCCGTCCAGTTCTGTATGTTTTGGTATGCACTGAGCACCATTTTTACCTTGTTAGCGATTCATCCCTAGCTCGGTATCGACACAAACTACCCTGTTCATATCTGTATCTCAAGCTTCACTGCTCTTCTGAACTGTTGCATGCCACCGTGACTGGGCTTTCATCGGTTTTCCTACCTCCTTACCGCTGTTCCGTAGCCTTTTATGAACGTTCATCAAGGGCACTAGCAGAAGGCGGGCCTGCTGCCACCTCCTGCCTGCTGTGCCTCCAAGGCAGGGAGTCCCGGCTGTGTATGCTGACCTCCAGCCAGCTACCTTTCAATTCGCATTGTAACACGCACCACGGGTTTGCAAACAAAGTGGTGAGAAATAGGGGCACTCGTGATGAAATGCCACTGATCACAAGCGCAAGAGGCAGCTCGAGCGCTAAGCGGGCAGTCAACCGGGGTGCCTCCTCGGCAAGCAAAACGTGCAATCCATGCAAATCGCCGTCCAAAAGCAAGGCACATGTGCTGTTCTGTGCCGTGCTGTGCTGACGTGGCCATTAGGCACCGCCATCAGGCGCTGCCGCTGCCGCCCGAGGCCTCGCCGCCCTGGCTGCTGGCGTGCGGGCTCAGGCAGGCAGGCTTGTGCCGCTTCCAGTGCTTCTTTTGGCAGGCCTTGCTGCAATTCGAGGGCATGTGGCAGCGCACAACTCATGGGTCAGCCGCTGCAACACCTAGACGCGCACGCTCCGCATGCACAGCAAGCCCAGCAGGCACAGCACATCTGCCTGCCTGCCCCGCCGCTTCCAGGCTTGATTGACGTGCTGCACTGGCGTGCTGCCATACAAAAATGGCCATGCTGCCCATGCATGTCATGCTGCCATGCATGCCAAGCTCACCGGCCGCTGCAGTACAGGCCGCACCTGCAGTACACGACTCGCCGGCAGGCCGCACACGCCCGCGTCTCCAGAGCATATTCGCCGCAGCCGTCGCAGCGGGTGCCCAAGCCCTTGAAGCGAGGGCCCTGCTGCGCCGCCCCGCCCTCCGGCTGGCGCACACAGTCTCGAGTCCAGCTGTCGGGGCTGTCCCGCAGGTGCGCCTCCAGCGTGGCGCGGTACTGCGGCACCGGTACCAGTACCGGCATGTGTTTGTGGGTGAGCGGGCGTGCAAGAAGCGCATCGCATTGCAGCACCAAGGATGCCCCCATGACGAGATCTGTACAAAGGCCATGCAGCATTTTATGCAGCGGCGCAGGCAAAGCGGGGGCAGCGCTGGGTCAGCCGCAGCAAGTGCCCAATTCACAGTGCAAATGCCCACCCACCGGCTTGGTGGTCTGCCGCTGGGCTCGCAGGGACTGCAGGGGGCAAGGTGCAGCCAAGCGTCAGCACCCGCGGGTCTGCTCAGCGATACGAACAGGCTGCCTGACCAGGCAGGCGCTTGCTGCATCATATGAGAAGGAGCGGCCGGAGATGCAACAAGCAGCTGCCTTATTTTCGCGTTGTCGGTCGTTCAGTTGGCTACAGCACCGAGCTCTCTGTCACCCACAAAACAGAGGCAGCAGGCGCACCTCGATCCACGCTGTGGGCAGGGCGCCCGCTGAGCTGATGTGGCGCAACACTCCATCCGCCTCCCCCAGCAGGCTCGCTGCCTCGCTGGGCGGCAGGCCCTGCCAGTGCGCCCCCACGTTGGTCACCACAAAATTGAACGCCTCGTACGCAAGCGTGGCGTGCCAGAGCGGCGAGGCGCAGGCGCCGTGGCGCGCCGCCTGTAGGCCGTTCAGATGCCCTGCCAGGCTGGCGCTGCACATGGCGGCCAGCGCTGCCTCGGGATCGGCACGAGCGGCCGCACGCTGCTGCTCAGTGGCCAGGCCCTGCACGCCGGCGGTCACTCCCAGCCAAAAGTGCGAGCGGGGGTGCTCCGGCTCCAGTTCGGCCAGCCAGCGGGCGCCAGCGAGCTTCTGCGGCACGGAAAGTGTGGTCCCAAGTACCGCACATTGTCAGCCCTGTCGGACCCGGCACAGAGCCGCCGCCGCAGCATGGGGCGGCAGCATGAGCGGTGGCAGGGCCCCGAGTTGTGACCTGCACTGGCAGCGCATGCAGCAGCCTGTGCTACCCAGCAGGAAAGCAGCTCCAACATTAGCACCATGCTGAGGTGCGCGGCTGCCCCCACAAGCTTGCCTAATGCTGCTCCTAGCGAGCTTGCCTGATACAGCCACCCCACCAGCTTGCCTGGTTGAGCTGCTCCTGGGTCAGCGGCGGCTCCTGGTCGCGATCGAACACATTGATGCTGCAGGTCAGGTGCGCGCTGCGGGTGGGAGGGCAAAGGGCACACGGAGCTGTTCGTCTCCCAGTGTTCGCAAGGAAGCCCTTTGCCTGCCATTGGCATTGCGCCTCCCACGTCAGCCCCGCTGCAGCAGCACGGCGGAGCAGCCTGAAGCGACAGGCCTTCCATTTCATGCAGCTTCCCACTTCATTTGCGCCAAGCCCTCTGAACTGCTGGCGTTCTGTGCAGACTGCACCCAGCCCTCCCGTCCCCCTCTTCCACGCACTCACCATGCCACACTCAGCTCGTGAACAGAAGGCGCAACAGCGCCGCCGCCCGCCCGCGCCGCCATGGCCGCCAGGCCAGCCGCCACCTGCTGCGCTGCGCGCGGGCAGCCAGGAAGTGCAGCGCGCCGGCGGCGCCCATGCCAACCGACATTGCGTCTGCCAGCAGGAGCAGCAGCAGCAGGCGGCTTGCGTTGAGGTGCAGCGCGCCGGGTGCCGCCCAGTGCTTTGCGTCCTCATTGGGCAGGGTGACGGAGGGCGCCGGCAGCCAGAAGAGCAGGTTCATTGAAATGCAGGGCGAAGCCACAGTCTGCCACAGCAGCTGGTTGACCTGCAGCGGCGGCCCGTGGGCTTCGGCCAGGCGCGGGTGCCGCAGGCCTCGAGTGGTCGCTGTGGCCCATGTGGCGGTGAGGTAGGCCGCTGTCGCCAACAGCCGCCGCTCCTCGCTGCCCGCAGAGCTGCCGCCCTGAGAGCTGGCGCTGCCGCCCTGAGAGCTGGCGCTGCCGCCAGAGCTGCTGCCCTGAGCGCTGGCACCAGCAGAGCGCGCTTCCGGCTCCTGCAGCGCGTCGGCGGCGGCCTCCAGGGCGGCATGCGCCGCCAGGAACGAGCGCACATCGGCGTCGCGCTGCGCCTCTGGCACAGCCAGCGCCCGCCGCAGGTGCTGCTTTGTACAGCTCAGCACCCGCAATGACCCTAGGGTCTCGCTCGTGCTGAGAAGTGGGGGCTCGCTGAGAGGCAGCCACGTTGCTGTCATCGTCTGAGGAGCCCGAGCTGGCACTGGAGGCGGCGGCGGCGCTCGAGGCGGCGGCGGCAGCGCCGGCGGCCGAGGCGGCACCAGCTTCCACCGTCTGGCTGCTGCTTCCTTCAGCTGCGCTGGGCTGGCCGGCAAGCTGCTGCTGGTTGGGAGGCGGCTGCATGGCGCCCAGGACCGAGCGGCAGGGACGCTTCCAAGGCTGCTTTCTTCAGACGGCTGCAGCAGAGGCGCACGAGTCGAGCTTCTGATGGCGTGGCACACGATCTGAGCGCTCTTGGGGCTCACAAGTCAGCACTCACCTCGGGCCGAGGAGCCCAAGGAAAAAAGGCTGGCTGGGAGAGCTGATAAGCACCAGACAGTGCGCAGGACGAAGAAGGAATGCCCAGCGCCCTCACAACCAGCCGGCATGTGCCCCGACCGGCCTCATGCTGCCCATGCGCCTGCCGCGCTACAGCCTGCATTCAGTGCCCGTTTCCTTGGCTTTGGGCTTGCATTTTTACAGGCATCTCATGCTTGCAATCTACACAGTTGGTTGTACAGGAAAGAATCAGGGACAACGGCGATCAAATGCCACCAGTCAAATGCGCAAGGGGCCAGCTCAGCGTGCAAGGCGCATCAAATGCTCAGGCTAGCCAGCCCGGCGCAGACGAGACATGGAGCAGCAACTTGGTTGATCCAGCTATGCGGCGGCGTGTGGTGCATCAAAGGTCCGCAGGAAGTCGAGGGCCCGCCGCAGCTCTGCCGCCGCACGCCGCCGGCTCCAGCGCTTCTCTTCCGCCATCAGCTCCACCACCTGCAGCACGATTGTTTGGCATGGTTTAGCAAAACATGCTGTGTGTACGTGTGCAGGTGAGGCTCTTTGCTGCACTTCTGCCATGGGCCCAACCACCTGCCGAACAAAAACATGTTGAGTAACAATAAAAACTTACCCGCGGCAGCGCCTGCTCGCACGCCAGCTTGTCCAAAAAGGCGAGGCGGGTGCGGCGGGCGATGAAGTCCTCTGGAGTCTCGCAGTACTCGTTGTTCACTGCAGTTGGACACAGTAAGACACATGCAGGGCCGTGAGCAAGTTGAGAATGCAGCACTTGCTTGCTGTGGCGTGTCGCGATACTCGTTGTTCACTGTCAAAAGAGTTAGAAGGGGCAGACCCAAAGTATGAGAAGGAGTGCGTGCCATGGCGCTGCAGCCTTCAACTGCTGTGTCGAGCTGCGCCTGGCAAGTTGCGCACAATTGCAGCAACAATCAGCTGCAGCCCGCCTGCATAGATGCAAAACCTGCATTAATGATGGGATCCCCACACAATTAGACCCCTTGCTGCATCTGGCACTTCATCAATCAGCTGCAGTAAATGCTGCCCACCTGCGTAGATGACCTCTGCCTCAAGGATGGGATACCCCCGCACAATGCGCTTGCCCAGCTTGCGCTGCTCCGCGATGCGAGTGATCTCCGCTGCCCGGTCACCGTAGGAGGCTGCAGCAGGGAGCAGGAATAATCGAGTTAGGTTGAACTTGCAGCTGACGTGAATGCAAAGCTGTGCTGCTCCGCGCTGCAAGTGATCTCCGCAGCTGGGTCGTCATAGGAGGCTGCGAGATATGAGAGGGGGCAGCCAAACGTGCAGTCAGCATGCATAGTTTGTGCTGCGGCATACGATTGGCGTGTGTGCATGCGGCTGTTGGCACATCTACTACATGCGGCTGCGGCGGTTGACCTGCATGCGGCGGTTTGCGCCGCAGCAGCACGGGCGGCGCCCACCACGAGGCGCCCTCGGGCAGCCATACCGCTTGATAAGAAGCATCATTAAACATCAGCAGACTGTAAACACCACAGTTGGAAGCAAGGGCCACATCGCGCTTGCAATCATGAATGAACACCGCAATTCAATTAAACCGCAGTTGGAAGCAAGGGCCTCACCCACGAGGTACTTGGCCACGTTTGTGTCGATGGCGCCCGGCCGGTGCGGCACCACGTAGTTCTGGGCCACCTCGGTGAACAGCGCGGGGTGGTAGCCCTCTGCATGCAAGGTTGCAGGGCGGTCTCGGTTGATATGTATCAGGTGGATGGGCAGAACATTGACAGCACCCCCGTCATTGCATGGCTCGGCTTGCGGCATTCCAAAGGCACGGGCTGCACGGTACAGCAACAACAGGGCTGCAAAGGAGCAACAAGGGCTGGGACCAGCCAATAACCAAGCAAGCGCACCCGAGCCGATGAGCTTGAGGTGCGCGGTTGAGCAGGCATCTGCCTTGAGGCCGCCCTCTGCCACCGCTCGGTCAACCGCATCTTGGGCCATCAGCCGGTACGTGGTCCACTTGCCGCCTGCAGAGTATTGGAGTGTGATGAAGTGAGACGGTAGAAGACCTTGGCATTGCATTGAGGTCTGCAGCTTTGGCGCCCTGAGCTCCGACCTCGTGCCGCCTACAACAGCAAGCTAGGTCTGTTGCTGCTGCTAGCAGCCGCTGCTATCCTGGCCATGCGGCGGCACCTCAGAAACACAGCATGCGCCCCTGGCCACACAGGAGCAAGGCAAGCGGGCTGAAAATCAGCACCAACGCAGATGAAGCGGATACGCCGCCCACCAGTAACAGTGATCAGCCCGTCTGGGTCAACTGTCACCACATGGTCCCGCGATGCACTGGCCGTGTCTGCAGGCAGAAGGCCATGGGAACAGCCAGCATGAAGTTCACATGAGTTTGGCCTGGCTGCAGCAACAGGAGGGCAGCATCTGCGGTGTACCTCTGCCAAGGCGCTCGCCGCGTGTTGTGCTCTGCAAACCTCCTGGAGTTTGGAAGCTGCGTCGCAGCTGTGCAGCACAAATGTACACCACAGAGTACATTGCTCATGCAGTGCACATCCCAACCGAGGATAGCAATCATTGCAGCTGGCCTGTGGCGTTGGGGTTCAGGGCCAGCGACCGGATGCCGCTGCATATACAGTACCATTCCCTTCCTGAATTGCAAACAATTTCTGCAGCTCGCCTGTGGCGTTGGGGTCCAGCGCCAGTGGCCGGATGCCGCTCCATGCAGACTGCACATCCGAACGCCGCACCTGCGCAGGCGAGGCGGGCAAACGCGGGTCCAGCCAGGCATCACACATTGCGGACATTCATTGCGGAACAGCAAAGCGCACTGGAAGAGAGCAGTAGCTGTCTCGTTGTCTCGTGGCATGCAATGCACGTTCACAGGGCATGCAATGCACATCCACGCTTGTATAATGCAGCATTATACAAGCTGCTGCCAACAAGTCCATCACACCTTGACCACCAGGTAGTCGGCAATCGCATCCAGGATGAACTGAATCTCCTCCTCCGTGGGCTGCAGTAGGGAAACAGGGCGAGGGTGTTGCTTCATTAGCGGTTGCGCAGAGCAGAGTGTGCAAGCAGCATGAGCACAGCCGGTGTGGGATGGCCGGCCCAGGGCAAGGCGGGCCGACTGTGCCAGCGGGGCAACTGTGCCAACCTGCCAGCCCCAAAACATGGCGGTCTTTCAGCTGCGGCCGCATCGTGATTTCGTGATCGAGCCGGTCGTCCCGGCAATGGCTTGGCCCAGCCTCACAAAGCCGCCAACCTGGAGCAAACACACACCAACACCCAGTTGATGCATTCACCTGCGGCCGCATGGTGATCTCGGTGCTGGAGTCGGTAGTCCCAGCAATCGTCTGGTCCAGCCAGGGCAGCATGAACACCACCCGCCCGTCCTTGGTCTTGGGCACAATCATGCCCACTGCAAGGGTGAACAATTGGGCATGCAAGGTGATGTCAGCAAGAGGCAGCTTGCATCCATGCCAGCAGGCAGCCCGACCTCCAGGTTTTGACAACAAGCAAAGCGCATCTGTCCCAAGTGCTTTTTAGATCAAAGCATGCTGGTGGGCATACGCGGCACGCAAAACAGAACAGGCAGTGCCCACCGTTTTCAGGCGAGTAGTAGTCTGGCAGGGTGACGTGCACGCCCGAGCTGGGCATGATCATCTTGGTGCTGTTGGGCTGCAGGAAAATGACAACTGAATCATCAAGTTTGCAACACATGCGTCAACACAGAAGCACCGGACGAGCTGGGCATCATCATCTTGGGGCTGTTGGGCAGCGGGCGGGTGAGTTTGGCCGAGATAAATACGGCAGACGCCATGCCAGCTCATGCCATGCGCAGCACAGCACAGCACAGCAGACAGCAGTACAATACAGCGCCTGATCACCTGCGACAGCGCGCGTACTTCGTCCGAAAACGGCCCGGCAGCATTGATGATGGTTCGTGCATACACGGTGTGCTGCTTGCCGCTGAGCGTGTCGCGCACGGTGGCGCCCACCACCTGGCCATCTGGGTTCTGCAGTATCCAGTACAAAAGCAGATGTTTCAGTACAGCTGTGTAAAGCAGAGCAAGGTGGTTCAGCACGGTGGCGCCCACCATCTGGCCATCTTGTTCTGCAGTGCAAAACAAGCAGTGCTGCCAGGGCGTACTGCGGCATTATGCAGCACAGTGCCGCAGGTGCTCATATGGCGCTGACGGCAAGAAGCAGGCTGCAACTCGCCTTGATCAGTTTGACCGCCTCCGCATGGTTGAGCACGGTGGCGCCCGCCGCCGCCGCGGTGCACGCCAGCATGATGGCCAGCCGGCTGTCGTTGAACTGGCCGTCGTGGTAGACAATGGCGCCCTGCGGAGAGAAGGAATGAATGCCTATTGTTACTGAGGGGTCGTTCCAAACAAACTGTTGTTGAACTGGCCGTCGTGGTAGACGATTGCGCCCTGCGGACAGGATGGAATGAATGCTGCCCAGTATTGTTATTGCGGGGTCGTCCCAAAGTGGCGCCCTGCGACAGAAGGGATGGAATTGACCATGAAACGAGTTTGCTAGCACCTGGACGTCGTGGCGGACGATGGCGCCCTGCCAAGGACGCAAAAAGGCGCAACTGATCACCAAACCGCCTCTTGTTGCCCCTCACCGCTGTGGCAACTGTTCCTGTCGACTCATCCTGGAATAACTCAGCAGCCCTCACGCACACCAACCCAGCTGACCTTGAGCGACTGGCCGTCCTTGCGGTGTGAGCACAGCGTGGGGAAGCGCGACAGCGCCTGCGCAGCAGGGCAATGAAGACATGGAGCGGCTTTTGTGACACACGGCAACAGGCAACACGCTGCATGAACACACGAAGGAGACCCAGATGGGCGCTGACAAGCACGCCTACCAAACTTTCACCCAACACTGCACACGAGTGTCAAGTAGCGGCACCACTCCAGCCCCTCCTTGCCCTCAGAACTGTACTGCAACAAGCTTGCACGCTACCGATACAGTCCACACGTTCCACCTGGCTGGGCGTGAGGTAGCGGCACCACTCCAGCCCCTCCTTGCCGGCGATCAGGTCGTACATGCGCAGGCCCGCCCAGAAGTAGGGCGGCTCCCACCACTTGTAGCAGGGCTGCGGAGGAAGCAGAGGGGAGACAGGGGCACAAAATTATGGCAAAAAGTGAGCAATGGAGCAGGCCCGCCCAGTAGTAGGGCGGCTCCTACCAAATAGCAGGGCTGCGGAGGAAGCAGGGGGGAGACAGGGGCACGTGCGAGTAGTATACGGTTAATGGAGTAATGGAGTAGGCCCGCCCAGAAGTAGGGCGGCTCCCGTTCCACTCGTAGCAGGGCTGCGGGGGATGGACATGCGCAGAGGGGCAAGTGAGAGCCAGGGACAAGTGCCGCCCAGAAGTGGGGATTCCTGGCCAGCACCAATCGGCCAGATTAGCAGGGGGTTGCTTAGGTGGGGCACACTCTTCAGCAGCACGTTGTGCGCCTAACTTGGCAGCCGCATTTAATACACCAACAAGCACAACACGCCGCATTTAATACACCAACAAGCACAACACGCACCGTCATGATGGGCAGGGGGTTGCTGAGGCGGGGCACATTCCTGATCAGCGCTTGTCACCTAAGCAAGCCAGAAATGACCAAACAGCAGGCACAACCATCGCACCGTCATGATGGGCAGCGGGTTGCTGAGGTAGGGCACATTTTTGAGCAGCACGTTGCGCTCGTGCAGCGCCTCGAACACCAGCTTGAACTGCGACCAGTCCAGGTTCTTGAAGGCCTGCAAAGCAAAGGAGATTGGTTACCGTTGGCGCCATTCCTTGGCCGCCATGCCAGCGCCGCCGCTTGCCCACACACAATCCATGGCTTGAAAGCGGCACATAACCCACTTGCAGCATCAAGGTAGTGTGCAAGCAGCAACAAGCGCCTACCTTTTCCAGGTAGCGCACACCGCCATGCACCAGCTTGGTGGATCGAGAGGAGGTGCCCGCTGCCCAGTCCTCCCGCTCAATCAGTGCCGTGCGCAGGCCACTGCAACAAAGTGCAGCTCGACAGATCAGCAGTACAACATGGCAAGCAGTGCAGGCAGGTGCGCAAGCAGGTGCAGGAAAAGTGGGGTAAGCCACCCTAACCGAAGCGGTTGAGCGCGGCGGCGGCGGCGCCGCAACGTAAATGGCACGGCATGCAAACAGAACAGCGACGCAGCAATGCAAGCGCACCGAGTGGCCGCATCCACAGCACAGCCCGTGCCGGTGGCGCCACCTGCAGAGGGCGATTGCAGCTGCCTTCAATACAGCAGGCAGAGGGCCAAGGCTGCGGAGCGCAGGTCAAAATGGCGGCAGCAGTGGCGGCGGCGGCGGCGGCAAGGCCTGAGCCCGATCGACGCGATCAGGGCGGTAATGAGCAGCCCCACCTCCGATGATCAGCACGTCGTAGGGGTTTGCCGCCGTGCCCTGCGAGAGGCGCCGCACTTGCTCCTCGCGCGACGGCAGCGTGCTGTGGATCCAGTGGGACTGCTGATAGCGCTGTTCAGACAGTTCCAGCGTCGTGGAAGCGACGGCGGCAAAGCCGCCCGCGCCCACGAGCAGGAGGCCTCCCGCTCGGGCGTAGCGCGACATCCTGCGGGCCCGCCGCTGCCTGGCGAAACTCTCAAGTTAGCCGTGGTGCGATCAATGCGCCTTAAAGGCCCTTTGGGGCCGGTGCCCCTGCCAACTCAGCGGCGGCGGCGGCAGTAGCAGGACTGTCGACGGATGGCTGCGAGAGCGACAGCCTTATCAGGGATGCAATGCCATGGTGCACTGATCGCGTAGCAGAAGTGTTTCAGCCAAGTTTGCAGGAGGTTTGCAGACTTCACATGAGCAGGTGCGCAGGTATCAACCCGTCTTTCGCGCCGTTCGCCTCGGTTCAAACGGCTGCGTGTCGGTTGCAGCCCCGCAAAGTGCACAGCCAGAGGGATGCTGCAAGTCCACAACACTACAGCGCATCGGTGCAGTATGATGTTGCCGCTAGACCATCCAGGCTTTGCTGTCGATGCCCACAGCAGGCAGGAGGCAGGACAGCACAAGGCCCGTCCAAGCAGACCATGTGCTCCGTGCATGCATGCAGGCCGTCCGACTCCACACGTCTGCCAAATAGTTACTTCAGCACGCTTGCAGCTCTGCTCGCACGCCTTCGCGCGCGTGCTTGCTCCTGTTTGTTGCTCGCAGCCATGGAGCGCTCGTCCTGGGCCGGCTGGGGCTGGCTTGCTTTCAACGCTGCCCTGGCCGCCTGCGCGCTCAGCACCCTTCTTTCTGCGGTGAGCAGGGCTGCTTTGCTCGCGGCATCAGACGTATAGAGCAAGAGCAAATGAGAGATGGTGCTTCAGGGTGAGAGCATCCCGCATGCCACAGCGCTTGCAGGCGGCGCCAGCTATAAAAGCAAAGCGCCCCGGCCCCGAACGTGTCTTGATGGTCAATCTGTATGACATTCTTGATGAAGACCCGGAAGTTATGCGCCTGCTGCAAGGGCTGCAATGCGCGGAGAATGAGCGCAGGCAGCAGCGGCAGCAGGCAGGCGGCGGCAGGCGGGCGGCAGTATGAGGGCTCCAGGTGGCTGCTGCACTTCTGCCGCCCCCGGCCTGCCTGAGTATTTGTGCCTCCCAACAGCCGGTGTTGCCTTCACGCGGCTTGACTGCCCAATGCTGCATGTGTATCACGGCAAGACATGTACCATGGCAAATGAGAACTGGACAGAGAAAAGGCAGCAAAAGAGCAGTAAGCGGGGCAGCAGCAAGCGGGACAAGACGAGTGAAGCAAAGAGAGGCAGCGTGCGTTAGGTAGAGGGGCAGGGGCAAGCAAAGGGCAGCAGGCAGCAGCGTGAATTTAGGGTGCATCAACTGGGGCTGATTTGTCAGTCGGACATTATGTCATTTCCTAAGGGGTGCCCCGGCGGCGATGCCAGCGGGTGGGCAGCAGGAGAGGCCCCTAAAGGATGTGCTGATGGCGAAGCCAGTGGGTGCCCCTGCACTGTAGGTGTTGCCAGCGGGTGGCTTGCCACAGGTGGCAGTGGGTGGCCGGACACAGACGGCAGGGGGTGGGCGTCTGGCGACCGCAGCGGATGCCCAACCAGCCCTCTGCCTGCCGCCGCCGCCGCCGCCGTGCCACTCGCTGCCGCCGCGCCCGCTGCGCCTGCTATGCCGCGCTGCCGCGCCGCCGCGCCGCTGCCCGCTGCGCCCTCTTGCTCGCTCTCCACATCTGCATCGAGATGGCCCTCTGAAAGGTGGCCCTCTGAGAAAGTGCCGTCCTCGCCAGATGGCCGCTGCTCTAGCTGGGGGATGCCTAGCTGCTGCTCCCGCTCCGCAGCGGTCAAGTCTTCCGAACCCTCCGACTCTGCCGCTTCCATCAGTTCGCGTGCTCTGCTCGAGGACAAGCAGGGTTGAACAGGGGTGGCAGTGGGGATGGGGGGCAGCATGGCTTCAGAGGAGCAGCTGGCACGTTGGGGCAGCAGCACCATGCAACAAGGCAAGCGCCAATGCCCTTCCCAATCGCCAGTGCTGCCCAGCCACCACAACTGCGAAGCGTCGCGATGCAAACCCCAGCTACCAACCGCACCCGCTGTCCCAGACAGCCATGCCACACCGCGCCAGCTGTTTATCATGGCATTCTGCCGGTCCCTTGCATATTCGACCTAGACAACCCAGCCAATGCCCCGCCACCCACCGCGCCAGCTGCTCCCGCATGTTGTAGTGCTGCTTGCGCGCCTCCTTGAACCGCCGCCGCTTCTCCTGCCGCTGAGGGTCGGCGTTTGCTGCACAGACAGACAGAAGCACAACGAGAACGAGTGGTGTCAGCCGGCTCTGCAGGCCAATGGTTCACCAGCTGCTGCGGCCCAGCATTTGCAAGTCAAATAAGCACGGAGTCGCGGTTTGTTTAGCAGCAAGTGTGACGTTGCTTTTCCAGCTGCTGCAGGTCGGCGTCTGCAAGGGCCAGGCCGCAACCAGGCCACCTAAATATACAGGAGCGGCCTGGACATGGGCTGCTGGGGAAACAGTGCGCAGCACAGCGGCAAGGCGCACCAGCTGCGCTCTTTTCTGTGGCAGCATGCGCGGCGAAAGAAATGCTAGCCACACTGCACTCACCCCCGTCCTCCTCCTCCACCTCATCGTCCCCCTACATGCTCGCCGTAGTACTGGTTTCTAACGGCAGAAAAGCACGGTGCAGAAGCCACACAACCTCCCAGCAAGGATTGCCTGCTCACCCCCGTCCTCCTCCTCCTCATCGTCCCCCTCAAGCTCGCCGTAGTACTGGTCTCCAAAGCGTGGGCTGCGCCCTGAGCCGCCACTGCCGCCCTCGGGGTGCCGCGGAGAGGGGCTGACCGTTCGGTCGCTGTCCGACCAGGCCCGCCCGCCGATGCGCACGTGCCGGCCCCTGCAGCGAGCGAAGGGGTGCAGTGTCAACCCAGTGAAATGTGTGATGGTTCAGGCGCCCCTTGGGCATGGGGTGGGAGGGTGGGTGGGTTGGGAGCAAGCCGCAAGGCGGTGCTGCACTGCGGTGCGCTCCGGCTCGAGCCTTTGATCAGCCAGCACCCAAAACGCGCAGCAGCGCCCACCTGCCGCGGCTGCCGCTGGCACCAGAGGTGCCTGCTTCGTCCGATGTGCCATTGCCCATGGCCGGCCCCGCCTCTGCTGCCGCGGCCACCGCCGCGGCTGCCGCTGCTGCGGTGGCGGGATCGTTTAGCGCCAGCGGCCGCATGCGGTGGCCTGCGGTACGTGATGCACAAATTGCAGAGGCAGGGCCGCTGCTCAGTGCACATGCAGGGTACGCCTGAAGTGCGCTTGCACAGCGCAAAGCCGCATCAGCCATTGGCCGAGCCGGGCTGTGCAGGCGAGTGTGCGCAGGCGAGTGCAGGCAGTTTGTTGGGCATGGTTGTAAGTTTATTCGCGTGCTTACCAGGGTCCCCCTCTTCATCAGTTTCCATGGGCGAGAGGTAGGGCGTTTTGGGCTCATCTGCAGGAGAGCAGAGTGTTTCGGTAGCACACCAAGCTCAGAGGAGCTGGGCCGGGGCATGCATGCAGTGGCGCGCGGGGCGGAGCCGTGGACAGCAGCAGCATTGGCCGGCGGTTCACGCCACAGCCGCGCCTGCAAAACCGCCATCAGCACAACAAGTGCTGCCCAATGCACGGGCGCACCGATTTTGCGGGGGTTGAGCTCCTTCTTGATGCGCTCGTTCTCCTCCAGGTTCTGCTCGTCCCTGCACAGTGCAGCAGCAGCGGCATCAGCAGCATATTTTTATATCCAAATGGTCCAGCTCTCTTGATGCGCTCGTTCTCCTCCAGGTTCTGCTCATCCCTGCACAAAGGTGCAGCAGCAGCAAGCGCAGGGTGTGTTGTTGTGTTGCCCAGGGTGCGCCAGAGCTGGTGCGGAGCAAGTGTGCGCATTTGAACGCGAGCAGCGCCTGGCAGGCTGCCGAGGCCAGCAGACAGGCGCATTGCGCGCTTGCCAGCTGCGTGGCTGGGCGCCGAGAGTAGGGGCATGTGGCGCAGCAGCGACAGGAGCAAGGCTATCAGGCAGAGGGTGCATCCGAATGCGTTGCAGGCAGGGGAGGGCGGTCGGCGGCAGGCGGCGGCGACTGGCGCTGCTAGCTCGCAGGCCCTTGCCCGTCTGCCAGGCAGAGTACAGTCTGCTAAGCTGCGGCATGGTGCACCCAGGGTGGCCTGCAGGCGCCAGGAGGCGCAGGGCGCGGTGGCCGGTGCCTGCGCACGCGGCCCCCGTGCGTCCCGGAGTTGTAGAAGCCGATCACGACACTTTCGAAACGCGGGAAGCTCACCATCGAATGCCTTTGCGCCCTCCGCGCTCTTCGGAACGCTCCCGCTTGCCGCCGCCGCTGGACGACATGCCCGCTGCAGCTTGGATATCGGCGGTCCACACCAAGACAGCTGGACACTACGGGAGGCGCAGCAAGGGCCCCCAATTCGCACGCCGCATTGCCGCTCCCTGGAATGTTGTCCTCTGCGCCCTTTCCGGGGCTGGCATTGATAACAAGGTTAACAGAAATCGATCTACTACGCTTGCAGGCGCCCTGACCAACGCTTATGGCGGTCGCGTCCTAGCGCCTCGCCCCTGCGCCGTACCATGCTCTCTGCGCAAGCACACGGCATCCATAGTTCCATCTCAATGCGGACTTGCATCTCCCGGGCCGCCAGGGCGGCCCGGCAGTGCGCGCGCCTGGCCAGCAGCCCGCTGCAGCCTGCCGCAGCCTCCAGCAGCACAGGCGGCATGGCCCTGCGGTCCACGCAGCTGATGGCGGCGCGCGGGGAGACGCAGCAGGCGCGGCGGCTGTCTGCCGCCGCTGCCGCCGCCAGCCGCTCGCCTGCCGCCAGCGCCGCCGCTGCCGAGGTGGCTGAGCCAGCAGCTGCCGAGGCGTCCACTTCCTATGGTGCACAGCAGATCCAGGTAACAACTGTGTTGTTGCCAGGTGGTGTTGCAGGCCGCGCATGCTCACGCTTGCAGCCGCCAGCCACCTCCGACAGACCTTCGTTGTGCCGCTGCTCGGCTGGCTCTGGACACCGCCGGCTAATCCCATCCTGTGCGCTGTTTGCTAAGTTCGTATGCCCTGTTTGCTAAGATCGTGTGCCCTGTTTGCTAAGTTCGTGTGCCCTGCCCGCCACCATGCAGGTGCTGCAAGGCCTGGAGCCGGTGCGCAAGCGGCCGGGCATGTACATTGGCAGCACGGGGCAGCGGGGGCTGCACCACCTGGTCTATGAGATCCTGGACAACTCGATCGACGAGGTGCAGGCCGGGTTTGCCACAGGTGGGTGCTGCCCATAGGACCGCCATTAGTGTGGTGCTGCCTGTGTGGTGCTGCCCATCTGGTGCTGCATGTGGGTGCTGCCTGCTGCTACATAGGCACCTATGTAGCGCTGCCTATGTACTGCTGCACATGGGCAGCTTGCTGTGGCAGTGCCTACTGCTGTGGGTGCTGCCTCTGCCTGGCTGCTGGCTCGGCTGGGTGCGGCGGCCGCTGTTGTGAAACCGCACTCTGCGCTCCAGTGGTGGCCGGCTGTTGCATGTTTCTGCTTGCCTCGGCACCCTGAGGTGTACGTTGAGCTGGACCTGAACTTGCCTCATGTTCCAACACTATCGTGCTTGCTTGCTCAAACCCCCTTTGCAGAGGTGTATGTCGAACTGGACCTGACCTCCGGCTGGGTGACCATCAGCGACAACGGGCGGTGCGCTGCTGCTTGCAACGCGAGCAGCCCTGCTGCTGCTGCGCGTGCTGCAGCAACATGCGAAGCAGCCGTGCATCAGCTCACGCCTTTCTGCCTCTCACCCGCCTGCTGCAGCGGCATCCCCACCGACATCCACCCCGCCACCGGCAAGTCGGCGCTGGAGACGGTGCTCACGGTGGGTGGCCATTTCACCCACGTTCAATCCGTCTAATGTGTCAACATCTCGAGTTGGTCATGCAGCAGTCATCCCATCAGTCACGTGAACCCCACACCGGGCATGCACTATTGGGTGGCTGCTGCTGTGCTGATTGGCTAGCTTGCCACATTCCCCATCCCAATCCACTTGTCATCACCCACCATACCTTGCTGTTGCCGGCCTCTCGCAGGTGCTGCACGCGGGCGGCAAGTTTGGCGGCGACTCCTCGGGTTATGCCGTGTCTGGCGGCCTGCACGGAGTGGGCGTGTCGGGTGAGCTAATAATGCAATCGTTTTACTTGCAGTGCTTTGCCGTGCTTGCTGTTCTACTGCGCCGGCTGCTATGTCTACCGGTCACAGAGCGGATTGGTTGGCTGGGCGGATTTGCGAGCATGAGACAAGTCAAAGCTGCTGGGCTGCAACATGATTGGCAAGCCTGCCTGAATCATGCCCTCTCTCTCGTCCTGCAGTCGTGAACGCGCTGTCAAACAACCTGGAGGTCACCGTGTGGCGCGGCAGCAAGCAGTTCACCCAGAGCTTCAGCCGCGGCGTGGCGCAGGGGCCGCTGCTGGAGGCGCCCGCCGCGCCTGCCGCGCACGGCCGGCAGCCGCGCACTGGCACACAAGTGCGGTTCGTGTACGATGACACAATCTTTAGCAAGACGTGAGTGGGTGTGTTGTTTGTTCACAGCTCACCTGGCGTGCTTGGGGATGTGTAGGGTCAGAGATGTGTGGACGTCAGCACTGTTCGCATGGAGGTGGGGCATACCTTGCTACCCGCGCTACCATGCCACAGCAGCTGACCACACCACAGTTTCAGTCGCCAACTGGCGCCGCTGCCCCTGCGTGTGTCATGCCTGCAGGGCCACCTTTGACCCTGATACGATTCGGTCACGGCTGCGGGAGCTTGCTTTCCTAAACAGCCGAGCCACCATTTTCTTTAGGGTGGTGGATGGCAAGGCTGGCAAGTCATCCAGCAGCAGCAGCAACGGCAGCAGCAGCAGCGGCGGCAGCGGCAAGGCGGCAGCAGTGGGAAAGGCGGCGGCGGGCGGCAAGGCGGCGGCGGCAGCAGGCGGCAAGACGGCAGCGGCGGCCGCGCTAGCAGCAGAGGCGGCAGCCACGCTGTCGCCGGCAGCAGCTGAGGTGGCAGCAGAGGGGTGGGAGGTGCTACACTTTGCGGGCGGCCTGGCAGAATATGTGCGGTACCTGAACCGGGACAAAACGCCCATCCACGACCCCATCTGCTTCAGCAAGCAGGCAAGTATGCTTGCAATGAGAATGAACGGGTGCTAGGCACAAGGGGAGAGGCACGCTGCACAGCTGGCATGGGATGGCGGCATGCCACTGTGCACAGAGCGCGTTCTCTTCGTATTGAAAGGCACCGCATGTCAGCCATGGCATTCGCCGTTCCGGCGTAGATAGCATCATCCTGGTGCATATTAACTTTCGAACTGCACTGTGTGCAGGTCAATGGCTACACAGTGGAGGTGGCCCTGCAGTGGTGCAGCGATGCTTTCAGGTGCGGAACGCCCTACCCTGCTGCCGCTGTCGCTGCTGCCGCCAATCCGCGGGCGCTGGCCGGCAGCAGGCGCCAACACTGTTGGGCTTTGCTGACATTGCGGCTGCCTCTTCGGCCTGTTAAGGCCACCGCCGTGCGTGTTGCCGGCTGCATCACACGCGTCCATTCTGCTCCCTGGCTGTCGGTCAACTGCAGTGATACCATCATCGGCTTCGTCAACTCCATCAAAACCGTGGATGGCGGCACGCACATCGATGGTGCCAAGGCGGCGCTCACACGCACCGGTGGGTGACAGCTCTTGCCGCTGACGGTTTGTGGCGCGGCTGGTGTGTGCCGTGCCATGCCCAGCTATGCAGAGTGTGCTGCATTGGCGGGAAGGAAAGCCGCCGTGCAGTGCTAGCTTACAGCACGCAGGGTGCGTTTGCATCAGGGCTCCCTTTGCGACCACCTGTTGATGACTGCACCGCCGCCTGCCTTGCAACTCACACCGCTTTGCCACACACAACTCAACCCCTGCCTGCAGTAAACAGCATGGCGCGCAAGCAGAAGGTTATCAAGGAGGGGGAGGCCAACCTGGCGGGAGACTACATTCGGGAGGGCCTGGGAGCAGTGGTGTCTGTCAAGGTACGCCGCCCAAGCAGGCAATATTTTGCAGGGGACTCCTCACCTGCCTCAGAATGTGCCGCGCCTGGACGCTGAATTTTGAAATGCCTTCCCATTTGATCCCCCAGGTGCCCAACCCCGAGTTTCAGGGGCAGACCAAGACGCCGCTGGGCTTCGCATCTAGAACTGCATCTGTCTGCCTATGTTAACTAACTGAAACGTTCCTTCCTGTTTGTTGCCCAGGTGCCCAACCCCGAGTTTGAGGGCAGACCCAGCAACGTTTTTTATTACGACCGCACACCCAACCACGTTTTTTATTACAAAGCCCTCACCCTGGTTCTCTATTTATTCCTTCCTTTCAGGTGCCCAACCCCGAGTTCGAGGGCCAGACCAAGACGCGGCTGGGCAACCCTGAAGTGCGCAAGGTGGTCGAAAACGCAGTGGGCTCAGGTGCGCAGAACGTTGCAGGCTATGGCTGCTTTCCCTGCTGTGCGGTGCAGTCAAAGCTTTGGCGTGTCGCCTTTCAGCCTGAAATTTCAGCTTGCTGGACTCAAGGGTTATTGTAAACTTGCAGGCAGGCATCGCACTAGTTTGACTGAGGCTCTCGAGGCGCTGCAGCTGGTGCTTGCTGCTAGTGCTATTCTCAAACCCTAGACATTGCTAGCAAGCTATCAGCTTGCATCAAACCGCGCGAAAACTGCTGAACATGAGTGAAAATGTCTTCAATACTGCAGAGGCGACCGAGGCGCTGGAGATGGACCCCGCCACGCTCAACACCATCCTGGCCAAGGCCATGCAGGTGACCAGTTGATTTTGGTTATTGGCTTGCAGCCATTTGATGAGACCAATCCCGTACTGCAAAGCCAGCAGCATCCTGGCCAAGGCCATGCAGGTGACCAGTTGATTTTGGATTGTTCTGGTTTACTGAGTTTTAGGATGCGCTGATGTTGTGGCATCAAGGACTGCTGAAGCGGCCAGCTTAGCGCGAGCGGCTGAACAGGTTGAACGTTCAGCCTGGGAGTAGCAAGTGCGCCGGCGCGCCTCTGGTCATGGCGCTGCTGTGGAGGCAAAGTGCGGATGGGATGGCGTTTTTGATGTCCGCTCGTTTCTATCCCCATTAACAGGCCTTCAAGGCGGCAGAGGCGGCCAAGAAGGCACGGGAGCTAGTGCGGCGCAAGTCGGTGCTCGTCAAGTCCACGCTGCCGGGTGGGTGATAGCAACTGGTCTTTACTGGCATTAGGGGTTGTAGTTTGCAACACGGCCGCAAGTCGGTGCTGGTCAAATCCACGCTCCCTGGTGCGTATCATGAGTGGGTCCCACTGCTGCTGTGTTTACACCGCCTGGCTTCGCTGTTGTTTGTTTGGGAAGGTAGCAAGGAGGAACAAAGGCCGCAAGTCGGTGCTTGTCAAATCCATGCTGCTGGCGTGGTAACCATTGCCCGGCTGCGAGCGCTGCAGTGAGCTGCACGCTTGATTTTGGGCTTGAAATGCTTCTGTTGTTGTTTCAGAATGAGGTCACAAGATGTCTTTGCACTTATCAGATGCAGGCAGTTTGCACAGCATGGCTCTCCTGCGAGCATGCTTGCCATCATGGCAGACTGCCGCGCTCGCAGCAGCTGCAGAAGCAGGGCACTGCTGGCGCCATTGCTGCTATTGGCAGAGCTCGTCACTGCTGCTGTCTTCCATTCCTGCCGCAGGCAAGCTGGCGGACTGCGCATCCACCAGCCGCGACGAGTGCGAGATCTTCTTGGTTGAGGGCGACTCTGCAGGCAAGGTTTGGGCGTGTGTGATCCGTACCGTGTACGGCGGTTCGTACTTGTTTTGTTTTTGCACGGTGGCTCGACTGGGGTAACTGCAATTGCCCGCAAGTCGCTCCCCGCCAGCAACCAAGCTTATCATGCACCTGCCGTCCTGCCGTCTCTGCTGCAGGCGGCTCCACCAAGCAGGCGCGGGACCGGCGGTACCAGGCGGTCCTGCCTCTGCGTGGCAAGATCCTGAACGTGGAGAGGCAGGTGGGCGGTACTGCAGAGCTTGCTGCTGCCATCCTGGCTGCCTCACTGCCGCCGATGCCAAGCTGCTTGCAAGTCGATCGATACCCTCAACCTGACCATTGGGCTGCCCGCTGCGCTGTGCCTGGACGCCAACGCAAAGTGCGCTTGTTTTACTCCGTGTTGCCCTCATTCTCTACACGACGACGCCAAGCTGCTCAAGTCTAAAGACCTGAAACAACCTCAGTGCTGAACCCCGTGCTGTGTTTGTGTACTGAGTTCGTCTCTGGTTGGAATCTCTTTTTCCTGCAGGATGATTCGAAGCTGTACAAGTCCAGCGAAATTCCCAACCTCACTGCTGCCCACTCTGTTGTGTCATTGTGCGCTGAATGCATTCTGTTACTTTCGATTATTACTCCCTACAGGACGACGCCAAGCTGTACAAGTCCAGCGAGATCTCCAACCTCATCGTGGGGCTGGGCCTGGGGCTGAAGGGCGAGGAGCTGGGGGCGCTGCGATACGGCAAGGTGAGGGGCTGAGGGCAAACAAGGATGGCTTGCAAGGCATTTGCAGAGTTTAGCATTTGCTGGGCGCAAACGTGGCACTGCAGCTGTTTGCCTGCTGATCGACTGCACCCTCCGTGCCTCCCGCTGGGTGTGATGCCAAACGCTGCTGTTTTTGCACATTGCCCCCACAGGTCATCATCCTGACCGACGCAGACGTGGACGGCGCCCACATCCGCACCCTGCTCCTCACCTTCCTCTTCCGCTACCAGCGCCAGCTGTTCGAGAAGGTGGGTGGTTGGTGGGTAGCTGGGAAGTTGTTTTGCGTTTCTCTTCCGTTTGAGTAGGTGGGTGAGTGGGTGCATCGGGGGACATTGGGGAAGTAGGCAGTGCTATGCTGCCTGCATTGTGCTGTGGCAAACCTCCGGGTGTCACCTTCTGTGCTAAAACCACTGCAGGGACACGTGTACGTGGGCGTGCCGCCGCTCTACAAGCTGGAGGTCGGCCGCAAGGCGCAGGTGGGCTTTGTGGGTGTAGTTTGCAGTAAGCACGCACACAGCTGCCGTGCAATTTGATTCTAACGAGCTGGAGGTCGGCCGCAAGGCGCAGGTGGGCTGCGCTGCAAATCAACAATGGCTGTGGGGGGTTTTGCAGTCAGCACCCACGCAGATTCTGTGAAAGCTAGAAGCCGGAGGTAGGCTACGAAGTGCACGTGAGGCTTGCCAGCTGCTGCATGTGAAGGGGAATGAACGCCAGTGCGATCAGGACCCTGATCCTGCAGTACCGCTGAAGCGTCCCCGATTTCGTGTTGTTCAACTGGTCCTTCGACCCTTTATTTCGATCCCTGCTGCAGTACTGCTACACCGAGGCGGAGCTCAAGGCGGCCACTGCCCAGCTGGCGCCCGGCAGCTACCACGTGCAGCGGTTCAAGGTGGGTTAAGACTAATTGCAGTGCAGCACCTGAAGTTTGAAACAAATGTGGAATGTCAGGCAGCTATCACGTGCAGCGGTTCAAGGTGGGGGTGGAAAGCTGTAAGGTGTGGGCTGGCGAAGCAGCTGCACGTGCAGCGCTGATGAGGCAGCATGTGATTCCTTCCTGCCCACTCCCTGCCCACTCGTCATAACACCCGTTTGTTCAACGCTTGCAGGGCCTGGGCGAAATGATGCCTTAGCAGCTGTGGCTCTCATCATTGCAAACATGACTGTCCTTGAACCGTGTGCCTTCACTGCCCTCCTACTTTCCTCCACAGGGCCTGGGCGAGATGATGCCTGAGCAGCTGTGGGAGACGACGCTCAACCCCGCGACGCGCACGCTGCGCAAGCTGACCATCGAGGATGCAGGCACGTTTTGTTTGTGGTCCAGATCCATTTGTTGCGTACCTTGTTGGATGTTTTGGTGGAAAGCAGCAAGATATGCGTGCTGCGCAAGCTGATCATCGAGGACGCAGGCGCGCATTTTTGTGTGGCTTTGGTTTGGTGCACAGTTCATGCTTCTTGCTCTTGCTAGCCTTTTACAGAGCAGGTGTGTATGGAGGAGCAGCATTTGTGCGCGCTGCGCATGCTCGCCATTGAAGATACTTGTGCGCACATCTGTCACCCACCAACAATCGAATCCCCCATGCGTCCTCCACTCTTTTCTGCGCAGCCGAGGCCTCCCACATGTTTGCGCTGCTGATGGGCGACAAGGTGGGGCCGCGGCGGGAGCTGATTGAGCGCCACGGCAGCCGGCTGGCGCTGGAGGAACTTGACATTTGAGTCCCTGCAAGCTGGCCAGCTGATGCCAAGCAAATCCAACAGTTAGCAGCCCTGTGGATGCGGCTGCAATGGCAGCCTGCTTGCATATAGCTGCGCTGCTCTGAGCGAGCGCCAAGTCAGCCCTGCCTGGCGGTAAGATAGCTAGGCATGCCAAGTAAGCAGCTGCCGACGGTGTCTGGCCTCTCCGCTGGCCTTGCGACCATTCTGTGTGTTGCTGTCCCCTGACCCAAACCCTGCTCAATGACTCTATTCGTTCTCCCCTGACTCTCTGCTCTACTACATTCAGAACGTATGACCAACAGAGCACATGTAAAACACAGCAGAAGAGCAGACCGGCACCGCGGGCACAGCAGGCACAGCAAGCGGTCCAGCGTGTATCATCCTTGGCCAGTAATAAGGATGCTTTTACACTGCCAGCACCAGTGATGTGCAAAGCGGTCACCAAGAAAGTCGAAAGGCACGATTTAAAAGGCTGCACAGCCGCTGCCAGACACACAACAGGCATGGGTATCATGTGGGCTTGAGCTCGGCGGTGATGCTGGCAATGCGGGGTGAGAGATGGGATCACAGGGGTGCAAGCAGGTGTGAAGAAAGCAGGGCGGCTTATGCAGGGATGGGGGGTCTCTTGTTCGGTGCAATCGGAAAAATGTACCAGCCCAAAACAGAACGAGCTGGAGTGGAAGGAAAATTGGCCAGAATGTGCTGCACACTCAACCGTTGACGCTGGTGGCAGCTGCTGAAACGGCTAGTCAACGCGCTTGGTGTGGCGCTGCTCCCCCGCAGTTGGGCTGATCACACAAGTCTAGTATATGTGAGAATAGGAGGTCTGCGCCGTGTTGAGCAAACTCAGCCCATTCATTCAGACCTTGAACTGGTGCACACCGCCCCGGTTGCGCTGCCCCTGGAAGTCGCCGGCGTAGCGCTGCGCCCGGAACAGCTCCCAGGGGATGGGCTGGTAGACGGGCGGTCGGTCGGCGGATGTGAACTGGGGCAGCGGCTCGATCACGGCCTGCACGGGTGTTTGTGGGGATGAGTGGATGGGAGGCTTAAAAGGGGCTTCAGTTAGAGCTGCAGCTGGCGGTCCGCAGCGGTGAAGTCGGGCAGCGGCTCGATCACGTCCTGCGCAGGTGTTTGGGGGCGTGTGTGGGAGCCTGAGTTGCAACCAAATGGTTCGTAAGGTTTGCAGCTGGCGGGCGGCGGGCGGCGGCGGTGAGCACGCCAATCGGCAGGATGCCCAGGCGACCCCGGCACACCACGCCTGCTGAGCTCTTCCCTGTCAACTCAGTTCTCGCTCGCCTGGCGGGCGGGTGAGAAGTGTCCACTTCCAGAACCCACGGGTGCCCAGAAGCGCTTACAGCAGCAGCAGCAGCAGCAGCAGCAGCTCTTTAACTCAGGTAAATCTGTTTCACCTGGCGGGCGGGCGAGAAGTGGTAGGGTGCCGAGAAGCGCGGCTGCTTGGCGGGGGAGAGCACGCGGTGCGCCGGCGCGCGCAGCACATCGTTGGTCAGCACCTGCATGGATGGGTGCAGTTGGGCTCAGTTTGACTTGAGCAGGCTGGCCAGCTGGACTGACTTGTGCATGCAGAGGCAGCAGCAGCAGCCTGGCAGGAAGCCAACGTGTGCAACTGGCCTGTGCGAGGTCGCCCAGCTGGATCAGCAGTGCGTCCGGGACCGGCTCCACATCCTGCCATGCACCGCCCCGGTGCACCTGCACACAATGAGCAGCAGAAGATGACGGGGCAAGATGAGCTGCTGCGCTTGCCAGCAGCGGCACTGCCCTGCGCGACAGCTACCGTCTGCAGGGCACCGTGTCAAGGCTCGGCAGCGAGTGTGAGCATGAAGAGGAGCAGGAGAAGGGATGCGCGCAGCAGCAGGCCGCGACAGGGCCGTCACGGCCCCAGTATCCCACCTGCAGGCCGCCATGTGGCTGTGCGCTGTCTTGGATGAGGATGGTGAGGAACCCGGGGTCTGCAGTGAAGCAGGCGCACTATGAATGATCGAGCCATCAAGATGGAGCTAGCCGAGCGCTGAGGTGGCACAGCCCGCAAAGAACCTGCTGTGAATGCATGCACGTACCATGCCGGCAATGTTTGCCTTCATGTGCACAGCCTTGCTGAGCCGGCAGGCAGCCCACAACCGGGCTGAGGGTGACCGAAGGGAAGCTACCCGCTCACCCGTGTGCCCATGGTTGGCCACTCCGTCGTGCTTGGCTGAGGCGGTGGGGAAGTGGTTCAGGCGCAGGAAGCTGGTGTGGCCCTGCGCGCAGATAAAAACGCAATGGATGGCAGGCCTTGCGTGACTGGCACAAAACAAACCAGGGGGTTGTGCAAGGCGCCTCCCAGAGCAGGACAACAGCAGGCGCAGCACGTGCGTCGCTGCCCCGGCGCCAATCAACCCAGCGCTGGCGAGGCGTTGCTTGCCTCGAACAGCGGGTGCAGCGCGGTTGGCGCCAGGCCCAGCCCGGCCGACAGCGCGGCCAGCAGCTTGAAGGAGGCACGGGTGCACTCGTCAAAGTACGCTTCGCACGCTGCGCGGAAGCCCTCCTGCGCATAGGGCGCGCATGGACGCATGGGGTTGCATGAGGTGCGGTTGTTTGGCCCCGCTGGGTGCTGCGCTCTGCACTGCCGATGCAGTCTTAGAAAGACTTGCAAGCGACAAACCTGCCCGCGGCCCGCAGTGTTGCAGGAGCGGCAGAGTGCAACTTGCTACTGAACAGCATGCTCACCTCTCCTTCCGGCCACTGGTTGGGTGCGCTGAGCACCGACACGGATGTGGCTCCCTCGGCTGGCAGCGCCTCGGAGCCAAAGTCAAAGCCCTCCAGATGGTCCAGCGGCTGTGGATGGGGGCATTGACAGGGGCAGTGGGGCGTACGCGTTCAAGGGCGGCTCACTTCAAACTACAACGTCGACTAACAGCCGCACACCTGCAAGAAGCATAATCTTCAGCAGCCCACCTTTTGCAGGAAGTCGGCGTTGAAGTAGCCGTGGGGGTTGAGCACGGTGCGGTGCACAGCCATCTTTTTGGCCTGCTCTCGTGCGGGAGAGGGAGGGGCAGCCGGAGGGCAAGGGTTAATAAAAGCAGCCAGAGCAGGTAGCAACACCACAGCCACCCCAGACCGTGAGCAGCATAATGTGCAGGGCGCCCCGTACGCTCGACTGTGTAGCGTCCCACAAGCGCAACCGCTGCCGCAGCTCACCAGCGGGAGGGAGAAGAACGCGCGCTGCGCTGTGCGCAGGTTGGCCAGCAGCTTGAGCGACACGCCGTGGTCCACGATTTGGAACATGCCATACTCTGTGGCGGCCGCCATTAAAGCGTCAGCAAGTGCAGGCGGCGGCGCGCCGTTGGTCTCAGGTGCCAGCCAACCGGCGGCGGGAATGATTGGGATGGCGAGCGGCGGCAAGTCCGCCGGCGCCACCTCCGCCGGGGCCGTTGCGGCTTCCTCCTCGGCCACCGCCACGTCTGCCGCAAATGCCGACACCCTGGGGCGCTGCGGCAGGGCGTGCAGGCGGGTGGCGGGCCTGCGGCCTGGCCGGCTTGACGGCCGCCAGCACGTGCGGGCGGTGACGGGCAGGATCGCCTGCATGGCTGTCCGATCGGTTGCGAGTCCTTGCAAGTGCTCAAAATGTGCAGCCTGCCAGCTTTTTCGCCAGGTGCTTGCTAAAAACTGATGGTACTGGCCGCCCAGAGCGGTGGCCAAAGGGCTCCCGAGCCAAGTTCACAAGCTTCCGAGTGCAAGTGCAGCGAGAATTAACGCGCGCCGCTTAGGGTAGGCGCCTGTTCCGGCGGCGCCGGCGCCCGGGCGCCAGCCTGGCGCCGCCGGTGGCGCATTTCGGCTTTTGGATGCCGTCCAGCCATAGTTCTGGCAAGTTGGCAGGGCGCACCAGAGCTCAAGGAGATGCGTGACAACAGGGACTGGGCCGGCAGGGCCACGCCTGTTGTTTGACCGCTGCGCTGGCACCTGTCCAACTTGGGCGCTGGGCCCGCACGGGTCGACACCGACCGGGTCGGTGCGTACGGGTCGACGCGTCAGCCCGGGTGCTGAGCAACGCAACAAAGCAGGGCATTACATGCTTCTGCCAGCACAAGCTGCCGGGGAGGAAGGTGGTGTCTGTCAGTCCGAGGGTTTCATCAAGCAGGGGGTTCGTGGATGGCGGTCCGTCAGCGGCGGTATTCAACCGATTGAGCACAGAAAATGCAATGCAACTGGGTGTGGGGTGCTGGGTGCAATGCAGCAGCGGGAAGGGGTGGTGCAACTATGGCGCCTGTCCGTTAGGCCAGGCTCTGAATGGCGAGCGCCGGGGTGGGTGGCGGGGAAAACTAGGCAAGGGTAATAGGCGGGCAGGCGTCGCGGCTGGCGGACGGCGCCAGAGCAAACAAACAGTACAAAAGGAGGGCAGGCACGCTGCAGGCGGGCACAGGCAACCAGAGGGGCAGTGGCAACACGCCCCTGCCGTGGCAGCCCGGCTGTGCCCGCTCGCAAGCAGGCCACCGATGGGTTGGATGACAGGCCTGTCAGGCCGAGTGTGCAGAGGTGGCTCGCGTGGCGCTCATCGGCTGCCCGACTACCAGGGCAATATGCAGGTGGGCTGCAGGGCTGGCTGGCCAGTGGCGGCTGTGGCTTGGAGTCGCGACCAGCCTGCGGCTGGCTGCTCACAGCTCTGCGCTGAGGGTGCTGGCGTTGATGGCCACGACCTTGTTGTTGCCAGGGGTGCCACTGAGGGACCTGAAACAACGGGTTGAAAAGGGGCAGCAGGCAGCAGGTGTGTGTGAGGCGAGACACGGCGCCTGCATCCCGCCGCAGCAGGGCTGCATGCAGCTACGCAGCGCCAGAAAGCACACGTCCAGCACGTGAACTGCACCCCACAAGCGAGCAGCCGCACCAGGCAAGCGAAGCAGCAACATATCAGCAGCATCCATGGCCTTGCAGCAGAACTCAGCACCACTCACAGCTTGGCCACGTCCGCCTGCAGCTCCCGCTCCGCCTGCTGCGCCTGCTGTGCACCGCTGGCCAGCTCAGCGCCCGCCCCTGTCGCCTCCTCCTGCTCCTCCTCCGCTCCCACGCTCTTCACCGAACCGCTGCCAGCCGAAGTGGGCCGCCCCTCCTTCTCACTGCCCCAACCGCCAGAGCTGCTGCCGCTGCCAAAGGGCGCCGTGGCCAGGCTGCTGCCGCCCAGGGCGGCGGCGGCGGAGGGGCTCACAGAGCCACAGGCCACCAGCCGGCCGCTCTCAGGGTCCACAGCCTCTGGGGTGGTGATGCAGTTGAGGGTGGGGCCTGCGCAGGCCGCCACCTGGGCAAAGAGATCCTCTGCAGGTGGGGAGGACAGGTGAGCGGGGTGAACAACCAAGCAGCAGCTAAGTGCAGCACTGGTAGGATGGCTGGTCCTCTGCGGGTGGGGAGGAGGGCGGCGGACTGGCACAGGAGGCGATTCATGCGGCAAAAAAGTGCCTTGTGGTCCGCCCAAGATACATGGAAGCAGCGGCAGAAGTGGCGCGGACCCTCTTCCCATACAACAGGCGGAAGAGAAAGAAGAAACAGCAACCAGCCCAGCAGCGCACACCCTGGGTCGCGCCCTGCCCTGGGGCGAGTGCCATAGCAGGCCCTTCAGAATGATGGGAAAGACCAGCAAAAAGCAGCCGAAGAAGCTTCGCTCACCCTTGGCGATGCCCTTCTCAGCCGCCAGCAGCTCCAGCGCCTTGCGGAACTGCTTGAAGCTGATCTTGCGGACGCCCTGCGAGGGGAAAATGAGCAGCCGAACCGGAGGCAGTGGACAACCGCGTCTGTCTTGGCGCAAGCTTGCCACAACCATCGAACGGCTTGAGGCCATTTTTTGCGCAGGACACTGATCACTTCACATGCAGTTTGAGGCTGTAACGCAATTTGAAGCTGGAGATGCCCACCATGGTTTTCACTTTGGTGAAGGCGAGGTCGCAGGCGGTCTGGGTGAGGCGGCGGTCGATCAGGCGCGCGTCGCGGCACAGCTTGATAAACTGTTTGCTCTCCATCTCAGCGGTCGCCTGAAATTCACCAACAGAAACAGCAACATCGTGTTGGCATGGTTCGACAGAATGTCCAGCTGACAGAGCAGGGCCAAACACAATCAGAACACTCCGCTTACCACAAATCACTTCCTAACAACCGCCCTCACCTTGCCCGGCTGCGGGGAGCTGCCGTGTCCAAAGCTGGCGAACGCCACAAACGTGTCCTGCTCGCAGGGCAAAGCAGGGGGCACATTCCACGACTCAGCATGTAGCACACCCAGAGCCGGAGGCCAACGCAAGTTGGAGAGGGCTGTGCTCGCACCCACTCGCCACACAGCGCAGCGCAGCAATGGCGGCACCGTGGCAGGCATGAACTGGCCTGACATGATACACCATGACACGCAGCGCAGCACGGCACAGCGCAGCAACAGTGCTGCAGCGCACCAGCAGGCTGTTGCGGCTCTCCACTTCGGGGGTGCCCGCCCCGCTCGGCCGCGGCGTGCGGCTGCTCAGGCTGCTGCCCCCGCTGAGCACACTGCCCCCACTAAGCGCGCTAATGGAGGAGCGGCGGCGCTGGGCGGAGGCAGCGGGGGCGGGGCTGGCCTCGCTGCCCACTGACGCCCGCCGAGCGTACATGCCTGGGGATGGGGTGCATGGGAGAGCGCATTGCATGCATGTCAGGCAGGGTGAGAGATTGAGACAGAGTGAGGAAGGGCGCACGTGATTGAAAAGCGCACCAGACATGCCCGTCACTCAGATATGGCCAGACAGGCATCAGGAGTTTGCTATTGGTTCAATGTTATAGAAAGAAACGCACCGGTGTAGGTGGATGTGTCGTCGTGGAAGCGAACCGACTCGGTCTTGGTGGTGCCGTGCAGCGCGGGGCCCTGTTGGGCGGGCAGCAAAACAGGCGTGCTCCATCAGGCAAGCTGCGGTGCAGTTCTTGGCGCGCTGGAAGGTCACAGCCGACGGCATGCTGCAGAGGCAGCATGCACACATCCTGGTAGCAGCGGGGCCACCAGGCCTCGCCTCCGTGCCCGCCACCTGGCCCACCGCGAATGGCAACACCTTGTGGCAGCACCCAGTCTACATGCAAGTTGTTTATTCTGTGCCCACCACCGACCGCCCCTACCGTCAGCCGCAGCACAGCAGCAGAGAATAGCAGGCCATTCGCAGGCCTCACCTCGGTGCCCGCCACCTGGCCCACCACCGCCGCCAGCGGCTGGCCCTTCTTGGCCGCCACCAGATCCAGGGCGTCCAGGAACTGCAGAATAGATTTAGTAGAATCATAGAGTAGATGGTTGAGCATCCCTATATCAAGCTGGGCCGGCTGCGGCAAAGTGAAGGCACACATGCAATCCCCGTTGCTCCATCATATTGTATTGTCGTCGGACCCCGTGTTATCAGCCCCTGCTGACATTGTATTCCCCTCACCTGCTCAAAGGTGATCTTGCGCGCCGACCGCTCCTTGACCTGCAACAGGGGTGCGCATTTCCGATTTGCATGCAGATCTGGCTGGGCAGCAGGTTCGGTGAAGGGCAGCTGCACATGCGCGCCAACAAACGAACCCTGAAACCAAGGAGGGCAAAGCAGCCATGTTCAACAATAACGGCGCCTGCATGTGAGCCCGCATGACAGATGTTCAACCAGCCTATCTCCCCTCGGCAAACCATGACAAATTTCCCTTTCCCCAACCCCACCTTTGCGAACATGAGGTCGCAGTCGGTGGGGGTGAGCCCCCGCCCAATCAGCTTGGTCTCCTTGCACAGCTTGATCCAGCGCGCCTGCAGTAGCCAATAGAAGTGAGAAATAATAGGGGTAGTATCTGAAAAATGGGGTTGCAATTTGAGTCTCCTTGCACAGCTTGATCCAGCGCGCCTGCGGCAGCGGCGGACGAGTGACGGTAAAAGTCCACAGCAGCACAGCTTGCAACCAGGTGGCATTGTGCCGGCTTGCTGAGATGCAACCCCAGAAACCCACAGGCACACCAGAATAACACGGCTGCAGACAGCAATCACAAGGTTTGTTCCATCCTCACCCCATCCAGCTCGCTGTCGCCGCCAGCAGATGCGCGCGTCGCGCCAAAGGTGGCATATGCGCCAAACACGCGACGCAGCTGCGCCAGCTCCTGAGGCGCCTCCGCTGCCAGGCTGTCAACCAGCTTGGGGGCGGTCACCTGCATAACCGCAAACGGCGCGGAGGCTTTACTGCAATCAATGGTAGAATCAGCTTGCCACCCTCCCGTCGAGCTTCTGCTGCCAAACTCCATCCAGCCTGTTCCGCAACGGCACCCCTCAAACAGTTGCTAAACCGCCAACACATGCATTTGAATATGCCAAGGAACGAAAAATCTGCACCTTGGCAAAGTAGGCAGCAAACTCGGCTTCGTCCAGCTTGTTGTCGCGGCTCTTGCGGTCCGCCAGCGCAAACTGCACAGCAACAACGCAGCACGCCTTTCCATAAGCAGGAGAGTCGTTTCGTAAGCACTGGACTGAGCTGGCTCTCAACGACTGGGTTCAGCGCACTGGCTACACGCGAGCTAGCTTCCCTACATGCATCCTTCTCGGCGTTGCCGGTGAGCAAGCAAGGGTGAGCAGTCCCTAATCGACTCGCCTGCTGCGCCACAAAGGCATGCGCCTCATCAGGCCCCTTGCCCTGCAGCAGCCCCAGGTCGCCTGCAAGTGTGCAACAAAAGGAACAAATGCGGTGTGAGTTTTGCTATGCCAATGCGAAGTCAGCAGTGGCACATCCACATTGATGTGGAACTGCAGCCCCGGGTCGCCTGCAGTCGTGCGTTCCGGGCAGTCGCAGGAAGGCATATGCTGCGCTACGCCGCTGCGAACTGAGCGGCGCCTTCGCGGCAGCGCAGCACGGGTGTGCTGCATATCTCCTGCGACTCCGCAATGCTGCTTCCTTGTTGCTTTGAGCAAGGCGGTGATGTGGTGCGGGCAACCGCCACCGCACAACAGCCGTCCCATACACTGCCGCCGTCCCACACCCACACACTCACGCAGCAGCGCCTTCAGCTCATCCACCTCAATTGCGCCGCTGCTGTTGCGGTCGTACTGCGCAAACGCCTCCGCGGCGTCTGCTGGCACGGAAGCCGCCATGGTGGCTTGATGCAGCGTCTTACCTGCAGCAAATAGGCAGCACATGAGCACAGGAGGGCGGCGGGCGCCGGCGGTCTGGCGGCGGTGGCAGGCGCCAGCGCGTTGGGCGCCGGGCGAACACACATGCCTCCCGCCACCCACCGCAGCGCAGGAGCAGCAGCAGGGGCGTGAAGGAGGTGGACCGGGGCCTGAGCAGGCGCGCTCTTGGCCGTTGCGCGTAACAACGCAGCGCTGCGGGCTGCGGCGCTCCCAGACAGTGAAACGCGATGCACGATCACCGACCGATGGCCTGCAAGAGCCTCAGATGGCTTGCTCGCAGTTGGGAGTTGCTGGCCGCACCCACCTGGACTGCTGCGAACACCCCTCCAGCTGCTGTGGTCTCACCGCAGTATCGCAGCCTATGCACAGACCAGGCAAGAGCAGGGTACTGCGCTACGCGGCGAAAACAGCCGTCAGCATGGGGGCCCAGGGCACGCCGTTTGCCCCATCCGTGCGCTCAACTTGTGGTCCGCAATCCGAACATGTCATCAATGCGGGCGATGGAGGCAGCCGCGCACCTACCTGCCTCGCCGAAGCAGCGGCTGGAAGCTCTGGCCTCTCTGCGCGCCCAGCTGCAAGGTGAGCAGCGAGGGCATGTGTTCTGCAAGCGATCAGGCAGCCCTCCAGCACCGATCGCTGCCGTGCCTCCTGCCGCCGCTGCCGCTCACCAGAGTGCCGCCTGCCTGACGCAGGCGTGGAAGCAAGTGTGGAGCTGCTCGAGTGCCTAGCCGCTCAGCTGCCCTCGCTGCCAGACCCCAGTCTGTTTGCGGATGTGGGCAGCGCGCCCGCAGCACCCGGCGACGCAGCCCAGGCGGCCGCTTGGAGCGCCGCTGCTGCGGCACACCTACAGCTGCTAGCGGAGCTTGTGGCACGGCTAGATGCTGTGGCTCTGGGGATGGAGGCTCTGGCTGCCTCTGGAAGCAGCCAGGCAGGTTCAGAGGCGCCCGGCAGTCTGCGGATTGAGGAGCTCGATGCGGCAGCACCCACCTCCCGCCTGCCGGCCACCCTGGTCTTAGCGGCCGCCCTGTTTGGCAGCAGCGATCCGCAGCTGCAGCCGCTGCGGCCGTGGGCTGCCGAACCTGCGGCTGCCGCGGCCCAGCAGCTGCTGGTGGCACTGGCCGGCAAGCTGGCTGCAGTCCTGGAGCAGCGGCGGCGGGAGGTTCAGCCGAGCGCTCAACCGGGAGTGCTCCTGCAAGAAGTATCGACCACACTTTCAACAACTAGCAAAGCAGCCAGCGGGCCCCAGCCGCAGCCAGAGGCCGTGCAGCAGCTGCTGGCGCTGGCGCTGCCTCCAGCCGTGCAGCAGCTGCGGCCGGTGGTGGCGGCCAAAGTGGAGCATGCAAAGCACAAGACCGCTCGGCTGGAGCCGTATACCGGTGCGTGCATCAGTTTGCTTTTTTCGTTTGTGCATCGGGTTCTGCTGTGTGCCCAGTTTGGGTGCGGCATGCTGTGTGTGCTGCGGTTCCTGGCATGCGCATCTGTTACATTCTCAACTACTGTGCCTTCTCCGCCGAGCCGATGGCCGCCCAGCGAGGGCGGCGGCCGGCACTTCCTCCTGCGTCCATGCTGCGGCACATTGCACGCTCGCCTGCCGAGCGCTGCCCCACCTCTGCTCCACTCGCCATTACCTTCGCTCCTGCCTGCAGGCCCCGGCGACTTTGAGCGGTGCGTGGCAGCGGGCCAGCTGGCATGGCTGCTGCGCCAGCTCAGCGGCCTCCAGCTCAGCGCAGCAGGCACAGCGGCCCTGCTGCTGCTGCTTATGGCGAGCGAAGACCCCTTCCCACCTGTCCAGGCGTGCGCGCTTTGGTCGCTGCAGCACATCGCAGCGGCCGGCCAGGCTGGAGACCTAAAGTGAGGGCAGGGCTGTTGGGCAGGGCTGGGGCTGGCGGGTTGTTGGCCTGCTGGACTGCGGCTGTGATGGCTTGGCGGGCTGCAGGGCACATGCCCCCCCGCCAGAAGAGAGGGTCGTACTGCTTGTAGCAAGGCACTGCGCCCAGCTGGAGAGCTTGCTCACTGCGCCTTGCAGCGCCACCTGCCACCTTCTGCGGCTCCCGATTCCCCCACAAATGCAGGCCGCATGCCCGGCTGGTGCTGCCAGCTGTGAAGCGGGCTCTGGAGGGTGCTAGCGATGCTGCTTTTCCTGCCGCAGCGGCGGCGGCAATCGAGGTGGTGGGGCGGCTGGAAGGGGCCAACCCATACTCCCAGGCCTATCATGATGTCATGAGCAGTGAGTGTGGTTGAGCTGAACAGTCAATGCATTTCGCATGACGAGTTAGTTCGGCATTGATGTGCTGGGAGCATGGGCAGCAAATGACACAGCAGGGGGTTGAGTTTGCGTGCATTGCCCCCCATAGGGTGCAGGCTCCAGCCGCTGCTACTCTGTACGCTGCTTGACATCTCGCCCTATCCAATATACCTGTATCCCGCGCCATTCCCATCTGCAGTACTGCTGGGAGAAGGGGAGCTTGGGGGCCACCAGCCCGAGCGAGCGGCCGCCTGGCTGGCCGCCGCGCCGCCGCTCTTCTCCCGACTGGGCCTCCAGCTGGCATCCCACTTCAGCCGGCTTATGCCGCTGCTGCTGGGCTGGTGCCGAGCGCCGCAGCAGCACGTGCGCCTGGCGGCGCTGCGTGCGCTGCTGGAGGCGATACGGCTGACGTGGCCGCGCATCCCGGTGCATGCCGCGGTGCTGTGGCGCGTGCTGCGAAGCGTGCACAGCGAGGAAACGGGGTGCAGGTGGGCACAGGGTTGGGGAGCTTGCACATGATTGGTTGAGGTCGGTGCTGTTTTGTGCATGGGGGCATGCTGTGCTGAGCAATGCAGGTCGCCAACTGTACATGCTTGCATTGTCCACGGCGCATCTGCCCTGCTCTGCCCCTTCCCTGTGCAGCCGCGTCGGCAGCAGCGAGGCGGATGGTCCAGCGGCGGTGGCGGCAGTAGCGCTGGACTGCGCACTGGCCTTGTGGTTTGCGGGCGGCACCGTGTTCCAATCCGAGCTGATGACCGCCAAGGGTTCGGCAGCGGATGAGCTGCTGCAGGTCAGCTTGGCATGTGTTCATGGCTTGCGCTGTGTATGTAGGCTCATGTGCACAGCTGGCTGTGGGTTGCACGGCTGCTTGATGCATGCAGCGCAGCTTGCTGTGAAGGGGAGGCAGCCAGCCGCAACTCAGCAAGCATCTGTGCAAGTCGCACTTTTTGCTGTGGGGTGGCTGTGGTGCTGACCTGCCCTTGCTTTGCTGCACCTTGCAGGCGGTCATGCAGCGGCTGGAAGAGTGCGCTGAGCGTGAGCAAGAGGCAGCGGGCGCAGCGCAGCAGGCACAGCAGCCACTAATCCAGGTGCTCTGATTCCTCATGCAAGGCAATTTGCTCGGAATGTCAAGCCTGAGGGGAAGCCTCCTATGGTTGCTCTGCCAAATAGCAAGCACAGTGTGCCAAACGCCTGCCGCAGCCTGCGATCAGCCACACCCCCGGTTTACAATACAATATGGTTCATCTCATTTGGTGCCTCTGTGTAAACATGCACGTACAGCGGCAGCTGCAATGAGGGCGTGCCGCTGTCAAGAACGCTGCCAGTGGCCCGAGGCCTCAAGTGGAGTGCAGCGTGGGAAGGGATTATGGGAAGAAACGGGGCAACTCACCGACAATAATTCACACTCGGGGCAATCTGCTAATTGAAGGCGAAGTTCCAAAAAAAAATTAAGTGCCAAAGTCAGGAAAATGGCATACCGGCAGTGAAGAGTGGAGCAGGCGCATGCATTGGATGGTGGGTACACAACAGTCAGTGCAGCATGGTGGCTCTTAGTTGCGGAGTGATAAACACAAGTGCAGTGCAGGAGGTGTGGTGCAAATGTCAGAAAGGCCCAATGCACCGAAGGCAGGAGGTGGTCCAGTGGGTGGTGAGCTAAACAAACCAAAATTATTCATTGGCTCCGCGGCTGCCATCCCCAGGCAGCCAGGGGGAGGGGATTGCACCCCGGGCGGCAAGCGACGCCATCAGGCGGGCAGCACCAGCCACACCACCGCTGCATTCGAGTCGGTGGCGGCATAAAGGCCCAGGCTGCCTGTGCCGCAGCGCCGCGGGGCGCCCAGCCAGCGCTGGGGGCAGCCCTTGGCGGCTTTGGCTTGAGACTCCAGCATAAAGGTCGCAGGCTTCGGGCCGGCACGCAGCACCCAGCGGGCACTGGCCATGGCAGGACGCTCGCTGCTCAGCCACGCACGCTCATAGCCACACTGCGCCGTGGCTGTTGCAATGTAGCCGCCGCACGCGGCACGAGCGGTGTTCTGCAGGGTGACGACCGTGCCGGGGACCAGGCGGCTGCCATTCACCGAGGCAATGCGCCAGAGCTGCAGGCCGGTGCTGCCCACAGCTGGGGACAAGGCGATCGAGCGGCGGCACCAGTCCTGCCACCGCCCGCCGTGGCTGTTGGCCCACAGCCTCTGCTCCTCGGCGCAGGAGCACAGCGCAGACGCAAAGCCTGCACAGGAGGGAGGGGGCATGACGGGCGGCCTGTGTGAGGTGGTGGTACTGCCTTGGTGTTGCAACCGCTGCAGTACCGTTATTGAGAGGTCCAATCAGGACCTTGCCAAGTTAAATTCATTTCGCACGACACACACAGTCTGCTGTCAATGACAACTAGAGAAAGAAAAGACCGAACGTGCAGGTACAATGTTCTCACCTCCAGAAGCGCAGCCCTGGCGAGCCACAAGGAACAGCGAGGCAGTGCCGCTGGGCCGCGGCGGTGTGGGTGGAGGCGGGGAGGGCACACGCCGGGCTGGTGTGGGTGGAGGGGGAGCACGTTGCGGGGGCGGTGGAGATGGAGGCCGCCTGGCCGTAGGTGTGGGTCTGGGTGGCGGCGGCGACGGCTGCGGGGAACGAGCTGGCGGAGGCGGTGGTTTGCGGCACGTCACGTTGACGATGCAGGCGGGCTGTGGGTTGGGCGGCGGGCGGGGCTTGTAGGCAGTGGAGTTGTGCAGGTGCGCCGCCACCAGGCTGGCAAAGGTCCCGTCTTTGATGGCCGCTGCGCTGGCCTCCACCTCAGCCTGAGCTGGCCCTATGCCGCGGATGCTGACCAAATGTCGGATAGCCAGTGTGACAGAGGTGGAGCGCTGCTGCGGACCGGTGGCAGCCACCTGCTGCTTGCAGGAGGATGTGACGGCTGCCTTGTTCACGTGCCACACCTCAGCGATCGCTGCCTCGTCTGCACGCGGGGCAGGGGCAGGGAGGCCGAGGGTCGGGGCAGGGCGCAAGGCATGGCTGAGCAGCCCAGCACAGCGCGACTGCGGAGGAGCGCCATGCATGGACGATGAGTGCTAGCCTCGGCTCTGGCGCCTGCGCAAGCATCAATGGCGATCGAGCCGGGCTGCTGGAAGGGCTCACATGCGTCCTGAGCAGTGGCCTGCCAATGGGTGCAGGAGGCATCCATTTCCGAGGTCTGCACTGAGGCCTCCACTTGGTATAGAGGCAGGGCCGGCGGCGGCGGCGCGTTCTTTACCACCGGCGGCGGCGGCGGGTTGGGCTGTGGAGGCGGCGGCTGGGGCTTGGGGGTGGGCGGCGGCGGCGGGGTGGGCTGTGGTGGGGGAGGGCTGCTCTTTGGTGGGGGAGGGCTGCTCTTTGGCGGCGGTGGGCGAGGCACCGGTGGGGGTGGGCCGGGGCTGCAGGGATGCAGCGGAGGCAAAAAGGGAGTTCATCAGGCCCCAGCAGCTTGCCACAGCATGCACTGCGGAGTCTCGCATAGCAGCCTGTAGACTCGTGCTGCCGATTATACAGCACAAGCGGCCCGTCTACTAGTAGCAACAAAAGTGGTGTATGCCTGCCTTGGCGGCGGCGGGCTTGGGCGTGGGGAGGGCGGTGGGGAGGGTGATGGTGGGCTGGGGCTTGGCGGCGGCGGCGGCGAGGGCGAGGGCGGCGGAGGAGTGGGGCTGGGGCTGCACAGCAGTGGGCGGACAAGCAGCCAGGGTGGGCTGCTGGTGACACGCAGCCACAGTCGCAAGCACAGCAATGAACTCATCAAGCGTTTGTCTGCGAATGCCGGTGCCATGCAGCCAACAGTACAAAGCATAGCACAGCACAGCGCTAGCACAGCACAGCATGCATTGCACACCTGGGTGGCGGCGGGGAGGGCAACGGCGGCGGCGGGCTGGATTTGGGTGGCGGTGGGCTGGCCTGTGGGGGCGGGGGAGAGTAATACGCGCTGCGGCAGCAGAGGGGAATGGAAGTGCAATTGCGGTGAACAGACCTGTGGTCAACCTGAGGTGCAGTCACTGTGGCCACTGGCACACTGAGTGGGTGGCAGCACAAGCGCCCCTGCACCTGCGCCCATGTGCGCGCCCTGCCACGGCCCCGCCCCGCCACTCACAGGCAGCCGCTGCCTGCGCAGGAGTACATTTTTTGCCGGAGGTCCCCCGCCACGCCCACCAGGTCGCCGCCGGCGGTCTGGCGCAATGCCACTGCATTGAAGCCGTCCCCGCCGGCATCATAGGCGGATGAAACAATCCAGCTGGCGCCGTTATCCTGGGTGTAAAGCATTCTGCAGGCAGTCAATGGGTGTGAGTTGGGTTGGCTAGAGTCACGGGATGGGGGCGCTCAAGAATGGTTATGCCCGGAAACAAGGAGGGCGCTCCCACAGGCACCCTATCCGATAGTATCGTTGGGAGGCAAGGCTGCCCCGTGCCTGGCGACCCCGCTCACAGCTTTCTGTTGCACGCCAGCCAGCTGTGGGTGGTGTTCAGCCGGAAAATGGCCTTGGGTGCCACCGTCTGCGGTGCATTATATTCGCTTGTGTTGGTGAATGTCAGCCCTGGACGCAGGAGGGGCAGTCAGCCGGTCTGAGGAGGCAGCTTCAGGTGGCGACCTTCACGTTGGGGGTCCAAGCGAGTGCCACCTTGCTAACCGCGCTGGCCCCTCGCTCACCGTCGGTCGTGGTGTACATGCGGGCATCTGCGGTCCGAACACGGGGTGGCACAGGTGATTGAGGTGGGGTGGGGCACAAATTTGCCCTGAAAGGCTGCAGGCTAGTCAGCTGACAACACAGCCAGGCTGCAAGCTGTCAGCTGGCGACATAGCCAGGCTGCAAGCAGTATTGCAAGTGAGCTCAGCCAGGCCAGGCGGCACTACGCTCAGCAGCCTCAGCACGCCAGTCAGACCAGCTGGGGCAACAAATCACAACGCTCACGCACGGCTCACAGGGGGGATTAGCCAAGACGTATTGCGCCAGGCCAACAGGCTTGAGCGCCGGCCAGCCACCGCACGCCAAGCTCCTCACTTCGAAGCCGTACTGCTCTGCGGGCATCGCCAGCTGCTGCCAGCTGGCGCCGCCGTTGCTGGAGTAGACCCCCACACTGGAGTTGTCCCCCACCTTTGTGGTGGTCGACCCTGCGCCGGCAAGGGCGAGCAGACTCGAGTCTGTCGAGACAGAGCTCTGTCGGACAGGCGCCTTGCAACGTGGTGTGCCGCCAACCCTTCATTGCCGGAAGGTGGGCCACAGCAAGCTCAGGCAACCCCCATCTCACAGTTGTATGTGCCCAGAGCCCAGATGTTTAGCCCGCCGTCGGGCGAGCAAATCGATCGCAGCGATGGCTGGTTGGATCCAGAGAAGGGGGTGGACACGAGGGCCCACGTCACGCCGCCATCAGCCGACTTTGCCAGGCTGCATTTACAGGACCAAGGGGCAGGGCGTACACACTCAGTGCATACACACAAGGTTTGGCTGGAATGCGCCGGGCAGCACAGGCGATGGGCCAAGGCAGGCCCGCCCTCTAGAGGGGAGCAGCAAGAGGAGATCTCCTCCCGCTGCTCCCCCAACCCCTGCCATCTAACAGGCCCTTGCCTCCAACCCCTCCCCTCATTTACGCACTATCCGTCGGCCATGGCTGCCCAGACTGTGCTGGCATCTGGGGCTAGCAGCGCGTAGCAGTTTTTAGCAATTTGGGTTGGGTACCTCAGGCTGGGCAGGCGGAACCAGGTGGCGCCTGCGGCAGAGGGTGGGTGGATCAGCAGCAAGTGAACCACCCAGGAAAATGAAACCAGGTAACGCCTTCGAAGTGCAGGCAAGGAAGGCGGACGGCCCCCCAGGCTGGACGTCGCTGTCCATACGGCTGCCCCGTGCGTAGGATATCACATATTATGTGATACCAACAAGTTAAACTTGTTGCGCGCGGTGCCGGCACAGAGGCTTGCCCTCCCCACCTCCATCTGTGGTTTTGAAGATAGTGGTGGCGCTCCCGCCTGAGGCATTGTATGTTGATGAGGCGCCGCACACGTAGCCCACGCTGGCGCTGGCGGCCACAACCGCATTCATTTGAATGTTCCTGCGCCCAAACATGGCGCCACAACACGCTTCAATCAAGTGGATGCAGTACACAGGCTTTGCGGCCCCAGCCTTCCCCGCGGAGACACCGTGTGACAGGTCATAGCAGCCAAGCAGTTCCGCTGCAGCAAACCTCTGCAAGTAAACTCAAAGGGCACAGAGCAGCAGGAGGCGCTCCCGGGAAACCCTGTGTCCGCATGCAGGCAGGCAGGCAGGGCGGGAAGGCAGGCTAAGCGGCAAGGCGGGGAAGGCGGGCGGCGGGCAGGATGGGAGGGCCACAGGCAGGCCGCACCTGCCATTCAGGCCATTGTAGGCACCGCCGTCTATGGGGTTCGTTCCATCAGCCACACTTATGTTACTCCACGTCTGCCCAGCATCAGTTGTTCTCTGCAGAGCGCCCCAGGGTGCCAGGCGGAGCAATTGTTTGTCAAAAAGTAGAGGTGGCGTAAGCCGTACGCCGGCGCCGTGAGGGGTGTCAATGGCATGCATCGTGCAATACGCTGTCCCGCCGCAATCGGGTGCACTGCCACGTGGCAAGCTGCACACGGGAGGTCAAGCAGGGAGACACTGGCTCGTCCTCATCACTCACTAGAACGAGCTGCAACGCCACTGCAACCGCAGTTGTGTCATTGAACCTGCATTGCAGTAAGGGGAATGCAGCTGCTGCTCAGGCCTAGGCAACATTGCATGGGTTTGTGGGCACAATCGAACACCAGTTGTGCAGCAGAAACATCATCGGCAGCGGCATATCATTCAAAACCTCAAAGTGAGGCTCACCACGTCACGCCAAATATATTTTGGGTGCCCGTGGCCCCAGAGACAGTGCCTGCAAACCGGGTGCATTTGTTGGCAATGACCCGGCAGTTGTGTTGCACTGTCACGAAGCTGGTCACGTTGCAGCGCAATGGCATGGCTGGCGCCATGGCGGCAGCAGCGCTAGCGCAGGCGGCAAGGCTGGCCAGCCAGTTCACCTTGGGTCCATGCAGCTGCACTCAGCGGAATCCCGCAAAAGAGGAGGCCTGCGGCAGGTGCATGGAGCGCGATGAGCTCGAGCCACAGGCGACTGGGCAACAGCGCAGGCGCAGATGTGCAGATGCGGTGCCGCCGAATGCGGCGCGCGGTGCCGCCGTCAGCAGCAACAGCCTGGCTGGCGAGCTTCTGGCGAAACCCTGCTCCCATTTCGCTATCTTTCTCACCCAGAACGAGCAGAAGGGGCGCCTTCATGGTCCAGGGCTCTCTCGCGAGAGCTGCGCGGCCCTCGCGCGAGCGGGCTGAGCGGCGGGCTCGCGTGAGGTGGTCAACCGCGGTCGCAAGCTGCCCTGCAACTTCTAAGACGTCGCTAGGAGGAAGGTCCAGCCGGGAACTCGTTGTGGCGCTCCGGAGACTGACCGGGCCGGGAGGAGGAGGAGCCCCGAGCCGGTGCCAGAGTAAACGAAACCGATCGCAGATGCGGGGGAAGTCCAAAGGGGAGAGCGGTTTGGCAAGCTGCGTCGTTGCTGTGCACCGAATGGTGACGTGGACGGCGACGGCGGCAGCGGCGGCGGCGGGCGGCGGATTGCCCACTGGCCCCTGTGGTTTGCGAGCGGCAACACCTTCCATATAATGACCATCAACGCATTGGCAGCGCATGCGCTGCTGCAGTGATCTCTCGTGAGTTTGGCTTGTACAAGGTGGTGGTTCCTGCTATGTGCATGCCGCTGTACAGCTGCTTGCTCGGAAGGGGAAGCACCAGGTGCAACACAAACGCCAGCCACATAAGTTACAGTGCGTTGTGGCATTCTCGCCCTGCCCCTCCTGTGCGGGTGGTGATGCCGCGGCTGGACGTGTGCACTGCGCACAGTAACACGGACATGCCAGCGGCAGTTGGCCAATCTGTGTCATGTGCAGCGAGGCGCAGGCATTGTGCGACATGCCCACAAGACAGGCAGCTGTTGCAGGATGGGCTACACACTCAGATGAGCATTGACGGCTTGGCGCTTGTCGGTGTTCCGGCGGAGAGGGGCCAAGGCAGCGCCGCCGCCACCCGCCATTGGCGCTGCCGGGCCAGCAGCTTACTGTGCCGCCGCAGCACGCTTTGCCACAGCGTCCAGCAGCCAGTTGCCTTCCAATACATAGTATCAAGCTGCACAAGCCTGGCATGCTCGGTGGTGGCCTTGCTGGGCTGCTGGCCCATCGCTTAGGTGGGCAGCGGCGGGTGCGGCGGCGCGGCGGTGGCGGCAGGAGCTCAGCTCGTGCAAGCATAGCCATCGACATCTCGCTACGGCTCAACCCCATCCCCCGAGCGGAACTGTATGGGAAAGGAGGGGAAACAGCAGCGGAGCAAGCCCCGGCAAAGCGCGGCGAGGGCTCAGAGGGCGGACAGGCCTTGCTGGCGGTCGAGAATAATGGCAATGTATGTACTGAAGGGCGGCAGAATGCGCAGAAGCCAGGCCGTGAGGCTAGGGCGTTGGCATTGGACAGGCTGGCCCATGCGGCGGGCGGCGGCGCAGAATTACCTCAAAGGCGCTTGGCAGCTGGGTGCACCAGTTGCTCGCATGTGTATGACCACTCCAGCCTTGCTGGCAGCCCTCTCCTGGCCAAGCGCGTGCTGAGGCTGGGGGCAGCTCTGTGGAACTCCTTGGACCAGGTCAGCGCCCAAAAAGTGCCTGGCATATGCACATGCATGTCATCTGAAGGCACAGCAGAGTGGTGCAGGAGCCGCTGCCGGTGACCGCGGCAGCGGCGGCGCTGCGGCGCTTGCGGGGCGCCTGCTTGCCTGCTTGTGCGGCGCTGCCTCTCTGCCTGCCCACCCTGTACACACGCAGTCAACGTACCCACAGCAGCATCGGCCTCTCAACTCTGCAGGCCCCTAGAATGGCCAACATGCAAGACTTCCAGCGGACCAAGGCGCAGCTGCAGGCGCTCCTGCGCAACAAGCACGGCTTGCAGCAGAAAATGGAGGCGCTGCAGGGCCAGCCAGAGTCGCCAGGGCGCCAGCAGGAGCTGGAGCAGCTGCAGGCGCGGAAAGGCGGACACAAGAGCCCGGCCAAATGGGCACTGCTGACAACAGTGTTAGCTTGCGCGGCGCCGCATGGGGCTTCAACTCCGCCATTTTTCCTCAACGCCCCACGCATCCAGCCGTCACCTTTCTTTCATTCTTTCTTTCTGTTTCTTCCGTTTCCCTGCAGGAGCTGCTGAGCCGCGTCAACCAAATGCTGGGCGCCCTGTTCGAGTTTGATTAATCTAATGTCTTAGCTAATAATAATGAATGTTCGAGCGCTACCTGGACGTGGCCTTGGCGCTGACGGGTACCGGTAAGTTTGATCAGGAGCCTGTTCCTGCTTGCGGTAGTATGTTGCAGGTACGAGGCGACGGGCGCCTTGCGGCAGTGCGTCGCAGCGTGCCGGGCGGAAGTGCCTCTTCAGCCGCTGTGGCAGGCCTGAGCCTGGGTTGTCGAAGGCGGGAGGCCCTGCCCGCACTCTGATGGGTGTCCATGGGTTTGGGAACAGGCAACCCAGGCACGCTCGCATTTCACCTCATGTCCGCCTCATCCCTCTCTGCGCTGCGCTATGGCATGCACGCAGGAGCCGAGGCGCCGGCGCCGGCGCTAGGTGGGGACGGCGCTGCATTTGGGCAGTTGCCAGGTGAGGCTGGCATGGATTCCCAGGCACTGCCATGGAGAGCCAGCTGCCCCTCAGCGTTGGGCGGTACCGCCGGCGGGGCGGCGGCAGCTGGCCTTGACTTTGGTTTGCAGCAGCTGGGCTTGCAGGCGGGCGAGCAGCACGGCTAGGTGCACGCCTTGACGAGTGACCCAGCTGCACTGCACTGTCCTCATGCAGTGGCGGACGCAATGAGCGCTGTATCCAGTGTTGAGCTGTTGCTGGACATTGACGCGATGTGCAGGCGCATTCAGCGCCGGCTGGACTGGACGCCGTGGCAGGTGGGCGCAGCTGCTGCGGCCGCACGCAGTGCAGCTGAACAAAACCTGCTGCTTGTGCCTGTGCGCCGAGCCACCTCAGCATACAGTATTCGGTGCCTGAACCCCAAGCCCAGCTTTTATGTGTTGCAAAGAAAGTCACCGCCCCGCTCTCAATGGCGCAGACGTGGGACAGGCTGCCGCTGCCGCTCGCGCTCCTCTGGCTGGTCGCCCTCGGCTGGCCCGCCTGCCTGCTGAGCCGGCTCGGTTTCGTGCCATACACAGACGGCCTGCGCACTCGGCTGAATGTGTTTGCAGCGGCAGTGCTGGGGCTGGTGCTGGTCTTCGGCTGGAGCTGGTGGAGCGCCGCCAGCTGATCAGCTGAATTTGGCAGAACATTTGGGGCGCAACCGCAGCTGCTGATGTGGCGGCGGCAGCCGCTGGCGTTCACATGCCCGCGGCTGGTGCAGCCAGCTGAGCAGCGCACCTTTTATTCTCTGCCTTCTGGTCAGTTCCCACAACTGGCAATCACATCGGCAAACAAACGCAGTGTAATGAGGTATACAGCAGGCAACGTGTGCATGCAGGGCTTGTCAACCGCTGCCAAGCCCTGTGCATCAGCCCTGCAGCCTGCGGTACGTGCAGGCCAGCTGGGCCAGCAGCGCAGTACAGGCTGCCGCCAGGCACAGGAACAGCAGGCGGGCGAAGGCCGCCATCTGGGACAGGCTGGCCAGGCCGGTAAGCTTGCCGGCGGCAGCCAGCAGGCCATTGCCCACAAAGCGGCCCAGCGTGCCCGCCTCTGTGCTGAGCAGGCCTGCGGTGCAGGGGGAGCGTACCTCACGTGTTGTGGGTGTGCGCTTTCTGTGATGCAGCTGTTGCATGGGAGTAGCGGTTGGTTTAAGGGCAGCCACACAGCCGCTGAGTTCCGTCGAGCGGCTTTCTCGAACAAGCAAGCGGCCTGGGCAGGGGCTAGCTGCAGGGCACAACATGCGCGCGACTCGTGGGATACCTGCGTTCAGCACACCCATCGCGAAGCCACTCCAAATCACTTTACTCATGAGCGAGGTCGCTGTCCCTTCCAGCACAACTGCAGGCAAGGGCGCTCAATGCACAGGAGGTGTCAGGCTTGGCTGTGCAGGGTGTTAGTTGAACAGCTGTGGCCCGCCCGGCCCTCACGCTACCATACTAAAACATCGACAGCATACCCACTAGGCAGTGCCTGATGGGCATCAAGCCTCAACCCGCTCCCCGCCAGCCCGCCTAGCCCTGCCGCCCACCTGTCCCCACAAACAGCAGCACTCCAGCGGTGAAGAAGACGGCAGGCGTGGTTGCCGCCACGGCCAGCGCGGCAAGGCACAGCGTGCACAGCAGCACTGCAGCGCAGACCATGAGGCGGTCGGACAGGCGGGCGGAGGCGGCGCCCACCGCCGCATTCACAGGCACCATCGCCAGGGACACTGCAGCAAACTGAGTGGGCGGCAGTCAAGGGTGGGCGGCGGCGCGGTGGCGGCATGGCGGCGGCGCCGTGGGTGGCGGCAGAGTGGCGGCAAGAGAGGGGAGCCGAGTGAGCACATCCTGGCGGGAGACAGCCAGCTTGCAAGCATACGCAGTACATGGCAGCGGCAGCTGCAATCAAAATGCGTAGAGGGATGCAGCAGCAGCTGCAGCTGCCAATCACGATAACGATTGCTGCAACAAAGAAGCGCACCCAGGCCCAGGAAGAGGCCCTTCTGTGAGGAGCGCCAGCTCAGCAGCACCTCGGTGAACAGGGGAAGGCTGTCCAGGTACGCCTGCTGCACCTGCAGGCACAAAATGCCATGCCATGGCATGCCATGTCGGACAGTAGCAAGAGAAGGTCATGCGCTGAATGGCTGCGCGCATCCAACAGCACTGAACACAACGCCTCGCTTGCACCATCGCTCTTGCCCCTCACCTCAATCCCTCCCCTCCTCACCATCTTTTGCACCAGCAGCGCCAGCGTGCATGCCAGCGTGCCAGGCACAGTGGCCCTCCATCCGGCCGCCGCCCGCTTGCCGCCCTTCCCCCGCTGCAGTGCCGCCTGCTGCTGCTGCTGCGCATGCTGGGCGCGCTGGGCATGCGGCAGCAGCGGCTGCGACGCTTCGAGTGCTGCAGGCTCGGCAGCCGCCTCCACATCAGCTGCAGCAGCGGCTGCCACTGTGGCTGCCACCTCCAGCTCTTCTGCCTGCATGCCGCTGTGCACCGTTTCCAGGAGCGGCCGGTGCAGGCCCTGCTTGTTGTCGGCGCCTGGGCGGCCCTGCTGCTGCAGGCTTGCTGCCAAAGGGGGGCCCAGCGACCCAGCGCTGCTTGCCCTGCTCGCCGAAACAGTGCTGCCTGCAATTTGTGAAGGGCTCGCGGTGCCGCTGCCCAGCTGCGGCAGCAGCATGGACTCTCGAGCCAGCCCAATCGGCAGGCGGGCCGGCGGTGGCTCAGGGAACCACCAGATTGTGGCACCCAGAAAGGCCAGCCATGCGGCTGCCATGGCCCAGCCAATCGAGGTGATGGCATTGACCGGCAGGCCGGCCACCTGGCGGTTAGGGGCCGGTGAAGCAGGGAGAGCAGGATGATTCAGTCAACGCTTTTCTGGAGGTTCAACTGCCACCCATGAGCCTTTGAGTGTGGCCTCCATCACCTGCATGGCAAAGCCCTTGGAGGCTGTACCTGCCGGCTAACAAGACACAGAGCGGTCCTGCACCCGCACCCACCTGCCAATCAGGCACGTACGCCAGTGGCAGCGACAGTAGGGGCCCCAGTGCCATGCCGAGGTTGCTTGCTCCCACAAAGGCTGCAAAGTGGGGCAGCGGGATGGCAGCATGACACACCAAAGTTATGAGCGCATGTGCAGCAGGATGTGACGGCCTGCATTGTGTCTGTTGAGGCAAACGCTTGTCCTGCCTGCCGCGAGCAGCCATTGCAGGAAGTGTATTGACAATGCTCACCAGCGCTTGCACAGGCTGACCTACCCCCACCGATGCGAGCTTAGCCAGCGCCCAGCAAAGGATGGGCTGAGCTGATGCATCACCAGCCGGGGCTGAGCTGGTGCATTCCCTGCCAATATGCAGTGACCTCGACATTCCACCCTCCCGCACCTGCCGATGCCATTGTCCTGTGAGCCTTGGAAACGTAGTCGGCTGTGTAGCGGCGGTTGGCTGTGCGGGCGCTGCCGCAGCCGTTGAGCAGGCGGGCGGCCAGCAGGACGGCAAGCGAGCGCCACTGGTAGCTCAGCACAAACAGGATGTTGCCTGCACATTGTGGGGAGCAGCCATTGATACGGATGGATGGCAATTGGCGCGCCGCAAGGTTGGTTAATGGCATGCCAATTGAAGCAGCCAGGCTGCAGCCGCTGGGCCGGCACGCAACCTCCAAGTGCATGGCATCGGGCGCAGCAGTGTGGAGCAAATGCCAAGTAGCAGTGCGCACAGCCCTCCGTACCTGCCAAGCAGGCGACTGCCGAGAAAATCAGGGGCTGCTTGAAGG
>VFQQ010000558.1_pt1 | contig 70815 bp, 113 predicted proteins | sample 3512341 | NCBI WGS metagenome assembly VFQQ01 (sample SAMN10412373, study PRJNA504923) | tailings metagenome | isolation source: Relicate 2 Philex TSF1 revegetated site | place: Philippines: Tuba, Benguet | collected 2017-08-29
GTTCAATCCATCGCCACCCCTGTTTCCTGGCTGCAGGAGAAGAACATCAAGCACAACGGCAACCTGACGCTGGAGGATGTGTATGAGGTGGCGCGCGTGATGCGCGACCGCAGCTGCGCCGCCACCTTCTCGGGCACCGTCAAGGAGATGCTGGGCACCTGCGTGTCCGGTGAGGGCTCAAATTTTGGTTGCAAGGTGCCCCTGCAAGTCGATTTTGTTTATGAGTTTGGGGTGCCGAAGGTGCACCGTCAAGGAGATGCTGGGCACCTGCGTGTCCGGTGAGCTTGCACGTTGGCATGCAAAGCTCGTCATTTGGTCTTGCAGCTGGTCTGCTTTCTTGAGGGGTCGCTGCTGCTGGGGCACCGTGCAGCAGGTGCCAGGCGGCAGCATGTAAGCGGTGAGGAGAGGCCTGTGGGTCACCCTGCTTACTTTGCCCCCCCGTTGCTTCTTTCCGTCCGCAGTTGGCTGCACTGTGGAGCACGAGGACCCCCGCGACATCCAGACCAAGATTGACGAGGGCGAAATCGTGTGGTGAGGCTCCGCTGCTTTTGAATTGTGTTCCGGCCGGAGAGCCACGGCAGCAGCAGCCCGTGGCTAGGGTTTGGGTTGCCTGGCGGCCTGCCCAACAAAGCCAGCTCGGGTGTAATGGCTGGTTTGGGCTGCCGCCTGTAGGCGGGTGACTGACCCGCCGCGCCTGCGGTTTCATGGGGAGCTGCAGCTCAGTCCGTCGCTCGTACTGCAGCAACTTCTCACCCTGCTGCGCCTCGCTCGCCCCTGTCCCGCAGCCCCGAGGCGTGAGTGCGCCCCCGGCACACAGCAGCAGCGGCCTAGCAGCAGCAGTGTAGCTGTCATGTAACACACTGCTGCTGAGAGCGCGAGGAGGGGAGAGGCATGGAGACGCCGGAACTATCGCGCGATAGTTTGGCGGGAGCAGTGAAACAGGGCCGGGCAGCTAGTTGCGGCGCCTTGGCTCAGCTCTGGGCTGTGCACACTGGTTGCATCTTGCGTCCTGTTTGGGCTGGAGTGCTGCAGAGGGCTGGCGGGGTGATAGCCTCGGGCGCGAAGGCGGCATGGTGCAGGCGGCGGGCTCGGCGCACGATGGCGCTGCACATGACACATGGCGGCCCCCACGCTTGCTCGGCCCATTTTACCGGTCCTTCCAAGTTCCGATCGCGTCCCCAGAGCCGCCACAGCCGCTGCAGTCAGCGCTGGACACCTAAAAGACGCTCTTCGCACCCTTGGGCGGCTCAGAATGGCGGCCCTGTCGGCCACCGCGCACTCCCTGGTGGCCCAGCGGCCCCTGAAGGCCAGTCGCGCGCAGCGCCGCCCTATCAGCGCCGAACTCGGGCAGCCTGGCGGCAGGCGGGGCGATGGCGCGCCCCGGGGCCCCGCGCCTCCCTTGGCACAAGCCGCACACCAGCAGCAGGCGCAGGTGGGTCTCGGGACGCGCGTGGACCAGGGTTTTGGCGGGGCGCTCCACGCACCAGTACCTCCGCCTCCCCCGCTCACCGATCTCCCCGCCGATCGCAGGAGGCCGCACCCACGGCGCAGACGGCAGCGCCACCTGCCAGGCAAGTGCCGCCGCCCGCGCCGCCGCCGCCTGCACGCGACCAGCGCCGGTGCCCGCCGCCCACCTGCGCGCCGCCTCACATGCCCGCCTCGCCCCGCCCCTGCCGCAGCGGGCTGCCGCCGGTGAACAGGGAGGAGATGAGCCGCACGGTGCGCGCGGTCCTCCTGGCGGGCGGCGAGACGAAGAACCCGCTGACGCGCCACCGCGCCATGCCCGCTGTGCCGCTCGGCTCCTCGCTGCTCATGGTTGATGTTCCGCTCAACAACTGCCTCCAGGCCGGCATCAACAAGATGTGGGTGCTGGACGGCAGGGCTGGGGGTGGCTGGGGCAGGGATCGGGCATTGGCTGGGTGGAACATGCGGGTGGCTGTAGGTGCGGCATGCAATGGCATGGAATGCTCGGTTTTCCTGCCGCTGCATTGTCTTGCACCAGCCAGCTGCCGGACCTTGTTGCATGCTGACGCCTTCCGGCGCAGCCCAGCGGTACAGTGTGCAGGCGATGCTGGCCTGCTGGTGGCACTGCTGCAGACGCCATGCTTCCCATGCGGGCCTAGCCTTGTGCCGACCATACGGCAGCCAAACCAGTGCCTGCATTGTGCCCCATATCCGCCCCGCAGCTACGTGCTGACCCAGTTCCAGAGCCACACGCTGAACAGCCACATCGCAGCCAGCTACCCGCCCCTCAAGTTTGGCGCGCCCGACCAGCAGGCGCGCATGGCTGCTTGCATCTGATCTTGCTTGTTTGATCTTGATCTTGCTTGGAATGATGTGTGCTGCTGCTCCACACCGATTTGGTTTGCGGGCTGCGGCTCATACGCTGCCCGGCTGCTGCTGCTGCTGCTGATTGGCCACATGTGTATCGCTGCAGTGCTGCAGTGCGGCATGGCTGCTGTGCCTGCTTGCTCCCATCTATCTGCAGGCCTGAGTGGATATGCTGGCATGGCTGCCTGCTTGATTTTCATGCACTTGCAAGGCTGCAGTGCTGATTTGTTGCTCGACTGCTGTGTTTATTTGCTCCTTGCCCCCCATCTATCTGTAGGCCTGGGTGGATGTGCTGGCGGCGCAGCAGACTGTGACGGAGCGCGAGTGGTGAGCTGCGAGCAATTGTTTGCCATTTGTGGCCGTGGCCGGCTCCCATGCGCAATCAGAGCCCAGCAGCATGGCGGTGCAGCAGGCTGGCATCAAGCTATGGGAATCAGACACTCCCAGTTGCCATGGCACAGCTGCCGCTTGTTTGGGCAGAGCGGCCAGGACATGGCAGCGCTTGGCTGGGCAATGTAGGGATAGTGGCATGATTTACCTGCTCAAGGCTGTGCTTGCAGGCCCTGGAGCAGCATACATACAGTGCGGCTAACCAGCTCATGAGCATGTGCATCACGGGCTGTTCGGCCCTGCCAATCCTCTCACTTTGTGCAGGTACCTGGGCAGCGCGGACGCGGTGCGCAAGAACATTGGGGAGCTCAAGGACGAGGCGCGCGGCATCACCCCCGCCCGCGACTACGTCATTCTGTCCGGCGCAGGTGGGCTGAGTTTCAACACGTCGGCTTGCCTTTGATTGTCGTTTGCTGCTGCGAGCAGCCCCAGTTACATTGGGTTCGTGGCCCCAGTTTGATTGGATTCGTGGCTATACTGCTGCAATGTCTCTGGGTTTTGGCGGGGTCTGGCAGCTTTGTTTCCAGCGCAGGCCCTGCTGCCCCCTCCCCGGGCTCCCTGTCAACTCATCCACGCTCGTTTTAATCTCCCATGTGTCCCCCTGCAGCCGTGTACGACATGGACTTCCAGCAGATGGTGGCCTTCCACCGCGCCAAGAACGCAGACGTGACCATCGCCATGCACCCAGTAAGCAGCTTGCAAGCAGACGATTGGGGGCTAGCTGCTTGGGCAGAGGTAATCTCTTGCCCAGTCCTGGCAGCCAGCCAGCAGCCGGCCAAGCTGGCATGTACAGTTCGCCGCCACGCCGACCAATCAATCCAAGCTTGCATTACTGATGTTCTGCAGGTGCCCGAGTGCGACGCGCGCTCCAAGGGCATTGCCCAAGTGCACACCTCTTCATGTGAGTGGCCTGCAGATGGACTACCTTGGCGCGGCAGGGTGCAGGCCATTGCCATTGCAGCCCTGCCGAAAGGCTTCTCAACTTGCCCCAGCATGTGCTTAGCCACCACAGCACTGGCTGGCTTGCAGATCCTGCTGTGCCTGCTGCACCGTGGTCCTCGGCTCACGCCCAGTTGACCTAATCCGCCTGCAGGCAAGGTGCTTAAGTTTGTGGAGAAGCCCGCGGCCGACGACCTGCCCTCGCTGCGCCGCGACCCCGGCAAGGAGGCAAGCCATGGGGTCGTGGGGAAGAAAGGAAACAATTCTGAGCATTCGTGCCGGCTGTTGTAGCTGGTCCTTATGCCGCATTGCTCAGTTTCAGCAGCAGGCGGGCAATGGACAACATCACAAAGCGCATGCCAGCGGTTACTGCGCACTGCCGCATCTTTACCCCTGCTCGCCAACCCACTTCCCTTGTTGCTCGTGCGCAGGAGCCGGGCAGCGAGTACCTGGCCAACATGGGCATCTACGTGTTCAAGCGGGAGGCGCTGTTCAGGTGCGCGAAAGCCAAACCAGAATCGTCAACCCGCTGAATGGCTGCTGCACTGCAAACTGCACGTTGTGGCTGCCTGCCGCCTGCCACTGCCAGCCCGTGCTGCAGCGCTGCTGCCCAATTGCAGCTGTGCGCGTGATGGACCTGCCAGGTCATCAGCAGGCATTCAAACTATATCCAACCCACCCACCTGCACTCTGCAGGCTCATGGACCGGCCGCAGCTGGTGCACATCGGCCACCACGTGATCCCCAACGCCCTGGCCCAGGAGATGAAGGTGTACGCCTTCCAGCACGATGGCTACTGGCATGTGAGGCTGCTGTGATGGATTGCTAGTTGCTGCAGTTTCTTAAGTGGGGGTCTACTTTGTTGAAGGTGTACGCTTTCCAGCACGACGGCTACTGGCATGTGAGGCAGCCGGGATGCGTTTCTGCTGCCGCTCTGCCAGCCATTGTGATGGTGATGGAACCAATGAGCCAGCTGCGGCTTCCCAAGTTGGCCCCCGTCCACTGTGGCTGAGCAGGGACTGATCTGCACAGCAGGAGTCCGTGTGCCGCTGCACCTGCGTCTCGGAACACCAGCCATGCTGCCGCGTTCACCATCATCGTTGCCAAGCATTGCTTTTCTCTGCAGGACGTGTCCAGCCTGAAGGACTTCTTTGAGACCAACCTGGACCTGGCCGACCCCGACGCGCTCATGGGCATGGTGAGGAGTGAAGACTGTGCAGTTTTCAGCCAAGCAGCACTTGTTACCGTATTGCATCGCCTGCTTTCTTGCACCTCTGGCCGACCCCGACGCGCTCGTGGACATGGTGAGTCATGGCCGCTAGCGCATCATGAGTGTCTGCGGCCAAACTCCGCCCACTCGACACGCTCGTGGGCATGGTGAGTGAATCCTACGCCGGATGATGACCGCCGCCCCCTCCCTCGCCCCCACCCCTATTCCATACACAGATCGACAACATGCGGGCGCGGCGCGCCACCTTCCTGCCCCCCTCCATCATGCACGATGTGGAGCTGGACCGAGTGATCGTGGGAGACGGCTGCGGTGAGTGGTGTTCTGTGCACTGGGTGGTTTTGTGTGCAGGGTTCTGGGTTGTATCCTGCTGCCAACACCGCACGTGCACACGTGGAACTCAACCGGCTTTCTGCTGTCTAACTACCCCCGCAGTGCTCAACGGCTGCAAGATCTCCAACTCGGTGCTGGGCCAGTCCATGTGAGTAGGGCTGCGCGGGCAAGAGTGCAAGCCTGATCCAGCTGTTGGTGGTGGCCCCAAAGCAGTTGCGACTGTTTTGCAGCATGGAAATCATTGACTTTGCTTTTCCAACTTGCTTTGCCCAGGTATGTGGGCCGCGGCACGCGCATCGAGAGCTCGCTGCTGCTGGGCAACGGCGCGTGGCTGAGCGACAGCCAGCGCGCGGAGGCCATCGCCAACGGGGACCGCGTGTATGGCGTGGGTGAGTGTTTTCATGTGTGCAATGTGCTGCTTGTGCACATGACAAGTTTGTGGCTTTGGGTGGGCCTGACGGACCGGGCAGCCAGCGCTCAAGAGGGTAACCGTACCCACCTGCCCTGCTCAGCGCCCATCTGCCCCGCGACCAGTACGCCCCAAATGCAATCCTCGTGTTGCATCCCCTCCCCCTTTCTGTCTCCGCAGGCGAGAACTGCTTCCTGCGGCGCTGCGTGGTCGACGAGAATGCCAGCATCGGCAACAACGTGCAGATCATCAACAAGAGCGGTGTCAAGGAGGCGGACCGCGCCGCAGACAGTGAGTGAATACGACACTTTGGTTGCTGCTCTGGGTTGTGTCCCTCTTTGCCAGAGGCAGATCATCCACAAGAGCAGAGCAAAGGAGGCACCTGGCACCGCCGACGGCAGTGTGTGTGTGCTGCCGATGCACTGCTGCACCTATGCGAATCAAGGGCGGAATTGAATCATGCCCACCCGCTGTCTGCCTTTCCCCTTTCACGGCATCTCGCTTGCTCGCTCCCACCTGCAGGCGGCTTCATGGTGCAGGACGGCATCGTTGTGATCATGCGCAACGCCGAGATCCCCGATGGAGTGGTCATCTAAAGCGGTAGCCACCTGAGCATGACCACCTGCTAAGCATGGCCGCCTGCCTCCAGCTTGGCCATCGGCAGCGAGGCAAAGAGGCACAGGGAGGCCTTTTTTGCGCAACACCCGGGCGGCCTAGCTCTCCCTGAGCCGCCCTAGCCTCCCTGGCCTCCCTGCGGCACTTGCCGCTTGTACAACCACCAACCCACTTTTGCACCCACTTTTGCACCCGCCCGCCCCAAGATTGAGCCGCCTGCCCGCCCCCACGGCAGCGGCTCCCCACGTTGTGTGTGTGCCGTGTGTGCCTCACGCCGCCCTCCACCCACCACCTGTGGCCGAATTTTCCAGCTGCCCAGCCCGCGCCTCGCCTGGCGCTGACTGGCCTGCTGCCGCCTCCGCTCCCTCGCCTCACCTCAACTCCCGTCTAGCAAAGCAACCCCTCGTCTCGCATAGTACGTCAATGCACCCTTGCGGGAGCAGGCTGCGCCAGCCCATGCTGCGCCTGCTGTTGCAAATGGCCCTAGCGGCCAGCCTGCGCTGTGCCCAGCCCGCTCCCCCTTCCTCTCGGATGCCCTGCCCTTTTGAAGCAATGCACCTACCCCTAGCGAACTACCTGCCCCGAAACACGCAAACCCTCCCCCCAATTGCACAGCAGCACGCCACACGCCCGTTGTCCCTGCTGTGAGCTGCGGCCGCTCGGATTTCATACCCTCGTGCCCGTCCACCGCAGCAGCATTTCATACACACGCAACTCGCCAATGCCTTGATGAACAAACGCCCCCAGAGTGCCTAAGCAGACGCGCTGTAACAACACACAGCATCAGGCGGCAGGGCACACAGCGTTGGGAGATCCAAGCGCTCCGGCAGCCAGGCGCAGTGCCGCCCACCTCGCCTGAAGCCGGCGTATGCCGTGCTTGTGCTTTCTGCTGCACGTCCAACGGCAAACAGGGTGCCCGCTGCACTTCCGACTGCCACCGCTCTTGCAGCACGCCCGCTGAACCAGCTCTAGTGGTGAGCGCGGCTGTCAGCCTTGCACGCCTTGCTGGGGCCTTGAGGTGGGGGAGTGCGAGGATGCCAGCCGGCCACTATACGGCGCCGCTGGCCACCGCCGCCGCTCCCTCAATCTGCCCCGCAGGTCAAGTATGGAGGCGCCGCTGCAGGGCGCTGCTGCTGAAGCTCCAGTCACTACTTTCCAGCAGCTGCCTGATGGCGTTCTGGTCCACATTTTGAGCAAGCTGGACATGCGAAGCAGGTAGAGAGTGCTGCCCCGCAGCTCAGCCAGGCTGGCTGCAAACTATGGAGCGCCGCTGGGCATGCCGAGAGGGACGGTTTTGGGTTGACTATTCGGGCCGCTTCAAGCACCGGTAAGCAGTGCACAGAGCTCCACAGAATACAAAGCCAACGTGAATGCATGCCTCCAATGCCGTCCTGTCGCAGGCACCGCTCTGCGCTGGTCAGCCGGCGCTGGGCCCAGTGCATGCACGCGCCCGAACTAAGTCGCCAGGCGCGGCTGCAGCGGCCAACACTGTTTAAAACCACGCTGTATTACACAGCCGCCATCGCCTCCCTGGAAGCCTGGATGTTGCGGCACGGGCAGCATGTGCGCAGCCTGAGAGTGATCAGTTCAATGCTGCATGTCTCATCTGCTGGCTCAGGCGCACCTGACCAGCTGCCTCACAGCTTGTGCGGGCCGCGGCGACCAGCTGGAGTTGCTTCGCGTCAGCGTGGCTCCGCTGGTTGCGGCAGCCTGGGCACCTGCGCTGCGCACGCTGCGGCAGCTGCAGCTGGGCGGGCCGAGCGGTGAGCTGCTTTTACCAGCTGCAGCCTGCACGGCCTCACGCAGCTGACCCGCCTTGTGTTGGTGGGCAGCCCAGTCCGCTTTGCAGCAGGCACCCGCCTGCCGGCCTCTATTGAGCAACTGCGCTTTGTTGACCGATCAAGTGACCGGCTGCCTGAGCAGGTAAGGCTGCCTGCCATGCAGCACTGGCATGAGCAATGCAGTGCCGCGCTTGAGAGTGCACATCCCAGTTGTGTCTTGTCTCCGTCCCGCAATGAAAGCAGTGCACACCCCGCTTCTCGTGCAATGCAGGTGTGGCAGCTGCCCTGTCTCTCCGCAATCACATTTGAAGAGCTCTGCCAGGCAGGCGATCACTACTCGCCCCTCACCAGCCTGCCTGCGCTCACCCGGCTGCAACTGTTCTGCAACCACCACCTGCCCACCTGCCTGGGCCAGCTGACGGGCCTGCAAGCGCTGGTGAGCGGGTGGGTATGTTGCGGCATGGCAAAGCAAACTGGCTGCAGGTCATCCAGGCTTGCTCTGCTGCGTGCTGTGCCTGCTCTCCTGTGCTGCATGCCAGCCGTGCAGGCTTGCACCCCATGGCATGGTCGCATCATGCATCCGCTTGCACTGCCTGGTTGTGATGCAGGTGCTCGTGGACGCCATGCAGTTTGAGCCCGTTGATGCACAGCAGGCGGGCGAGCTGCTGAATGCAGCCCTGCAGCCGCTGACCCAGCTGACCAGTTTGCTGGTCCATAACATGCCAGCTCACGGCGGCTTTCCGGCACTTTCCGGGCTGTCGCGGCTGCAGCAGGCATGTTTTATCAAATGCTACGGGCTTGGCAGCCTTCCTTCCGGCCCCTGGTGCAGCAGCCTGCAAGTGCTGGGTGCCAGCTGGAACTGCCTGCAGCAGAGCGGTGCCTTCAGAGCCGCCGCTGAGCAGCTGCAGCAGCTTGCTGTGCTTGGTGGAGCTCAAAACGAGGACGCTGCGCTTCTGCTCTGGGCTGGCATGCCTGCGCAGGCAGCAGGGCTTGCAGCAGCTAGAGCTTGTGCGGGCTGGCCACGTGCCTGCTGAGCTGCTGGGCGAGCTGCTGCACCTCAAAGAGCAGCGACCGCAGCTGGATATTAGCTGCAAGTGGCCGATCCCCAGATTTTCGATTTTTGTGGATGCTTTTGAGAGACACATATCAGTGTGACGTGCCACGATACGCGCCTTTGCAAAATACCGTGCATGCAGCTTCTGCTTCCCTCAACTGCCTGGATACTGCGCGTGCTTGGTTTCTTGGTTTCCCTTTAGCTGACTGTGCTTTCATCCGCTGCATGCACTTTTGTTTGCTTTGGCTTGACGTTGTGACCCTTTCCCTGTTCAATGCATGCGTGTTTGCCACATCTGACTCCCCAAGAGGAACTGTGGTGCATATCTGCCGTGCAACACAGCTGCTGAAATGTGCACCTGCACCTACGACTGTTCAACATATTAACACGCGCCTGCGTATGCATGCAATACGACACATCCGCAGTCTCTGCATGGGCCAGGCTCAAGCAGCGAGGCGATGCAAGCGGTCGGTCAGACGCAGCTGAGGGCATTCCAGGCTTGGCAGTGGATGGAGGCTGCAAAGCGCTGCCATATGGCCATTGCATATGTACACATGTAGAGAGCGCAGTGCGCCGCTCATCACGCCCCGCCCTGCCTCCGGATGTGGAAGGACCCATTGTCCGCGGCCAGCACGTCCCACTGGCTGCCGCCCTGGCTGGTCATCAGGGCCATCTGCAGGAAGCCAGCCCCCATCATCACTCCGCCGCCGCCGCCACCGGCCGCCCCGCCAAACCGGATCGTGGCCTGGCTGCCCAGGATCTGCAGCTCCTCCAGCGGAGAGGCCGCCAGCAGCGGGCCAAACTCCTTCATCCTGCAATATCGGCGGCAGCAGTGGCGGGTTTGTGGTCAGTCACCCAGTGTGAGGTCCAGCGCAGGCATGAAGGTAAAAACGCAAGTGCAGTGGTGCAGGGCAGGAGCGTGCGAGCGGCGGCGAGCGTCAGCGGTGCCGCAACCTAAAGCGCCTGCGCACCGCTCCGTCTGCTGCATCAAGCTAAGAATACGCTCCAGAACGTCGTCAGGCAGGTCCAGCAGGCTGGGGCCGGCCGCAGCCCAGGCGGGGCGGCTGCCGGGCGCCCCAGCAGAGCGGGTGAGGGGCGTCATGGGCGCTAGAAGACGTGCAGTATACTTGGAAGCGCGCAGCAGTATGCCAGAGGACCGCCGCCGTTTGCGCCGCCATGTTGGCGTCCGGAGTGCGCCGGCTGAAGGCAGATGTGCTGGAGGAGTCTGACCTGGATATAGGACCAAAGCAGGTATCAGGTGTCTGAGAGCACTTGCCAGAGGCTGCCAGAGGGTCAAGCCAACACAACGCAAACTGCGGCCCATGGGCACCGCCGCCAGCAAGCTGCCGCCGCTCACTGCAGCATGGTGCAGTGTGCGAAGCTGCCTGAGAGAGTAGCACCGCTGGCGTCCCCTGCGGCCGCTTGCACTGCCATCGCACTGCCGCGTCCTGATTTAACGTTGCCAAGAAACTCAAACTGTACAAAACAGGTGACACCAGGTGCCGAGGGGCCAAAAGGGTTCGAACGACGTGCGCCCCTGCACATACGTGGCGCGGTTTAGACCAGATCTGTGACCACCTGAGCATTGAAGTGAAATGTGACCACCAGTGCAAGGCAAGGGAGAGGGCTGCACAGGGACAGGAGGGTTCAGCAGGAAGCGGGCACAGGGCAGTGATTGAAGACTAAAGAGTGTTTGCGCAGGTCACAGGTATTCTTGACCGGGGCGAAAATACACAAGGTAGGTGCACAGCCGCAGCCAGCTAGTCGTCGTCATCGTCTTCAAACAGGCGGTCCAATGCTGAGACACCATCCAACAGGCGCGCATTTGACCACAGCAGGCGAGCCGGCGAGCCAGCAAGGGCTTCATGCAGCGCAGCAGGCGCAGCGGCACCGATGCCGGGAGCGCTGCCGACGTAGACTTCAACCGCGCTCAGCTGCGGTAGCAGCGCAACGCAGCGCAGTATGCCCGCCAGCTGCTGCACATCGTCTGCTTGTGTGGCTGGAGTCATCACCGCTTGCACACTCAGCAGGGTGAGCGAAGTGGCGTGAGCAAGGGTGGGCAGGCTGGCTGCCAGCCGGCTGTCACTTGTCTCGAGGTGTTGCAGGGCGCTCAGCCAGGTGCCGGGGGGCAGTGGCATTGGGGCCCCACCACCAAAAACATCCCAGGCAAGCGCACGCAGCTGCGGCAGGGGCGGCAGCGCCACTCCGTGCTCCGCAGTCAGCTTGAGGAGCGCTAGGCAGGTGAGCTTGGAGAGCTGCCCCAGTGCACCTGCGTGGCTGGCGCGGATGTGATTTTGCGCAAGGCGCAGCTGCTGCAGGCCGGTCAGCTGCGACAGGCAGTCGGGCAGCATTGACGCGGCGAACGAGGCGCGCAGCAGGCGGGGCAGCCGTGCCAGTAGCGCCTGGCTGTCGGCGCCGTAGGCAGTTGAGCCTAGCGTGATAGCCTCCAGGCGCGTCAGCGCGGACAGCTGTTGGGTAAGGAGGAAGCCAACCGAAATGAGGAGTTAGAGGGATATAGGGTGTGACCGCCGCACTTGAGGCAGCCGCAGCGGGCCAACATCATCTGCACAGGGCCGCCCTCCTCTCTGTTACCCTACCTGCTGGGGCATGGCCGTGCACCAGTCATAGGTCAGGTGCAGCCCCGTCAGGGAGGGCGGCAGCTGCGCAGACCTTGCCAAACTGAAGGAGTGGAGGTGCAGGCGCTCCAGCTGGCTGAAGGACGCCAGTGAGCAGGCGAACCGGCGATGTCCTGCCCCATACCCGTGTGGCCCCGTGGCCAGCTTGAGAGCCCGCAGGCGGCGCATCGGCGCCACCCAGCTGCCCGTGCCCAGCAGATCGCCGGGCAAAAAGAACGATGCGTGCTGCACTGTGCCGCAGCACGCGCCCAGCGCCGCGCAAGGCGCGAGAGCTGCATCAGCTGTGAACTTCCCGCAGCTGCAGTGTCAGCCGCTGCACACTGCCAGCCCCGCGTGCCATCAGCCAGCTGCAGAAGGAGAGCAGGCGCGGCATGCCTTCCCCTCTTTGCACGTGCAGGCTGGCGCTTGCGCTCAGCTGCGGGGCATTGGCAGCCTCGCACAGCCGGTGGCAAGCCAGCCCGGGCCACGCAGCCTGTAGATGCAAGGAGAACCACCCAACAGTGAGGCTGAGGGCATTGAGTGAGCAAGGGCCAGCGCAGTCACGCAGGCGAGCGGCGGCGCTGCGGCGGCGGCGGTCGCCGCGGCAACCCTAAGCTCGATCGAGGCGTGCGCACCGCTCCGCCTGCTGCATCAAGCCCAGTATGTGCACCAGCACGTCGTCTGGCAGGTCCAGCAGGCTGGGGCCGGCCGCAGCAGGGGCGGGGCGGCCGCCGGGCGCCCCAGCAGAGCTGGACATTGGTCGACCGAGATGCTAGAGTAGGCTAGAAGTGCACAAGGTTCGTGGCAAGGGCAATGGGCTCAGTCGACCCGAGTTGCATTTCGGCATTTGGGTGAGGGGAGCGCAGGGAGGTCTGACGCCCGTTCACGTCCTCGCCGAGCTGATCAAAAGCCGTTGAGCGAGCAGCCTGCCCGCTTGGCAACCCCCAGCGCTCGGGACAGCACCCCGGGCTCTGCTCCCGCGTCTGCAAGCCTCAGCAGCGGCATCTACGGCCTCGCATCGCCAAAGTAGAGCATCGAAAGCGCCGGCCAGCGCGCCGGGGGCCCCAGCGGCCCGAGAGGCGAGCGGCGGCGGCGACGGCGGCGCAGCGCCGCTCGCGCCACCATGGGGCTCCGCGACCGGATGCAGCAGCTGACTGCGTCCCTGCAGCAGACGCAGGGGGCGCAGCAGCCTCAGCAGCCGTTTACCGCACCTCCAGCAGCAGCAGCACCCCCAGCAGCGGCGCCTGCGGCTGCAGCTGGGGCACCAACGCCAGCAGCGCCTGTCGCGTCACAGCAACCAGCGATCCTGGCCACAGGGCTGACACGTGTGTCACTGGTGCGGCAGGCACAGCTGGCTGCGGCGAGCCAGGCGGCAGCGGCCACGCAGCAGGCGGCAGCAGCGGCGCCACTCAGCCAGTTTGATGCCTCGCAGGGCTATAATCAAGACGACTACATTTGGATTGGCGGGCGGCGTATCCGAAAGGAGGGCACCAGTGGCCGGGCACAGCCCTCGTATTCGCAGCAGCCGCCGGCAGCCCAGCAGCAGGCGCAGCAGGCACAGCAGCAGGCGCCGCCGGCTGACGGTATCGACCGCGGCGCGGCACGTGCGGTCGTGGCTGTGCCTGCCGGAAAGGACGCATTTGACGATGATTTCGACTTGGGGCCACTGCCCCGCGCAGCTGGCGGCGGCAGCAGGCCTAATGGCGGCAGCAGGGCCAGCGGCGGCAGCCGGCCCAAGCTCAGGCCTGCACCCACAGCAGCACCCACAAGCGACAGTGAGGAGGATGCTCTGTTGGGCCTGCTGCCCCGCCCCGGCCCAAAGGCGGCCTCCCGGCAGCGCGGCAAGCGCGGCGGCACAGCGGCCGCACCGGGTGGCAGCTCAGCGCGCAAAGGGTCCGCGGCTGGCGCCAGCAGGGCGCAGGCGCGCAAGGGGGCTGCACCCAAGCGCAAGGCGCGGGCAGCAGCAACGCAAGGTGGGCAGCCTGCATGGGGCATTTAACCACGGTGGAACGATGGTGCGCATGTGTGCAGTTGCTTGTGATGTCAACATGCATTCGCCCTCAACTCAACATGCTTTATTATTGTAGCCAACGCTGCTGCTGCCATATTCGACTGTCTCGGTCTGCAGATGCAGACAGTGGGGAGGAGGAGGATGGGAGTGAGGATGAGCGGCCCCGTCCCTCGCAGCGAGCCGGCCGCGGCGGCGGCGGCGGCCATGGCGGCGGCGCACGCAAGCGCAAGCAGCCCGATGCAGGTGGGTTGGTGCTGGGCTGTTGTGGTGGTTTGTGCACTGCTGCTGGTGGCGTTTGGGGGTGTTGTGCCATGCATCGTCTTGTGCCTGAGAATGCCTGCTTTGCTTCATGACCCGGTGCAGAGGAGGAGGAGGAAAGTGGCACACAGTCGGGCGGTCTGCTGGATCAGCTGCTTGCTGAGGACTCGCAGCAGCAAGCAGCAGTGGCACCCGCCGCTGCCGCTGCCAACCGGCCAGTTGCGGCGGCGCCTGCCGGTCGCGCCAGCCAGCAGCCACGGGCGCAGCAGCAGCAGCAGCAGCAGCAGCAGCAGCAGCAGCGGATAGCGGCGGCGCCGCCGGCGCCGGCGCCGGCGCCGCGCCCCAACGCTCCCACAGACTGGCCAGATGAGGATCTGATTCTGAGGGCGGATGAGGATGGCACTGAGGTGCCGCTGGACGCGCCAGGTGGGTGGGGCAGTACAATGCAGCATAGCATAGCATAGCACAGCACAGCACAGCACTGCAGGTGCTGCCCTCGTGCCAAAATTGTCTGCGGTGCGGTTGCAAGTTTCAGGAGGGCGCTTGTGTGCCGCTGTGCAAGTCTGTTGCCTGTCCACTGGTGCTGCCACCCGCAGCCTGCCTTTCATCTGCCCTTCAATCACCTTCCCACAGACGAGCCGTTCCTGGAGCTGGTGGTACCAGCCTCCATCAACAAGTACCTGCGCAGCTACCAGCGGGACGGCATCCGCTTCCTGTTCAGGTACGGGATAGGTCCATGTATGCACCGCGTGCTAAGTTTTGCTGGAATCATGAGGCTTGCCTTCTGTAGTCATAAGGCGTGCCTGCTTAGGAAGCAAGATGGCATTGACAGCCCGAAGCCGCCTGTCAACCACCCTCGGCGCTGTCCTGCTGCGAAGCAACAGTGCAAGGCTTCACTGACGCTGAACCCCAACCCAACCTGTTGCAGGCAGTATGCTCGGGGCACCGGCGGCGTGCTTGCAGATGACATGGGGCTAGGTGAGGCCCTGTGCTGCTATCACTGCCGCTGCCGCTGCCGCTGCTGCTGCTCTGCTGCTGCTGCTGCTGCTGCTGCTGTCGCCACCGCCGCTGCTGTTGCTGCCGCAGCCGCCGCTGCTGCTGCTGCTATTGCACCCTTCTCCTGTTTGTCTCTGGTGCTGACGATTGCTGTATGTGCCCTCTTGCAGGCAAAACCATCCAGACCATTGGCTTTATTTCGGCGCTGCTGGGCAAGACTGGTGGTCCGGAAGACGCCAGTTTCCCCGAGCTGCCGGTCAGTCTGGATGACTACCCCTGTCGGTTTTGGGGTGTTCCAAGTGCTGCGTTCCATAACAATATTTGGAAACCGCCAACTCCCCTGAGCTGCCGGTCAGCTGGGCAGCAAAGTGCAGCTTGCCATCAACCCTGCGGGCGCTGCATTGCTTGCTCTGGAAAGGCGGCCAGAACCCGTCTGCCAACACCCATTGCTGTTTGCAATGCCATCACCCTGATATGCAATGCCACTGCCCATTGCTGGCCGCAATGCCACTGCCCTGCTGCGCAGCGGCTGGAGCGGATGGAGGCTCCGCTGGAGGACAGCTACGAGCTGCTGGACGAGGAGTGGTGAGTGCAAATTATGCAGTAATTATTTCGTCACAGTGGTTCAGACATTAATGCACTGGAGGACAGGTAGCAGCTGCTGGACGAGGAGTGGTGGGTGGCACCTTGTGTGCCTTCTTCTTCACAGGGTGGCTACTGTGCTTGCAGGCAGCTTCATGTTGATTTTTCAAGGTTTCCAAGGCCCCAGCGTCGGCCTGGTGGCTTGGAGCTGCAGCTGACTTGACACGGAGCGAGCTGCCGTCTATTCCGGCACCTCTCCTTTTGCAGGGTGCCGCGGTATGACTATGGCGGTGCGCCCATCTTGGTGGTCGCCCCCACCTCTGTGCTGTCCAACTGGGAGAGGGAGCTCAACACCTGGGGCCACTTCAGGTGCGATGAAAGTTACAGGGCAGCTCACGCATGCATGCAATTGCACTGAATACACGGGAATGCATTGGCTGACTTTTTGCGGGGAGTGTCGCATGCATGCCGCAGGGCGGTGCTCTGCACTCGGGGCAGCGAGACAGCGCGTTGCCGGTAGCAACATCCATTCAGATGTCATTCATGGCTGCATTTGGCTCGTACATTCCTTTCAATGCAGGGTGGTGCTGTGCCACTCGGGACAGCGCGACAGCGCAGTGGCGGCTGTGCTGCACGGCCAGAAGGAAGTGATGATCATCAGGTGTGAGGCAAGGAGTATTTTGCCTTGTAGGCAGGCATGGATGCGGCAACCTCACATGCGTACGAGTGTGCTGCGGCAGTCCGCGGCAGCTGATGCAGAGAACGAGCGCCAGCAGTTGGTGCAGAGAGAGAGAGGGTCATCACGGCTCAAGAGGCCTTCCCTCTCCGCTTCTGTGCAGCTGCGACACTCACAGAGGTCCTGGCTGCAGCGGTTTGCAGCTGCCAAGAGAGAAAGACCGCAGCGAATTCGTTTTCCTGGCTGTTTCCAACCCTTTCTGTGCAGCTACGACACGATGCGGACGATGGAGGAGCAGGTCCTGACCGTGCCCTGGCACGTGAGCCTCCTTTGCTTGTTCGCACATGTTTCCTTCTGTCTGCCAGCATACTCTGTCCGTGCCCTGGCACGTGAGGTTCCTTTTTTGTGGACTTGCGGTTTTACAATCTTGCTTTCTTTCGGCAGGCTCCCAGCTGTGGCATGATGCACAGGCTGCTTCGCTGTGGGCACGGGGCTTTCGGCATGGGTCGTTTTGGGCACCACAGCAGGGGGGATTCGACGCGCAAACCAGCCTGTCGTGCTTGTTTGCCGCAGGCCGTCATTTTCGACGAGGCGCACGTTCTTCAACAGTTCTGCGGGCAGCTGTTTAGCGCCGCATCAGGAGATCCAGCTCTATCCTGTCCTGCTAGCCACCTTGCCGCAGGCCGTCATTTTCGACGAGGCACACGTCCTGAAGAACAACAAGGCGCAGGTGGGTCACTTTAATAATTGAAGGAGGAAACGGTCGCAGGATTGGATTTGAAGCTGACGCGGCGGGCGTCCTCTTGCAGGCACGAGTCTTTGCTCACAGGGGTGCACTGGCTCACCCACCCTGGTGTGCTGCAGCTGCCCTGCTGCCCAGCTGCCGGTCGGCAGCCCCTGTGCACCTCTCCCTGCTCCTGTGCGCAACACCCAAGGCAACTGGTACTACTGTCCACTCCTCTTCCTCCCACGCAGCGCTACAAGATCGCCAACCGGCTGCCCACGCGCCTGCGCTACGGCCTCACCGGCACGCCCTTCCAGAACGACTATTCGGGTGGGTGGGCTTCCACTTTTGAGCGCACGTGTTGCCAGTGCACACAAGCATGCTGTCTGGCGGGTGCCCAGATGGGTCTGTGCACAAGCATGCCGCAAACTCACCACCAATTATTCCTCTTATCTGTATTGTCAGAGATCTACAACGTCATGGACTTCTTCTCACCCAACTGCCTGGGGGAGAAGAAGGAGTTCAACGCGGTGAGGGGAAGCTGCTGCTGCTGAACAGCTGCTGCTGCTGAACAGCTGCTGCTGCTAAACAGCTGCTGCTGCCTGCCTAACGCGCTGCTGCTGGAAAAGCATGCCTGCATTTGCTGATGCCGATGCTGTGCTGCTGGACCTGCCGCTCAGCTGGTGCCGCTGCAGCTGCTGTGCGGCCTGCTGGGTCTTCAACGCATCGTGCCCTTTCGGACGTGGCGGCCGTAGTTGTCGCACAGTTGCCCATGCTGGATGGCATGAATGTTGCATTTCTGCCCATATCACGTCACAGGACATGGCCAAGCCGATTATGAAAGGGCAGAAGTCGAACGCCACCGATGATGAGATCGCACAGGGCAAGGACGCTCAGCACGCGCTGCGCGCGATACTGCAGGAGTACCTGCTGCGCCGTACCAAGGCACTGATTGCCGATCAGGTGGGGTGCAGCGGGAGTCACAAGTGGGGTACAGCACGAGGCGCCTTGGCAGTATTGCTTTCCTTCCCGCTGGTTGCAATGAGTGACAATGCTCTCGCTGACGTGCTCATGCAGATGCCACAATCATGCCGTGCCTCTCCTTCCACTCCCATTTGTTTTGCAGCTGCCCAAGAAGCTGGACAAGATCGTGTTGTGATCCACTCGGTTTCAACTCCTTCTATTTGCTCCTCCCTTCTATTTGTTTCGCAGCTGCCCAAGAAGCTGGACAAGATTGTGTTCTGCGAGCTCACGCCCCTGCAGCTCAGGGCCTACCAGTGAGTGGCTGGGGGGAATGGAACGCCGCACAGCTGTCCAGCTGCATGTGAAGGCCACCATGTGCACCCATGTGCAGCCGTATGTGAAGGCCACCCAGCTTGGCTGGGATACCTTGTGTCGGCATTATCATGCATGTTTGATAAGCCTGCAAATCAACTCGCGCGGGTCACACGGTGCACGGTATTGCCCCCTTGCAGGCGCATCCTGCGGTCCTCCGACATGCACCCATCCTCATACAGTACCACACTGCACTGTACCGCCCCCTTGCAGGCGCATCCTGCAGTCGCCCGACATGGAGCTTATTATGCGGTACAAAGAGAAACCGTGCCCCGGCTGTGGCAGCATGGAGGAGTGAGTTGGGCCTGTTGAGGGATCCTAGTATGGGTGCAATGAGCTGCCGTGAATATGGGATGCCGGGCACGTTTCTGAATGGGTGGGCAGAGTGTGCTCTTGACAGCAGCCTTGACACCCAGTCATAGCGCTAGCGTCAGCTGAGCATGCCTGATCAGCAGCGGGACGGTGCTGAGCAGCTGGCCCTGGCTGGCCAATGCATCACACATGCAAAAGACTGTGCGCCCATTTTTTATTGCGTTGGTACCTCTCAATCCCTCCCAAGTCGTCCTGCCAGGTACCGCAGGTGCTGCACCTGCCCAAAAGGTCCTCCCAACACGTTTAATGCTGTTTTGCCTTCTCAATCCATGCCCTGCCAGGTACTACAGGTGCTGCGGCTGGCGGGTGGATGAAGACCAGGGGGGCGTGCTGTGGCCGCTCTACCACCTTTGCGAGTGAGTGGCATTTCTAAGACGTGTCTGTTGGGATTTGCAATGCTGCGCTTGGCCTTGGAGCTGCTCAGTATGCTGTGGCCGCTCTACCACCCGTGCAAGTCAGCTGGCCGGCTGTGCCATATTCAAGCTTCGCAGCGGTTTGGCGGCTGCAGCTGCAACGCTGGTTGTGCTGCCCTGTCCTGCTGTGCATAGGCCTGCTTGGCACTTGAAACTGCTCGCTGCTGTTGTGCTACCCCGTTCTTGGTTCAGGTGCGAGGACCCAGGCCCCTACGACAAAGACATGAACCCCAAGGGTGAGCGGTCTGTACATTTGCTTACTGCTTGGGTGGTGGCTGAATGCATCCTGCTGCTTGGCGCTGCACCTAACATCAGCTGCGGTGGCGGCAGCAGCGGCGGCAGCGGCAGCGGCAGCTCTTCATTGCTCCGTTTCACACCTGTCAGCAGGCTTGCTATCCCTGCTGTGCGTAATGTGACTGAGCAGTTACGCCCTGCTGCATCGCTGCGCTGCTGCACGGCAGGCTGCACAAACCGGCCAGCTCCCACACCCAAGGGCGCAGTCTTGCTTTCTTTCTTTCACTGCAGGCTGCAAGTGCCACAAGCCCGACGGCTGCTGGCGCAAGACCACGTTTGGGTGCGCACTGCCTTTGTGCAGCATGCACAGCATGCGTCATTGTCAGCCCGCATGATGCCCAGCATGCAGCTGACATGCTGTGGGCTTTCCTGTGAAAACCATCTCTCCTGCTGGGCATCAGCATGGGCCGCCGGTGCAGCAATTGAGTGCCTTCCGCTGTTGACATGCCACTGGCTCTGCTCGCTGCATCAAGCAAGCCTGCCCAGATGATCCAAGCGTAGCCTCGCCGCTGTGTCTGCCCCGCAGCTGGCGCCGCATGTGCCCCTTCTGCCTGGTCCTGCCCATCTGCTCCATCCTGCGCAAGATCAGGTGAGGTTGTTGATTGATTGATGAGGGCTGGCATGGGTCATTTGCTGTGTACTGCGGTTGCGTCCGTCCATTTCATTGCAAATGCTGCACAAGGCCAGATGCGGGGAGGGCTGCCCATCTGCTCCATCCTGCGCAAGATCAGGTGAGCACACCAGGTTTGGGCCAAATGCTGCTGCATACGCATGCGATGCTGTGGCACCCCTCGCGGAAGCGTGCAGGTGGAGTTCGGGGGCTGCGTTTCTGCGCCGTTGCGTTGTGCACGAGCGCCAACTGTTCGGGTCCAAACCGTGTCTGGGATAGGGCTGCAGCAACCATATGGAGCTGGTCAAGGCGGATGTAAGTTCAATGCTTTTTACCACTTCGAGTTCATAGTAACATCACTCACTGTGCGTAATCTGTTTAACCATCTGCAGCAACCACATGGAGCTGGTCAAAGCCGAGCACACAGACCGCGAGACCGCACCCATGAAGTTCGGAAAGGCCTTGCAGATCGCGCAGCTGGTGCGCTGTGCCTGCTGTGCCTGATGTCGTCTGCTGTGGTGTGCTGTGATGCATTTTGTCGGGTCACGTGTGCTTCCACTCTTAGCTCGGTAAGGCCCTGCAGATTGCGCAGCTGGTGCGCGGCGCCTGCTGTGCCCTGCTGCGCTGTGCCGTGCATCCTGCGGTGTCACCCTGCGCCGCTGCTTTCATGAGTTGCCTACTGTAACTGCGCATAGTGGACTGCTGCACCCTGCAGGCCATCGGCGACGAGGAGGAGGAGCTGGGTGGCTACTGTCACCGCCCAACGTCTTTTTTCCTGTTCCATCAGCACTCCGTGCTCCTTCCTTTTCCAATCGAAGGCCATTGGCGACGACGAGGAGGAGCTGGGCGGCTACGTCGCAACCGAGGAGTTCCTGCGGCTGCGGGACGCATCCACTTGCGGCAAGATGCAGGTGGGGCGCTTTTGATTGAGTTTCCACCTGCACTCGGTTTCTTCAGGTGAGGGGACACATCCACGTGCGGCAAGATGCAGGCAGGTTTTGCAGTAATGCTGCGCGGTGCATGCTGCTGGTTGCCTCGATGGAGATGTGGTGTGCGGTTGAGGGACACCTCCACCTGCAGCAAGACGCAGGTACGCTCCGACTGGCTGGCTTCGATGCCGTGCAGCACAGCCTGGGCCGGTTGCTTTGATGCGCCGAGATAGCGTTGGGATTTGCCATCTCCCTACGGCTTGTGCAGGTGCTGGTCAGCCTGCTGGACACCTGGGCGGCAGAGGGCGGCAACAAGGCAAGCTGCCTGCTGCCATGCCTGTCTCTGGCCGGTGCACCTACGTGCTGCCGGCATGCCTGGCCCTGCGCATGCGGCGCCAGCATGTGCAGCACCTGGTTGGGCCGTTGCAATCAAGCCTGTCGCTCGCACTGCAGATGCCTGCTGTGCATCCTGCACTCTTCCAAATCCTGCGCTCTGCTGCTGCAATTTCAGCAGCTGTTGTGCCGCTTGCTTCTTCCAAGTGCAGGTGCTGCTGTTCTCCAATTCCGTCCGCCTGCTGCGCATCCTGCAATCGGTGCTGGATGCCCGCGCCTACGACTACCTCATGCTGGACGGCTCGGTGGCCCAGCAGGTAACTGCTTACATGTTTGGCCCAGTCGTTTTGCTGTGAGTGTGTTAGTTACCACATGCTGCTGGACGCCCGGGCCTACAGCTATCTCATGCTGGATGGCTCGGTGGCGCAGCAGGTAAAGGCTGGTCACGAGGCTTTGATGAGCTGTGAAGGTGGTGTGGGAAACCGCAACCTATTCCGGCTGGATGGACACAACTATCGCTTGGCGATGGAGCTGGGCATCTCGTGGCTCAGGCGGTGGCAGATGTTTGCTGGGTGCCAATCGTTCAATCAAGTATGCGTGCCTCCTGCCCTCCATTCCTGAGCCTTTTGCAGGACCGGCAGGCCATTATTGACCAGTTCAACAAGTCGGCTGGGGCCAGCACAGGATGCAGTGTTTAGCCGTCGTTCAACCGCTGCCCATGCGTGTTTCTTTTAAAACGTGCAGGACCGGCAGGCCATGGTTGATCAGTTCAACAAGTCGGAGTCCACCTTTGTCTTCCTCATCTCCAGCAACGCGGGAGGCGTGGGGCTGAACCTCACAGGTAATAACTTAATTCTTATTAGAGGCTTGAGGCCCCGTCCATCGGGGATGGGCAAGCCGCCCTGCTGGCTGTGGATGATCCGCCAGCCTCGTTGCTTGCTTCTTGTACAAAACGGGCCTGCCGCAAAACACGATGCCAGTGTTCCCTGCCGCCTGCTCTGCGCCACTCACATTTCGTGCAAGTTGCAGCCAGACGCCTGCCGCCCACCCCTGTCTGCCCTGCAGCCGCCAACAAGGTCATCATTTTCGACCCATCCTGGAACCCAGCCGTGGACCTGCGTGAGTGTTCTGTTCTTCACACGAACACGTGGCTGCGCGTTTGTCGATTGCCCAGCAAACCGCCGCTGGGCGCCGTCGCCCAGCGAAATGCCGCTCTGTGCTCAGCACCTGTGCCGCTTCTGTCCTGCATTTCTGTCCAGGCCAGCCAGTCGCAATTTTTCTATCACCTTGTCTGCTTGTTCCCTGCCCACCCCGCAGAGGCGCAGGACCGCGCGTTCCGGCTGGGCCAGACGCGGGACGTCAGCGTGTACCGCTTCATTGCGGCAGGTGGGTGCAAGTTATGGCTAGTGAGGCTGGATGTGTACCGCTTTCTTGCGGCAGGAAGGTCGGGCCCGGGCAGTGGCGTATGGGCAGATGCCTAGGCAGGCGTGGCGCTTGTCTGCCCCTCTTTGCAGCGATTGGCCCTTGATTATGCAAGCCGCTGTTGCTAGCAACAACAGGCTGTCTATTGCTTCTCATGATATGCAGGCGCGGTGGAGGAGATGACCCACAGCCGGCATCTTTGGGGAGAAGTTACTTGCATGCGACTGGGCTATTTTGAATGAACAGATTTCACGTTCCCATCCATGCCGCAGGCACAATTGGGGAGATGATCCACAGCCGCCGGCTGAACGAGGTGCATCTTGTAATGCTAGAAAGCTGCATGTTGGCCTCCAATACCAATGCCTCGCAGGCACGATGGAGGAGATGATTTACAGCCGCCAGCTGTACAAGCAGCAGCACTCCAACATCGTGCTGGAGGGGGCAGCCATGCCGCGCATGTGGGAGGGTGAGAGCAGGTTGGATACGGTGCTCCTTGGCGTATGTGTGTAGGGCGTAAAAGCTGTGCTGGAGGGGGCGGCCATGTGGGAGGGTGAGTGAACAGTTGGGTGGGTATCACGCCACCTGGCACATAGTTGGTGGAAGCACATACGAGCATCGTGGCAGGGTTCGGTCTCCGCCAGGTCAGGGCCGCAGTTCAGCAGGCGGCCGGCACAAGGCTCCAAGTGACCTGCCGTGGCACCAGTGCGACCTGTTATGCCAGCCTGTGCTTGCCTGGCCTTGACATCGTCCACACATGTTTGCCTCCCCAGGCGCCAAGACGACCGACAAGTCAGACCAGGGAGAGCTGTGGGGCATGCACAACCTGCTGCGGGTGAGTGCTTATGTTGCTGGCTGGCAACGGTCTGCATTAGTTCTGGGATGCATGCGGCAGTCGAGGGCAAGGTGACTTCGGCTGGTGCCGCCTGAAAGAAGACTTGCAAGCTTGCCAAACCCCATGTGCACGATGGCTGCCCACCTGCAGATGAATGCTGAAGGCATTCTGAGCATGGACAGGCTGGCGGAGCAGCGGCAGCGGCGGGCGCGGGGCGTGCGCATGGAGGACTTCGATGCAGGTGCGCTTTTCCTTTGAGTTTTCATCACTTCAATCGCAAATGTATGCACATTGATGTGGTAGGCGTGTTTGAGGGTGCAGGGTTGCGCGGGGCATGCGCATGGAGCACTACGATGCAGCTGGGTGGGCTTTGAACCGCACAGGGATGTGCAGCGCATGTCAGGGGGGTTGTATTTCTTGCTGCTGCGCATACATGTGCTGGCGGCCACTCCTCCTGCATGCACGCTCGACTGCGCTGCGTCCCACAGCTCCCACCTGCTTCTCTACATTTTCACGTTGCCACTGCAGACGTGGCAGCACCGCGGGGGGCACGCGCCAATGTTGCGGCAGCCGAAAGCGACGAAGACGCTGGGCTAGAGGTGTGTCTTGCTGTTTGGCTGCTGCATTGCGCGCTCAGCCTGCGCAGTGGTCATTGAGACAGGGTGCAAGGTTGCGTGGGCCTGCATTGGCCGACAGAAGTTGAGCGGGCACCCTGCCCCGCCCTCCTGCCTGCCCGTGCCCTTGGCCCCAACTGACCTCCGTCCTCTGCCCACCGCCTTTCTGCCCGTCTCAGGCACTCATGGAGCAAGAAATGGCAGCCCTGGTAGAGGCAGAGGGAGGCGGCAATGCAGACGCTCCCGGCACCAGCAGGGGCGGTGGCCGCGGCGGCGGCAGCCAAGCCGGCGGCGGCGGCCGTGGCGGCGGCGGCGGCGGAGGTGGCGGGGAGGAGGGCAGCAGAGAGGGCAGCGATGAGGAGGGCAGTGATGGCGAGGGGCCGGCACCTGGGGAGCTGCTGGCCAGGGAGGCAGCCGGCGTGCCTCTGAACGATGCGCAGCGGCGGGAGGCAGAGGTGCTTCGAGCGGCGGGCATCACAGGTGGGCGGGTGGATTCTGTTCAGTTCTGCTGTGTGGCAAAGGGTGTCAAAGAGGTGCTGTTGTTGGGCGCTGCTGCTTTCAACACCGATCGGCGGGAGGCGGAGATGTACGTGCGGCGGGCATCGCAGGTGGGTGGGTAGCACTGCAAAGCACTGGCTGCATTGTGTGGGGTGAGCAGGGAAGGGCTTAGTGGCTCTGATCGATTGTGCGTGGGTTCTGGCAACTGTGGAAGCGCTGCCGGAGTGATCTTGGTGCTGTTCGTTTCGTGACACCATGCACACACTGCCCCGCTCTGTCCGTTTTACCCTCACCCGCAGGGACGATGCTGCACACCCTGGCTTTCACGGGCGCCGAGGACGAGCAGGAGGAGGAGATTGTGCAGCGAGTGGGCAAGCAGTGAGTGCTTGGCTTAGCTTTCAGCCTGGCCGCCTGCGATGGCTGCAGTTGCTGTGCTGCTGCCGTCGTGCCCATGCTACAGCGCAGCAATGCCAGTCCGCTGTTGCATGTTAGTTTGAGCACCAACCTGTGTATCCCCTACCTCGTCGCAGGCGCTCCCAAGCAGCAGCGGCGCAGGCAGCAGCAGCCGCCGCCAACGCGGCCACACGGCCGCGGCAGCTGCAGTCTGCGCGAGCAGCCAAGTATGCAGCCACAGCGGCTGTGGGCACCGGCGGCGGGCTGATGCAGGAGCGAGAGCTTCCTTTGCTGGAGTCGCTTGCGCAGCTGCTGGGCCTGAGTGTGCAGGAAGCAGCTGGTCAGCTGCTAGAGATGACGGCTGAGCAGCGAGCAGACCTGCGCCGCGGCTTTGCAGCACAGGACGACCCCTCTCTGGGGCCCAGCAACGGCGGCAAGGGCGGCAAAGGCGGCGGCGGCGGCAGCAGCGGCGCGGCAGCAGCAGCACAGCCAGCGGAGGAGAATGGGCTTGATTTGGAGGGCCCTACCGAAGAGATGGATGCAGAGGATGGCTCGGAAGGAGAGTTTGAGGTGCAGAGCAAGTGATTGGTTTCTCGCTGCTGCTGCTTCCGGCTGGCCCAATGCACAACACAGTGCGTCCTTGGACCATGGGCACCCAATTACTCACTGCCTAGCTCAATCTGTACATACCCTACTGCTGCCATGCAAGCAGCGCATTTCTTGGCTGTACTGATTTCTGCCTTGTACTTGTTTGCCTACTGTACAGCACGCCACATTCTTACACTCTCAAGCTAAGCAACCCAGATACGGTTCACGGGTGTAACGAACATTCGGTCAGTCAGTTGATCAGTCAGGAGACAGCAGGCGCGCTGGGGCACAACGGCAGGAGCAGCCGTCCCAGCTTCGTGTTCAGGCGGCGGGTTTTTGTGCGGTGACAAACCAGCAGCCATTATCCTTGCAGTGCAGGTCTCCGCCCTCAGTTAGCCAGCCCTGCTGCCCTGCCATTTCCAGCATCTTGAGGCGCCCCTCCTCGAAAACATCTTCGCCGGGGCGCTGCGCCTGGGCCTTTGCTAGCGCGGGCTGGATGGGCAGCGGCAGCTCCAGCAGCGCCTGAGCCGGGAAATTGGGAGGGGCGGCGCCTTGCTGTGTTGAGAATAGTTGCAAGCAGCAACGCAGTTGCAACTTGCACCAGGCAAGGAAGGAGCAGGCGGGGCACTGCAGCTTGCAAGTGTGGATGCAGCAGCCAGGGAAGCGGCCAAGAGCTGGGGCAAGCATGCTGGGAACAAGCCGCCTGCTCTTGAAGGCTCACCTTCCACCAAAGGTGCGCCTGCGATCGAGCACGGGCCGGCCCAGTTGTGGGAGCAGCAGGAGCGAGGGGAGGCACACTCATGAGCAAGAGGGCAGATCAGACCAGCAAGTGGGCAGGGCAGACAAAAGCAGGGGCTCGCGCCGCATGGCATCAGCATGAGCTTCCAGTTGAGCTGATCAGGCCTCATGAGGCCAGCAGGCAGCCGGCGGCAAAAGCAAGGTGCACACTGGAAGAATGCACGCAGCATACACCATCAATAACTACTGTACAAGCATTAACCCCCAGCACACACCGGCAGGTCGTAATCGACCTCAATGCCCTCCGCCCGCCCATCCGTCAGCCCAGCGCCGCCCAAGTCGTGCAGCAGCCCCGCTGGGTCGCCGAAGCGCACCGCCATGTTGGCTGCCGCCAGCACGGTTGCTGGGTCGTACTGCATGGCTAGTATTTTAACAGTGAGGAAGAAGGGCATGCGCTCCTCGGCCATCCACACAGTGGCTGCAAACCAGCCGCCGGGCCTGAGCACGCGGGCAAACTCGCGCAGGGCGGCGCCCAGGTTTGGAAGGAACCTATGATGCATGAGGCAGAAAACAGAAGCTTATGTCGTCTGGGTGGGCATGCAGGAAAATGTTGTGGAACGCTTGGGCATGAGGGATAGGTACCTGTGATGCAGGGCAGCAAACACAGAAACATGTGTGGGCTGCGTGGGTAGGGACTCTAAAGAGGGTGTCTGCTGGAAGGTGTAGTCATGGCCATGGCAGCAGGGCGAGGGCAGGCAAGCCGCCCGCAACCATGCACGGCAGCTCCCGCACGCCTGTGCCCTCCAATCCCTCAGCTAGTCAGCCGACAAGCTGCATGCCGCCCTGGCTGGGCACAAACAAGCCAGCTCAGCGCCTCCTGGTGCCTCACATGAGTCCGAGCGAGCAGGTGACAGCGTCAAAGCTGGCATCTGCGTATTTGTGCAAGTCCTCCGCATCTGCGCTCTCGAAGCACACATTGCCCAGGCCCGCCTTTGCCGCCCTTGCCCGGCCCAGCTCTTGGAAAGGGGCCGCTATGTCTGTGGACACCACTTGGGCGTGCGGCAGCGCAGCCGCCAGCGTCACCGCTGGCTCGCCGCTGCAGGCAGGGCGGATGGGTGGGAGGGCAGGCGGGAGGGGACCGGCGGCTGTGGTTATGGCATGGGGCAGGCAGTTGGAGGCGGATTCAACCCAAGTTGCAATCATCGGGTGGTGGCCAGTACGCCGCAAGCAAGGTTTACCAAGGCCAGCATCAGTGACCATCATAAGTGCCCCAGCAACCACCATTTTCCGCAATGGCACGCAACAACCTTTACCCACACTTGCCTGGCGCTGGCCACATCCAGTATCCTGGCCCCCGCCACATCCTTCAGCCGGGGCACCAGCCACTCCTGAAAGCGCGGGTACAGCCTCGTCAGCAGGCGGTTCTGAATGACCCTGCAGAGGCGGGAGCAAGGGACTTGCATACTCGCTCGCATACTTGCAACCCCCAGGTTAGCTCATCGTTTTCCTCACACACACACGCGCCTCCCCATAGCTGTGCAGCTGGCTGGCTGGCTGATCCATGCTGGACCCTGCTAGTTGTGGACCAAAACATGCCCTCTGCCCGGGCTTACCACTCGGAGTAGGAAGCTGCAGCCTTGGCCCAATTCTCTGCAACAGGGCGTGCAAGCATGCCGGTCCAGTGATTTGCGGGCTGGTGTGGCACACGCTGCCTGCGGGGCACGCAAACTGCTGTGCCGGCGCCGGCACGACCGCCTACACGCGCTGTAGGTTTTCAGCTCCAGCTGCTCTCACCCACGCGCATCTGCAGCACCCACACCCTCGTCCACACCTTCTATTCGTCGCTTCATCTCTGCCTGCTGCTGGGCCTCGGAATCCGCCTGTGGAGGGACAGCAGCGGCAAGGGGCGGGGGGGGGGGACATCGGCGGCGGCGGCGGCGGCGGCAGCACGGCGGCAGTGGCGGCGAGCGGCGGCTGAGGCCATGACGCTGGCGGCCTGCGCTGATCGGCATCGCAAATAGCTCCAGATGGCAATGCTGGCGGCTGAAGGCAAGGGCGCACCATTCTTGCCCCGACCGGAACGCGTTTGAGGCCCAGGAGTTCCGCCAGAGGCTGCAACCGATGCCACACGAGCCAGGTCAACCAACAAGCATATGCGTCAGTAACGGGACGTGCAGCCAGCACTCTTTGCTGCTGCGGACGTGGCGGCGGTGGCGGCGGCGGGTGGCAGCAGGCAGCAGACCCGCTTCCCCTTTGACTGCTCAGGGAGCTCGTTGTGAATCCACCCCTGTGAGTATGTTTTCACAAATCTTAAGTAACGGAAGCAACAGCGCACGATCACATTCTATCATGAAGAGGGCGGCAAAGAATTGGGCGGCAAAGAATCGGGTGCAGGGCAGACGTTCAATCGGTGTCTGTTTATGCTCAGAGCAGGTGGAATAAACCATATTCTTACGACAGAAAAGACGCTGCTGATGTCAGCTGGTATCCGATACAGCAGCGGTCGCCTGCAGGGCTGTGCGCCGCAGCGTGGCCGCCGCCTGCTGCGCCATGTGCCACAGCGCGCGGAACGGGCGCTGCCAGGCAGGCACGCTGCTCCGCAGCGCATTCAGCCGGTCCCTGTCGCGCTGCAGGGTGGCGCTGCAGCAGTCGGCCAGGGCAGCCAGAGCTGCACGCAGGCTTGGTGCGGGGGCGTCCTGTGGCAGGCGGTCCCGCAGGGCTGCCGCCTCGATGGCCACAATGCTCAGCTCGCCCGCTGCACGCTGGCGGGCAGGCAGGTCTTCACAAAACAGGTAATAAACGAGGGCGATGTAAATGGCCAGGTTGATTGCCAGCCATGTCCAGGACGTGCCGGCTTTGCCCAAGCAGCGTAGCACAATGTAGGGCGTGAAGTACCAGTAAGAAATCACAAGGAAGACCCTCAGCAGGCCCTGGAATGGCGGGCGGCCCAGAAAGATGGCCAAATCGATGAGGCAGGTTGCCAGGAAGAAGCGCAGCACGCGCCACAGCGCGTAGCCCAGCCGCCGCGCCCAGCCCTGCAGCACACGAGTGGGAGTGGAAGCACAGCACTTGGCACTTCAGGGTGCCGCTGCCAAGGGGCAGATGCAGGCAAGGCTGAGCGCCGTGCTTTAGGACCCTGGCTGGGTCAGCACTCGTCATGCCGGGCACTTGCAGGCGCAAACGCACGCTTGATCAAACACAAACACCCGCTTGTCATGGCAGCCTCACCTGCTGCGGCCGCACGACGGGCCAGCTGTCCGCATGCCACTGCCGGTCCTGCTCCAAATCCTGTGCCTCTTCCACCAGACGCAGCGTGGCGCTCTGAACATGCGGTGCTGCAGGGCAGAACCCAAACGGGATTGGATCTGCTCACGCTCCGCTGCCCCTGTTGCAGCCATGCATTGCGGTTTTGCAGCACATGCGTTTGCTGGCACCAGCATTTGCAAATGCATGCCCTGCAGCACCGCTTGGACCATATACATACATACTCATGCATGCGTTTGCTGCAGCAGCAGCCCGAGCGGTAGCTCACCCAGCGCCATCAGGGCCTCGGCCTCTTGATGGATGGCGTCCACCTACGCATGTGACCCTGAAATGAGCGGCACAGGCGGGTGCCAGTCAAGTGAGCAGCAGCAGGCCATGGCATGCTCAAGCGCGCACGCAGCTGCCTGCACTTGCCACCCGGCAGTACGGCTTGCAGCAGGCGGGGCAGACACCCCAGATGCTGCCGCTGTTGCAAGTAGGGGAGATTGCTTGCGTGCACCAGAAGAGCAAGACATGCAGAGCCTCACCAAGCGCTGCCAGCAGCTGTCCATAGGCGTCTGCCGCAGCTCTCCTGGCGGCCTCCAAGTCGGGAGCATCAGGCAGAGGCAGCGCCGGCTGCTCTCTTTCATCGATATCGTGTTGCTCAAGGCGGTTCAGCTCGTTGAGCTTCTCAGCCAGACGCTCACGGCACGCCACTACTTTTCTGATACTCAGACCCTGCATGGCGTCTGCAGGGGCAGGGCTGTGATTGGTGAGTGCACAGCAACCAACTAAGCTCTGTGCAAAGGCGGGGCGGGCGGCAGCGCCCGCCCGTTGCCGCCATGTCGTCGTCGTCGGCGGCGGCGGCGCACCGGTGAATGGCGACGCGCTAGCACGAGCTCCGCTTTTCCCTGACATTCGATGAGTTGCGTAAATGTGTAGCGCAGCCTGGGGCTTACCCGGGCACTCGAGACGCGTTTGGCGATGGTGATGGGCACTGCGCGCACACGACAGGGCTGCGGCGCCTCCACACCGATGCCAACAGTCGGCGTGAGACGTGTTGAATGGAGTGCGATGCCTTTGGAGCCACTCCAGCTGTGAAACCCTTGCATCATGCATGCAATCATGCAAACCTGACCAGGCGATGGGGAGCTCCCTATCGGGGGTCCATTCCGACGATTAAGGCCCGCAAACAAGCGCGCGCAGGCGCACAACGTGCCGAGAGGGGCTGCCGCCGCCTGCCGCCGCCGCCCGCCGCCGCCGCCGCCCGCCGGCCCGTCGAGCCTTTCGTTTGGCGGCTGCCTTGCTTTACATCTGTTAGCCGGTCAGAGCAGGGAACGGGGTGTTGAGGGTACATTCGAGTGGGCTGGAGTAGGCAAAGTGAGGTGCGGCTGCAGGTGCCGAGCATACAAGTACAGAACAGAAGGTGGCGCAAGCGGCACAGCGCACAGTACTGCTAGCAACACAGCACATGAGACATTGATACAGCGGGTCGCCTGCAAACCGAGCTTGAGTGCACAACATTATTTCAACAAATGCACACATCATTGAAAAAACTGGATGTCCTGCCAGCCCACCACCATCTGTCTGAAGGCGCCCACCGCCGCTCCCACACACACCAGCAGCATGCCAACTTCGACTGCCGCCATGGCGCGCCGCACAGCGGGGCGGGGGCGGTACACTTTGCGATACATTGCGTCTGCAGAATGATGGGTGAGGAGCGTCGGCGGGGCCCTGCAACGTGATGCATAGTGCAGGGCGCACAGCAGCAGTGCAGGCACGAGCACTGGCTGGTGGCGGCACGCAGCGCTAGCGGCAGCAACGCATGTTGGCAATGCGGGGCTGCAAAGTATGCTGGTGGGCGGCCGGCCATCCGCTGCTGTTCCCCAATTAGGCAGGTTTCCAGTGCACTGCCAAGGCGTATAGCTCACATGGCGCAGCAATGGTCAGCGGCCAGTAGGCGCAGGCGCCCACAAAGGAGATCATCACTGAGAAGAAGGGCTGCAGGCAAGGCAAGGCGCATGGGCGGGAGGCGAAGGTGCCGCTCAGAGCGGCGGTAACAGTGGCACAACTGCATTGAGGCGATGCCAATGGCCACCGCGTCTGCAGCTGCCCTGCAGCTCGGGCTCCCTTGCCTTAGAGGCACGCCCTCCAGATCAAACCATGCAGCAGCTGCCTGTGCGAGCCAGACAATACACTATCCAACGTGGAACTCACAATCAGGATGGAAACCATTGTGATAGCAGCCACAACAGACGAGCGGATGATGGTGCGCTGCCACCAGGGCAGCAGGAAGCCGGTCTCGTTAAGTGGCACCTGCATGGCAGAAGCACAGCATGACCACAGCGTGACAGCGGGCAAACACACACCCTCAGACAGCAGTTACAGAGCAGCCGCTCGCTGCACACAGATTCCAGATGCAGCAACAACAAAACAGGATCACATGCGCCTCCCTCCCACTCACATGCTCGTTCTCGGCGCCTGTGGCCATGTGCAGGCCCACTGCATGGCTGTCCAGCAGCGATGATACGGCTCCAAGCATGCCCCTTAATCGGGAGGGCGCCGCCGATGGCGGCGGCTGGCGGAACGAAGGCACGCCTCCCAGTCGGGAGGGGTGCTTGGGAGCCCACCCTGCAGCCAAGGAGTGAGTGGTTCAGCACTGTGAAGATGACACCTACACCTGAAAGATCCAGCACACTCAGGCATGGCATCAGCGGAGCAGCGCCCATCCAGCATCTTTCCTAGCTGGTCTGCCATCAACACCTCGACATACAGCGGAGCTGCCACCAAAGTCGCTGTGCCAGCAGCAGCAGCAGCAGCAGCAGCAGCAGCAGCAGCAGCAGCAGCAGCCCCACCCGGCGGCAGCAGGTCTGGAATTGGGGCAGAGTTCAAGGTGACCAGCCCGTGCGAAGCGCGAGCCGACATGCGGCGGGACCGCATGCGCAGAGAGGCACATGCCAGCGCCGCCCGTGCAGAGGGCGCTGCCGCCTCCAGCGACTCTGCTGATGCCGCTGCTTCTAGGTCAGCGGTGCCGATGGTGTGCGCTTCTGGGACGGCTGCCAAGTGGTGGTGCGCCCCTGCAGGCTGCTGCTGCTGCTGCGGGCTGCTGTGCAGGGGGTGGTGATCGAAAGGAGAGGGAGGAAGGGGCTGGTGGCGGTGGTGAAGGCCGGGCTGGCTTGCCAATGCTGCAGCCTCCAGCGGGGCAGGCGGCTGCACGGCGACTCCACTCTCCGCATCTGCGTGTTCATCCTCCTCACACTTTTCACCTGCCTCGTGGCTGGCGTCCAATCCCTTGCCCTGGCTGCCCTCTGCCGCTGCTGCTGCCGCACGAGCTGCTGCAGCGGCCTGTGCACGACGGATGAGCCGCGGTTTCAGGTGCGACTCGATACTGTCAAACACCTGCTATCAAGGAGGACGCGTGATGATACCAAAATCAGATAACATGCGCTGCGCACGCTCTGCACACCTGGCCGCCTGTCCTCATGCCTGCCTGCTGCCCCACAACCACTCGCTTGGCGATCACGCACCGGCTGGGCCCAAATTTGCCTGCAAAGGTTGAGGCATGGAGGTAGGATTGTAAAGGCACCCCCCAGCATTGAGTGAAGCTGCCCCCACACGCACATGAATGCTGCTGCAGCTGCAGTGCTGCACTGCGCTGCCACATTCACCAAACCATCTGCGTTTGCAGCGCCAGCAGCATCCAAGTCGTCAGGATCAGCCAGTTGGGCACGCCTGTGTGCACAGAGTCGGGCACAGGGTGGCTTCCAGCTAATATGGTATGCAAGCAATGTGTGTGTTGTGGCGCACGGCATCTTCCAACCATTCAAGCGTTTATGCACTTGACACAGCATGTGCAGCGCCACCGATGCCCAACACTACCCCATACGAAGCAGGCAGGAAGGTTCATTGCAATGCTGGATGCCCTGCCCACCTGCGTCGTCCTGAAAACCGTCGAGCACCATGCCTGGTGTTGCATTGCCCAGCGCAGCGTAGCACACTCCGCCGATAGCGAGATAGAACACGGCAGCCGCAGTGACGCCCTGTGTTAAGGCAAATGCAGGTTGAGGAGCAAATGATTGACAAGCAGTGCACTTCATGCTGCAGCCAAGGAGCTTGCCCTCATGATGAATCATGCAGCAGCCCCAGGAGCAGTCATGTCACAGCAGTACAGCAGTGCAAAGATAAGCAACGGCAAGCCTCAGGTGAAGCAGCTGCGCCTGTATCAGCAACAGCGATTGAAACATTAGTGCAACCAGCAGTGGCAGCCACTGCAACAGCAGCAGTGCAGCAGCAGTGCCGCGGTGCCGCGGTACAGTGGTGCGCACCAGGTTCAGTGCTCGCTTCATGGTGGCCTTGGCTGCGGGCGGCTGGCGCAGCGTGTCTTGTATCTCCATCAGAATCTCGCAAAAGGTATCTGAGGGCCAGGGGGTGCAGCACCTTAGTGAGGGCAGGGCGGTGTGTTGACATGGTGCCATCACAAAAACATGCTATGATGACACACATGCTATGATCGTGCACATGCCGTTCTCGCACCACATGGGCATGCCCAAATGGCAGGCAGGTCGTTGCAAGCAGCAGGCACCCGGTGCCTGTGCCCGAAAGGCCAACTCACAGGCGAATGCTAGCACTCCCATGGACGCCAGAACATTAAAGGCTTTGTCTGCTGGGGTGGATGGAATGCCGGCCACGCCGCTGCTGCCGGCGCCATCGGCGGCTGCAGGGCAACGGGATGCACCTTGCAAGCGCTCTTTAGTCGCCAACCCTCTACGACAGCCTGCCATACAGCGTGCTGCCTGATGCTGTATGCAAAACAGTGCATAAGCAGGCTGCCCATGCTGCACGTGCTGTGCATGATGTGCGTGCTGTGCCTGCTATGCTCCCTCACCTGCAAGGCAGCCCATGATGAAGGTGAGGCCGCAGAAGCCGCCAGCCAGCAGGGTTGCCAGCGTGCCCACCCACCACAGCTCAGCGAGGGATGGGATCTGCGGTCGGACAGGAGCAGACCGGCTGGCGTCAAACCAAACTCGGGAGTGGCAGGCGGGGTCACCCAGCAGCGGCCACTCGCCTGCCGAGCAAACAGGGCCGCCCATGCACTGATTGGCTACTGAGCCACAAATGGCCTCTCATGCAAGCATGACTGGCAGCCAAGCCGCAAGCCGCCGCCGGTGTCCCTGCCATGCCCTGCCCACCCAAGCATCGGTGCAAGGCGAGCGGACTAGCCTGCGACAGCATCACCTGGACACCGCCCAAAATGAGCAGCCACTCCCACTGCTTTGTGGGTGCGCTGCCGCCCACGCCTCGCACAAACTGCACCATCGCGTTGCTGCCAGCCAGGCTGTAGGTGGTCGTGCCCAGTACACAGGACAGCAGCTGCGTGGCTGCGATGCCTCGGCCCCAGCTGTCGCCGAGCACGTACCGAACAGCGTGATGGTCTGCAGTGGAAGCGCGACAGCTCAGCCTGCTGAGCCTGCTGCGTGCGGTAAGGTCACCCGGCCAAAAGCATGGCATGGCACCATCAGGCCTGGCACTGCAGAGCTGCAATAAAAGGAGATAACTTGTCCTGCCAACCTGCTCAGCCCACAGCGGCAGGCAGCAGGGGCGCCCGAGAGCGGCGCAGCACAGCGGCACAGCACACACACCATGCGAACTCTACGTCTTGGCACAGCGCAGCACAGCGGCACGGCACTCACAGCGTGCAAACTCCACGCCGTTGACGCCGTTGACGCAGCACAGCGCAGCACGGCACAGCACAGCACGGCACAGCACAGCACAGCACGGCACAGCACAGCACTCACAGCGTGCAAACTCCACCCCGTTGACGCAGTACAGCTGCCGCAGCATGTGGGCGGACGCCATGGTGACTGCCCAGAACACGGCAATCAGCAGGGGACCTGCACACAGGGCGCTTCGAGTTCAATTTTGCAACGGGGTAACATTCGGTTCAAATGTTGGTGCTGGCGGGAAGGGCATGCACCTGCCTGCAAGCGCTAACCTGCGACCCAGCCGAGCCAGGCAACCGCATTGGGTACTGCCAGCGCGCCGACGCCGCCCTGCAGCCAACAGGCAAGGGTTGATTGCGCACGGGCTGTCACGGGGCGCGGCTAGCAGGGTGTGCACATTGGCGCCAGATTCTGACCTTGCTGTGGCTTGCTCATGGGCCTCTAGCCTCACCACAGCACCGATGACAAGCACGGATGCCGTGAAAGCGGTGCCTGCAGGTGGAGAAGCGCAGGTGGGGAGGCAAAGGCGGCGCAGCTGTGATGCTGGGGCCGGCGACAAGCTTGCCCTGCACGGGCAGCTGCAAAAGCGGCGGCGGCGGCGGCGAGTTTGCACAAGGTCACCAAGCCGCATCCCAAGGCGCTCACCCGACTTGTGATTGGCCGGAACATCGCCACCCGAGGCCGGCGCGGCCCCCTCGAAGCCCTTCATCCGCACCGGGTGCGCTGTGGCGAGCCCTGGCGCATGTGCGCCGCGGGGAGGCTCAGATGACCGCAGATTGTTATCGATAGGAGCTGAAACGGTGGTCGCACGAGTGGCACGGGGGACCTTCCTCCAGCCGCCAGCTCGCCGGCGGCAGGCGGCGGTGACGCTTTGGCAAGGCAAGTTCGTAGGCAGGATTCTGGCCTCAGTCCACCTGTCCATCCTATCGGCGTGACTTCCCTCAATGCACCCTATGGTTCATCATTCCAAGGCGGGAGGGCCATCAAACGCTTGGTTGAGCATGCTGCAGCCCAGCCATGCGACTGCCACAATTTCCTCCATTTGAGCCTTGGTGGGCCTGTCACACAGGCCAGCAGGGCAACAAAGTATAATATCAGCTTCACAGTCCTGTCTTACATTCGCTCTATATGGAAAAATGTCAGTTCTCACTCGGTCACTCAGTCACTGCAGGTCGCGCAACACACATCCGCTGCAGCTGCCGCCGCCATCCGCTGCCAACCTGCCGCGCCGCGGCTATCCGGCAAACAGGAAGGGCAGTGCGAGCGCAGTGCCCGCAATGTAGTAAGCCAGGCAGGCAGGCAGGGCGGCACGCACAAACTGGCCCTCGGGGATGTGCTGCAGCCCCATGACGGCGCGGCCGCCCAGGATGTTGGAGATGGAAATCATCTGCAGAGCAAGATGCATGGCAGAGGAGTTGCATTTGAGCTGAGTAGCATAGCTCGAGTAAGACTGCCAGTCTGCTGTTGTTGCACTGGCGCTGCCGCCAGCGAACATGCTGCGTGTCGTATCACGAAAAAAGGCGTGGTAAACGCGGCGCCTAGCGCAGGGTGCGAAAACGGGAGCGGCGGTGACGTGGCGCTCTGAGAGCACAGAACGGCCCCAATCGTTACTAGTCAACATACTAACAACCGGCTGCATGCGCCGTGCCTTCCACCCGCTCCGCACAACCAACGCCCTGCTCAGCCCAACAAGCCTACCTGCCCCGCGGCGCCGCCCACAATCTGCAGCATGACCATGGCTGTGGCGTTGAGGCCCAGCTTCTTGGCAGCCACCTGGCAGGCAGGGAGGCAGTGCAGTACAGCAGTACCAGTGCGGCAGTTGGTTGAAGGGTGGGGTCACAGCATGGGCTTGGGGCTTGGCAGCCTGGCCGCTGCCGGTGCTCAGCAGCAAAAGGCACTGCCATGCCACACGCCAGCATCGGTGCGGGCGGTGGCAGGTGGCAGCAAGCTGCGCTGAAATCAACAGCCACCGCCTCCCACCTGCTGCAGCAGCCCAAACGTCATGTTTGATGTCGCTACCGAGCCAGAGAAGAAGGAGCCGACAGCGCCCAGCAGCATCTGCACCGGACCGGGCAGCGCCAAACGGGCGGCAGGCATTTGACCAAGGCTGATGCAGGGAGGCAGTCTGCTGATGCTGCAGCACATGCGCGCTGTACAGCCATTAGCAGCTTGGCGACCCATCCCTCTACTCGCAGCGCTCACGCTGACTGCAATGTAGCCGTGCTTCAGCCACTCGCTGAGCCAGTATCCAATGATGAACGAGGGGGCCTGCGGTCAGGGCAGGGCGGGATGGCAGCTGATTGACCAGCTAGGCAAACGGGCACCGGGGTGAGATCTTTGGGGCAGCGACAGCAAGGAAGCCAAGAACTCAGCTTGCACCGCTTACAAAGGGCACCGCCACCCAAGCCTCGCCAGCGCAGCGCAAGCACGACAGCTCCCCTTCCTTGCCCTAGCCCCTCCCCTCTTCCCCACCTGCCGCCCGCCCTGCACCATCTGCGCCACCAGGATCAGTGCACCCACAATGGCAGGCGCCACGCTGCGGCACTTGGCGGCCGCCGCTGCAAACGGGTCCCGCCAAGACTTGTCGCTTGGGATGCTGGCACGGAAGGCCCACAGCGTGGCTGCCGCCACGCAGATGAAGGGCAGCAGGGCGGGGGTGTAGAGCGCGGGGAAGCTCCAGTTGACGCCGATCCTGCAGAGTGGGGATTGGGATGATGGGAAATGATGGGTGAGGTGGGGGTCAGCGGCTGAGCAGGTAAGAGTAAGTGAGAGCTGAGTAAGATGAGGAGGCCAGGGGACAGCAGACTCCCTCCCGCCATTGCAGTGCCGCCGCCACTCAGTGGCTTAAGCCGCTTCACTTGAATCAGCTGAACCCGCCAACGTCAGCCGCTTACCCGGCCCCCTCCCGCACCTGCACAGGTCCTTGAATTGCAGCACCAGGCTGCTGCTGAGGTAAAAGTCGCCCAGGCTGCGCAGGTGCAGGCGCAGCTCGTGCCCGTTGCTGCGCTGCAGGTACGGCACGCGGGTGCCGGCCACCACAACCAGCATGGCACCCCAGGGCGCCAGGCGCCGCGCAAGCTCTTTTCGATCACTGAGGTAGTCAGCATCCCCTGCTGCCCCACTGCTGCTACCGCCGCTGCCGCCGCTGCTGCTGTCCTGCGCTGGCCCCGCTGAGGTTGCAGCTGGGCGGTCAAGGGGGCCGCCCAGCGCCGCCCGCCCGCCTGCATAAGCGCCAATGTTGTGATGGGAGCGCACCGCACGGCTGGGCAGCAGCGCCTCGTCACCGCTGCCATCCTCGTCCTCCCCCGCCAGCTCAGCAAGCTCGCTGGCTTCAAGCGCAGCAGGAGCGCTGAGCGTGCTGTCTGGGCGGGGGTGCTCCCACTGGGTGCCTGCCTTGGCGGGGCTGGAGGCCGCCAGCGCTGCGAGCAGGCCTTGTGCCGCATCGCCGCCAACCTGCTGCTGCGCATGCTCCACCTGCCCCTCCGCCTGCCGCTGCTGCTGCTGCTGCCACTGCTGCTGGTGGCCCCACTGAGCCGCAGGGCTGGAGGCAGAGACCGCCGTCAGCTCAATCACCGGCCGCCCCGAAGCGGCCGCCTGCTCCTTGCCAGCCGCACCATCAACTGGGCGGTGCGGCAGGGAACGGTCAGCTGTTGTTCCTGCTTCTGCTGCCGGTTCAGGTAAGGCTGCCGCCTGCCCTCCCTCCAGCTCTTTCAGCCGCCTGGCTGCCACACAGGGCACGTCCTGGCTGAGCCCCAGCTGCTTGTAAGCCATGACACCAGTGAATGCTACGCCCAACACGCCGCTCAGCAGGCCAGGCGCCTCGAAGCTGTGGGGGCACATGGACGAGGGTGGGTGGGCGGGTGAGGCGAACTACTTGCATGGAATGCAGCTTGTGTGGTGCATGAATGGCATCAGGCAGGCAGGCATGCTGCATGCCAGCCATTCACGACAGCAGTAGTACAGCAGCAGTCCGTTCGGCAGCATCAGTGATTGCAGCCCCACCCCCGCACCTGAACAGCGAGGCCAGCAGGGCGGGCAGGGCGCAGGACGCAATGGAAAGCGTCACAAAGCGCCAGCAGCCGCGCAGGTCCTCGAAGGTGACCACAAACCGAGCCGCCATGTAGCAGATGGGGAAGGACTGCGGGTACGAAATTCACGACAGAGGCCAGTATTGAGTGCAAGGCGGGGCAGTACAGCATGCACAGCTCCAGGTTAAGCATGCTCGCGGTCCCCTGCACCAAAGCAGGCTGCAATGCCGCTGCACAGTGGGCTCCTGCCAGCTGGCCACGCACCATGATTGCCATGCACGCTGCCACCAGGAACGTGGCGCGCACGAGCTGCGCTCGCGTCCAGTCCAGCGTTGACAGCCCAAACCAGATGCCAATGCCGCTGGAGCCAAAGGGGCCCACGCAGGTCGTCATTATGAGCAGGCACACCAGCGACTCAAACGGCGGGTGGCCCAGCGCCGCCATGATGGCTGCATGTGCAGGTGGGAGAAGCAGGCAAATGTTGTGAAGCGCGCAACAGCAGTTGGATCAGTGACCGCCATGCAAGCTGCTGCTCCGGGCATTTGGACATGCTGCAGTGCGGCGGCAGCAGGCCAAGCTCACGTGTGAGCGTGGCAGGTCCAGTGCCAAATCCTGAAGCGCCTTCGATAAGATGGCCAAGGCTCCAAAGGACTAGCATGACCTCTGCCACTGGGTGCCCGCAGCAGGTTGCGCGCACAACAGCTGCGATGTACGGCATCGTCTGCAGCATGGCATGGGTGCGGGTTTGGTGGCGGCGGCTTCATGTGGCTTGCATCATGCTGGATCGGATCCAGCATATTGCCTGCTGCACAGCTGCATCTGGCTGCCCCAATGCGCACCTGGGTGACTTGCAGGGCATTGAAGAACACGAATGCAGAGAACAGGATGGCCAGCGGAGTGAGCGCCAGCAGGGCACCCTGCATGATGGTTGCCGTGATGTGAATCGGGTCCTGCAGCAGGGTTTCGATGCCAGGAAAAGTGCTGGGGGCAGTCACTGTTGCGCACGGCAGGCGGCAGTCCGGCCTGCTTGGGGCGGAACGGTGCCGCATGTGCACATTTACGCACCCAGCTGCCGCTGGCCAGCACCCACCTCGCCTATCCAGCACATCTTTACCACCCACATCATGACGGCGGCGTAGGGCAGGCTCCGAGCCGTGGGCATGAACTGCGGCAGCGGCGGCAAGTGGCAGCGAGTGGTCAGCCAGTCATGCCTGCCACTCGCACATGCGGTCAGGTGCGGACCACGCCTTCCTGACAAGCTCACCAGCTTCTGAGACAGTGTGACCACCAGCAGGAACGCAACTGGCGCCAGGCAGAAGATGACGTCCAGCACGGGGCTGGAGGGCCCTCCCAGCGGCGTCTCAGCCGCAGTGCCGTTGCTGGCGGCGGCGGCGAGGAGCGAGCGGGCGCTGCCGCCGCCGCCGCTGCCGAAGAGCGCCTCCATGCCTGCGGCGCGCTAGGTCGCTCCGGCGGCCACCTCCAGATTGGTCGCGACGGTCGGTAGGCCGTGTAGGGACAAACAGCGGCGAGTGGTGGTTTGGCGGGCGCCGGAAAGAACGGTAGCTCGGTGAAGGAGGGGTGTGGAGGTTGTAATGAACGCGACAAAACGCTGGGAGCGGCGCCGGCGGCTCCAATGTCACGAGCATGGCATCGCCGCCGCCCATGCCCGCCCTCACCGGCCCGTGCTGCCCAGCCGGCGTGCAGGAGATGGCTGAGGCATGTTCGTGATGCATTCCTTATCTGATCCACGAGAACCACTGCACAAACGTTAAATCCACCATGCGCCTCGTGCTGGGCGTGCCACCGCCCGCCGGCAGCCAGCAGGCAGCACGTGTCGTGGTCCGTCCTTTGGCGCCGCCAAAGCGGGCATGCATGCTCCTGGCCCACAACCAAGAGGCTGAGCATAGCCTCGTTATTTCAATCCATGAAACAAATGAATGCGGCATGAACTGGAGCTGTTCCGCACAGTCGTCGCCTGCCGTTGCCCACTGCCACTGCCACTGCCGACGCATGGGGTTGGCGGCGGGCACAGCGTTGCGGCACGCACTAGCACCACTTGCCGGATAGTTGCGGTAGACGTGATAGGTAGTTGCAGCTCTTAGGCAGCCCTCCTGCTGCACTGGCGCCCGCTTGAGTTTGCGGCCGGCCGCTGCGCTGAGCCAACGCACCGGCTGCGCATCTCGTCAACTTGCGATCGGTTCTGAGAGGCTCGTAAGCTCAAGCCGGGGCCGCGCAGGCGGCGTGTTGAGCCGCGGCGATGCCGACCTACACGCTCAGGTGCGCAACGAGCCTGGAAGCCGCACCTCTCGGATGTCCTATCGGGCATAGAGCCGTGGCAGAGGCGCGGCGCCCGCTTGCCGCCCTGTCGACGACCGCCGCCTGCCGCCGCCTGCCGCCGCTCGGCTTGCGCCGCCGACAGCTTGCGGCAGCCGTTCAGTGGTTATCGCTGCCTGCAGCCTAGGCCACTGCTTGCTTATATTGCCAATGCTGTTGCTGTGGCGCTGGCATGTCTCTCGCAGCCGCAGACACCTCAGCCCAGGTGGATGACTTTTTGCAACAGCCAGCATTTGTTTCATTTCTATTTCTGCCCCTTGCAGCGGCATCGAGGTGGAGTTTCCCTATGACGCCTACCCATGCCAGCTGGCCTACATGGCCAAGGTAGTGACCGCGCTGCAGCAGGTGCGCATGGCTGCTTTTCCTTGGCTTTGTAATGCCGCGTGCCACGGCCGCAGTGCTTGTTGCCGCCGCTCGATCCTGCTGCTGCCTGGCATACCGCGGACCATGCTGCCGTCATGCAATGCTGTATTTATGCTGTGCATGGGCTGTATGAGCCATGCAGTCTCCGGGCCCACTTGCTACTCCCTGCCTGTGCCCACAGGGCCAGCATGCCCTGCTGGAGTCACCAACTGGTACCGGCAAGACACTGTGCCTGCTGTGCGCCACGCTGGCATGGCGCCAGTCGCTGGTGGGCCATGTGAGCAGCCCTGCGATTATGTGCAAGCTAATTGCAGAGCGGCATGTCTCAGGAAGCATGGGCTGGCTGCGCATGTGCCGACATTGGGGGCCGGACTTGTGGGGGCATAAGCTGGGCCCGTACAGGGTCAAGTGCTGTTCCTTGTGCAATATTCATAAGCTTTTTAGGACCTTTGCAGGTGGCAGCACAAGTGGAGCTGGTGCAGCAGCAGCCGCACTCGAGCACCCTGGTGCAAGGCCTGCGGGTGAGCCGGGGAATGAAAGCGAGGGGCACGCTTTTGGCAGGCACCGCAGCTCGCTGCTGCCTTGCTTGGCTGCCGCCACCAGTGCCATCGCCGCCGCTGCCGGCCCTTGTTTCCACTGCGGTCCCAACATGCAAAGGAAGACTTCAAAGCTCTGTCTGCATGTGCCAGGCCTGCTCTCCCCTCCCACACTCTGCCCTGCACCCTTGCTCCGGTGCAGGAAGCTTGGGCGGAGCACCGAGCGGCGGCGGCAGCAGAGGGCGGGCCCGCCAGCGGGCTGCCCCAGATTGTGTACTCTTCGCGCACGCACTCCCAACTGCAGCAAGTGATGCGGGAGCTGAAGAAGCTGACCACATACAAGTGAGGGGCAGGGTAAAGGGTTGCAAAGCATGGTTGCTGATGTGGGGTGTGTTAGTGGGCAGCTGCAGCAAGTGATGCGGGAGCTGAAGAAGCTGACCACGTACAAGTGAGGGGCTGGTAATATATCTAGGGTTGGTGAAGCACGGTTGCGAATGTGGGCTGCGTTGGGCAGCCGCTGCAGCAAGTGATGCGGGAGTTGAAGCTGAACACATACAGGTGAGTGGGGCTGAGCATGCCTGGTGCATGGCTGGAAGTGAGTGTGGGGTGCTGGTGCAGCGGCTGAACCAGCTGCTCGACCACCCACTCGCCCACCGTCCCTGCCCATTACTTTCCAGGCCGCGCACCGCGACAGTCGCTTCCCGCCAGCATGGCTGCCTGCACCCCACCGTGTCAACCATGCAGTCGGGTGCCAACCAAGCGTGCCGCGCTCTGGTGGCCAAGCGCGCCTGCAAGTGGTGCGCTATGGGGGAGGGAGAGGGCGTGAGGGGGTGCCTGGGAGAATTGACTGGTTGGTTGTGTCGCTTATAGCAAGGCCCACTAGGCAGCCCAGCTCGCGGAGCGACTAGCGGCCATGCTTCTGCCTTGCAAGTGCAAGGGGACAAACACGTCTTTGCACCCTTGCAGGTACAACGGCGTGGAAAAGTTCATGCGCCAGAATCCGGACGTCAATGCAGAGGTTCGCTGTGCAGGCTGGGCTGCCCTGCCCTGCTGGCCGTTCGTTTATTATGCCGCTGTTAATCCGCTGTCCTTCTTGCCGGCCGCTCATTTTCGGTCTACTGTAATCCTTGCAAGCCCACCAATGAGTGCAAATTGTTTACTTTTGCAGGTGCTGGACATTGAGGACCTGGGCCGCATTGGCGAGTCGCGCTCCGTCTGCCCCTACTTCCTGGCCAGGTGGGCGGGCTGAGAATTTCATCACCCCACGCAGTTAGGGGGGTCGGGAAGTGCTCCATCTACCCCTTCTTGGCGGGCTGATGTGTGTGCGATGGTGGGCGTGTGGAAGATCCATCAAGCGTGCACGTGCTTTGCGTGCCCGCCCATTCCTCCTGGATGGGGTTTGCGGCAGCCACCCGTGCTCGCATCAATGCCTGCTTTCTGCTCTACTTGTAGAGGCGTCCACAGCTGGCATCGTCTGCGTGCCCTAAAGACTAACCTGACTTCAAGTTCTTACACATAAGAGTCACCTCGCTCGTCACACAGAGAGATGGCATCGACCGCCGACATTGTCTTCATGCCCTACAACTACCTCATCGACGCCAAGACGCGCGCCGGTCTGGGCATCCAGTGGGCAAACGCGGTGCTCATCTTTGACGAAGCTCACAACGTGGAGGTGGGTGGATCTTGGTTGGCCGTTCTGAACCCGTATCGCCACTACAGCGAGCGCCTGCACACAAAGCGGTATGCATTCATACTGCACCGACAGCTGGTAGAACAGGTTGCAAATTGTGCGTATAACCGCCTGGCCACCCCCGTTCGCCTCACCCCTGCCGCAGCAAGTGTGCAGCGACTCGATGTCCTTCGACCTGCCTGCCGCCACTCTGGCGGGTGCAATCGAGGAGCTGGGCACGGCGGCAGAGGTGGCAGCCAACAAGGGCGAGGCGCCGGTCAACATTTACAACACGCTGGGAGATCAGGGTGAGGGAATGGGATGTCTCTGAGGGAATGGGACGTCTGTGAAGTGGAAGGAGGGCAGTGGGTTTGGATGGATGGAAAGCGGGTCTGTTGGTCATTGCGGGCACTGAGGACGATCCTGGCCCCGTCCCCCGAGCTTGCGTGTTTCCGAACCCTTCCTTGCATTTGCAGACCGCAACCCCTCCTTTGCCAACGTGTCTGCTGACCTGCACCGCGGGCGGGCCGTGCTGTGCCGCCTAGAGCAGGAAATCGCCAAGCTGGCACCCAGCCCAGGTGTGCTTTGCTGTGCTGCGCTGTGCTGCGCTATGCTGTGTTATGCCGCGCCGTGCTGTGCGGGCTGGAGCCAGAAATCGGCAAGCTGGCGGCCAGCCCAGGTGTGCTGCGCAGCTGCGTGCAGGCTGTCAACGCGCGGTTGGAGGCTGCTGCTGTTGTTTCCCTTCACATGCAGCTGCCTCCCAACAGCAACCTGCCAACCACCCGCCCCTATATCGTTGTCCTCTTTGCCCTCGTTGTCACACGGTGTCCCACACCGACCAATCACATGCCCTCCCCTCCCTGTTGCCCTCGTCGCACGAAGCAGACAATGGCCTGACCCGGCCGGGCGCATTCCTGTTTGAGCTGCTGGCGTGCTGCGGCATCACCCCCACCACCTGGCAGATCCTGTGAGCGATGCTCTGCGGGCAGAATTGCTCTGCTGGCCTAACTGCACATACGAGTGCAACCGGACGTCATGTTCCATTGCATGCCTTTGCGTGCAGGTACGACTGCCTGGACACGGCAATCTGAACCTGCATGACTAAACTGCTGGTACCCTTGCCTCCCTTGTTCACGCAGGTACGACTGCCTGGACACAGCCACCTCCATTCTAACAGAGGAGGCGGTGGAGGCCGGGCGCAGGTGAGCTGTGCTGCACTGCTGCTGGCTTGTTGTTGCTCGCCATGTGCATCGCTGCATGTCTGCTAATGCTGCTGGCCTGGTTGCGCTCGTCATCTGCGCCGCTGCTTGGGTTCTGCCTGCTGCCTTGTCCGCTGCCTGTCGCCTGTGTGGCTGCCAGGTGTGTTGCTTGGCGCTGCAGTGATTGCCCCTCGCTCAAAACCTTGCATTGCTCCCTGTGCCACGCCTCTGCAGAAGCGGCAGCCGCAGCGCATCTTACTCGCTGCACTCTGTAGGGGAGGCCCTCCGCCTAGCCTTCAACGGCACAGCAGCCATGCCTGCACCAGAAGACAAGCCGGCGGGTGCCCCCGGCCCCGGCGGCATTCCGCGGCAGGTGCAGCAGGCGGCGGTGGGTGCAGCGGGCGGCGGCGGGGGTATCCCGCCCTGGCATGCGGCCTACAAGGTGCACGTGCACCTGCAGAAAAGCAAGGTGAGCTCTGTCCACTGCACCATGCACATACTGGTGGATGTTACCGAATTAAAAACAGCGCTTGATGGAGACGGGCAGGAAGGTGGGCTCCGGGTGGCTTGGTGGCTGGGGTTGGGTTGCAGGCTTAGTCTTGATGATGCAGCGTGCAGCAGCAGACAGGAAGGTGTGGATGCACACGGTGGATGGGCTCAAGATGTGCTGTGCTGCAGGCAACTGTGTGCTCCTGCGATGCTTGCATGCCCACAACACAGCCGCCGTGGCCCCTTGAGCAATGCTGGCCGCCGCGCTGTCCCGCCATGCAGTCGCGCCACATGCCATGCCGTGCATGCGGCTCTCATGCTTCATCAGACACAGCTCCTGGCCTGTTGCCCCGCCCATGCCTCCTCCGTTCCATCCTGCCATGCAGTCGGGCCGCCAGGCGCCCACGCTCTCCTACTGGTGCTTCTCGCCGGGGCTGTCCATGAAGCAGATTACTGAGATGCGGGTGGGTTCTGTCGCAACAGAGTATTGTAGATCAAGTGTGAGTTACGTTCGCCGCTGGACAGCCTGTCCATGAAGCAGATCACAGAGATGCGGGTGGGTGCTGTCTGTTGGAGGTCAAGTTAGTATTGGAGACTGATGAACGCAGAATGTCCTCTGGGCCAACAGATCCTTGCACCCTCTTCCTCCTCAAGCTTTGAGTTGCTCCCACACCCCTGCAGGTGCGCTCCAGCCTGCTCACCAGCGGCACGCTCTATCCCCTGGACTCGTTTCACAGGCGTAACATTGCTGTGCTGTGCCTCCATGCCCTGCAGGTGCGCTCCATCCTGCTGACCAGCGGCACGCTCTCGCCCCTGGACTCCTTTCACAGGCGTAAAATTGCTGTGCTTTGCCCCATGCCGTGCAGGTGCGCTCCATCCTGCTGACCAGCGGCACGCTCTCGCCCCTGGACTCGTTTGCGCACGAGCTGGGGCTGGCCTTTCCGGTGCGCCTGGAGAACGGCCACGTCATCGGCAAGGAGCAGGTGGGTGCAAGGCGGTTACATGTATGTTGTTGACTGAACGCGATTCTGATGGGATGCAGTTGGTACGCCTGGAGAATGGGCACGTCATCGGCAAGGAGCAGGTGGGTGCAAGGCGCTTTTTGTGGACTGTAAAAATTTTGGCGGGATGCAGTTGGTACGCCTGGAGAACGGGCACGGCATCGGCAAGGAGCAGATGGGTGGCACCTTTTGGCTGTTTTGGCTGCAGGGCTTTTGCCTATGCAGGTGGTAGGTGGTGGGCGGCAGTTGGTTTGTTGCAATAATACTCGAGGAGTGAGTGGACGCTGAAGCCCAGCGGTTGCTGCAGCTCGGCTGCGGCAGCTGACGGGTGCTTTGGTGCCCGCCACCTAACCGACTGCATGCCTTACTGCCTTCCAATTCCCATTTTTCTTGCCAGGTCTGGTGCGGCGTGGTGCCGGCGGGGCCCAGCGGCCAGCCCCTCAACTCCAGCTATCAAAACCGCGACAACCCGGCATACAAGTGAGCCTTTGGGAAAGCCTTCCAGTGAATGTTGCTGTTGATGTGTGGTTGGGCTTGTCCAATGAGACACGTGTCCGGGGCTACCGTGCTGCTTTGAACGCTTGCTCCCTACCCTGGAAGTGCCGCAGGAACGACCTGGGCATTGCGCTGGTCAACTTCTGCCCCAGTCCCTCTCCCTCAGCCTGCAAAGTGGCCTTTAAAATCCTTTAAAATATACCTGTGTGCACCGCAGGAACGACCTGGGCATGGCGCTGGTCAACTTCTGCCGCATCATCCCAGATGGGCTGCTGGTGTTCTTCCCGTCCTACGCGCTGCTGCAGGCGAGTTTTTCGCATTATAAAGTTTTGGTGTGCTGCTGCTGGTACCAGTGCAGTCGTGTTTTCCGTGGTAAGCTGGGTGTTGCCAACTGACTGCTAACAGCAGGCAACAAACCATTCAACTCCATGCCATTCCCGCACTCATGTGCAGAACTGCGTCACTGCGTGGAAGCTGCAGCCCAGCTCGGGCGGCCCCTCCATCTGGGAGCGGATTGCCAAGTGAGGGTTGTTTGATGTATCGCTCTTTGACAAACTGCATCAGTGACCTGGAGAGCATCGCTGGTCGACTGCCAAGAACACCGAAGCTTGCAATCCTTTCACATGCTACCCTTGCAGGACCAAGCAGCCGGTGATCGAGCCCCGCGAGTCGGCCGCCTTCAACGCGGCGGCGGAGGACTTCCGCAACAAGCTGGCCAACCCCGCGTACAATGGGGCCATCTTCTTCGCGGTCACACGGTGAGCCGAGACATGCTGCTTGCTTGGGCATATGCTAGCCAGTCCAGCCTGCACGGAGCATGAATCCTGCCTTGCTGCATGATAAGCGTTGCATGGTTGCACAAGGGTCATTTCCGCTGATCCCTTGCTGCAGTGCGGCAAACTTCCACCCCAAAGTGCATTGAATAACCCTGCGCACCGACCCTTCCCTCCGCAGCGGCAAGGCAAGCGAGGGCCTGGATTTCAGCGACGCGGCGGGGCGGGCGGTGGTGCTGACCGGCATCCCTTACCCCATGAAGATGGATCCCAAGGTATTGGGGTGTGTTGGCCAAGCGTGCGAAGTGCGTGGGTGCGACGTGCTAAACAAGCTGTTGCCCCAGTGTTTACAGCAAACCTGTGTACAACAGGGCAACACACTTGTGTGTGGCGCCCAGAGGGCAAACTGGCACGCACACATGGTAGTGGGGCTCTGATGCTCAAGCCACGTTCTGCCATAGTTGCTTTCTTTTCGCACGCATGTAAGCCGTCCTGCTCTGCCCGCAATGCGCGCAGGTGCGACTGAAGCAGGAGGCGCTCAATGAGGCCCGCTTAGCGCCACGCAAGCGCCCCGCCGCCGGGCCCGGCAGCGGCGGCGGCAGCGGCGGTTCGGCCCAGGGCCTGTCTGGGGACCAGTGGTATTCACAGAGTGCAATGCGAGCGGTCAACCAGGTGTGCTTGCTGCAGTGCATGCTGTGGGGTGCCCAGTGTGGCTTTCAGCACGAATGCCTGCTGTGCAAGGTGTCCTGACGCGCTGCCCGTGTGCTGTGCCTGCTATGCTGTGGCACCGGAGCTTCCTTTATTGCTGCGGGCCTGCTTGCAGCGGTGTGCACTCGTTACTGTGCGCCGCATCTGTTTGCCTGACGGTGCAGTCTGCAATTGGAACCCCTGCAGGCGGTGGGGCGCGTCATTCGGCACCGCCGCGATTATGGGGCCATCATCCTGTGCGACGAACGCTTCAGGGCGCCGGTGAGGCAGCTTGCATTGCAGCATTACCTTTTTGTTTAATCTTTAATCCATCGCTCTGTGCGACGAGTGCTTCAGGGCGCCGGTAAGGCTGCAGTGGTGGCGGAAGGCAGCCTGCAGTAACTTTGCGGTTGCCATGCCTAGCTGCCCTGACACAGACCAATCCGTCCGCCTCACTGATTGCTCGAAGGGGGTCATTGTGCACACTGCTGCTCTGCCCGGTTCGACCAACCCCGCTGTGCCGGTTCCGTTCCCTGCCCCGCAGAACGTGCAGCGCCAGCTGTCCTGCTGGCTGCGTGACCAGGTCGGTGTGTACCCCAACTACGGGGCAGCCAACTCGGCGCTGGTGCAGTTTTTCAAGCAGCAGGCCGAGGCGGCGCGGCAGGTGGGCTGGCTGTGTATGTGTCCGGGTTGGCTGTTGACGTGCTTTGCGCAGTGCAGGGGACCGGCAGTGGCAGCAGGCAAGGGGTTGCAAGCCAACACACCACGCAGGCTGACATATCCCATGCAAGTGACCACACTCCCAGCCAGGTGCAGTACACTTCTGAGAACAGAGTGCTGTTTTCTATCAAAACTTTACCTCGTTTCCCCTGCTTGAGCAGGGCCTAGTGGATGGCGGCCAGTCCGCTGTCCCAGGCGCCAGCCGCCCCTCCGGCGGCAGCTCCCTGCTTGCCTCGGCAGCCGGCGGCAAGGCAGCTGCGGGGCCATTCCAGGGCGTTGGTGGCGGCGGCAGCGGCCGCTCGCTGCTGCAGTCAGTCCCCACTGCTCTGGATGCAGTCGGTATGACTGAGCTGTTTGCTCCCATGGCGGCAGCGGCAGCAGCAGTGCCTGCGCCCCCGGCGCAGCAGGCACAGCAGGCGCAGCAGCGGCAGCAGGCAGGCAGCCAGGAGGCGAGCGCGGGGGGCGGCATTGCTGCAGCCGGCGGCGGCGCTTCCCGCCTCGTGTCTGCCATTGGGCGGGGCGGCGGCGGCAGCAATGCTCCCGCTCGCCAGGTCAGCGGGCACACCGCAGCGGCGGCAGCAGCAGCCGACTCCCTCCTGGGAGAGCTGGGTGCTGCAGGCCCGCAGCAGCGTGGCAGCGGCCCTGGAGGCAGCAGTGGCAGCGGCGGCAGCAAGCAGTTTGAGCCTCGGCCATGGGAGCGAGCTGCCCTGGCAGCGTCCGCTCGGCCCTGCCCTCCCCGGCCGCCGCCGCCGGCTGCTGCCGGAGGCTTGGGCCCGGCCGGCAACATTGTGGGCCCGGCGCACCTGGTGGCAAAGCATGCAGAGCGGCAGCGCTCGCGCAGCTGCAGCGCTGAGCCGGAGGCAGAGCAGGCGCAGCAGGCAGAGCAGCTAGGAGAGGCAGGCGGGCCGGCGGCCATGGAAACCGATCAGCAGCAAGCAGAGCAGGAACAGCAGGGGCCAGCGGGGGCAGAGCGTGCGCCGCAGGGCGCACAGCCGGCCCAGCAGCAGCAGCAGCAGCAGGCGGACGCCGCAGGGCACAAGGCCAGCAGCGGCGCTGGCGCCAGCAGGGAGCAGACGGTTGCTGCCTATCTAGGCCAGCTGAAGGCAGCACTCTCCAAGGTCAGGCTTCTAGCAGGGCTGTGCGTTGTGCTGCGGGCGTTGCTGCGCACCGCATGCTATGCTTGGCTTGTTATGCATGGTTGCAGCTGCATGGTGTTGCGCATCGCTCTGCATTCGAGCCCACAGGCTCACACATGCTACGCTGCCTGCCACTGCCTCTCCTCCCTTCTATAAGAAGGAATTGAAACAAAAATAGCCCAAAATGACTAATGGAAGTGTTCCTCCCTGGCGCAGGAGCAATTCACCGCCATGCGCGCCGAGCTGCAGGCCTACAGCAAGGGCAAAGACCTGGCTCGCCTGATGGCGGCCGCGCTGCCGCTGCTGCAGCCGCACCCCGCCTTGCTGGAAGGCTTCGCCACGTTTGTGCCCAAGTCGGCAAGGCCGCAGCTGCTGCAACGCATCCAACAGATGCGAGAAGCAGGGGCGGGTGCGGCAGCAGCTGGCGGTGCAGCAGCAGCAGCACCAGCTGCAGCAGCTGGGGCCGGGCTGGCAGGTAGCGGCGTGGCCAGGCAGCAGCAGCAGCAGCAGCAACCGCAGGCGCAGCAGGCGCAGAGGCACCCGGCTGCAGCTGCGACAGGGGCTGCACGACCTGCACAGGCACAGCAGGCACAGCAGGCACAGCAGGCTCGGCAACAGCAGCAGCAACAGCAGCAGCAGCAGCAGCTGATGCGCCCACCCCATCAGCAGTTTGGGCAGCAGCAGGCGGCAGGTGGGGCGGCAGCCGGCCTGCGGCAGCCGCTGGTGCAGCACCCGCAGCTGCGACCGGGGCAGCAGGCACAGCAAGCGCAGCAGGCGCAGCAGGCGCAGCAGGCACAGCAGGCGCAGCGCGCTCAGCAGAAGCAGCAGGGCAAGTCGAAGCTGCAGCAGATGCTGGCTGGCGCTCCTCTGCGGCCCAACCCAGCGGTGGGTGGTGCCGGTGCCGTGGCACGGCCAGCCCTGCCAGGCACCCTGCAGCAGCAGCAGCAGCGAAACGGCGGCGGTGCAGCGCTCGCCGCCGCCATGCTGCCGCCCCGGGGCATGCACCAAGCGATGGCACAGCCGCGTCCCGGGCAGGGTGCTGCCATGCGACCAGGCGGCATGGCAGCAGCGCCAGCGGTGCCGCCGCTGCAGCGGCCAGTGGCAGCAGCAGGTGGCAGCAGGGGCAAGCCTTCCGGCGGCGGCGGCGGGGGGCAGCCGAAGGCGGCCGGCCCGCCCTGCGCGGTGTGCAGCAAAGCGCCCATGGAATCGCCGCACCAGTCGGGCTGCGGCCATTCTGCCTGCTACAACTGCTGGCTCAAGGCGCTGGCCACCTTCAAGCCCTGTCCTGTGTGCGCCAAGCCCGTGCGCAAGGCGCAGCTCACCAAGCTGCACTTTGTGTGAGCGTTCTGCCGTGCCTACACACTTTGTGTCAGCAGGCAGCTGCCGACCTGAGCTGCTTGCCTTTCGCCTGTGCTGCTTGCCTTTCACAGTCGCATCTCCAAGCAGCCCTGATGAGCACATGTAAGGCACAGCTCTGCAAGCATCGATGCAAGTCATGCAGCAGTCGCCTCGCACAACGGCAGTCACAATAATAGTGAATGTTGCGGCTGCGATGTTGCGGCTACGGTGTATCCTACACAGCAGCAGGCTAATTGTGCACCACGGCTACCAGAGCCGCCACCAGCTCTTTGCAGGCGCCGCTGCTGCCGCCTCCTCCTCCTGCTCGCCTGCCTGCTGCTCTTCCTCCCCTTCCTCCCCTTGCTCCTGCTCGCCGGCCGCTGGCTCTGCTTGCTCCGCCTGCTCAAGCTGCTGCCTTTCCTGCTGCTCAGACTGCTGCTCAAGCTTCTGCTCCTGCTGCTGCACCGCTGCCGCTGGGACAGTCATCAGGCTGGCTTGCAGCTGCGCCAGCAGCGCCGCTGCTGGGTCGTGCCCAGCAAGCGTCGATGCCCGCTCGCGCTGCGCCGCCTCTGTGGCAGGGAGGATGGGGGGCATTGCAACACTTCAGACACTTGCCCGTGTCCGTGGACACTTTTGCTCAAAGAGGTTCCAGGTGCAGAGGGCGTGGCCGAGGCATAGCGCACCAAGCATGCCAGCCGCTTGCGAAAAGCCATCCGCATGGCCACCCACATGCATGGCACTCGCACGCCACACACACCATACAGCCCTCTCAGAAGCTGCAGACAGCAACAGCCCAGGCAGGGCTCACCCTTGGCAGCCGCCTCCTGCTCCTCCACCTTCTGCTTGTTGTACCAGCCCTCCAGAACACCCTGGCGGCAGTTAGTAGAATTGTATTGAATGCATGTGTCGAATGCATGAAGAGCGCTGGAGCGCAGCAGCTGGGGGTTGGGGCCAAAGCCAGCAGCCGGCCGCAGCTGGCAGCCCTGGCGCGGGCAGTGTGGGCTGCCCGGGAAGCAGTCCCAGCCCCGGCAGCAGCACCGTGCAGCACAGCGCAGCACACTGGTTTCTGCATAGCCCAGCCCTGCAGCCCATGGAGCAGCCAAATGCACAACCCAGCCAGCACACCTGTATTGTGCCCAGGCCCACAAAAGTGGCCACACGTGCCGGCAGGTTGCCGGCGGGCGGCCAGGTAGGGGAGCTAGCCGCATGGTGTGCTGCGCAGTGGATGTGAGAGGGCAAGTGAGGGGCAGTGATGTGGGCAGGCCGCAGAATAGCCCACACAAGCCCACCAGCGGGCAGGGCATCCTGGGACATGAGCGGCTGCCTCAGCAACATGAGCTGCAGCAGCCTGAGCAACAGCAGGGGGTTGGCACCAAACGGTGGCAGCGCTGGTGCTAGCACCAGACAGCTGCCCAAACCACTGTGCCATAGCAGCTGCTGCGCGTACCTGCATACGCCGCGCCCGCAGCCACGCCGCCGCAGAAGCCGTCGACTGCAAAGTTCCGCCGGCCTCGGTAGACGCTGGACAGCGCGTGCACCTGCATGAAAGTGTTATGTGCCGTATGCGCAACAGGTGACCAATAGCACTGGCCGCAAATTTGTGGTGTGGGATGCCGTGCTGCGGTTTTCCCAAACCTCTGTCATTGAAGAAGTAAGAGCGCGACCCGCCGCCGAACTTTACCGCTTCCCCCCAATAACCGCAGCAAATGCCAAATTCTGATTAGCAGCATTTCATGTGGTAACTGAAGCATTTCTCACCGAGAAGTAGAGGGTGACTAGGCCAGCTTCCTTTGCAAACTGACTCGAGCACATTTTTGTTCGAACGCGCAGCATTCTAGCGCTCTTACCGAGAAGTAGAGCGCGACCAGGCCGCCAAAGGACAGCGCGCCCCGCAGCGCGGCGTCCGACACGCGGAAAAAGTGCTGCAGGTTGGTCGTCGAGTACCAGAGCGCTGCGGCAGGGGGTAAAATAGGAGGGGCGGTTGGCAGGCTGTGGCTGTTGGAGGGCTGCGGCAGAAGTGCTAAAAGGCGGTGATGGAGTACCAGAGGGCTGCAGCAGGGGGGAAATGGCGCCAGTGCTGCCACTTTCCACGCCCAGATCGGGCGCAGGGCTGGTTGTGATGTGTACAGGCACAGCGACGGCCCTGCCGAAGCTCGCTGCCAGCGCCACTGCACATCCGAAAGCACGCAAGCGACCCTCTGGCAGCAGCCCTTCCCACCTAATTCCCACCTGATCGCTGCCCCAGCGGCCGAGCGGCGGCACGGCTCGCCCGCTCCTGCTGCCACTGCTTGTAGCCGCCGTGCAAAAAGCCGATGGCCACAGCCGGAAGCATGGTGCGGTGCCATTCCCGCAGCTCCTCTGGCACTTCTGGGGCCTGCAGAGATAAAAAATGGTAAGAACCCGGCAGGATGGTCTGGAAGGCAGGCGGCGGCGGCGGCAGGGCGGTGGCAGCGGCCGTGCGGCAGCAGCGCCTGCGCGGTGCGGTGTTGCACGACCTGCCCGCACCTCTTCGCGGCGGTCGTGCGCGCCCACGGCGTACTTCAGCAGCCGCTCCACTGCGGGCCAGCCTCCCTCGCGCTGCTCATCCGGCTTCTGGTAGCGCGACATGTTGAGAACGACCTCATAAAGCAGAAGTAATCCAGGGCGGCTGGACCGTGCGGGTTTGGGTTGGGCAAGCGCCGCCGCCACGCGGGCGGCAGTGGCTTAGGCCCGCGCCTTCCGCAAACCCTCACCGGCTTGATTTTGAACAATGTTGCTAGCTTCGTAAAACCTGGTGAGTCTATTTACAAGATCTTCAAGTACAATGGGTCACACAGCAGCGATACACAGCTGACACTGCCACGTCGCTGCCACTCTATGCATCACCGGTCCTTCCATCCGCGGTCGTGGCTAAGCCCAATATTTTGCACTAGGCCCAGCGAACCTTCTGTGGCGCCTCCTCCGAGTGGCACGTGCGTGACCATGATGGCTGCTAGGGTCACCTGCGATGCATAAAAGAGGGAGGGCAGGGAGGCGGACAGGGGTGACGTGGTGGCTGGGGAGGGCACACGTGCAAGCCGCTCCTGCAGCTGGACTGGCAAGGAGCAGTGCGGTCCACGGATGCCATCTGCAGGAAGGTGTTTCATGTTACTCCGCTGCCAGCAGCACTAAAACTCTGTCCCACCGCACCTTGTGCCCCTTCTGCTGCTTCCTGCCCGGCTGGCTCAGCACCGTCACGCGTATGCGGCAGGCCGGTGACCGCGTGACCTGCAGGCGATGGTGAATGCACACAAGTGCATCAGCAGGTGTGTGCCGCTGGTGTCACTGGTCAGCCACTGTGGCAGGTGCAGTGCCATGAGGTGAGAGGCAGAGCGGCCGTGTGACCTACATCAAAGGCGGCGAACGAAAGCCCAAGTGACTCACATGGAACCGCATGACGGTGAAGAGGGAGGCCTCGCGCCCCCACGTGCCGTCCAAGACATTTCGCTCGCACTTGCAGCCTGAGACGCACTCCACGAGGGCGGTGCCCATGCCTTGATACGAAGCCAGGTGGCTCAGCCTGCGGCACAGTGTGACAAGAAAGGACGGGGCTGTTTCACATGCCCTGATAGGAGGCCATGTGGCTGAGCCTGCAGCAGAGTGTGAACATGCAAATAGATCAATGCATTGGGGCGTGGCAGCGGCAGTCTCCTGCTGATAAGGCGCAAATCAGAGCAGCGAGTTGGGAGGTCCACATAGCGGCATCTGGCTGCCGCCCTGGCGATCAAAGAGCACTGCGGCTATTCATTCGTCAGTGCAGAGACGCACCAGATGTAGGTGTTGGCAGGCGGCGAGCCGTCGCTGGCTCTCGTATCCACCTCCAGCTCCGCCCAGTCGCCTGCAGAAGCCAGCAAGTAAGCTTAGGGGATCGGGTTGGCAGGACAACAGCTGCTATTGAGCCCATGCTCTGCTGTCCACATTGAATGCAGCTTGCAGCAGCGCAGATGCAGGCAGGCCAGCCTTCAGCGGTTTTGGCGGCCTAAGTGAGCACAAATTGAACTTGCCTGGCTTGGTGCCACGCCAGCCCCACTTCTGCCGCATGCCAACCGATCGACTAAGCCCAGTGCGGAAGCAGGCAAAACCGCGCTCACTGACCTGGCTTAGTTCCTCGCCAGCCCCACTTCTGCCGCATGAAACCGTCCGCTTCCGGCCGCTCCGGCAGGTACTCAAAGCCTTTTGCCTTTTTCACAATCGGCTTGAACTCCTCCTGCAAAATAAAAGGGGCGCACAGGGGCACAATGGAGGCATTGAAACAGTCAGTAAGGGGCCAAGCATGCAGTGGGGCAGCGGCGAGCGGCAGCCGCAACGTTTACGGCACAAGCGAGCCAGCCAACAGCGCCCATGGCACGCCAGCACGCGCACAATCAACTTGCGCTTGCCTGCATGGCGCAGAGGCCTGGCAGCTCATCGCGGCTGAAGGGAACCATGGGCCGAGGCAGGTCCTGTGAGACTGGGGGCTGCCGCCGATCCGCATCGCTCACAGCGCCGCCCTCGACCTGAGGTGTGTCCAACGGATAAATAAGTTGGGTTGCGGGCAGCAGCTGCAGATACAAGGTGACAAATCTGCCAGCCCGGTTGTACGCGCCTGTTCAGGCCCACTGGCTCTGCTGCAGGGCAGTCAACTCAATGCTCGCACCTGCACCTCCCACACGGCCCGCATCAGCGCTCCCGCCAGCAGCTCCGCAAGCACTTGGTGCCCCGGGTTGCCTGGGTGGGTGCTGCGGGGCGGGTTAGAAGAAGTGAGGGAGGGGTTGTGGGTGCAATGGTGCAGGGGCAGGGGAGGCAAGGGAGGCCTCCTGACTGGTGCATGGACAAAAATCCCAACTATGGTGGCTGTCTCAGCCGTACCTGAGCGTGCATTCGATCACCTGCCCCAAGCATAATCAACCGGCTCCCACAGTGGTAAGTTTGACACTCACGCATCGGCATAAAAGTACTCGTTCTTGCTCTCAGGCGGCGCCAGGGGGACAGGGCCCACCCGCATCTGCCCCTTTTCGAAGAACAGGTGCTGCTGCGGCAGGCCCACCCGGCTGACCTGCAAAATGAGAAGGTAGTTAGTTGGGCGGCAGTTAGGAAGGGGATGTGAGGTGCATCACAGCCATTTTCAAACAACAGGTGCGCTGCAGTTGCACCAGCAGAGCAGGCAGGCACCACCGGACGGCATGTGCAGCAGACAGCGCGCATAGGTTGCACCACGGCGCAACCAGCCATCTGACGCAGCAGTGCAGCTGCAGCAGGCGATTGACAGGCCGGCTTGCCTGGAACTTTGGCAGCCCAGCATCCATGAGGTGGTAGGCGGCTGACCGGAGCGACAGGGTGGGCAGGTCGTAATACTGCGGAGCACGGCAGCAAAAAAAAAGGATTTGTCAGCCCTGGCTATAACCATCGCAAGGCAGAGCGTGGGCAGGTTGTAGTACGGTGAGGGGGCAAGGAGGGCAGGAAGGGTGAATGAGGGGCTGAGCAGGTGGTGCAGCAGGCACAGCAGGTGCAGCTCACCTGAGAGAAGGCGGTCAGAATGCTGCCCCTCTGGCTGGGCATAAAACAGTGCTCAGCCGATGCAGGCGCGCCAGCCAGATGCAACACAGCAGGCACAGCAGGCACAGCACAGCGCAGCAGGACCCACATGCGAAAAGGCTGTGAGCTGGCCCTCTGGCTGGGAGTAGAAGAGGCCGCGGTCGATGCCGTCCCCCAGCGCGTTCCACCAGCCCCAGTGGTGCAGCACCAGCAGCGCGGGCCTGCAATGACCGGAGCACAGAGCAAGAACCTCTACCTCAGCCGTGCATGCGCCCGCTGCACAATACCGCGTTGTCACCAGCCCACCCATTTGCAGCAGCAGCAACCTTGATGCAGCACTCCCGAATCCGCAGCTGCACTGCACTGCACTCCACAGCCAAATTGAAGCAGCAGTGACTTACCGCCCCGGCAGGCGCAGCAGGCGGCGCAGCAGCTGCTCAAAGGCCCGGCGCTCGGGAGAGGGATACGGTGCGTCTGGCTTCTCATTGACAGAGAACTCCAGCGTTACAAGGTCCGCATCCTGTGCAGGCAGAGCAAGATGGCAGCATGCGTCAAGGACAGCAGCAGGCGTCAGAGGCAGCGGCGCAGCGGCCAGGCCTGCCCCACAGCAGCGATGGCACAGCATCCGTTTGCCGCCCAGTTCCGGCCCACACCAGTAGGACTGTTGAGCTTGCAACGTGCAGCGAAGCGCTGCCAAAGCCAACCACAAGGCTCACGTGGTTGAAACCTGCCGTGACCTCACCTCGGGCACGTGGTGCTGCAGGCAGGCCACAATCCGCCAAAGCCAACCACAGGGCTCACCTCGGGCACGTGGTGCTGCAGGCAGGCTGCATACATGAAGGCAGTGGATGCCGCAATCGCCTTGTTCTCCAACACATGATCCCTGTGTTTCAGGGAATTGCAGCAGCATTGGAGCAGCATTGAAGCGGCGGGGCAAAGGCACACCAGCATGTTGCAGCAGCCAACAAGCAGCAGCTGCAGTAGCGATCGCTTTGTTTTCCAGCACATGGTCCCTGCACGCAGGGACAGGTGGCAGCCAAGCACAGCGCGCACGACCCCGGCTGCTCAACGAAGCCCTTGTGAATCAGCCGCCGCTGTCAGCAAAGCAGCTGCCCTTGCAGGTGCAGCCACCCTTGCATCACTCCCCTTGCATTGCTCCCCCCTCACTTGTGTGGGAAGTTGTGCTGCAGGAACTCGAAGAATTTGGGCACGTATCCCAGCCGGGTGCTGCTGGAAGAGCCTCCCCCCGAAGTCACGCTGCCGCCCAGCGTGAACACCTTGACAGGCTGCCCCGCCAGCAGCTTTTGCGCCAGCCGTTGCAGCTGCGCGCCGCTGCCCCAGTAGCTGATGCCGCGCAGCCGCTCTTTGCGGGTCAGCAGCGGCTGCCAGTCGGGTGGGAAACTGAGCGTGCGCTGCGCGGCGGGTGGGGGTCAGAAGAAGGAAGTGGGTGGGAGCGGGCGGGCTTGCAGAACATACTTGGAGTGGCAAAATAATGCAATGAAGTGCTGGTTGATGCTTGGGTGCATGCTAGTACGCGGATACAGCCCCACGCACCAGCGGTGGCGGCTGCGGGACGGGCGGCGCTGGCTGCACAGCTGCCGGCTGCTGCTCTGCCGCCGCTGCTGGCTCGCCCACGCACGGCAGCAGCTTGGTGATTGCCTGAAAGTCATCTCCTGCGTATATGCAAGATTGAAGTAGCAAAATGAGCGTGCCAGCCAATGCACAGGCAGCAAAATGGGACAGAGCAAGAGGGAGAGCGGCGGCTGGGCGGCGGCGGCTGGCGGCGGCACTCACGCCGGTGCACCAGCGCTGGCGACATCGTGATCAGCGCGCCCAGGAGGAGAGCGCCAATGAGCAACCAGACGGTGGCGGGGCTGAGGAGCGCGGGGCTGCCGCCGCCTCGCCGCTGCTGCTCCTCCTGCTTGCCGCGGAGCGCCGTGATGAACTCGGACGCCATTTCCAAAGTACAATGGGGCGCTGCAAGTTGCAGCGGAGAGCCCTCGGCTGCTCGGGGTTTGAGGCCTGCTCTCACGCAGCGCTCGTAGGGCTATCGGGGCATATGGCGAGCACCAGATAGAGTCACGAAGCTTCCGGCACCAGCTGCGGGTTTGAAGGTTTGCCTGCACCAGGCGGCGGCAGCTGCCGCCACCGCCAGCTGGGCGTCGCCTGCTGCCGTCGCCGTGCCGCAGATGGCACTTGTCAGCAACCTTGCTGCCGTGATGTCCGCAAGCCCCTGTCAAGAGTGAGTTTGGCTGCTTGAGCAACACCGAACATGCCAAACAAAGCATTAGATGGCCGAACAACAGCCTGTGCGTGCACCTTTGCCGGTGAAGCTGTCGGTGAGCAGCCCATGGCCCAGGCGGCAGGCACATCCAGCCAAACTAAGACAGCAGCACAGGTATTGCATGCTGCCAAGTCTGAATTGAGTTGAAGTCTCGGTCATAAACCAGGGAGGGCGCTGGTGTGGCACATGCCTCGTACGCCGTGGCGAAATGGCATTCGTGAATCTCGATGCTGTGCCTGCTGTGCCCGCTGTGCCCTGCTTCCCGCTCCTCCGGGCTTACAAACGTGGCAGGGCTACCCCGCTGTATTGGCCACCTGAAGAATGACGGAGCTTTTGTGCATGGCCCAATTGAGCAGCACAATTTTGGGCCGACCCTTTCCATAGCTAAGCTTGTTCCGTCCCCACTGACGGGTGTCGTGCACATGCATGATGAACTGTGCTAGCTCCATGTGTGTACGTGTCTCAGCTTGCATGATTTCATGCTGAGTTTATGGCAAGATGACTGCGTTGGTGGGAAGGATGGTAGCTCCGTCCGCACGGAATGCAAGCCTGGCCGGCGGGCGGTGGCGGCGGCGGCCGCAGCGCAGCACGCAGTGTGCCTCTGCAGCACCAGCTGCACCAGGCTTTCTCAGATCACGCTATTATTGCACCTACCGATCGGCAGAGCAACCAGCGACCCACAGGGCGAGCGCCCTCACTCAGCCGCGGCTCCCGCTGCCCAGTCAGCGTGCTGATGCTCTGAAAGCAGTCACTGCCTTTATGGCGCCGCTCAGAGGCATGCGGGCGCCGCCCCGCAAGCCCACCTCGCTCCAGCGGCTGGCTTTATTTCTCGCCGTGGGCTTTGGCCTAGGATTGGGCTTGGGGTACATATTCATGGGTGCGCTTTATTGTGTAAAGCTCTCCGATCGCAGCGCGGCTCCTCCCAGCCGCCGCCGCTGCTGCTCCCGCCTGCGTCGCTCTAGTACGCTGCTGCTCCACTCGCTGCAGGCACCACGCACGCCATCATTCAGTCCCGCGGCGCAGCACACTATGGGCATCCCGAGTCCACACTAGACGGAGCGGCCCAGCAGCAGCAGGGCCAGCAGCAGCAGCAGCAGCAGCAGCAGCAACAGGCGGCAACGACTGCGGCGGCGACGGCCACAGCGGCGGCGGCAGCGGGCGGGTCTGCCCCTCCCAAGGACTCGATCCACACGCTGTGCACCGGCAACGGCAGCCCCTATCAGAACTACCAGCTTCGCATCGCATACGCCACCTACAGGCTCATACAGAAGATGCCGGGCGGGGAGCGGCACGTGGCGTTCACACGGTGCGGGGCTAAGGGAAGAAAGAACGAAGTGATACGCCCTTGGGCGTCGGTTGTTGATGCCGAGGGGGGCTAAGGGCAGGGATCTGATGGTTGCTGATTGGATGCGCCTGCCTGACTGGATGCCTTGCGGCCGCAGTGCTCATGGGATGGCGACCTCAGGTGCCTGGGTGCCTGTGCATGCCAGGCATTTGCCCTGCTGGGCGCTCTTGCGGCAGCCCTGCATTCTGTGCTGCAGGCAGTGCATCGAGTAATGCACCGCAACCTTGCCACGTCCGTTGCAGCATCCTGCACCGCACCAAGCCAGACCACCCTGGGATGATGGCTGAGATAGAAACCTTCCGGGCCGAGCCGCTGCAGCCCGCCTGCGACGACTGGTGCGCACCTGGCTTAGCTGCGAGCGCAGCAAGAATGCTGCTGGACGCAGTGGGGCTGCTGCTGTTGATGCTGCACCGCTGCTGCTGCAATGCACTGCCGCCGCCGCACTGCTCTGCACAGTGTAAGGAGTGTGTGTTTTGGGTGCTGCTGCAGCCCCCGCTGGCGGCTGGGCCGTGCATCCAACAGTGCACGCCCTGCTTCTTGCACCATCGCCACTGTTGATGCAGGTGCGAGTATCCAGTCAGCGACCGGGCAAACGCTATGCGCCAGTTCTTTGAGGCCGCGGAAAAGGACCCATCCCTGATCAAGGTGCCGCCTGCTCTGCTGCCAGCGTGTGTTTTGTGCTTGGCCACTTTTTACGTATGCGCCTCCAGGGCATTTCGGCAGGCTCTGCCGCCCACCGGCAACAGCTACCGTGCTCAGAGCTGCTTGCCAATGGGCCGCTTGTTGGGCTGCGCCGGGGCCGCCGCCGCCTGCCGCCCCGCCGCCTGCCTGCTGACTCCCAGTCTTTCAACCTCCAAAAACACAACAGGGCGAGTTCCTGTACGTCGTGGAGAGCGACTACGTTTTCATGAAGCCGCTGCAGCTGCCGGACGCCGAGGCCCAGGTGGCTCAGATCAGCGGGCCGCCCCTGCTGCCATGTTGGCATGCCGCAGCCTCTGCTCGGAACAGCTGCGGCAGCACGCAGATTGTGCCTGTGGCTTGACAGGGCCCCTGCCACCACTACGCCCTGCCGCCCTGCGCCCACAAAGCAATTTCACGCAGCTGTGGCAGCAAGCAGGGGCCGCCTGCCTCCTGACCCACACCGCTGCTGCCTTGCCGCCATTGTGATTTGCTTCCCACAGAAACAGTTCCGGGGCTTTGGCTTCCCCTTCGATTACATCAAGCCAACCAACTTCCCGGGTGCGGCAAAAACATGGTATCCAGGGCACTTGACATGCATTGCCATAGCACACTTGCTTGAGGACATAGCCCCGTTCAAGCGAGGCGTACCGATCGCATGCAAAGCTGTGGGCTGATGTGGGCAGTCTGCTTGTGTGCAACAACAAAGTGCATGTATGGTCTGCCCCTGCAGGCCCCATGTCCAAGCTGTACGACGGCCCCGCCAGCAACATCCCTTCTTGGTGTCGACCCCCGAATTGCACTTTCTAGTCTGCTGCTGCTCACAACCATTTTGCACAGGCCCCATGTCCAAGCTATATGACGGCCCCGCCAGCGACATTCCGGGCACCGGGCCCGCACCCTTCCTCATGCGGGTGGAAGACTGGAAGCGGGTGCGTGCACTTGGTTGCTGGTTATGTACGACTTATCAATGTCACGAAAGCTGCAAGTTGCTGCAGGGAGCCCCGCCCTCCTCATGCGGGTGGAGGCCTGGAAGCGGGTGCGTGCAATTGGTTGCTGGTTATGGATTTATCATTGTCACAAAAGCTGCAAGTTGCTGCAGGGAGCCCCGCCCTCCTCATGAGGGTGGAGGACCGGAAGCGGGTGGGCGGCGATGTTCGTTGAATGTGTGATCTGGAGACGAAGCTGCTGTTCCTTTGGAGTCTGCTGGCGCATGTTTTGCTGCCCACGTGCCACTGACCAAAGGGGCCTCTGCGGCCCTGTGTCACCCCAGACTGGGAGCGGCTCACACAACATAGCAGCCAGGCCTTTCTTCTTGACACTCCACCGTTGTTGACATTTCCCCGACAATAATGACCTTTTCCGCAGGTCACTCCGGACTGGGAGCGGCTCACAGCAACACAATATAAGGTCTTTGGTTTTTTTACAGACGGCCCTGTGCCCCACACAGGTCACCCCCGACTGGGAGCGGCTCACAGCCAAGGTGGAGGCGGACCCAGATCTAGTCAAGACCCTGGGCTGGGTGAGTGCGCCGCTGCTGCCGCTGCTGGTGCTGGTGCTGCTTGTGACGCTGCTGATCATTGGACGCAGCGCACGAGCATGCTGCTTTGAAGTAAACTGGAGCAGCTGCTGGTTGACTGCGCATCGCTGATGCGTAGTGGCCCCCGGGCACCGTAGCCGGTTGCTTTGCATGCGAGCGTCGCCTGCTTCGTTCCGCGGCGGTTCCCTGCAATTGCATGGGCCCATCCCCAGCTCGCTTTTTTTGAGACACAACCCTCTTGGCTGAAGGCCTGGCCTACCCCAGCTGGTTGATGAACATTCTGCCTTACCGCTTACTGTACCTCTTCCCCTGGCTGGCAGGTCCGTGAAATGTACGCCTTCTCAGTTGCCCTGGCAATGAACAAGATTGCCACGGAGCTCAAGCCGCCGGGCCAGACGCACTACATTGCACAGGTGGGCGGCTGGGCGGGCCAATTTCGCAGCACGCGGCCTGGCCTGCCTGGCGGCAGCGGTGCGGTTGCGTAAAACAGCGTCGCCAGCCTCAAAGCGGGCATTACACGGTGGCCATCGCCAGATCTGATGATGACAATGATCTGCTCAACGCTCTGAGAGCTCTGCCCGGCCGCTCCGCCTGCAGCTGCCGATAGATGAGTCGCTGGGCAACGCACACGCCTTCCACTACACCCAGGTCTGCTGGGTTTGGGGCTGCACTGCAGCTGTGCCCGAGGCGTGCGGTTGGCCTGTGCCCACGGCATATGGTCTGCCTGCCAGCTGCCGTTGTGAATGCATGCACACGCCTTCCACTACACCAGGTCTGCTTGGTCCACATGGCTGGCTGTTGCATGCACATGCATATGTCAGTCGCATGTTGTGGGTCTGCTGGGTTCGGGGCTGCACTGCTGCGGCTGTGCCCGAGGCGTGCGGTTGGCCTGCCAGCTGCTGAGGCATTGCATGCATGCATACGCCCACTCTTTGCCTGTCTGCAGTTGGTGCATTGGCCTGGTTGGGTTGCAGAGGCGGGAGTTTAAACCAGCCTGCCTGGTGAGCTGCCACCTGCCACCAGCCTCCCTCCCACCCGCCCCAGCCCACACACCAGCCTGCCGTTTCGCCGTGTTTTGAGCTGCAGTGCACGATTTGGAAGACGATAGAGGGCGATCAGGAGGTGTGGAAGTACGACAAGCGATTCCACACGTCTCTGGAGGACAGCCTGAGGGTGCCGGCCATTGAGACACCGCCGCAGTACCAGGTGGGTAGGCAGCGCTGTATCGCACTGCTGCGTCGTACTTGCACCACACTGCAATGTGTCGGTGGGTCGCTGTAGCCGTCGAGGCGCGCAGGGGAGGGCATGCCTGCCAGCTGCTTGTGCAGAGTGCGGCGGCACAACTGCACGGCCACACTTGGCCGCCTGCCAGGACCCAGCAAGTCAGTCAGTGCATGCAGACATATGCTGCTGAGGCTGCTCTGGATGTGGTCAAATCAATTTGTATCGTGTTCCAACGCTTGCAGGCCGACAAGTGGAAGACGATCGAGGGCAAGCCCATCAGCGCGAGCCTGCACCACGCGGTCGAGGCGATGGTGGGGCAGATGAACAGCGGAATCGCCACGCTGCCCGCGCTGCAGACCCAGCGATAGCAGGTGCCTTGCAACACCATATGATCAATGCAACCGAGTGGCCATAAGGACGTAGCCCAACGAAAAGCAGTGTATTGTCGTGTAACATTCTGAAAGTTTGGGGCGCACGGCCGGGGCGGTGGCTGTTGTAGGCATACAGGAGGGAGCTGCTCAGCGGGCAGCAGAGGGGAGTAAACATGCAGTAGCAGGTGAATAGCTGCAAATGATGGCAGCAAAACAGGTAACTTTGAGTTGGCCGTTGGTACATGCTGCAGGCGGACAGAGCAAAGAGGTGGGATGAATATTGCAGGCAGGCATCTCAACGGTCAGAGCGAGTGGGGCCCAAAGGACCAGTGGTAAGACCAAGAGTGCGCCCTGGAAGCACGCAGCTCCCACCCGCCAGCTGGCTCAGCCGCTTTCATGGTGGCCCTGCCGCCGCCGAAGGCCTGCCGCCAGCCTGCCGCTACCGCCCGCAAGCAGCGGCACGACTTCGCCGCTGCTCTCCGCAACATCGGCTTGAGCACCCTCCTCGCTGCCGTTGCTGCCGCCCCACTGGCCCCCGGGAATGCTGGTGCTGCCCTGGGGTGTGCCCGGCTCCTCTTCAACCGCCGATGCCGGCTCAGGGGCAACAACTTGCGCTGCAGGGCAGTGAGGGGCGTGTGGGCGGTGGGAAGCGTGATGGCGCCAGCCAGCCCGGGGCGCCGTCACCCCTACCACTGCCGGCAGCGGGAGCGCAAGCAGCGCAAGCAGCGCAAGCTGGCCAGCCAAGCAGACAGACATTGCACTGGCAAAATAGGCTGGAAGGGCAGGGCTGCAGGCTGCACCCACCCACGCGAGGGCTCACCCTCTGGCTCCGGCAGCGGTGGCATGCAGACGGGAGGGGTGCGGTCGGGCAGGGGCAGCGAGCGGCCCTCGCGCTGGGCCACTGCAGCAGTTCCAGAGCCAGGGACGGGTCGGCAGGTGTCAAAAGTATGCCGATCACGGCGGGAGCAGGCAGCAAACAGCCCTCGCTGCCTGGGCAAGTAGACCCATTGCTTCAAAGCAATGCAGGGTGCCGTGCCACACTCACTCCGATAAGCGATAATGGCCGAACTCTCATCGCACAGTTGCAGGTAGTAGCCCCAAGCGGCATCCCACCGCGCCTGGTGCCTGCCCTCCGCCGCAGGTGTGCCGGCAGCTGCCTCTTCTGCCGCAAGTGCTTGCAGGGTGTCTAGCTGCTGAGAAACCTTGAACCTTTCTTCGCTGATCTCAGCTAGCCTTGCCGACTCCTTGCTGGGCTGCTCCTTGCTGGGCTGGTGACCCATGCTGAGCAGCTGAGCGGCGGAGCTGTGTGAGCGGAGGGGGCGGCGGCGGCGGCGCCGGCGGCGGCCCTACGCGGCGGCACGCCGCTACCGGCTGCTCGCTTATCTCTCCTACTTGTTGTGCGGTGGCTGGCTTCACACAGGGGCGCTTGTGAGAGGCTGCGTTGCCACGCGGCCAGTGCTGACGAGCTGAGGGCGGCCGTTTTGTGTGCAATGGAGGGCCAAAACGTTTTGTGGTCTTCTTGGGGTCGTCACAGCAAAGGTGCGCGGACAAACAACAAGCCGAAAGACCAGGAGCATCACCCAGCGGCGGCCGACGCCCAGCGACGCCGCACAGCACGCAGCCGGCATTCAATCGACCTGGCCCCAACAAATGCCATGGCCAGTTCTATTCTGCCTGCCCTGTCTACCTGCTGTAACCGACAACACAAGGGCGCTGGATTCGGTAAAGGTGCCACTCTCAGGCGCCGCCTGCCCGCCCTCTGGGCGACCCGCAACTCTTGGCTAGGCACACTGACGCAGCCCCACTTGGCGGGCAGCATTGACACCGCACAAACGCATCGCATGTCACACCGGGACAGCAAGCCAAGTTGGGAAGGGGAAGCGCAATATACAGGAGCTCAGTTGCCATGCCAGCGGGAGTGTCGGGACCGCACAGGGGCAAGTGCAGTGCATGGTTCCAGTGGACGGGCGAGGAAAGAGCAGGGAGTGTTGCTGTTTCGAGGGATCGGCCGTGTTCGCAACGCATGTCACAGAGCTGGACATGCAGTGCAAAGTTAACCGGCGGCGCACGAGGGGCGGTGCACTAGAAGAACTTGATGGTGTGGAAGCCCATGACAAAATTTGCTTGTCCAAAGTCGCCCGAGATAAACTCCACCTGCAGCTCGGGCCGGCGCTGCTGCAGCCTTGCCACAGCACGGCGCACGCTGCGACGCGGGCTGCCATCAACGTGCAGCTCCAGGCAGCGCAGCGGCGGGTGAGCCGCCAGCCACGCAAACAACGGTTCACTCCGCCGCACCTTAGCACGGAGTCCGCTGAGTATCGCAACGCGCTCCAGCTGTGTGGCGGCGGCTGCCAGGGCTTGCGTGCTGTTGCACAGGCAATCCCGACTGGTGCCCAGCTCCCGCAGGCTGCCTATCCAGGGGCCGGCCGGCAGGCTGGTCGGCTCGTGGTCATCACAAGAGACTCTGCCTCTGACGCCCAAGCGCTGAAGGCGCGGCAGGCTGGCAAGAGCTGGCAGGCAGGCCCGAGGGTCTTCCATGCTCAAGTAGAGGCTTGTCAGGTGCACCAGCTGCCGCAGCGTCCCATCAAAAGCTTGGCCTGCTGCATCATCTGGCTCAGCATTGCCGGCTTCAAAAAGCATCTGCACATGGTAGAGTGCGGAAATGCGGCAGACATCAAGGGTTTAAGCAGCGCCACAGATGCTGGGGACCCGTTCTCGCCACCTCTGTGATGCCTGCTGCCAGAGCCTCACAAATGCAGTGGCGTCATGAGTGAACAGCCGGCTTGGTTGAACCTGGCACCCTCGGAATGCATTCACACTCACCAGCACCAGCTGCTCCAGGCGCGTCAGCCGGCCCAGGCAGGCGGGCAGGCAAGAGACAGGGGCGATCAGCAGGCTGCGCAGCGCTGGCAGCTGGACAAGCACGTCAAAGCTGTCTGCATCGTGGCCGTAATTAGGGGCGAGCAATAGGCCCGAGAGCTGGCTGAGACCGGACAGCTGTGATGGGGCAAGGCAGGAGAGGGTGTGTTCAACAGATGCATCAATCAGCTGCTGAGGAAGGGCATGTTTGGGGCACAGCTGCTGAGCGAGCAAGGCAACCCGGGCGCTGCAGGGGTGCGCCAGCCCTCAGTTTGCAATGCTGCCCGTGGCGCAGCAATGCAGGGCGCACGCAGCCCTCACCTGGTCAGGCAGGGCCCCACTGTGCGGGTGAACCAGCTCCAGCCGAAGCAGCGACGGCGGCGGGCGGACGCCGTCAACAAAGGTGACCGTGCCGCCCTGCAGGCTCAGAGCGGTCAGCTGTGTGTGGTGCTCCAGTGAGCAGGTGATTGTCAGGCTGTCGCTGCCTGCGCACCAGGTGACCTCCTGCAGGCTGCGCAGCGGCTGCAGCCAAGCCGCCACCGCGGGCACGCTGCAGGCTTCGATGCGAAGCCGCTGCAGCCGGCCCGCAGGCGCGCAGGCGGCGAGGCAGCAGCCCAGCAGCACTGCTTGTTCAGATCATTGGGGCGGGGGCATCAGTGCCTCGAGCCAGCAGCCGCAACGAGTGCACATGCTGACCGTGCCGCCGCAGCCAGAGGGCCAGCGCGCCCACAGCGCCGCAGCTCGAGCTGCGCCAGCTGTCCAAAGCTACCTCGCCATACAGCTCAGGAATGTGCACACAGTCGTGCCACTGGCGGCACGCCAGCGCAGTCCGGTGCCTGGAGAGCGTAGGGGCGAGGGAGAAGAGGGTCGGACGGCAGCGGATCAGTGGATGGCGGCAGGAACGGCAGCGGCGCCGGCAGCACTGAGCGGCGGCGCACGCGTCTCACCTGTCGCTCAGCGAGTCTAGAAAGCGCAGGATGTGCTGCAGGACGCCCGTGGGCACCTCCGCAAAGCTGCAGGCGGGCTTGGGGCTGGGGCTGGCGCCCCAGCCGCCTGCCGGTGCGTTTGTGGTGCCATGGTGAAGAGTCAGCCCACGCTGAGGGCTGATCAAAGTGTCGCGGTCTGCCTGGTGCACCAGGGAGACAGCGGCGGAGGCAGCGGCGGCCCACCGTGGCGCAGCACGGTTCATCCGTCCTATTTGTGATGCTGCTTCTAACATAGCAACGGGGCCGTTTGAGTTGGCATGCCTGCCAGCTGCGCCTGGTTGAGACGGCGATGGCACAGCTGGACAGCCGCTCCGCGGCACAGCTGCCCAACTGTCTCACTCCAACTAGACACCTGCCAGGGCTGAACATTTAGCCAGCACATGCGGCAGACGCTGCTGACAGCTGCTCTGCAGCACAGCTGTCCCACCTCAGCTGGCCGCTCCGCCAGCACAAGCAAGTCAGTCAGTACATGCGGCAGACGCTGCTGAGGCTGCGCAATTACACTGCCCGCATCGAGTGTTGATGAAGCCAATCTGTTCCCGTGTCCCAACCCGTGCAGACAAGCCAGGTGGAGAGCCGACTGATGAACCTTAACACCTGTGTGACATTGTTGTTCTTTTTTTCAACCGCACGCACCCTGCCCTGCAGGCGGACAAGTGGAAGACGATCGAGGGCAAGCCCATCAGCGCGAGCCTGCACCACGCGGTCGAGGCGATGGTGGGGCAGATGAACAGCGGAATCGCCACGCTGCCCGCGCTGCAGACCCAGCGATAGCAGGTGCCTTGCAACACCATATGATCAATGCAACCGAGTGGCCATAAGGACGTAGCCCAACGAAAAGCAGTGTATTGTCGTGTAACATTCTGAAAGTTTGGGGCGCACGGCCGGGGCGGTGGCTGTTGTAGGCATACAGGAGGGAGCTGCTCAGCGGGCAGCAGAGGGGAGTAAACATGCAGTAGCAGGTGAATAGCTGCAAATGATGGCAGCAAAACAGGTAACTTTGAGTTGGCCGTTGGTACATGCTGCAGGCGGACAGAGCAAAGAGGTGGGATGAATATTGCAGGCAGGCATCTCAACGGTCAGAGCGAGTGGGGCCCAAAGGACCAGTGGTAAGACCAAGAGTGCGCCCTGGAAGCACGCAGCTCCCACCCGCCAGCTGGCTCAGCCGCTTTCATGGTGGCCCTGCCGCCGCCGAAGGCCTGCCGCCAGCCTGCCGCTACCGCCCGCAAGCAGCGGCACGACTTCGCCGCTGCTCTCCGCAACATCGGCTTGAGCACCCTCCTCGCTGCCGTTGCTGCCGCCCCACTGGCCCCCGGGAATGCTGGTGCTGCCCTGGGGTGTGCCCGGCTCCTCTTCAACCGCCGATGCCGGCTCAGGGGCAACAACTTGCGCTGCAGGGCAGTGAGGGGCGTGTGGGCGGTGGGAAGCGTGATGGCGCCAGCCAGCCCGGGGCGCCGTCACCCCTACCACTGCCGGCAGCGGGAGCGCAAGCAGCGCAAGCAGCGCAAGCTGGCCAGCCAAGCAGACAGACATTGCACTGGCAAAATAGGCTGGAAGGGCAGGGCTGCAGGCTGCACCCACCCACGCGAGGGCTCACCCTCTGGCTCCGGCAGCGGTGGCATGCAGACGGGAGGGGTGCGGTCGGGCAGGGGCAGCGAGCGGCCCTCGCGCTGGGCCACTGCAGCAGTTCCAGAGCCAGGGACGGGTCGGCAGGTGTCAAAAGTATGCCGATCACGGCGGGAGCAGGCAGCAAACAGCCCTCGCTGCCTGGGCAAGTAGACCCATTGCTTCAAAGCAATGCAGGGTGCCGTGCCACACTCACTCCGATAAGCGATAATGGCCGAACTCTCATCGCACAGTTGCAGGTAGTAGCCCCAAGCGGCATCCCACCGCGCCTGGTGCCTGCCCTCCGCCGCAGGTGTGCCGGCAGCTGCCTCTTCTGCCGCAAGTGCT
>VFQQ010000559.1_pt1 | contig 70644 bp, 110 predicted proteins | sample 3512341 | NCBI WGS metagenome assembly VFQQ01 (sample SAMN10412373, study PRJNA504923) | tailings metagenome | isolation source: Relicate 2 Philex TSF1 revegetated site | place: Philippines: Tuba, Benguet | collected 2017-08-29
ATGTTGCAGTAGGCAGCACAGGATTGTGCTGACTGGCATGTAACCCGCACAAAGTCAAAGTCAAAAGCGGCCTCGCATGCGGCGGCGGCGGAGCCGCCGCCGCCGCTGGGGCGGCGCTGCCGCGCCGGCCCAACCCGGCCCTTCTCCCCAACCCAAACCCGACTTGCGTATCTTGCAACCCCTTACTTATCACTGCAGGATCGACTGAGATCATCCGCGGCGGCTCTTGGACGTCCGCGCCTTACGGCGGCTCCGCCGCCGCCGCTGCCGCGCGGGCGGCGCTGCCGCGCCCGTCCCAGAGGGCGGTGTCCTTTCCCACCCCACCCCCACCCTAGCCACCATCATATGAACATAAAATGTATAGCGGACAGTAAGAACGTCTCCCACTCTGCCCTGCGGGCAGGGGCGGCTTCGCCGCCACCGCCGCCCAGGCGGCGCTGCCGCGCCCGACCGGCATCTCCACTCCTTCCCTGGCACTCTGCCCCCTCCTAATAGCCCCTGCCACCACCCAACTGGTTGGAAGTACTGAAATGCTGTTCACAAGATGGTACCAGACCGCGCTCGCAGCAGGCCGAGCCAGCCGTGTTGGCCGCCGGCGGACGGCGCCTCCGGCGCCACCGCCCCGCGTCAGCACGGTCTTAGAGCTGGTCTGATGCAGACAGCTAGCCTCCTAGGCCGCCTGCGGCGGCCTTGCGGCAAGCAATGCGGCTACGCTCCCGCCGCTCCCCACGCGGCCTTGCATGCTTCCCAGTCCTTGCCTGCCGCGGTTTCTGTCTCTGTCCGACAGAGAGTCTCTCTTGCCAGCCTCTCTTGCAAAGCATGCCTGCACCCCACACCACAACTCCCAGCCTCAATTCTCAGCGATTGCAAGCGGCTAACTGCATTCTACCATGACCACAGCATCCCTGCCCTGACCGCAGCACCCCTGCCAACGCCAGCTTCTCTTGCCCTTCAGTCGAAAGCATTGCAAAAGGGCATGCATCAGCAACAGATCTTGAGGGGCCATCGCAGCAAAGCAGGCAGGAATGAAAGGGGCAGCAACAAAGCAGGGGTCAGGTCTGGGCTCTTGGCTAACACTACAGGAGGGGAGGAGGGCTGGCTAGCTGTACTAGGGTAACGAGTCAAGGGCGGGCAGGGGAGCTGTGTTGTGTGCGGGTGGGGAAGCTGGTTGCAGGGTCGGTTATTGTTGGGCAATGGGCGAGCAGTCATGTCGGGAGGCATTTAGACTGGGAGATTAGAGCGGGAGCCGCCCAGCTGGGGGCTGCAGGTAGAAGAGGCGGCGAGGCTGGAGAACTGAGGTTAGAGGCATGGGAGCCAGCAGGATGGGGGCAGGGCCGGCTGCCGCCACGCCACGCTGCAACACAGGTAGGCTGGCCGGCTCAGCAGTGGCACCGGCTTGCTGCATGGCGGGTGGTGCCGCTGCCGCGGCGCCGCTCAGGCTCGGTTAGCGAACACTAGCCGCAGCTGCCGCTGCCGCCGCCACTGCGCTGTGCTGGCTCAGTCGGCGCTCAGTTGGCGGGCTGCACCGAAACAGGTGTGCCGCCGGACAGCAGGGTGGGAATCACAGGCTCGCGAGAGTACTGCGGCAGGGGACAAAAAGAGTGGCGAGTTGAGTGGGGTTAAGCCTTGTGTGGGCATGCGCACAATCCCCCATGTGCACGCAGCCCTGCGGCACCAGCAGCTGCCGCGGCACCCACAGCTGTCGTGGCACAGGAACACTAGTGCACATAGCCAGCCAGCACATGTGCAGCTGTACAGCTGCTTGCCTTGATCTCCATGTTCTTGCGGGGGTTGACAATGTTGGGGTGGTTCAGCGTCAGCTCCTGCAGAGGCAGGCGAGAGCAGGGGGCAGTCAGTCACACAGCAGCAGCAGCAGCAGCAGCGCGATAGCACGATGGTGTGGACAGCGTAGCAGGCAAGGCGAGCGCAAGCAGCAGCAAGCGAGCGCAGGCAGCAGCAACAACACAGCTGCATTCAAGCAGCAGCAGCGTCAATAGCAACAGCATGTGGGATCAGCCCGCCAAGGCCACAAACCAGCACAGACACACAAGGCAGGCGGTGCACCCGAGTGGTCATCCATGGTGCTGGGTGCACAATGCAGCACAGCCACCAGAATGCATTCCGCCAGAAACAAAGCTGGTGACTCGCCTCTGTGCCAAACAGGATGTTGTCCACGCACTCCATCTCTCAGACTTGTCCACGCACTCCATCTCTCAGACTTAGCACTATTACTCACTATTATTGAGAAATGGGCAACCGCCAGCAAAACGCAACAGCTGAGCGACTCGCCTCGGTGCCGAACAGGATGTTGTCCACGCACTCCACGCCCAGCATGAGCGAGTGGTCCTGATTGGCCACCTCGTACTTGTAGGCGCCAAACCTGCATTCGCAAGAGAGTTAAGAGAGTAGTGGAAAGGCAGATCCAGAAGAGCGAGTGGTCCTGGTTGGCCACCTCGTACTTGTAGGCACCAAAGCTGCAAACCAAATGAGGGATGCACAAAGCAGTTTAGAGCATGCAGAGATAGAGAGTGGCCACCTCACAACTTGAAGGCGCCAAGCCTGCGAGGGGGAGGGTTGCAAACAAAACTCGAAGTTAAGCTTGCAACATGCAGACAGATGGCAGAGGCTGGCCACACCTCCATCTGTACCGTCCTGGCTGGGCGTGCGGAGCCAACATCCGCCCTAAGTGAAAGGGGATACACCAGACAGGCACCCTTTCACAAGGCAGGCACTCGGTGCAGCGCCGGCCCCTCGGAACAGAACCAGGCAGGCCCCTCACCGGCCGCGGGACCAGATGTTGCTGTTGCGCAGCCAGGGAAGCGCCTCCTTGAGCACCGCGTCACGGCCCAGGCTGCAGAAAGAAGGAAAAAGCCAAACTGTTGAACCAGTGGTATTGACTTGCGCAGCCAGGGCAGCGCCTCCTTGAGCACTGCGTCGCGGCCCAGGCTGCAGAAAGAAGGAAAAAGCCAAACTGTTGAACCAGTGGTATTGACTTGCGCAGCCAGGGCAGCGCCTCCTTCAGCACCGCGTCGCGGCCCAGGCTGCATGGAGGGGGAAGGGCGGAAATCAGTTTGCATCAGCATGCAGATCTGAGGTGAAAGGCATCCCCTGCAGCACTGCGCCGCGGCCCAGGCTGCAGGAGGGAAAGGAAGCAAGCAGGGCGGTCAGTCAACCTGAGCAGACTGCTCGGGCAGAGCATGGCAGCCCAGGCTGTGGCGTATTGAACTGCAAATGCATTTCTCAGGGCTGCAAATGCCATACGCACCTGGGCGTGGGGTAGCCGTGCTCCAGGCGGCGGTGGTAGATGGACACAATCTCGTCGCCGGGCTGCACCAGCTTGGTGGCCACTGCACCCAGCAGTGTGTCGCGCACCACCTCTGGCCACGTGCCTGCAAGACAAGAGAGAGGGTGCAGCGTATAAACTGGACTAAATTACCGATGGCAGAGTGCAGGGGCATGTGGCCAGCAGCGTGTCGCGCACCACCGCTGGCCACGTGCCTGCAGCAACAGTTGGAGCAGCCAGGAGTTTGGAGCAAACCGCCTTGAGAAGGGAGCAGGCGCCCAGCAGCGAGTCGCGCACCACGGCCGGCATGTGCAGATCCCTGATGTCCCCACCTGCGCTGCCGCCCAGCTGCACAGGGTCTTGCGGCACCGGCTTGTACTGGCTCTCGCTGACCTGCAAAGTGTGAGCCAGGAGGCAGACAGCCTGGTTAGCAGCGAGGGTGCATGCAGACAAGAACCTTCCCCCCATCCATTGGCAGCTGGCGGCGTGGCGCAGCAAGATTCACTGCACAGCAAGAGCACCACTGAACCAGATCGGAAGCACCGTGCGGCCTGCTTCCCTTGTTGCCCCACTCTGCTGCATCCAGACCAACTGCACGCCCAGGCCACCATACGAGCAGCCATTACAGGTTGCAATGAGGCAGATACCTCACCTCGAACATGAGGGACCAGTAGGGGCCCTCCCGCGCCGCATCGCTGCCGGGCTCAGGGTCAGAGCCGTCCGCCTTGCACAGCGTGGGCAGCTTGGCATCATCTGCAGCGTTAGTGCGGTGAGAGTGAGTGAGGAGAGCAGAGTTGATGAATTAGCTTGCGGTGATTCTGACCAGCGGCACTTGTCGGACTAGGCTACGCGCATGCAGCCCAATACGCATGCGCAGCTTTGAGCACCACATGCCTGAAAGCATTGTCACGAGCAGCCACCCACCTGCTGGGCAGTTCTTCTTGGCGTAGTGGCTGAACACAGTGGTGCGGTAGAAGTTGCAGTTGTCCTCGGGGAAGTACAGCCAGCACTTGAGGCCGTGGGGGCAGTGCCCGCGGATGCCTGCAAGGATGAGGAGCACGTAGTGCCAGCGTGCTTGAGACGGGTGCAAGTAAATGAGATATGCAGCCAGCACTCGAGGCCACCTTGGCAGATGCCAGCAGATGCCTGCAATGTTGCAAGTGAGGCAGCATGCTGCGCCAGCATGCTGGGCAAGCGAAGCGAGTGCTGGGAACCGCAGCCAGCCAGCACGCCACACAGCACGATCGTGACTCAAATAAACTGCAGTACAGCGCTCACCGATGCCAATAATGTGCGAGGACGAGTGCTGCAGGCCGTCTGCCCACTCCGGCTTGCCCAGCCAGCGCAGCGTGATGTCCAGGGGCACGGTGGAGATGAGTGCATCGTACGCCACCTGCAAGCCAGGAAACAGAGCACTCGGCTGGTGCTCAGATGAGTCTGCCGGCCAGCCGGAAGGACTGTGAAACTTTAGGGTGTCAGAGTCAACCTGCAAGGAGAGTGACGCATGGTGGGCAGGTGCAGAGTGCTCCGCATCGCAGCACAATGGCTGGGAGGGCGGTGAGCGGAACGCGGATTTGGGATTCGCAGCTCACCTGGCGGCCTCAAAACTGCACAATCTGCCTCGCCTTGCCAATGGCAGCTCCAACTCTGCATGCTGCCCAACCCCCAACACCCCAAACCGCTGGGTATTCACTGACCTGTCGGCCGTCCTCACACCCAGCAATCTGCTCCTCCTTGCCAATCAAGGCAAGGCGGGTGCCACCCGAGCCTGGCTCCAATCCCCAACCTCAATTCCCTGCTCACCTGGCGGCCGTCCTCAAACCGCGCAATCTGCTTCTCCTTGTCAATGGAAGCGAGGGTGGTGCGATACCGCTGCCGCTCAGGTGGCAGCAGCTTGGCCACCGCCTTCCAGATGCCGCCGGTACCGCCCTCCAGCGGGAAGCTGCAGGCGGGGAGTGGGAAGGCGGTACCAGGGTGAGCTCGGAACCACAGTCAAGCACCCAGTGCAGCTGCAGTCAGGGCCTGGCGGCGCAGCACAGCACAGCACAGTGTAATACAGCCGCGTTCAAGCTGCGGCACAGCGATTGACCACCCTCAACTGAGCCCAGCACTGCGCCTGGCCTGCCAATGCCCTGCAAGGGAAGCTTATCAAATGGGAGCTCACCGGAACACTGCGTTCGGCCCCCAGCCGGCGTCCTCCTTGTTGTTGATCACGTTGGCAATGGCGCTGCGCACAGCACAGGGAGGGCAAGGAGGACGGCTCAGCATTGCAGGTGCAGCAGCCTTGCCTGCATCCTAGCACCCTGTGCTGTTGATCATGCTGGCGCAGGTGTGTGGTGAGATGGGGGTGCATGGGCACGATGCAGCGCAGAGTGCAAGCAAAACATAACGAGTTACACCGATCAACACCAACCGTCGCCACATGCACAGGCCAAAAGCGCAGCCAGCAAACAACCTCCAAACAGGGAGTGCAGTCCAGTGCCTCACCGATCCACATCCACAGTAGCCACGCGCTCGCCCAGCCAGTCGCACTGCATCATGGTGGTGGGCACCGCCCACACCTGCATAGGAGGGCAAATTTTAAAGCCAAGTCAGCGCAGCAAATCCAGTTTGCTAATTGCGTTGCACTGCATGGTGGTGGTCGGCACCGCCCACACCTGCAGGAGGAAAGGCAGAGGCACATGGATGCTGGGTCAGGACAGCCAGAGCCACGGCAGAGCAAGCACACAAGCGGGCCAACTGACTTCCTTTCCGCAACCAGCGGTGCACTCAGCGCGGCAGGACGCACAGCTCAGGCACAAGGAGGTGCACTGCCAGAGCCGACCGGCACAGAGGCCCAGAACAATGCAACTGCCTTCCGCACTCGCCTTGAAGTTGTAGGGGCGCATGAACAGGTCGGCGATGCCGGGGCCCATCACGCGCAGGATCCACTCGTCAAAGCTCTTGGGCTTGCCCTGCACACGATGCACAGGTGCGGCGTTTAGCTTGAGCACAACAGAGCAATAGGCGCATGGCAGAATCCACTCATCAAAGCTCTTGGGCTTGCCCTACAGAGAACGGGGTGCAGGGGTGCAATGGTTACGCTACGCCTGCCCAGTTTTTTCGAGCTCACGCTTGCCCTGAGGAGAAGGGTGTGGCAGTTTGGGCTGTGCTGGCCAGCCTGCGCTGAAGCTGCGGCTGCCTGTCCCCAGCCTGTGCTCAAGCAAAAGAGGCATACCTGCGCCACAGTGTTGGCCACCTTGGCCTCCACAACGCCCGTCAGGCACTTGATCTGCAGATGCAGCAAGTGGATCAGGGAGGGTGAGCGTGGGCCAAGCAGTCATGCATGAGTTGCAGGGTGCCGGCGCTGGTGGTTTGGGAGCAGCAGAGTGCAGGCGGGGGCTGGGATGGACGCAAGCGCCCCGGAAGCGGCTGTGTTGCTGTGCTGGGAGTGCGGCAGCCCGCCTCTCTGCCGCTTCAATCCCCACAAATGAACCCCATGATTGACTGGACCCACAGCTGACCTGGTCCTCCTTGTCCAGAGCAGAGATGTTGTTCTGCGCAGGTGGACAGTGTGGGAGAGCGGGTTGCAGAAGGGGTGGTGGAGCGGCTTGGGCAAAGGGTAAACGCGCATGCGGTGGCTGACTGTGCACAGCAGCAGGTGCTGAGGTGATTTCATGGGACCAGCCAGCAGGCCTGTTTATGCTGAGCTGCACCCACCTGGAATGAATTGGCCACCCAGCGGTCCTTGAGGCACACTTCCCCGTGTGCCAGCACCCTATACTTGGCCAGCCAGCAGCCCGGTCATGCTAAGCCTGTGCCCACCTGGAAGGGGTAGGCCACCCAGCGGTCCTTGAGCCACACGTAGCTCACTCGCTCAAGGGTGTTCCACGCATTGTCTCCCTGGCCCACCGCTGCAGCAAGAGGTAGCAACACGTATAGTCAGGCAAATCAGAAAATGCGGCGGCAAGGCAGTTGCACACAGCCAGCGGCAGACGCGCAGCGTGAGCGGCAGGGGCAGCGAGCAAGCAGTGAAGGTTTCACCAGCCGGCAGCCATTCCTGCCAGGTTGCTTGCCAGTTACCATCAATCAACCGATCATCTGCCGTTCAATCAGCTTGTTCAATTGCACCCACCCGTGTCCAGCAGGTCGTCAAAGTACTGATGACGTGGCCTCCCATGCAAACTGCCAGTTGCAGCCATTGATTGACAGCCAAAAGCCAAAATATTCACCTGTGTCCAGCAGGTCGTCAAAGTACTGGTAGTGCGAGAAGGGTTGCTCAGCAGGCAAGCAAGGAAGCCTCCAGGTGATCAATAACGATCCTATCACAGCACCCACCCGTGTCCAGCAGGTCGTCAAAGTATTGGTAGTGCGAGAAGATGACGTGGCCGCCCATGTCAAACAGGAAACCCTCGGGGGTGACGTCTGTGCAGGCCAGGCCGCCCGCCTCCTCGGACTGCAAGGCAGCAGACCAAAGAACAAAGGGCAGGTGACCAAGCGAGCTGGGGCAAAGAAGGAGCGCTCAGGGACATCTGTGCAGGCCAAGCCGCCCGCCTCCTCAGACTGCAGCCATTAGAGGAGATGACAGGTGAGCAAGCAAGTCAAGGGGAGCAGCAAGCGTCACAGCAGGGTCAGATCTGTGCAGGCCGGGACGGCGGCTTCCTCGTCCTGCACCCATTCATTTGCGTTAGAGGGGAAACGGCAAGTGAGCAAGCAAGTCAGGGGGAGCAGGAAGCGGTCGGGGTGACGTCTGCGCAGGCCAGGCCGCCCGCCTCCTCAGACTGCATGGCAGCGAGGGAGCAAGGACACAGCAGGTCAGCCACACAGTGAGCAGCAAGCGCGCAGGTGTCACATCCATCGGACTATCTACCTGCCATCGGCCTGCATCGTGAGCAAACACGCGTCAGCCGCAAAGCTTCAGCAACAGCGCAATGCAAGCAGCAGCGGCAGCGGCAGCAATGCGGCGCACAGAGCAATCGCAGGCCAGCAGCCGCGCACACAGGCGCTGAGCAGGCAGCGCAAGGCGCATAGACACAGTGCCAGCAGCGGCTGCTTAGCAGCCACGAGCAACTTCAAGGCACCAGCAGAAGCTGCAGCAGCATTCCCAGAGACCCTCGTATCGCGCGCATCAGCACCCGGCAGCTACGCGGATCAGCGCTGGTCCCCCTCCAAACTGGCGGCAGCGCCCGCCGCCGCCTGCTCACCGCATCGCAGAGCAGCCAGTTGGGGTGGCCCAGCTGGTGCAGGCGCGTCGCGGCACCGAGGCCCGTGGGCCCAGCGCCCACGATCAGCACCCCGACCTGCAGTGGCGAGCAGGGGAGAGCGGGAGGTCAAACTCAGGGCGCGGTTGGTACGAGGCAGCGATCGCGGGCCAATTGTGGGCCACAGCAGCACGCCCGCACCTTCTCCACGCCGTTGGTCGACATTGCCGTCAGCAGGGGCGCTGCTTCGGGGCAGCAGGAGTTGGGCACAGGCGGGCCCGGCGCGTGAGCAATGTGAGGATCAATCCTGCAGGCGATCGGGCATGCCTTCAAGCCCATCGGACGCTCCAATAAAGCAAGCAGGCAGTGACGTGGCCCATGCAGATCGGAACGGGCCTCCCGCCCGCCATCGGCGTGCATTCTGCAATCTTTGGGTCGTGCGCATTTGTCTGAGCACACTGCCGGTAGCAGCCGACCCGTCCGCAAGCACCGGCCGCCGGGCGCTTTCCTTGCGGGCTCATTGCTTCTGGAGCAGCTTGGAAGAGCTACCCGGTGCATCGTCTCAGCTCGCAGTGCGCTCAGCTTTGGGTCTCGCCCGCTCACCCCCAGCGCCGCGACATGAGCGCCCTGCTGCAGCGGCTGGCGCGCTCGGGGGCATCCCAGGTGGTGGCTCTCACCGATGCCCTAACGGCAGTGCAGGCGGAGCTGCGGCCGGCCGGCGGCGCCGCCGCCTGGCGCGTGCAGCGGCGGCACGCCGCCAGCGCTGCTGGCGGCAGCGAGGAGCAGCCGCCTGCCGCTAGTGCGCCCGCCACTGGTGAGGCACAGGCCCCAGCAGCTGCAGAGCAGCCCTCCTCGGCCGCCGCCGCAGCGAGCGCGCCTAAGCAGGCAGCCAAGCCGGCGGTGGGCAAGCCTGCCGCAAAGCAGGGCAAGCAGCAGCAGGCAGGCAGCAAGCAGAAGCCGGCAGCAGGTGCGCAGCAGCCAGAAGGGAAGGCCAAGGCAGCCAAGCCAGACGCAGGCAGCGCGGTGACAGCCCCGCCCTCCCGCCTGAGCGGCAAGCAGGTGAGCGTCTTTCATGCATCTTTGAGGACTGGCGAATGGGCTTACCATGTGCTTTGCCCTGGCAATGCTGCTTTTGTGAACATGCGTTGACAGCGGGGTCCAGCATGCAGCTATGCACGGCTTACAATCTCTTAAATTTACAATGCCAGGCGTGCCGCTGTTGTTGCGTGCCTGCACGTGCCGCCGCCCACTGCTCCCATGCACTGTCTGCGCAGCACACCTTTGTTCTCTTGAAACCCGTGTGCAGGTGAAGGACCTGCTGGCGGTGCCGCTGGGCAGCTACTTTGATGTGCCCCAGGGCGTGCTGCCGGAGGCCACGCACGATTACTACAAGGACCCCGTCCTGAAGGTAGGTGCAGAACACTTTGTATCGTTTATTGCGTGGGCTTTAGCTGGGCAAGTTAAAGTGCACGATCGCTACACAAGGATCCTGCGCGCTGAAGGTAGGTGCTGCGGCGGTTTGTCCTGCTGCTGCTCCCCTGCAGCTGCTGCCGCTGCTGCCTCCGCCGTTGCTGCTGCAGGCTCTGCTGCTGCCCTGCTCTGTGACGGACATGAACTGTGCTGCCCTCCTGCCCCACAACGCAGGGCGAGAATGTGCATGTGCACGAGCCCTGCGATTGCTGCTGCTGCGCCCTGCAATCGCTGCTGCTCCACATCGACTTGAGCCATGCCCCCCTCCTGCCGACCCCCCTATGCAGGGCGAGAATGTGCACGAGCCCAACTACGGCTGCAAGGCGGTGGAGCAGGAGTGGGAGTGGAGCGGGCGCCGCAGCCTGCTGGCGCGCGCATGCATGCGCAACCTTGCGCAGTCCGTGCAGGCAAGCGCGCTGCTGCGGCTGGTTGTCTTGGCTTGGCTTGGCCGAAGGCAGTCTGCTGGGCTGGTTTTTTGGGTTAGTTGTGCATTGCAGAACGTGCCGGGCTGCTGTTGCTGGCGCTTGTGCTGCTGCTCCTGCGGCTGTTGCTGCGTGCCGCGAGGATCAGCTCGCTGTTGCTGCGCAAGCCTGCACTAACCAGCTGCTTAATGTGTCTGCAAATCTCGCGCAACCTGCAGGACCGCAAGAAGCCGCTGCTGTTCCTGGACGGCTGGGCGGGCAGCGGCAAGAGCGTGGCGCTCTACAGGTGCGGCTCAGGGCTGGGCAAGGCGGTATGTTTGTTGTGGTTCATCCCATGGCACTGTGGCAGCCTGCTTAGCTGCACTGTCATCATGTGAGGCTGAGCAAAGTGAGAGCAGCGCTTGCCCTCAGCAACTCCGAGGGAAGCATGCAACTCAAGCTCGGCTGCAACTGGTCGTTGTAAATGGCAGTTTCAGTTGACCGAGCTGCTGTTTACTTCCCTCTCTGTGCAGCTTGGTGGCGTGGGCGCGGCAGCAGGGCCATGTGGCGCTCTACATCCCCTCTGCCTTCTCGATGGTGCAGAGTGAGCTTTTGGGCTGACCGCAGGTTACCATGTTGGCAAAGCACTGCGCCTGGTGCTGGCCGCTGCCGTGCTGCCGCTGCGCGCCTGCTGTGCCTGCTGGGGCGGCCTGCCGTGTCTCGCCGCTGAGCTTTGTCTTGCGGCTCTGAGTTGCTTGCTGCGCTGCCCCGGCTGCTGCCCCCTGCCGCCCGCTTGCAGATGGCACGTTTAGCCGCTGACCCGCATCTTGCTGCCCCCCTGCTGCCTTCGTGATTGCTGCCTGCAGATGGCACGTTTAGCCGCGGGGAGGATGGTCTTTGGGACACACCAGAAGCAGCCCGCTGGATTCTTTCTTCGCTCAAGGTGGGCTTTGGGGGGTTTGCGCAGCTGCCGGAAGTGTATCAAACACATCTAGAGAGCAGGGAGGCAACCGAGCTTCTTTGCAGCTGCGGCGCAAGTGGCAGGCCCCTGGACAGTGCTGCGCTGCTTTGCCCACTCACATCCCACCCAGTGCACCATGCCCCCTTGAGCTCACCCTGCTTGCCGCCCCTTTCTGTATTTGATGCAGGACTCGCATGCCGCGCAGCTGGCTGACATCAAGACGGCTGCCGGCCAGGTGAGCAGCTGGGACCTACCAAACCTCACTGCCATGTGGGCCGGCTCACTCTGCTGCAGCCTGGGTGCCAACAGGTGCCAGATGACTCGCGCAGTGGCCGTCTCTGCTTGCGCTGCAGATACTGCACTCGTATTGCTATGAACATGTCATTTACCAACTTGCGCTCCCTGCCTCCCGTTTCAACAATTCTGCAGCCGCTGAGCGAGCTGGTTGAGGAGGGGCTGGTCTCCACCGCTGCGCCCGCTGTGCCGGTGGGTGCCCTTAAAGGGTCGAATGGCCAGCTGGGGCAGGGCCCTTGAACTGTTGGCGGCTGGCTGGGCCCAGGGGCGCACGGCATGCCTGACGCAACTGCGCGCGCCCGTTCCGCACCCATGCCCGCTTTCCCAGACAACGCCGATATCAACTTCCTGCACTTATGTTCTTTGCAGGTGGCTGCTGCCATCGCCGCAAAGGATGCGCTGCAGGCGGCCAAGGACGTGCGCACGCTGATCGCCGTGGACGACTATAATGTGCTCTACTGGCAGACGGGTGCGGAGACACAAACCCTGCGTGTGCTTCTGCTGGCCTCGGCCGTGGGCTGGCACTGCGCACAGCCCCCCTCGCGTGCCTCGCCTTGCCGCCTTGCCGCCTTGTTGACAACAATGTCTCCTCTACGCTGCTGCCTGGATATCCGACCACGCCCACCTCCTCTGAATGCAGGCTACTACGAGGCAGTGCACAACTTCCACCGCCGCCAGCTGGCGCCCGACGAGCTGCGGCTGGTGAGGTTGCGGAAGGGCAGAGGATGGGGATTAGGGCGACCGGTTGTGGCGTTTGCAAGACCCTGGTTGGGTGCTCGACCTGCCCGCCTCCTTGTTTGAGTGCTTGGCATGTTCGGCCGTGAACCACTCATGACCTGCACACTCTCCTCTAATCCCGAAACTCAAAACAAACCCAATGCAGGTGCGGGCGTTCCGCATCCTTGAGCAGCCAGCGCCCGTCAACGGCGTGGCGGTGGCGGCCCCCACCATGGGCCAAACCATCTCCCCCTGCCTGCGCCTGCCTCTGCCCAAGGGCAGCCGCATGGCGGTGCCGCGGTGAGCTGGGGCTGGGGTGGGGGTGGTGTGCTGGGGCGGTGCAGTGGTGAAATCGGCAGGTGTAGCGAGGGAGCTTAGCCAGCTAAGCTAGGAAGCCAGCAGGCTAGGCATAGAATGCGAGCCAGGGACGCCTCCTGCTGTGCTCATCCCATTTCCCCTTGTTGATCCCATCGGTTGGTGCAGGTACGACCTCCAGGATGTGGCGGCCGCCGCAGACTACTTTGCTGGGGAGGTCATGGGCACCGGCTACCGTGAGTAACGCTTCAACCTGCTGTGCTTATGTGCTTTTCGCCTGAGTGGGGCTAAGTAGTTTGCCGGGGAGTCATGGGCACCGGCTACCGTGAGTTTGCTGGATTGCTGCAGTTTTTTGCTGCTGCAATTGTGCCGCGAGCCGTCTGGTTGCAGCCCCTTTGATTGTTTCCCTTACTCATGCAGCAGGCCAGCATGCAGCTTTTCACTCGCCGAAAAGCTTGGACCACCTAAAGCTTATTGCGTTGCTGTTGCCTCCATCCCTTCTGCAGCGGTGCCCGATGAGCTGGCGCTGCGCCGCGCCGCCTTCCTCACAAACGGCAACGCCCGCGAGCTGCGCCAGTACGCCACAGGTGCGCCTGTCCAAAGGTTGCAGGCCTGGCATGATTTAAGGTTTGCGTTGGGGTTGTGCCAGCAAGTGGCAGCAACGCCCGGGAGCTGCGCCAGTGTGCCACAGGTGAGAAGGCTGCAAAGTTTGAGGCGCTTGGCAGTCAGGCTTGCGTTGCTGAGCGGGCAGGGTCCCACAACTGCCCGCTGCTTGCCAGCTGCCCGTCCTTACCAAAAGTCCCCAACCTCCGGCCTGCTCACAGCCATTCTGTTGCGCTCCTCCTTTGTGCAGCCCTGTACGCCGAGGAGGACGCCATTGGCCTGTCCCGCGGATACAAGGCGGAGGCGTCTGTGCGCCGCGAGGCTGAGCTGGCGACTGTCTAAGTGCGCACATTTGTGTGCTGTGCCGCCGAGCTGGCCACGGTCTGAGCGAAGGGTCTGCTTCAGCAAGCTGATGGCCGCATGTCTGGAGGGAAGCTCTGCTGGCAGCAGTGCAGGCATGAGCCGCCGGCCTAGGCGGCTGCACATCCGTGCAGAGCGGTGTTGCCGCCGCTTGCTTGTGTGGAGCATTGCTTGTTTAAAGCGCCCCATGTGGTGCACTTGGCACGTTCAATGCTGTCGCCGATGTAATCAAGCATGAAATGTCATGAAACGTAGCCAAAGAGTGAAGTTTGGGTCGGTGTCGGTGCATTGTGGCCGGTGTGCAGCGCGCTGCCGCAGGCCGGCTGAGCGGCGGCAACGCAGCAGCCCGGCACAAGTTGCGCCGATCCTGCACCGTGATCTGCGAATCCCAGCGATCTCACACACCGCTAGTCAGCCCCAGCGGGCAGCGTGGGAGCCCCAACCCCTGCCGGGCAAGTTGCACGGCGCGTCGCACGCACCACCGACCGCCTGAGCGCACGTGGATCAGTCGGTACAGTGCAGGCGAGCCGGACCGGCGACCCTCGGTGGCAGCGGCGGCAGAGCGGCAGCGGCGGTCGAGCCTACGCCGCTGCGGCGGCGCAGTGGGGCGCAGGCATGGCCGCACGACAACGGCTGGCCAAGGCAAGCAGGACCTGGATAGGCATACTCGGTTGCCAAGCCTAGCCCTGCTGTGCATTGCCGCCTTGAGCCGCTGCTCCGCCGGCGATTGTTCCCTCTGAGCACCGGCAGTGGTGCCTGCAGCCAAACCAACCGGTGGGCATAACAAGCTCTGCTTGCTGCCGCAGGAGCTGAAAGAGGCCACCCGCAACACAGACGGCGGCATACAGCTGCTGCCTGATGAAACCAACCTGCTGTCGTGGCGCGCGCTGCTCCAGGTGTGTGGTGGGAATGCCAATAAGTGGTAAAACTCAGTGCTTTCAAGTGTCACTGGGGTTTTGATGCCCAAGTCGAGTGGGTGGGTGGACCAGCTGGCGGGTCGAAGGGCACTCACGAAATGCGCCTCTCGCCAGCCAACTGAGACGCTCCTGCGCTTGCAGTGCATATGCGCCTCCTGCCGCTGCGGTATGCTCACACAACTCTCTGCTCCGCCTGCCATTCGAATTCGATCACATGATTCGCTCCCCCCGCTGCCGCAGGGCCCGCCTGACAGCCCGTATGCGGGCGGCGAGTTTGAGCTGGTGATTGCAGTACCCGAGCAGTACCCCCTGGTACCGCCTGCAGGTGCGCTTCGTGAACTGCATGCCGTGACCAGCATCCAACATTGGATTGGTGTGGAGGCTGCTGTGTGCAACAGCCCGTGGTGTGCAACAGCCTGTGATGGCGCTGGCAAGGCTGCGTGGCCTATCTGCAACCAGCCTCCCTTCCCACCTTGCCGCTGCCAACTGCAGTGCGGTTCAGGACCAAGATCTTCCACCCCAACATCCACTGGAAGGTGGGCGGGCCGTGCAGCAACTTGATTTGAAGCGCTGAAGCTTCTGTTTTGCCTGCCTGCTGTCCAATCCTTACCACCGGTCTGTCAGGCTCGTTTCCGTGCGTTCAGAAGACCTGGGAGGTCCCCAACCTTGCAGCCCCGCCTGCCGCCCGTATCTTGTGTCTGCCAATTGCTGCTCGTTTATTTTTGCATGCAGACTGGAGAGATCTGCCTGGACATCCTAAAGCCGGCGTGGAGCCCCACCCCCGCCTGCTCCCACCTTGAAATCATTCGCTTTCCTTTGTCCATGCAGACTGGAGAGATCTGCCTGGACATCCTCAAGTCGGCGTGGAGCCCCGCCTGGACGCTGCTGTCCGTCTGCCAAGCGGTTGTTGCGCTCATGTCGGGTAAGCAAGACGCCGTTTGGCTTGGATGCTGGATGTTGAAGTGATTTGATGCGTGTCTTGAAGCTGTTTGTCTGCCAACGGTGGTGGCGCTGATGTCGGGTGAGCATGTGTGGCAGGCAAGGTGGGCAAAGCGGTCGGCTGAATTGCCACTGCAACCTGCCTTTCCTCGTGACATGTCCCGATCTTCCTTCTTCTGCTACAGATTCGGCGCCCGACTCGCCCCTCAACTGCGACGCGGGCAACCTGCTGCGCGGCGGCGACCTACGCGGGTACAACTCCCTTGCCCGCATGTACACGCTTGAGCTGGCGCAGCCGCGGGCACGATAGCTTGATTTGGCACAGCGGGCGCGATGGTTTGATTTGACGCAGCTATGCACGCGACAGCTTGTCTGGTCGCCACAGCCATAAATGCAGCGGATCTGTGACCAAGCACCTCTCTTTGCACTATGTAACACAGCATAGCCTGCGGTTCTTGAGTTGCAAGCAGCCAGAGAATAACAAACAGGTATTTCGGCAGGGGCATCGGCTAGCAGTTTATTGGGAGTGCTGGAAAATCCTGGCTCACTACACAAGCATCGTACTGGAATCGCAAGGTATGGTGCGCGCTCTCACGCTGCGCACCAAAGCCACATAGGCGCGCGCCTTGTGCTGCCCGCTTGCCTCAAGCCCTGCTGTTGGGGGCAGGGCTGTCTGCCTACTGCACCAGGGGCCCAGCGCGGGCAGACGGCGCCAGCAGAAGGGCCGAAAAATGCCCTTCTTGAGCGGCCAGGGCTGCTGCAGCGGGCTTCAGTCCCACAGCACCACAGGTGCGCTGCCGGGGCTGCCACCGCACTCCGCGTGGCGCTGCTGCAGCGCCTCCACCAGCCCCTGCAGCCACGGCATGCTGGTGTCCTTCCACACGCCCAGCATCTTCCTGCAGAGTTGGAGGCGCAGCAAACTTGGTTAATACTGTAAAGGGTGGCAGCCGCGGCATGCTGGTGTCCTTCCACACGCCCAGCATCTTCCTGCAGAGTTGGAGGCGCAGGCATTGGAGTGCGGTGAGCCGGCAGGCTTGAATGAAGGACTCTAGTAGCAGGTGTCAAGCCGACATGTTCTAATGGTCAAAACAGTCTCCTCGGGCAGACAGCACTACAGCAGCCAGTATGCAGCCAAACTGTGCAGTGCGCAGCACGTGAAGCAATTCCTTCTTCACAGGCAGCACCCGCACCTAAGGTCGAGGCGGCGCAACGCGGCCAGGCCGCCGCTTGCCGATCCCAGCATCTGCTAATACACAAATCAGAACCCAACCTCAGCCCGCACCTGAGGTCTAGGCGGCGCAGCGCGGCCAGGCCGCCGTCGGCGGTCAGGGGCGCCAGGCTGGCGGCTGCCTCCATGTAGATGTTGAAGGACAGGTCTGCGTCCTCCAGGTGCGGCAGCTGGGCCAGCACCTGCAGCACAGCAGGCACAGCAGGGCAATGCACATCTTGGTTGCTAGGTGGTTTGCCTTGAGCGACAGGTCCGCATCCTCCACGTGCGGCAGCTGCGCCAGCACCTGCGCAGTGCAGTGCAAGGCGAGTGGAGGTTGGAAGATCTCCTAGAGTGTTCGACAGGTGGCAGCAAACTTGGAGCAGCAGCCACCAGCACCCCAGGCACACCAAAGCCAGCAACACACCTGCGGGATGCGGGGGAAGCAGTTGCCCTCCGCCACCAGCTCCCGCAGGCTGGACACCGCGCTGAGCCCCGGCGGCAGCTCCACCAGCTGGTTGCGGCTCAGGTCCTGCAGAGGGGCAGTGTTTATACGCGTTGAGTGAGGGGGCTGCCATGGTGTCTTTGCAAAACAGCAGCTTCCATCCTGCAAGTAAGATCCCCAGCCCAGATGAAAACAGAACGCAACAGCCACACAACAATACTTAAGGTGCAGTCAGCGCACCAGGTGCGTGAGGCGGGTCAGGTTGCATATCTGCACCGGCACCGAGGGCAGCTGGCAGGAGCGCAGGCGCAGGCGCTGCACAGGCAGGGGGTCAGCGGGTTGTGGGGTGTCAACACGAGGAGCGAGGCTGCAAGCGCCCACAAGTCAACCGGCCGCTGTCCCAAGCTCAGTCTGACATGCTTGCAATGGGCTTGCACGCTCCACAGGCGTGCCTGCAGCGTGGGCAGTGATGCCAGTGCCGCCATCCCCTCGTCAAAGCCCACGGCAGAGTCGAACTGGTTGTCGCTGAGGTCCTGTTTGCGACCAACGGGGAGAACAAGGAGCAGGGCGTCAGTCGCGCTGCGCTCAAGGCAGTATACCGCCACAGCTGGCCAGGCACAGAAATGCGCACGCTAGCTAGCAAGTGCTCACTGTCCCAGCACGCATGCTGCCGTGCGCCCATAAGTGCCCCGCCCCTGCCACTCACCAGGCTCGTCAGGCTGGACATGCCTGTGAGCTGCGGCGGCAGGTGCGCCGCCTTCATATCCCTGTGAGCAAGGCATGGGTGGCAGTCGGGGTGGAATTAAGCGGCAAAAGCAGCACATGGGTCGGTGGCAGTTGTGCAGGGCCAGTAGAGGAGATCGGGTGCGAAGCAACCAACCATATTCATTGCGGGCAGAGTACTCATATCAAGTTGCAAAAGTTGCCCCCAGCTCACCGCATCTCCAGCGACTCCAGCGCGGGCATCTTGGTCAGCGGCTCCCAGGTGTGGGTGAGGCCCACCATCAGCAGCGTGCCTGCACAGGCAGAGAGGAGCGCGGCCGGGGAGGAAAGTTTGCTTGTACACGGGGAGGAAGGTTTGCTTGTAGCCAGGCTGAACAGGCTGGCTGGGCAAGGCCCATGATCAGGTTGCCACCTGCCTGTGGGCTGCCACGTACTTGAGCCAGTGCAAACCAGAGGCACGCGGGGGGGAAGGAGCCTCGTGTACACAGGACCATGCGGCCGCACCAGCCAGCCAGCTCCCAGCCCTCACCGTTGAGGCGCAGGTGGCGCAGCGCCGACAGCTTCCACAGCTGGCTGGGCAGGAAGGCCAGCGGGCAGCCAGACACGTCCTGCGGGGAGAGGGGATGGCGTCACAAAGGCACAGTGATTGCTTGAGCAGCTTACTGCCTGCACAGCAATGCTTGCTTCAGATCCATGTTCTGGTCCACACTACAGCAGCGCAGGCAGGCTCACCAGGCAGGTCAGGTGCTTGAGCTTGGTGATCCCCACCGGCAGGTTGGTCACGCCTGCAGTGCAAATGACGCAAACCTGAGCACGGCGGCGCGAGGCTCAAGGGGTGGCAGGCATCAAGCAAGCTGTGTTGTGCGTGCTGCCCAACTGCAGATGCTGGCGACGGTTCTAGTCCCCCTTGCACGCCCACCTAGCGAGCTGATGGCCAGCGATGTGAGGCCCTTGAGCTTCAGCAGGCTGTCTGGGAAGCCAGCCAGCAGCTGCTCCCCCGCCTCCTCGTGCGTCCTGCGGAGGAGGCAATGACCGTTTGCCAAGCAGTTGGTTGTTGACTCCCTGGCACCTGGGATGCACGACAGGGCAGCGCCGGATGGGACTTCCCAATGCCATGCGCAGCTGCCAACTTTTTTCGCAGCACCACCAGCTGCGCCCGGCCCGCACCTGCTGGCCGACAGCGTGAGGCTGCGCAGCTGGCGCAGGCCTGAGAGCGGCGCCAGATCGGCAGGGTTGACCCGCCCCGCCATGAATGTGATTGCCAGTGTCTCTAGCGCCTGTGCGAGCAATCAGTGGCAGGCGAGCAGGATGAAATGTATGTTGCGCAGCAGGGCCAGCGGCAGGCATGGCGCGTGGCAGCAGGCCGGACGGCTGCTGGGCTCTGCACGCACATGCAAGCAACCAGTGCATGCCAATGCCCACCTGCAGCTGCGCCAGGTCGGCAAACGACTTGGCGTGGAAGATGTCTGAGCACTGGCTGATGCACAGCTCCTGCAGAGCGCATTTGAGAAGGCAAGGGGACACAGATTGACCAACGGGGATGAAACCGATTTTTCGCCGAGGCCACAGCCTGCATGCAAACGTGAGCCCAGTTGCCAACCTGCATGGAGCCAGCGGCCTGCGCCCACCTGCAGCGAGGCGGCCACCATGCCAAAGATGCGCCGCAGGCCGTGGCCGCTCTTGGGGAAGCTGTGCGTGCCGTCGTGCGCCGAGAACCTGCGGCAGGCAAGGACAGAGGGAGGACTGGTGCTGGGCCCCAAGCAGGTGTCCAAGACAAGGCATGAAATGCAACACTCCGGGCTGCACCCACTGCATCGCCCCACCACTCTCCTGGCATGCACCACAGATGCCACATTTCCTCCCTCTACACTCACGACAGCACGAGGCGCTTGACTGCTGCAGCGCGCGGCTTCAGCCAGCGCTCCACCGCGCTGTGCAGCAGGCGGCGGTTGCTGCCGTCGGGCGGCGCCAGGCCATCACCGTCGCCGGGCTGCTGCAGCTCCGAGAACGGCAGGTCTAGCCCCTTCTGTAGGAAGTCTATGTGCAGGTTCTGCGGCGGGGGGGTGAGGGCAAGCAGCGGGATGGCACATGAGGGCATGGCGGGTGCAGACGCGGGGCGGCTGTCGCCAGCTGGCGGTGTGCTGCCGCAGCTGGTGGGTGCTGGGTCGGTGCATTTCGGCAGGCCAGGCAGCTCGGTGCTCACCTCCCACACGCAGCTGGGCTCCAGCAGCACATCTCGGAAGCGCTGGCACACCAGCGGCAGGATCTCCCTGCGGCACAGCGGAATGGGGCACTGTGGCACAGCATGCGAGCACCCGCCAGAGCGGCGGCGCGTATGCGGTTTGGCTGGGTGCACAGCTGCAGGCCCTCCCCTCCCGCACCTGCAGTAGCTCTGCTGCTCCTGGCCGATGTGCAAGAAGACCTCCTGCAGCGCCTCGGCGGACAGCGCATCTATGGTGGCGTCGGCCTGGCCCCTGCCGCCCGCTGCCGCCGCCACAGCTGCCGCGCCGCAGAGCCGCTTGGCGCCTGGCGCTGGCTGCTGCTCCCGCTGCTCCTCCTCGACAGCCTGCTCCTCCTGCTCCTCGTGATCGGGCTGCCCCTGCTGCTCAGCTGCCGCCCGCTGCCCGGCCCGGCCTTTAATTGGCTGGCTCGCGGGCCCCTTGCTGCTGCCTGACCGCCGAACCACGAGCCGCTTGGTCACCACGGCACCAGGCTTGGCCTTGGCCTTGACCTTGCGGACCTTGCCGGCCTTCGGCCCGCCCGCCCCGCCAGCCGAGGCCTTGCCCCGGGTGAGGGCCATCTGGTTGCGTGTGGGACGCCCGAGCGGTGCGATATTGGGATTGAACTCGGCGCAGTGTTGAAATGCAGTGTGGCGGCGCCGCACGCTGCGGCACGCTGCGCATTCGAGCTGCGCAGCCTGCGCCGCAGGGGGATGAGCAGCCCTGCGAGGCGCCACAACTTGTGATCCTCCCTGGCATACGAAAGCAGCAGCTGCTGCATACAATGTTTGAGTGATGCATGCACGTCTACATCCATTCCCCTTCCTCCAAGAGCGGCGCTTGATACACCACGTCGTGTTCAATTGAGCAGATGTAAGCCATGTGTGCAGCAAGCAGCTTGGGCATTGGGGCCATGCGCCGACAGGCAGGGGCAACATATCGGTTGTTTTGTGGGGCGTGAGTTGGGAAAAATGGGTGTGGGCAAGGCAAGGAGGGCGAGGCAGGCACGCCAAGCCAAAATTGGTGGGAGGGTGGAAAAGTACAACAGGGGCTGGCACAGGCTGCAAGTGGCACACGCTGTTGCGACGTGCAATCAATCAGAGTGGGGGGCGAGAGAAGCAAGGTGTGGCAGGCGCATATGCTTGAGCATTGAGTGTGGCACAGTGGGCAAGCAGCGGCATGGGGTGGGAAAAACGCATGTGGGTTGCATATGATCCAGCAAGTGCAGGAGCATGTGCTTGGACAGAAGCTGGTAGCTCTGTTGCCACACATGGAAAACAGCTTGTCTATTGGGCATGGCAGCACAGCATGCCAGCACCCAACTGCAGGGTATGCAGGCGGGTGGCGGCTGCGGCTGGCTGCCTAGCGCCGCTCTGGGCGGAGAGTGTGGCTGGCTGCGGGCACCCAGGAGCATGCATGGACGCTGGTAGGCACGCAATGAAGGGTGCGCGCCGCCAGCTGCTGCTGATATAGCGACATGCTGAGTGAGCAATCATCGAGAGGGGGGTGAGCTGGACGCTTCTGAGCCGGCGACACCGCCAAAGTACCACTGGGCGCTGCTCTCCAGCGCCTCCTGCTTGTGCAGGATCTGCACAGTGGGAGACATGGGGAGGCAGCAAAGGTTGTCATGTGGCAGGCTGTGGCGTGTGGCAGGCTGCCAACAGGCCAGGCGTATGGGAGGCTCACATGTGCCAGCGGTTGCTAGCAAGCGTGTGCAGGCGCAGGCGTGGCTGAGCGTCATGCATGCTGCTGCCACGCCGTGTCCAACCATGTGCCAACCAACCCACCTTGACGAGCGAGAGGCTGCGGGCGCGCAGGCGGGGGTCTGGGATGCGCTGACCAAAGTCGACCAGCCTGCGGCGGGCGCGGCACCGCGCCATGGCCGACCGCAGCCGCGCGTTGCCGGCCAGGCAGCTCAGCACCGTCAGCACGACTGCGTGGTGTGGGAGCGGAGAACCGGAGGTTGTGAAGCTTGTAACAAGGCTGGCATGCAACCCATACGAATGCCTAATTACACCCCTGCTGCCTCACCCTGGCACTGGCCGGGCGTGTTGGTGCGGCGCAGCTCGTCCAGCAGACGGGACACCATCTGCTCGCGCTGCGCGCTGGGCACGCTGTCCGCGCCCTGCGCACCACAGCATGGGTGCATGGGAAGCTACGTGACTCACATTGTGAGAGCCTGGCCGACTGGGCCGTGTGCACGCAGCGAGTGCAGGCAGCGAAGCAGAACATGCCAGACCATGCACAACCAGGCCAGCAGCGCCACCCAGCAAGCAGAACGCACAAGGGCGCCCGCAAGCACTCCCTTCAACCATGGCGCACATACCAAAAATACTCAGCACCCATTGGCATGTCATTACACTAGCACCCATCACCGGCAGCTCACCAGGACCACAGCGGTCAGGTTGCCCAGCGTGTACTGAGCCGCGTCCTGCAGGTGGTGCTTGTGTGCCGCAATCTCCTGCACCAGCCGCTGCGCGCACACTGCGCATGGAAACATGCGTGCCAGGGCGGCGGATCAGATGGACGGACAATCTAGGGAAGCACAGTGCAAGGAGGGGCGAGGAGGCTTGAGCTGAGATTTGCCAGGCGAGGAGGGTTGAGCTGAGCGTTGCCAGGCAGGCAATTAGGCAATTTAGCCCGCAGCAGATGGGGTGTGCGGCATGCCAGCCTCAAGTATGAGCGATAGCTGTGCAAACACTGTGGCAAGCACATTCTTGCATGCATTCAGTACAGAAGAGGCTTACACTGCACGTGCTCAGGGCTGAGGGCCGGGCGGTCTGGGCGGTTCATGCACTGCAGCGGCAGGTGGGAGGGCAATGCGGGCGGCTCAGCACGCCTGGCTGCCCAGTTCGCTGCAACCAAGGCATGTGCATCCAAGTTGCAAAAGCACGCGAGCCATGCAAGCCACCTGCCGCCCATGCCAGGCTCAGGCTTCCGAGGCAGGGCCAGGCGCAGGCTGCACAGTCCACAGCCATCTTCTTTCTGCAGACACTTGCCTGCACCTTTCTGCACACACTTTCTGCACGCAACCTTTCGGCACACACTTGCCTGGTACATGAGGTGCAGGATGTGGGAGGCCACCAGCGCGTTGGTGGTCGCTTCCAGCACGCCCAGCAGCGCCAGGATGTCGTCTGCAGCGAAGGCAAAGGCAGGGCAGCGAATTCAGAAGCGGTGCATCCGGCCGCCAAGCTTCCGGCCCACGTTCACGCCAGCCGCCCTTTGGCCGATGGCCCGAGTGCATGGCGGCTCAAAACCTGACACTCTCATGCTTCTTTTTCCATCTCACCTGGCTCAAAGTGGCAGTCTGCCGACTGGCCGGCCTCCAACTCCCACGAAAGCCGCCACCCCTCAAAACCCAACACTCGCATACTTCTTTTCAAGCTCACCCGGCTCGAAGTGGCACAGCGCCGACTGGTCCGCCTCCAAATCCCAGAGCAGCTGCACGATGTTTTCGCGGATCTCCAGGTCCCGAGTGGCTCGCATCGCCTCGCACAGCATCGCCTGGCCCTGCACATTGAAAGCAGCACATTGAAAGCATGTGCATGTCAGCATTGGCGTCAGAGAAAGGAAGAGCTGTTGGCGCTCGGACAGCCACGCAAAACACTGCATGCCCTGAGGGTGTGGGAAGCAGGCCAGACACAGTGCTGGCTTGGTGCAAGCCCCTTGGCTAAACAAGCAGCATGCGTTGTGCCTACCTGGAACGATACGATGATGCCCCGGTTGGGCGAGTTGGACACCAGCAGGCTCAGCGTGTGCAGGCCGGAGCGCAGCGCGCCGTCGTCGTGCTTGTTGTCTCGCAGGTAGCGCAGCAGCGGGCCGATGGCGCCGGAGCAGCTGCAGGCGGGAGTGAGAAGGGAGCGGTGCAAAGGTTGCAGGAGGACGGCAAGGGTGCTTCTTCGCAATGGCAAGCAAGCGCCCCTCAATCGACCGCCTGCGCTCCTGGACTTTGCAACCGCCGTCCTTGCAAGCTAGCTGTGCAGAGGCAGCAGAACTCACATTGCAGCAAACATCACACCACAAGCCGAATGCCCACCTGGACTCCACCACCGCCGCCTCCTGCGCGCTCGCTGTGTGCACCGCTGCCGCCAGCACCCGCTTGGCTTCGGCAATGTACCCGCCGCGGTTGGTGGACACGCCCTGCAGGCAATTGACACCAGAACGGAGGATCAGGGTATGCGGCAGGTTGCAAGGCAGCAGTGTTTGCCTTTGCCTGTACTACAACATGTACACCCTTGGGACATAGACAAAACAATGCTCTGCCAAACTTGCCTGCTGGTCCAGGCGTTCCAGCTTTTGGCGGGTCAGGGCGCGCTGCTTGAGGAACTGCAGGCTCGGCACCACAATCTGCAGCGGGGGAGGCAGCCAGGGGCGGAACGCGGTCATTCAGAACAGCATGTGTCGAATGCATGTGTATTCTCAGCCAGCATAGGTAGTTGATGCAGCACAGCCTTGTACTTGGCAAGCAGCTTGGCTTGAAACCATCCCAGCCCCTTGCCTGCGGGTCGTGCACAGTAATCGAGTGCTGCCCCGGCACATTGGTTGGATCCAGCATCATTGTCTGGCCGATTGGTGAAAACACCGTTGAGTACTTTGGGTGGGCAGGGTACACCGTGGGGTGGCCCGCAACAGCGCTGGCTGCTGCCGCGCGGGCGGCGGCGGCAGTGGCGCCGCCATCCTCCGCTGGCCGGTCTGTGCTGCCTGGCACCGCTGCCTCGACGCCTGCCGCTGCTGCTGCTGTGGCCGGCTGGCTTGCCGCAACCAGCGGCTGCCGCCAGCCATTGGCAGACACGCCGCTACCGGCGGCGCCGCCGCCTGCTGCTGCAGTGCCGCTGGCGCCTGCTCGCAGCGCGGCCGCTGCAGCCAGGGGACTGCTGCTGCTGCTGGCGGGTGTGCGGGGGCGACGGGCGGCTGTAGGGTAGAATGCGTGTGCGCCAAAGGTGTCGTGAATGTCGGGATCGACAAACGACTCCTGCCAGGGGGACGGTAGAGGGTGGGTATGGTGAACACACTGGCCAGGTGCTCCGCAAAAACTCACAAGGGTCCAAGCTGCATGCAGCGATGCGCAAGCAGCACCTGCTGCCATGCTGCTGCAGCACAGGCCAGCAGCATTGCCGAGCATCCCTCTCAAAAGTCACCACAAGCCTGCAGCACGCTCGCTGCGCCGCACTTTGGCGTTGCAGCGTTGCACTTTGATGCTGGCACACGCAGCGCTGTCACATTGCTGCCAGCCAGGATCCACAGCCCCATCCCTCTCAGCCATTGAAGCAACACAAGCCTACCTCCAGCACGCTCGCTGCGCCGCCATAGCTGCTCGCCTCCGCCGCCGCTGCCGCCGGGTCGACCAAGCTGCTTGCGTGCGCCGGCGCGGCTGCGCGGCTGGCCAGCTGTGCCGCCTGCACTGCTGTGGGCACCACTCCTGCCACAACGGTCACCGTGCTGTTGGCGAGGTCGTGCATGCTGCCGCTGGACAGGTGGCCATAATAGGAGGCTGCCGGGTCCACTACCTCTCGGCACGTCCTGCAGTGAGGGGCAGTGAGGGTGGGGAGGAAAGCAGGCCGGGGTCAAGACGTGAAGGTGCACGATGCAACCTGCTATGGCAGGGTTTGGGGCAGGGGAGTGGCGGTAGGCGGTGGTGAGTGGTATGGACGGGCGGACGTGCACATGTTCACATGTGAAGCGGGGATGTGTGCAGCGCTGCTTGTGGGCTTTGGTGGGCGTGTGGGCTCCCTCCTGCACAGCAGGCTTTGGCGCAACCCTCCGCAGCAGACCTGCCAACCAGCATGCCAGCAGGCAGCAGCAGCGGGTCGGAAATGCGGCACTCCTCCGGTTCGTCGTCAGGCACCGGCAGCAGGCTGCGGGCGAGCAGGCAGGGTGAATAGCAAGTGCCGCCTCAGGCCAATGAAGGGACAGGGCGCTGTGCCGCTGAAAAAGCCGCAGAGCAGTCGGTTGGATAGCAGCAAGCAGTGACCTATCAAGAAGCAATAGGCAGAAACATGCCAAAACCACCCTGCACCACATCAGCGATAAACAACCGCTTGCACACACCTGCGTGCCCCAGGTATGACCGTCAGGCTGCGGGCCATGCTCTCCAGCTGTCGGCTGGCTCCATCCATGCTGTGCCGCACCGGCACCCGCGCCCGCACTGCATTGCTGCCGGGAGCGCTGCCTGGCGCCATGCCGGCGCCGGCTCGGGCGTCCACTAGCTGCTGCATCAGCCGGGCGGCTGAGCTGGTTGTCGGGGAGCCCAGCTGCGCAGGGGAAGGGGGCAGTACGGGTTGGGAGTAGGTGCCATATAGCAGGTGCTTCAGCTTTACGGGTTGGGAGTAGGTGCCATATAGCAGGTGCTTCAGCTTAGCACCTCGCGCTCGTTGGTTGGTGAGACAGCGGGCGCACTGGTTGGCTCACAAAGCCTGCCAATGCTGTGCCTCGGCCCCACCAGCACCAATGACAATAGTGCATTGATGCACCAAAAGCCAGGCTTACCCCTGACACCGCCGGCGAGCGCAGCAGCTCAGAGAGTGTATCGATGCTGTGCCGGTGGTTGCGGGCGGCGGCCGGCAGCATGGGGTCGAGCAGCAAGTCGATGCTCGACCTGCAGGCAGGATAAGAAGTCAGATGCAAAGACGATAATGAACAAGGGCCGCAAGGGGTCCAGCAGCAGGCCCTGCAAGCAGTCACAGGAACAGATGAAGCAACCGTGGGCTGGCATGCCACCACCTGCATGCTCAGTCCCCTGCGAACCAAAAATACATCCAGCTGCTCTTGCAAGCTCGTAAATACAACAGCGGCTGCGGCGCTTGCCTGCTGTTGAGGCCGGGCGAAGGCTCTGGCGAGTGCGGGTCCGCAAGGTCCACAGGCGGCAGCAGGTGGCAGCCATACACGCCTGCAGCCGCGGGGCAAACGAGGCAGGATGAGAGCCAGCTCAAGCAGAGTAGGCAGCAAAAGTCTGCGGCGAACAAAGCAGGAAACAGATCCCAGGCTGCCCAGAGCAGCGTCCACACTTGCAGGGCGCACGCAGCGCACCTTGCACCGCTGAAAAGGGCGAGGCTTCCTCCGATGGCGGGGAGGCTGGGTTGGAGAAGCGGGGCTGGTGAGCTGGGTCCAGCGACCGAAGCGCAGGGCTGGCCTGAGGGTACTGCGAGTCATGCCCACCGCCGCCGCCGCCGCTGAGCAGCAGCTGCTGCGCCGCGCTGGGCAGGCCCGTCCTGCCGCGCACACCAAGCAGCTCCTCTGCTGCCACGGTGCGGCTGCGCATGAGCGGCCGCGGCGGCGCGCCGCCTGCCTGCGGCGGCCCCGGCCACGAATCCTGCATCTGCAGGCTGCGCCGCAGCTGAGCTGCTGCTGTGGCGCCGCCGCCACCCGGCCCCTGCTGCCTGTGCAGCAGCAGCTGCTGCGCCAGCAGCGCCACCTGCGAGCTGAGCAGCGGCTCGGTGGGCGGGCTGGTCGGCGGCCGGCCGCCGGCTGCCCGCCGCGGCGGCGCAAAGCGAGCCGCACCCGAGGGAGGCGCACCCGCGCTGCCGCCACCGCCGCCTTGCTGCGATGACACGGCCGCTGCCAGCGCCTCTGCTAGCGCATCTACTGCGCCAGGCGGCGCGGTGCTGCCGTGCTCAAGGTTGACTGGGTTCCTGCCGGCCCTGTGCCCCCTGGGCCGGCCAGCGTGCTGGTGGAAGCCTGCTGACCCTGGCTGGTGGAAGGGCGAGTGGAGCGCTTCCTCGCCGCTCAGCGCCGGCTGCATCGGCAGGCTGAGGGAGGAGGAGGCAAAGGGCGAGACGCGTCCGCTGGGTGCTGGCCCCTCGCCAGGTGGGTGCTGCGGCCGAAAAGCCACAGATGAGTAGCTGCCGGCGGCGGTTGCGCCGCGCGCCGCCGCCGACTCCTCTGCGGCGCCGCCGCCGCCGCCCAGCCCTGATACAGCCGGAGCAGCTGCCGCCGAGAATGGCAGCGGGCCTGCTGAGAGTGCAGGCGCTGTGGGGGTGGCGTGTGCAGAGGGGGCAAAGGAGGAGGGAGCTGAGGCCAGCGAGGCCGGGCTGCCCTGCTCAAGGCTGCTGCGCTGGCTGCGGCTGGGGTCGCTCGTGGCTCCTTCCACACATGAGTCAAAGGAGGAGCGGTGGCTGGGTGCTGAGCTGGGCCGCCCGCTGGGCGGCGGGTGCAGCGTGGAGTCGCTGCTCTGCCGCGGCGGCCCCCGCTGCAGCTGCGCCGCCGCCGCCTGCAGGTCGCCGTCGCTGCCGCTGCCGACGGCCAGGCGCTCGGGGCTGCGCGGCGGCCGGCCCGCCTGCACATGCGATGTCGGGAGGGCGACAGCAGCCGGGTGGGAGGGCGGAGGGGCTCAGGGAGGGCTTCAGGCTGGGGCAAGGCTAAAAGCCCGACATGCGCCGCTCGTCCCGACACCCTCAGAGCGGTGCATCGCCTCGAGACGCACCTTGAACCTTGCTAGGGCTGCCGTAAGGGGGTCGTGGCCGCTCCCCTGCACGGCGCTGTGCTCCATAATAGCGCACGGCCGTCAAGTGGCTCCACCCGGCTCTGGGCTAGCTGAGCATGCTTGCACGTCGGTGCCGAGCGGTGTGCGGGTAGCGGGGAGCGCGAAAGTGTCGATCGACGAGCGCCCGTTTGCAAGTGAGGGCTTGGGAGCAGGCACAGGCCGTGGGAGCTTGCAGTTGCGTGTCGTCGGGGTGTGGCGTAGCGAGGTTTGAAGCCAGCGGCCCAGACGAGCCCCTCTTGCCGGCCGCCAGGCGGGCGTTGTGATGCTCCACCGGCGGCTGAACGGAAGCGCCGGCGCGAGTGGGCAAACTCATGCTTCCTGCTCGCCCCTGTTGTTGCACTCCGCATTATGCATATGATATGAACCTTGCTGGTGGGAGCAGCACAGTTGGCTCTTGCAGCAGTCGAGAGAGTTGACTTGCAAACGTCGCTCCTGACCTTGCGTCCCGATGTGACTGTAGCTGCTGCAAACAGACGCTGGGAGCTTTTGCTGCTGCTGCAGTGTGGTCTACCTGCCCCTTGCAGCTCATACACCAAGTAAATGACATGCGTGTGTCAAAAAGTGTGCTTTTCCCTGCCCTCACTGCTAAACAAGTGAGAGCTCCTTCCACTGCTGCGGCTATGCTTGCACAGGCGGTGCGCTGCCAATCTAAACGGCAAGTCAAGCTGGACATCAAGCAGACAGGTACAGGCCGCAACATGCCAAAGGTGCCTACTGGCCGCCTCCCGCCACCATGCCACCATCTGCAGCCGCAGCAGGCGGCGCCCCAGCTGGGGTGCTGACAGTGCCCCGAAAGCGGCAGGCCAGCTTCAAAATGTTGGACACTGCCGCCGCATGTCTGCAGCCCTCAGCTCAGCATAGCGAGCCTCCATGGCTGCGTCATCATCATAGTCAGAAGCCTGGTCCGGCAGGGCAGCCAGCGCTGCAGCGGCTGCGACACTGCCAGCGTCGGCTGCCGCTTGCAGGGCGCTGCGTTGGTGCTCATCCTCCCGCACAGCCGCTTGATGGCGGGCGTACGCCACGTTGTACCCATCCACGTATGATGTGCACAGGGGTTCCAGGTCGCCAGCATCTGGTATCTGGAAGCGGACGTGATGGGGCGCCACAGCTGGTGCTGCCTGCAGGGCTGCCGGTGCCAGCAGCAGCAGCTGCACACGTTCCCAGTCGGACGAGACGCCGCTGTCGAGCTCCCGCGCCTGCTCAGGCAGCTGCAGACACACGCCGCAGTTCCTTGAATAGTTCCACAGAGGATCCAGCAGCTGCGTCACAAAGCTGTCAATGTCTGCCGCAAGGGCTGCACACTGCAGCGCGCCGTGGGCTAGCGGGTTGGGCGCCACTGCAAACACCCGGGCCGCTCTGTGGCAGGTCGCAGAACGACGTGTCATCTACGCGTGACCAGACGCCGCACCGCACACAGGCCTCCAGCCCTGCCGCCAGGCGCCGCGGGCGCAGGTGCAGCAGCAGCGACTGATCCGAGGGATGGGCGTCGTCTCCAGGGTGGATGGATAGGAAGGACTCTGCGACCGGCGGGGCGGCCAGCTCCGCAATGGCCTCTGCCAGTGGGTGCGGCGCCCGGCTGCCTGCCATGGAGAGCAGGGCTGAGTGCCGGCTGGTGGCACGCCTGCAAGTCAAGGTGCAGGGACACATAATGACACAGGTTGGAGAGCAGAGACAGCTGGCCCTGCTGTGCAGCACCCGAATTGTGCTCGCTGCCGCGGCGCACCTGGCGGCGGGGTTGGCGACGGCACTGGAGCTGCAGCGTGCGGCTGCTGCCTGGCTGCACGACCACACAGCAACTTGCTGCGTTGCTAGCTGCTGCAACTGCGGTCAGAAGGCAGCCGAGGTGCAGGATGCAGGGAGCAGGGAGGAAAGAGGCCAGCCTGGTTGTCGGCTGGGCACCAGGTACGACTCTGAGCAGCTTCACTTGGCTCAGCAGAGCGCAAACAGGCAAACGAGGCACAGCCTGCGAGCATGGGGAGTGCTGCCGCGCTGCCGCCACTCCGGATTCCAGCAAAGCTGCTCACACTGCTCCAGCTCCTCCTTTCCCCGCCGCCTGCGGATAACTTGTCATGCGATGCTTCAAACAACATGACAAGCTCTTTCCAACAAGTGCCACTGAATGCTGCTGCCGAGTCACAGCTGAGCTGAGCTGGGGGTTAATGCCATCCTGCTGCTGCCCTCCCGGCAGATGGCGGGCTGCCCCAGCATTGGCTCGCCCGGTGTGAGTCCGCCTGCGCTGCCTCCGCCCCCATTCAAGCGCTGTTCTGCTGCACCACTCAGCTGAGCAGGTCAGAAGCTTGTTTCCCATGTCCTGCCGCGGCAGCGGCTATGCATGCAGCATAAGGTGCAGCGCAGTCGAAAGGCCAGCAAAGCTGGCTGCACAGCGTGCACGTCAAGAGCTGCCTACTGGCCGGCATCTGCAACCGCAACAGGCTGCGCCCCTGTCGGGGTGCTCACAGTGCCCCGGAAGCGGCAGGCCAACTTGAGCATATTTGAGATTGCTGCCGCCAGGCGCTGCATGTCGTCTGCCCTCAGCTCTGCATAGCGAGCCTCCATGGCTGCATCGTCATCATAACCAGCAGCCGGCTCTGCCGGCAGGGCAGCCAGCGCAGCGGTGGACTCAGCATCACCCGCGTCGGCTGCCACTTGCAGGGCGCTTCGGCGCTGCTGCTCCTCCCGCACGGCCGCCTGGCGGCGCGCATAGGCCACGCTGCGGCCTGCCACAACCGACTCGCACAGGACTGAAGCAGCGCCAGCAGCGATCCGCCAGCGGACGCGGCCCGCCGCTGCTGGGGCTTCCCCTAGGGTCGAGGGGAGCAGCACCAGAGTCACGCTGTCCCAGGTTCGTGCGTAAATTCTGTTGAGCTCGCTTGCCTGCTCCGGCAGCTGCAGTCGCACTCCGCCGGTACCGGGATAAGTGCACGTGGCATCCAGCAGCTGCGCCACAAAGCTGTCAATGTCAGCTGCCAGCACCGCATGCTGCTGCTCGCCGTAGGCCAGCGGGACCGATGACACAGCAAACACCGGGCCGCTCGGCAGCATCTGAAAGCTCGCTTGTCCATCTCCCCTTTCCCAAACGCCGCAGCGCACGCAGGCTTCCAGCCCCGCCGCCAGGCGCCGTGGGCGCAGGTGCAGCACCAGCCCATGAGGCTGATGGATGGAGTCGGCCTTGAGAAAGAATAACAGGAAGGACTCGGCCACTGGCGGAGCAGCCAGCTCGGCGATTGCCTCCGCCAGCGGGTGCGGCGCCCGGCTGGCTGCCATGGGCAGCAGAGGTGCCTGCAAGGCTACATGCAAGGAATGGAATTGATATGGAAGGGCAGCCTTAGGCAGCCAGCCTAGGTGTGCAGCGCTGCAGTTGTGTGTGCGGCTCGAACGGTGGCTGCCACGGCGCACCTGGCGGCGGGGCGGCGGCGGCAGCTGGACTGCACTCCTCGGCCTGCAGCTGGCTGCACGGCTACAGCAGCCTGCAGCTTGCTGCCTGCCGCTTTTGCTGGCGGCAAGGCGGCCGAGCAGGGGCGTGGAGCAGAGAACAGAGAGAGGCTGGCCTGCTATTGGGGCTACCAAGCTGGCCTCTGTGCAGCTTGACCTGGCTCAGCAACGCGCACAACAGCCAACGAGGCCATCAGAGGCATGGGCAGAGCACGTGCACATGAGCCCGCTCCGCCGCCGCTCCGCCTACTGGGCGGCGCCCCATGCCAGCAGCTTTGCTACACTCTTAAAGCTGCCGCAGATACATGGCAAGCATTGTTGCAACTACACGACAGGAACTGACTCAAGCAGTGTCACCAGATGTTGCCACTAAGTCATGGCTGAGCTGTTTGAGGCCTTCCTCCTGCCGCCCTCCCGGCGGGTGGCGGGCCGCCCGGGCGAGGGCTCGCGCCAGCGTGCCATCCCCTGCACTGCCTCCAGCGCTGAACTCTTGCACCGTTCGGCTGAGCAGGCCGGAGAGCTCGGAAAGGGATATCGAGCTGTGGGGCAGCTCCTCTGCTGCCGCCGCCAGCTGTGCAAGCTCGCTGGCGTGGCCTGCACACAGGAGAGGCAGCTGTGGCATGTGGGCCATCACAGATCAGCCATTTCCAAGAAACATTTCCATGCGGCAGCAGCCATTCGGTGTGTCAAGCCTGCGCCCTGTGCGAGAGGCACATCTGCAGCAGTGCACTTGCAGGCTGCCACCCTGCCGCACCTGAGGCCACCATGTGAGCAGAGACGTCCGCCAGCAGCTCCTGGTGCCCCTCATGCAGCAGCTCAGCAGCCACAGCGGCCGCATGGGAAGCGCCGCCGCATTGCACGGCTGCCGCCATGGCCGCGCTGAGGGCCTGATGGTGAGGAGAGGGAGGGCCGGAAGCATGAGCAGGCAATCAGGGTGTGTACCATTGTGCCCTGCGGTCTGCTGAGCAAGTCCTACACACGGGCATTGCCAAGAGGCTCGAGCCTCTCATACGCTGGCCCACAACCCTGCGGCCGCCGAAAGCACCGCCGCGGGCGGCCCGCTAAGGCTTGCCTGGATGGCTGCAGAGCTGAAGTTTGCCGCCATTGCCAGGTGCGCCGCCAGCTGGGCAGACTCTTCCACAGCCCCCTCCACAATCAGCGCTGCCGCCACATCAGCAGCCATGCCGCCGTGCCCCTGCTGCAGCGCTTGCCGAGACACCTTGGCTGCGGCATCTGCCCAGCCCTGCCGGGCGGCGCAGGCCATTGTGTCCCGCAGCAGGGGCGTGAGGCCGCAGCCCCACAGCTGTGCATTGGCCGCTGCCACAGCCGCCGCTGCCCCGCCATCCACAGCATCCACCATTACAGCAGCTGCCACACGGGCCACCCTGTCCTGCTGCCCAGAGGCGGCTGCAAGAGCTTCCAGGGCGGCGGCAGCCTCGTGCGCCTGGCCAGCAAGCAGCAAGGTTAGCAAGGTGGCCGCAACCAGGCGCTCCCTGCGGCATGATGCAAGTTGAAGGCAAATCACGAGCTGAGCTGGATGGGGCACAGCAGGTCCTAAAACAGCTAAGCTGCCGGCTGTAAGCTGCATGTGTGTGCATGCATGGCCAGGCCACCCACCCCCTGCGCGTTGCCGCACCTGTCGGTTTCGATGGCGTGCCACGACAGCCGCCCAGCGGCGGCAGCCCCTGCCGGCCAGCCGGTCAGGGCGGCCAGCGTGCCCCGCAGCACCTCGGTCTGGCCTTGCTCAAACAGCAGCCACTGAACGGCCACCGCATCTGTGGTCCAGGGAGGAAGACACATTGGGATGGAGAGGTGACAGGAACCAAAACCGTTGGGAGCCCAAGCTATGCTGATGTGATCAGCCTCCAGGCTGGTGGCAGTTTCGGCGGCGCATGCTGCATGGAGGGCGCCGCTGCAACCCAGCAAGATACTTACCTTCAACGCTGCCGGCCTGCGCAGCCTGCGCAATGCCTGCCGCCAGGGCAGCAGCCACCTCCTGTGCATGTTTAAGGTGAGAAGGTGCATGCATCGAGGTCGCTGCCAAGTGACGGGTGGGGCGCTCTTCAGAAGTTGGAGGGGCACCCATGCATGCGGGGTTGTGCATGCAGCATGCGCTTTGCTTGGATCCCGTTAGGCTACAGCTCACCCCTTGCCTTCACTCCAGCAGCACACCAACCCCACCTGCTCTTGACCCAGGCTGCTTGCTTGGTCATACAGAGCCCTGGCTAGCGAAGCGGCGGCGCGGTGGTGCCCATCCGCCGTCAGCAGCGCCGAGAGGTCTCCATTCAGCACTGCGCGCAACATCTAGGGAGTTTTCGGTTGACAGCAGTGCGAGGCAGAAGAACAGCCCCTGCTTTCACATCAATTTTGGCCTTGCAAGCTTCCCTGCTGCGCTTGCCGCCCCACCCAGCCCAGCCCCCAAATCCAGCACCTGCGCCGCCCTCCTCGCCGAGCGCTTCCAAAGCTGCCGCCGCCGCTGCATCCGGGCGCTCCATTCCCTCTATTATCTCAACCAGCAGCCACACCAGCAGTGCCTGCATGCGGGCGCCAAACAGCAGGCGCTGCACGGCTGCCACAACAGGGGCCCTGCCGCAGTCCACCGCTGCCACCACAGGGGCGGCCAGCAGGCGGGCGACTTGGATGGGGGGCATGCCAACCTCGCTGGCAATGTGCCAGCTGGCCTCTGCACATCGACAGAGGGATTGGACAAAAGATGGCATGTCATGCAAATGGCGCAGCAGCATGATCGCCATGACATGGCAAAGGCAGGCAGGCGATGCTGACGTAGGTGAGCAGCGGCCATCAACAGCCCTGCCACCTGCGACCCTCACCAGCCACGGCGGCGGCGGCAGCCACATGTCCCTCCGTCAGCAGCCGCGTGCACAGCTGCTGCACTGCTTGGAACGAAAAGATCATCTGGGCTGGGTGCAGCAAGCCAGTCTGAGCTGCGGTGACACACACAGAGCCTGCTGCCGCCGCCCGCCCGGTGGTGGCTAGGTGCACGACGACGTCTGTTAGGAAGCTTGTGAGGCCCACTGCTACCATAAGTCTGGACAGCAGCACCGCTGCACCGGTCCAGCCCCAACCGACCAGCGCTGACACAAGGGCGGCAGCCGCCGCCACTGCCGCCTGCCAGGCCGCGCCGTGCGGGCTGCCGCTGGTGCTGTGCTGCCGCCCCAGCGCCTTGGACGCCTGCTGGAGGGTGGCAGGAGGCGCTGGAGGGATCACAGCGGGGTGCTGGGAGGCAGGGATGGCCCCTGCTGCCCTGAGAGACCGAGCGTGCTCGACGACCTTATCCATGGCTGCCAACGCTTAGGCGACAGCTGCTGGAAGCGCTAACGAGTGATGGCCAACTGGAGTGCCTGCCCTCCTTCCGCTACCGTCGCCGCCCATGCCACCCTGCTGCCGCTGCCGCTGCAATGCGAGGCCTGCCGATCCACCGCTTCCCGTCTCCCTCTGAAGAGTTGCACATTACACTGCCGCCCATTGGGTGGCACCAAAGTCCTGATGCAGCACTTGCACAGTGCATCCAAGCAGTGCTGCTCAGCATCAAGCATCGCGCTCGTGGGCCTCCCTATACGGCAGACCCAGCAGCTCGAACACGTCCTGCTGGCTCTGCACCCGCCGCCCGGCGTGCCACCCTGGCGGCCAGCGCTCGCGGCCAGAGCGGTCGGTGGGTGCTGCCTCATCAGGCACCAACCGCGAGCGGCCGTCCACCTTGCGCAGCAGCCTGGGCGGGAGGGAGGGCAGGGCAGAAGGTGCGGCCGTTGGTGCGGCAGTAAATTGCTCCTGTGCAAGTTGGATCATCTTCCGGGCAAGCACATGACACGGCTGCGCTGAGGGCAGGCGGCTTGGTGGGCTCAATCAGCGGCTGGCCAACAAGGGCAAAGTTTGAGCTGCCGAAGCTTGCCTGTGGCTGGTGAGGTACATGCCACAGTCCTTGGCGTGCTGCCGCATGAAGCGCAGGAAGGAGCGGCTGCCGATCCAGCCAACCTGCAAAGGCGGCCTCAAGCAACCGTTGCTTAGTGAGCAGGCGGCACCGCGCGGCAGCGCAGCACGGAAGGCAGCTGAGAAAGGGGGCTGCAAGCCCGCTCCAAGCTGTCTTCCTGCCATGAGCAGCCGGCGGGCAGTGGGGTTGTTCGGCAGCTGTTTTCAGCAACAACGTGCAACTCAGAGCGGCGCACCAGCGCAAAGGCCCACTCATCATGAGGGCAGATGATGATGTCCATGCGGCGTGCCTGCACTTCACAAGCTTCTTGTTAAACATCACAGAATGCAACTTGCATTCTGCATCAGATTGCAGTCAGCAAGACGTATTGGCGGCCACAGCGGCTAAGCATGTTGAAGAGAAGATCTTGGCGGAGTCGTGCAACAGCCTGTGGCGGCAGGCAGCGGTGCCGCTGGAAGGGCAACACTTCTTGCCTTGCTGCCATCCAAGCGAGCGATGCCGTAGATGTGGTCAAACCTGCAGGCATGTGAGATAGACTAGGAAACTGATGGCTTCGATCGCTGATCACGGCCGTGGTGAGCACCCACGCGGCCATCCCATCTGCGGTGCAGTATTGCATAGCATGTGCAGTATGCACCTTCACCTGTCCAGCGACTGCATGGATGGCGCAGCTGATGCCTCCCTCATGTGCTCCTCCCGCAGCCACTCAATGTGGGTGGGCAGCAGCCCCGCCTGCACCCTGCAGGCAGCGGGTGCGGTGGCAGGGCCGAGCAGGCAGGTGAACAAGCTGCCAAGCACTTGGCGGGGGCCCAAGAGTGCTCCAAGCCAATGTCGCAAGGCGCGCGGCAGCGACGGCGGCGCAACTCTCCCACAGTGCTGCTATCCACCCATCCACATGGGGCATGGCTGTTCCAACTCGCCTGCACATGGCCCGCCTGGGTGGGAAGAGGCGGCCGGCATCCACCAAATGGTCCCGCAGCCGCAGCACCACGCCCTCAACACTGGCGGTGGGGTGCGTGACTAAGAAGTCTGCAGAGCGGGGCGGACAAGGCAACAGGGAGGCTAGGCAGGCGGCAGCAAGAGGGGTGGCCAGCCACCCGGCATCCTGCAAAGCAGTTCCTTATCACGCTGCTGCCACGCAGCAGCAGCGACAGCAAGCCTGCTGACACAAGCATGCAGCATGTATGCCCTCTGGCGGCACAAGCACTAGCACTAGCGCTAGCACTAGCACTCACGCACCTGCATCGTGTCGGGCGGAGGAGCGGGCTGCCCCTCCCACCACCTCGACCAGCCAGCCGCCAGTGCCGCTCACAGCCTCCAGGCCGCGTCGCACCGTGCCCAGCATCCCCGATGTCCTGGGCGCCTGCGGCCAGTGCAAATCAGGGCACGTGCATGACGCTGTGAGGGAGCGTGCGGGTGCATGCGCTCTTTGCAGTGCACAAGCCGCCTTCCATGCATCCGCAAGTGCACAAGTTCCTCAGCGCAGCCTGCATTCCCATTGGCTGACCAGCGCAGCTCAGCGCAGCTCGTTCGAAGCAGCACATGGTATCCAGCCGCTTACTGGCCGCCTCCAGCAGCTCAGCCCGGTGCTCCAGAGAGAAGTGCAGCTCTGGGGAGATGGGGAAGGCGCTGCCCTCGCCCAGTGGGCCGCCCGGCTCGGCCGCCAGCTCAACGTGCTCCAAGCTCCTGCCGGCCGCAATGCTAAGGAGGCAGGCTAGGTGAGCAGGGCGATGGCATGCGCATGCAACTCTGCTGCCACACTTGCTGCCCACCACAATGCATACCATAGCAGTACTCCCGCCCTGCACTGAGCACGTGTCAGAAGCCCCGCCCAGCGCACCCACCTGCAGCCCAGGTCCCACCACTGCTTTGCCGTGCGCTGGCCCACAGTCGGAAGGGCGTGGAAGCGGGCGCGGGTAGCTGCCCCAACCGTGTCACCGCGCCACCGGCCGTGCGAATCGGTCACAGCCACGTCGGCCCTGCGGAGCACAAAGACGGGCATGTAAGGTGCAGCTGCAGCGGACTACAGTGTGTGCAGAGCAAGAGAGCCAGTCGCAGCATGCCAGCTCTGCAACGCTTGCGATGCAGCAGCTGTGCGCCACATCGCTTGCAAAGTGAGCGCAACCAGGCGTCTATGGCCCTCGCAGATGGGGGCCCTGAGAGGCAAAGAGGCATCCATGCTGCTGCACATCAAAACCGCCGGCCCCTGCCCACCTGAAGCAGTCCAGTGCAGCGCATGTGCCGGTCCGAATGATGTCGCCAATTTGCTGCGCTGCAAGTGGAAGGCACAAGTGGAACACGCAGTGATGTTGTGAGGTGGTGGGCGAGTGAGCCACCATGCAACTCTAGCCGGCTAGCAAGTGTCATGCACCTGCTGCTCAGCACACATACACAGGCCACAGTATCCATTCTCCCACCGCGCCTCTCGTCTGCTGGAATCAATTGTTTGCTGCAGCTGCCGACCATGAACTTCATGACCCATCGCACCGCACCGGTCACGTCCCCAATGAAAGGCAGGTCGCCGCCCCGGATGTCTGGGGTCACCCGCTCCGCACTGGCGCGCACAACGGCGGCCGCCTTGGCGTAGCGCAGGCTCTGCGGGTTGGGAGAGGGGCACGCAGGAGATGATTCATGACTGCGCAAGCAAGGCTGCGGTGTGAGTTGAGCTGGCTGCAAACTAGTGGGGCTTGCCCACTTCAACCCTCCCTTGGCACGCTCTGCCTGCACCACATGCTGTGCGTGTTGTGGTCTGCAGCTCCTGCCCCACCCACCGCTCACCCGGTGGTTGACCGACTTGCCCAGCTGCGCGTAACCTGTTTCATCTTCGAAATAGTCCTCATGCAGCGCTCGCTCGTAGCGCGCCAGCTCGCTGCAAAATCAAGGGTTGATCTTGCTTGCATGGAGTGTTCAACAAGGCCAGGCAGTGAATCGCAGTCGTAGGTGGCAACCAAGCGGCTGGCCGCCGGCCGTCCTTGGTCGTTTGTGTCACCAGCTTCTGGAACAGTTGCGGCAGAAAATTGCAGCGCCTGCACAAGCGCACAACAACTCACCGCAGCGCCTGCACCACAGGCTCATTGCCGATGCGCTGGCTGCGCTCCTGAGAGCAATTCGCCTGCACAAGTGCGGATCGAGTCAACTGCCACATATGACGGAGATCCAAGCCAACCACCGCTGGTAGGCAGCGCACGGCACCTAGCATCAAGCATGGTCTGTTGTAGCGCGACACACCCTCCTGCATCCCCAGTGCCAGCCTTCCACTGTGCCCCCTTTCCACTTGCCTGCAGCGCCAGCTCAGTCAGTCCCATGCCAGCACACTCTGGGAGCCACAGATCATCCCCTAGCCACCGCTTGAGCCGCCGATCTTGCGCAGACAGCTGCTGGCTGACACCCGGGCGGCCGACCGAGCTGCTGCGTGACGCTGAGGCGGTACCGGCACTGCTGTCGCTGGTGCGGGAGGGTGGGCGGCCGGGGGGCAGGGCAGGCACAGCAGGCAAGTCTGGCAGAGCAGGCAGGGCAGACATCTGGGCAAGCCAGGCTGAGCGTGTGCATTTGCAGCAGCGCGCACACCAGGTAGGCTACTCATCAACCAACGGCAACCGCTTGTGCCTCCAACTCACTGCCGCCGGCGGTGGGGGTGGGCACATCGGCTGTCGGGTCAGGCGGCGGATATTCTTCGACCGGCAGCAGCTGCTGCTTGGCCAGGCAGCGGGCTATCCAGTGCTCGTTCACATAGCGCCGCTGCGGCTGCTGGCTGGATGAGGCGGCAGAGGGCCGCCGGCCTGCACCGCTAGTGGCTGGGCGAGCGCCCTCTGGATGCAGCTGCGGGGGCAGGGAGGCCAGGCCACCCTCTCCCACAACAACGTGCGTGATGCCGGCTGACTTGGGGTCCTGTATTGAATAAGCAGGGTGTCTGTGTTCAGGTACAGCACGGCTTGCACTCTGTAAAAAAACGCAAGCTGAGCGCAGCCTCCACCCGCAACCCAGCACACCTGCGTCAGGCTGCCGCCGGCCCGCTGCACGCCGGCGCTCCAAATCTTGCTGCGGGTCGCGATGAATGGTATGCCATTCTGTGGCAGGAACACCTGCACAGGAGGGATTGGCCTTGGGGCAAGTCGGTGTGGTCGCCGAAGGCGCCTGGCTGACGGCGCCAGCTGCTGCCCACCGCGCCTCCGGGCACCGCCGCTCCCTTGGACACCCGATGCACCTCACTGCACCCTCATGCGCTCGCCTTGACGCCTGTCATAAAAGCCTGGAGGGCTGTAGGCGAGCTGCCGGGCGACAGGGGAGGCAGAGCAAGCTTCCTTCTCTTGGAGGCTCCAGGCGTGTTCACTCCCTCTGCCATCTTGTCTGATGCACTCTGAAAGCATGCTGATGCAAGATCACAGCCTCCAAAAGGCACCGACGGCACCCATGCACGCTGCCGCCCGCCTGCTGTGCACCCGCTGCTCCTGAGCGCATTGTTACACAGTCAGCGCGCATGCGGGCCTGGAATAGCCAGGCACAGTATTGTGTGGGCGGGGAAGGTAGCGGGAGGTGAGCTGTGGACAGGGAAGACGGGATATAGAGTAAGTGATGGGCGTGTACAGAACGGGGCGAATGGGAGCAGAAGCAGGGGCGGTCGGGACCAAGAGCAACAGCCCGTGTGAAAATTGAGGGGCCAGTCAAGGAGCAGTATTGTCAAGGCACGGCCGGCTTGTAATGAAGGCGGCGGCGCAAAACAATGTACAAAAGCAAAGAATATGGGCAAGACAGGGGGGGTGCGGCCCGGCGGGCCGCCCATTGCGGCGGCAACCGCGCTGGGCGCATGCTAGGGGGAGGGCGGGCCGCGACTCCGCGGCCGCCCTGCTAGGGGCTTAGGGGATGCCCAGCCGCTGCATGGCGGCAGCGGCTGCGCGGCGGCGCGTGTCAGCGCCGCCCGCTGCTGCGCCCACTGCCGCTGCCGCCCGCCGCGTCTTCCTGCAGCAGCAGCGCCTTGAGCACCGGCTTGCGGTTGCGGCGCAGCGTGCGGTCTGGGTGGATGATGCTGAAGCCCGCCAGCGGCTTGGGCGCCCAGCGGTTCTTGTCGTCGCCCAGCCCCAGCTGGCCGCAGTCGCCGCGGCCCCACACCCACAGCCGGCCGTCGTGGCAGATGGCCGCGTTGTGGTAGTCCCCGGTGCTCACGCACACCAGCTGCTTGCCCTGCGGCAGCGAGGGGAAGGCCGGGGTGGGACAGTTGGCAGGAAGGCTCTGTGTTTGTGGTGTGGGTGGGCCGGCCAGCAGCGGCGCACGCGGCAGGAAGCGTTGCAGCCCCAACTGCAGGCGACCAAGCCCCAACTGCAAAAATCCACCACGCCATTCTCCTACCCCAGCTGCTCAGCACAGCAGGCTGGCTCACCCACCCAACCTAGCCCTCTCCTAGGCCGCTCACCAGCAGCGCGGGGATGGGGTGGAATCGGTGGCGCTCCTGCCGGTCTCCCAGGCCCAGCTCGCCGTAGCTGTTCCCGCCCACGGAGCGCACTTGGCTGGCGCCGCACGTCTGCACCAGCACCAGCGTGTGCTGCGCGCCGCACTGCACCTGCATGGCCCGCACCAGCTGCCCTGCCTCGCTGTCCAGCGCCAGGGGCACCTCAGTGGGCACCATGCGGTCCAGCGTGTCACCAGTGCCCAGCTGCAAGGGAGGAGGGGAGGGAGTGAGGGCAAGGGAAGCAGGGTCAGGAGGCAGGCAGGCTGGAAGGTTGGCAACAGCAATGGCATGTAGGGAGCAAATGAGTGGCAGCTTCAGAATGCTAAGCACATGATGCTAAGTGCTGCACCCTGCATCCCCCAGCAGCCCCGCACCTGGCCGTGCTTGTTAGAGCCAAATGCCAGCAGCGCGCCCGCCACAGTGACGGCCATGGAGTGGTCGCCGCCTGCCGCGATGGCAGTCACGCGTGCCGGCGGCTTCAGCTTCATGGGCTCTAGCGACAGGATGGCCTGGGGGAACGGGATGGACAGCGGCTGCGGGTTGGGGCCCTGCACAGGTGGGAAGGGGAGGGCAGAGGCACGTCAGTTGCTGTGAGGCGGCAGGAGAAGCGCAAGCAAGCCCAGACCTGCACATGAACTTCTAGCTGTAGGTGAAGCATGTAAGCTCCTCCCAATGCCTGCCACTGCACCCACCCACCTGCATCATGGCTGCCAGCTGCGCGTGGCCCAGCTGCCCCTTGCTGGCGTCGCCCCACGTGAAGATCTTGCCGTCTGCTGCCAGCGCCACGCTGTGCGCGCGGCCCGCCGCCACCGACACAATGCGCTCCTGCCGGATCGTCTCCACCAGCATCAGCACGCCCTCGTCGTGGAAGTGGCCGTGGCCCAGCTGCGCGGCAGAGGAAGCAGGTTGTAGGAGGTGAGTACAGCAGGCGGGTGAGAAGTGGGGGACAGGTGGCAGCAGGTGGCTGAGAGGTGGTTCCGATGGGCAGCAGGACAGCACCATCAGGAGCACCTTGCCCCATGCCATCCGTGCTGATCAAGGCGAACTCTGCATGCGCACCTGGCCGTGCCGGCCGCGGCCGCAGGACCACAGCTGCCCAATCTCGGAGATGGCTAGCGTGTGGTTGGCACCGCACGCCACGCTAACGATGCGGGTGCGCTGCAGGCTGGTGATCATGCGCGGGACGTTGACCTCAATGGGCGTCCAGCCGCCGTGCCCCAGCTCGCCGCTGCTGGCCAGGCCCCAGGTGTAGAGCTCACCCCTGTCGGGCAGGGAGGGCGAGGGTGGCAGGCAGGAGTGAGCATGGGCAGTCTACCAGCCGCAACTGCAGGCAGGGTGCAGCCACGCAGCAAGTTGCAGGCAATGCAAGCTGAGCAGAGCCAAGACCTGCGCCAACCAGCCAGCTTCTGCCTTGCACCCAGCGCGCCCACCTGCGTGAGATGCTGGCCGAGTGGCTGCTGCCGGCGGCCACCACCGCGAGGCAGATGTCCTCGGGCGTGCCCTGGTACAGCTGCACCTTGGTGTCGCGCTCCACGCCGCTCACCTGCAGAAATGATTGGGGGCCAGAGCAGCAGCAGGCGGGGGTGAGATTGGAGCAGCAAGAGACTCTGCAGCTGTGGCACAAGCGCAGGTGTCCACACGTGCTGCGTACTGAACAGAACCAAGCGAGCAGCAGCGCCCGCTGCACCTGCCCACCGCGCGGGCACAGCAACAACATGCATATGCGTAGCCCCAGCCGCACCCGTTGCGGCTCGTGCTGGTTGTCAAAGTGCTCCAGGCCCAGCTGGCCGTGGAAGCCGCGGCCCATGGAGTACATGCAGTACTCTGGGGCAGGCGCGTCTGGGCGGCAGAAGAGGCCCACGGTGTGGTACGTGCCCAGCGCGATGGCTGTGCCCTGCGCCGCCGCGTTGGACTGCCCCGTCACAAAGTTGAGCAGCGTGACGTACGACTCGCCCTTGCTGCAGGGGGCAGGCAAACACAGCGGGGGCAAGTGAGGCGGGCGGCGGCAGCAGCGCTGGTCGGCTGTGAATCAGTGCAGTACTACCACCAGCTGCAGCAGGTTGGTTGTGGCTGCGGCATCTGCGCTCCATCACCTAGCAGCCCTGCGCCTCACCTGATGTCGGGCTTGAGGCCCTTGGCGCGCGGGATCTCCTTGAGGAAGTGCTTGGCGATGCGGTCGGTGAGGCCGGTCTTGATGAAGTAGGAGCAGGTGGCCTCCAGCGTGCCCAGCTCGCGCGGCGAGCAGTAGCCCAGCACATGCTGCAGCAGCTGCACGAGAGGAGGGCGCAGGGGGAGCGGGCGCGGGGGCGTGAACGGGCCGGGTCGGTGCGCGGCGCGCCACGGCGCCTGCAGCGGCAGCAGTTGCCCGGCGTTCAGGCGCCGGCGGCTGGGGTTGGGCCCGTCTCGGCGGCCTCCCCCGGCGCCCAGGGCTCGGTTGGCACCAGGTCGGCGATCCCAGCCCCCCGCAGGGCAGCATCTGCGGCGGTTGACGGCCTCCGTCCCCACCCCCTCCGCTGACCTCGGCGGGCAGCGTTCCCAGCAGCCCCGTGAGCTCCACGGGCTCGCCGCTGCCTCCCTTCTTGCGGATGCTGCGCAGCGTGGGTCCGGCGCGGCTCGACGTGCGGGACCGCTTGGCCTGTGGCCAGAGGTCGCTGAGCAGCGGCGACTTGAGCGGTGTGGCAGAGGAGCCAGCCGCGGAAGGTGGGCGTTTGCGCGCTGCGCTGCGCGTCCTCCTGTCGCTCGACATAGCTGCAACTGACGCTCCCCGCTACGGAGGGGAGGCCAGCACGGCAGGTGAAGAACGAGTAAGACAAGCGGAGCGGCGGAACGCCCAGGATGGGGGCGAGGCAGGGCCAGCAGGCACGGCGTGCGGCGCCGGCCAGCCGCTGAGGCGCCGATGGCTGTCCCGCCCCACCAGCCACTGTACAGGGGAGATACAGTGGCATGCAATGCAGAGGAGCAGCGGCTCAGCATTGTCGGACCCTCTAGGGGCTGCGCGTGATGGTGGAGAACAGCCGCAAGCAACACGTGACCCCAAGCGTGCCCCTTGCCTCCGGGCGTAGACGCTGCCCTGCTGCCCTTGGTCAAGCAAACTTGTCAGCAGAGCGCTGTGCTAGCTCTGTGTTCCTAGCAGGCAACAAGGACAACCCTCATCCTGCTGGGCCACTGTCCCTGGATCCCCTGCAGCGGGGTTAACGGCACGAGGCTTGTGCCGGAGGGCCCACACGGTTCTTGCTAGCAGCTACCTCGTGCTCTGCAGGCGAATAAGAACTCGCGCAACAACACATGCGTCGCAGGGCTTGGCCTCGACCTTCACCGCTGGCTGCAGGGTGGGCACGGCCGGCTTGGGAGTGGCGCTGCGGCGCGCGCCTTGTGCACCAGGCAGGTCCATACCAGACATGGGATCCTGACATAGTGGTTGGTCCACACCTGATGCATGGATCCCAGTAGGCAGCGGGGTGCATGCAGATGCACCACCGCGCCATGACAAGGGGCCCTGCTGTTGGTGGGTGGCGATACATGCATGCATGTTGCTGAAGCAGGCGTAATCAGGCGGTTTCCATCCTACTTGAGCCTCTTATCTGGCTGTGGTGCAGACGGTGCAATGCATATTGCCGCAGGGGGGAGCAGGAGCATGCAATGGGCGTCCGGCAGCTCTGCTCTTGGGCCGCTGCGCTGCGCCTGCATCGGCAGTGCGGCGCCGCGGACCGGCCACAACCCGCCGGCGGGCTGCTTGCAATATTATTTCATGCGTGTTAGATTCGATCCAGAGGCTGTGGAGCGGAGAAGGAGACCAAAGCCCTAGCCACACCGTGAGCGCGCAACCAGGTGCGCGGCGCGATCAGGGCGCCTCACAGCCCCTGCTCTGCCCTGTTAGGGTATGTGGCAGTCGTAGCCGGCCCGCCGCGCGACGCTGGGGGTGCCAGCCCCTTGCCCCTGTCGTGTCGGGCGGCCCGCCGGCCTTCGGGGCTGATCAGACTCATCCCCAAGAGTCTGAGGCGCGGCTGCAGCTCTCCAGCACCGCTCTGACGCCGCGCCTGCGCCGACGCTGCCGTCGCCTCGCATCGCTCGCGCTCCGCCCTTCCGCAGGCGCAGCCGGCACGGCAGCCATGCTCAATCTGCAGATGATGGCGGCGCCCCGCGTGGGCTCCCCAGTCAGCTCGCCTCGCAGCCCGCAGAGCGCCAAGCATGGGGAGCTCATCCGGCTGGCCAAAGGCAAGCGCCGGCGCCGGCGCCCAAGCGGGCGTAGCTTGCAACTTGCTTGCTGCCGGTCACTGTTGCGGGCAGCAAAGCTGTGAACCCTTTGCTGCAGCAGAGCCCAAACTGTCTGTTCAAAGTACGAGCAAAGCTTGCTCCCTATTGGTGCAGACCTGTCGGAGCTGGACCTGCCGTCCCAGGTGGCCCTGTCCTTCCCGCACGGCATGTCGCATAGCCAGCTGTTTGAGGTGTCCATGACGCCCGGTGAGCGGGACACACCTGCATGCTTTGCCGGCACCGGTGGAGGGATGGATTGCTCTCAAGCGCGCTGTGTGTGTGTGCGGAGGATACTGGCTGCTGTTTCAGTTTCATGGGCACCAGACCTGCCGCCATGGTTGCGGTGCGCACGCTCATGCCCCGCTTGCTTCTCACGCCTGCCCGTCTTTACCCCCACCCGGCAGACGAGGGCTGCTACGCCGGTGGCACGTTTCTGTTCCAGTTTCGAGTGCCGGACAGCTACCCATCCGACCCGCCGCGAGTGCGCTGCCTCACACAAGTGAGCGGCTGGGGGTCATGTGGGGTAGTGTTGGTTTGCAGAACAGGCAGAGTGAGCAGCTGTGGAGTAAGCAGGGCTGTGTATTGAAGCCTGAGGCAGATGGGGTGGAGCGTGTGAGCACTAGGCAGAAGCCGCGCCTTTGCTGCTGTGCAATCCGAGCCAGTGAGGGGCTGCCTCTTGTGTAGCTCCTGCAAGGCCTTGCCATGCACTGGTGAACAGCAGTCAATAGGGGCGCCAATTGCAGGCGATATGCCGGCACTGCAAATGCCAACGTTCCCGGACATGCTCAAGCTGCCGCACACCAAGCACACTGCCACAGGTGTTCCACCCGTGCATCGACGATGCTGGCCATGTGGACATGAGCCTGCTGGGAGACGACTGGCGCCCTGACATGTGCGCGGTGCACGCTGCGCTGTGCCCTGCCTGCTGAGCTGTGTCTACATGCCCTGGCGCTGTGCAGGCGTGCGGTCATGCTGCATGCAAGAGTTGTGGGCTTGCTGCTGTGTGCCGTCTGGGGATGCTGCCAATCCGCGGCGGTGCTAGCTGTTCGATCCATCTCAAGATCGATGCCATTTGCAGGAGCATCAAGCACATCATTTACGGGCTGTGGCGCCTCTTCCTGCTGCCAGAGTCAGGTGGGCGCCGCTGGCGTGTGCCCTGTGGCATGGCCTAGCCAGAGCTACCACTAACACACGCTTGGCAGATGCTGGGCAGCAGCTGCCCTGCCTACAGCCTGTGCTTTGCTGCTGGGTGCAGGTGACCTATTTGTATGTATTGCTGCCTGCAACCCGAGCCGCAGAGGACTCGCTCAACAGTGCGGCAGGCAGCCCCATACACAGAAATGTCGTGCCATCCCTGCAGCCCACCGCTGTTGCACTTCTGACTGCTTGCACCAATCAGTTTCGTCTTATCCTGGGTCCTGCAGAGGACTCGCTCAACACAGCGGCGGGCAGCCTCATGCACAGCGACCGCTCCGGCTTTGAGCGAGCTGTGGAGGAGGCGGTGCACAGCGGAGCCACGATTGAGGGTGCGCGCTCCTGTGTGTGGGTGGTTCTGTGGCAGCGGCTTCAGGTAGTGCAAGTGGTGAACGGTGGAACAAGCGGTGCACAGCGGAGTCACGATCGAGGGTGCGCTCTGCAATTGCAGGTTGGGTGGCAGGCGCAGAGGGATGTGGGGCTGGTTGGACGGCAGCAGCAGCGGAGTGTTCATCGCAGCGGGGGCCGCGGGGGCAGCTAAGCATTTTACGGCCTCGACAACGAGGATGTCTTGGGGCGTGTTGTGAATTGGTGTTGCTGTCATCCCCTCCTCCCCATGCAGGCAAGTACTATGAGCAGGCGGTGGGCCAGCGTAATGTGCACTCCCGAAACGAGGACTGACCAAGGGCTCACCTGCGAGCTTGGCCTAGCGGCCGCCTGCGCTGCAGACCGTTACATGGTCACAACAGGGCCGCACTCAGCCTGCTCAGCCCCCGTGGTCCCACATAGCTTAGCCGCCCAACCAGTCGCAGCAGTTTTCAGCACGTGCAGTTTTGATGGTAGGCACGCAGCACGCCAGCGATAACCGCCCGCCGATCAGCGCAGCAAGCCGCACCCGCGCCACTGCCGCTTTCTCACTTGTGGCATTTTCTCAAAGTACCTAAACACACCCGCTCTCAACAAATGTTCATTGCGATTCTTCTGCCGGCACCTGCAGCATTGATGGTGCCTTCCATGCGTCACGCTTCCCCCTTTCCGTCTGCCCTCCCTTAGGCGTTTTTGCCGTACTGGGCATGGATCCGCGTATGGCCTTGCCTTGCAGTTTTGTACACGTCACCGCTTCACCACCTGCATGTTCTCTGCGATCGTACTCGTTTGTAATTCACCGATCGGTGCTGGGCTGCCTAACTTGGCACCAGCTGCGCGTGCAGTGGCAGAAACTTCGACTTGCCTGCCAAGTGCGGCAGGAATGCAGCGGCTGAAACCAAAGTATCAAAATGACAACTCAATCACCTGGCCACATTTTGTCACACGGCTAAGTCACGCAGTTGGTGTAAAGGTATGCAGCGAGCTGCATGAATCCCATCCAAGATGGGCGGCAGCGGCGCAGGGCCGCCCGGCGGCCCCGCCGGCAACTCGTGCAGAGCACCGGCTGCCTCTGATCAGAAGCGTTCATCTGGGTTTGAGCACCCGCCAGTCATATTCTGCAGCCCTAATGAAAAGAGCCCGCGCCGGCGAGCAGGTCTTCATGGGCGCCAGCCGCAGCACGCGTAAAGCGCCCCCTCAGAACTGATGCGGTGCATTAAACGCTTGTTCACGGTTCATAAATAATTTTGCGAGTGCAGCACTCGCCCCCGGAAGCCCCCGACGACAGCGCGACAGAATACCGGGGTGTTAAGGCGCTAAACCCGCCTCCGCAAGCCTTTGTCAGCTTTGTAAGCGCTGATAATTCGCTTGCTGGAGGCCTCGGAACCTGCGGAAAGGTGCCCAGTGCGCTGGCCCCTTGCCGCCGCCGCCGCCGCCGCCTTGCACATTGTGCTCTGGACCGCCGCCGCTCAAGCTTGAGGATCCACACTGTTGCATCTGCGGTCCTCCGTTCCTGCAGCAGCATGCGCTCGGTTGCAGCTCCCATATTGCTGCTGCTGCTGGCTGGCGGTGCATGGCCGGCGGCCTGCCGCCTGCTTCTGCTGGCCGAGCAGCCTGCCAACGCCACACTACGAGTTGGATTCGGAGTGGAGCCTCGAGTCCCCATGAGCAGTTGGGAGAACGGCGAAGCCGCAGGTGGGTTGGATCGGAAACCTGGCAGCCTGAACGGCCGCGTACTTCGGACTGCAAGCGGAACCCTAAGCATTTGCTGGGCGGGGCATCTGCAGCAATGCGACTTGATGACGAAGTTTGCCAAATGGCGAATGTGCTTCCTTCCGCAGGCTTCGAGCCGCTGCTGATGACAGCCATGGCAGAGCAGGCGGGGTACGACCTTCAGGTATGCCTTACACGCTGCTCGCAGCCGGGCACTTGCCATGCCATGCTGCACACGCCCACCCAGCACAAGCATGTATGGAAATGTATACACTCTGCCCTGTAGCTCTTCACACTCTGCCGCCTGCTCGCCCGTTGCATGGGCAGTTTGTGCCGCTCAACACACTGGACGATCGCTACACTGCACTGATAAACGGCAGCGTGGATGCCGTGATCAACAGTGAGTGTGATGGACAGCAGTAAGCTGCACGATGGGTGGGCAGCAAGCTGCTGCTGCCGCCGCCACTGCTGCTGCCATTGCTGCTGCTGCCGCCGCCACTGCTGCTGCCATTGCTGCTGCTGTGAGCGCCGCGTGCACAGCTGCCTCGCTGTCCTATCCGGCTGTTCCCTTCCCTAACGCCGTCTACTCGCTGCAGGTTTTTCGATCACTCCGGAGCGTCGCAAACTGGTCCAGTTTGTGCTCCCAAGCTACTACTCTGCTGGTGCCGCTCTGTTTGCACCCGGCGGCGAGATTGAGGGAGTGAGCAGCTGGGACGACCTGCAAGGCCGGACTGTTGCCATTTTGCAGGGCAACTACGTTATCGACGCGGCGCCACAGACGCCCGCGCTGCAAAACGTCACGCTGCTGCAAGTGGCCAGTGCGCAAGGTGAGCTTGCAAGGCAGTTGCATGTGGGCTGCACAGCGGCACACCATGGCACAGCATGCAGGCATGCCGAGCAGGTGTGGTGGGGCGGGCAGGAGTCTGCTTGCGCTCTTGATGCCCTGATGACCGATGTGCTGCTGTGCCGTCTGCCAATGCAGAGGCTTCTGAAGTGGTTCTGAGCGGCAAGGCAGATGCATACCTTGAGTGAGAGCAAGCTTGGCAGGAGCAGCAGCACTTCAATAATAATAATGTGGCACTTGCTGCGGCATGGCACGGTAGCCAATCCTGCCATGCAGCGCACTGCCCGCCTGCCTCCACCGCTCGACTCCCCTGCCCTCCCCGCCCGAAAAATTGATTGCAGCGACTCCGCAAGCCTGTTTGCGGCCCCCAACCTGACGATTGTTTCCGAGCTGCAGCCGATTCTGCGCACTCCGTTCTCTGTGGCGGTCAAGGTTGGCAATGATGAGCTGGCACAGAAGTGAGGCACGAGGGTGTAACTGTAGCACAACCAATGCTACATCATGCAGTGCTACCGCTGGGCATTTGGAACTGGGGGCGCGGTGCCTGCGCACTCCATCCAAAGCGCAAGCCCAAACAGCGTTGACACCATTCAATGAGTGAAGTTCACAGCTCACATCCCACTCCCACAGGCTGTCCGATGCGCTGCTGATGCTGGTTGAGGGCGGGCCGGAGGCCAGAATCCTGCAGATTGAAAACGAGGTAAGGGCGTCAGGCCCTGCAGGTTCAGCTGAACCAAGACCCGTGCCGCCTGGCCTGTTATCGGGCGCTGGCGTGTGGAATTTCTGCCCCCCGTGAAGCGCCGCACTGCTCATATAAGTGATCGCCGCCCGCCCTGCCGCAGACTTACATTGCCCTGGGTGCACCGCCCAATCCAGACCTGGCGGCACTCGTGGCAAATCCCACCCCCGGCAACAGCACACTGTACCCAGCAGGTAGCCGGAAACAGTAGTAGTTTGGCAGGCCTGCCGCTGTGCGGTTGGAGGCTGAGTCTCTGCTCCAGCCGGCAATTAGGTTCCTTGCAGCAACCGAGATGTGGCCACCGTGCTCAGCCCGTTCCCTGCCCCTCTGCCGCTGCAGAAAATGCGGAGTGTGCGCCAGTCCCATCTGACTCCATTTGGTTGCCCGCAGACACGTATCAGCCTGTCCATGTGTGGAGGAGTAAGTCAATGCTGTTAAGTGGATGCTGTCAAGTGGATGGGCAGCACTCGCAGCGGTGCACGGCAGACTGCTGCCAAGCCTGTGAGCTGCTGCTGTCCGACACCTTGCCGTGAGGGCAGCCTCCCACACCTGCAATGCCAGCCCCCTGCCGCATGATCTGCAGTCGAGGGTGTGCAGAATTGGACGTGCGACCCAAAGACGGGCAACTACAGTTACGACGGCTGGCTGGTGAATGCCACTGACGCCAGAAGCGGTGTGCACACAGGTAGGGAGGAATTGTGCAAGCTGTGTGCCATCCCATGAGGTGCCTTTCTGATTTGCTTTGCTCATGAGTACCGTGCTGGACAGTGAATCACAAGCTCAACAGCTGAGCCGTATCTTCACGCACTGCCCTGCGCATGCACCCCCTGACTCTGCAGGCTATGCTCTGACTGTGCCCGGCCCCATCGGCACGCACGTGCCGCTTTTTGTGGCCACTGATGAATCAAACACCACCGTCCTGGGCACCCTGATCAACGTGCGGGAAGTGGGCAGCGTGGACATGCCGAGGTGGGTCCAGCTGGCCCCGGCTTTGCAGTGCATGCTGGGGTTGTTTGAAGGTTGTGAAGAGCTGCCGACTGTGTGCACTGCATGGGCAGCAAGCATGCATGCAACGTCATCATCTGGCCATCATGTGCCATCATATGTCTCGAGCATCCCCTTCTGCTTTCTGCCTTCTGCATTCTGTCCGCTCGCAGCCCATCCAACCCGGTGTCGGATACCTTCTGGTACAGACGTCCCGCCTACGACCAAACCGGCATTTTCGCGGCCCCGAAAGTGCTGTACGTGACTAAGACCGACACCAGAGGTGGGACGACCTTGACATGTTGCGCTCGAGCTGTATAGGATGCAGCGCGGCATGCGCTGGTCGGCAGTGCCTGCTGAGCGGCCGGCCTCCTGTCGCTGCCCAGCTAGCGGCGCAAATTCGTCTGCTCAACATGCGCAACTCTCTTGTCATAAGGGCCTTTATACAAGTGAATCTTGCCGCAATTGCGGCAAGCAATCCTGTGGAGTGGCATTTTTGACATTAGTGCTGCTGCACTGCGCCTGCGGCTGCTGCCGCATCGCCTGTGCAGGCGATGCACTGCCACCTGGCAACCCACCGTGCAAGGAGGGCGACCCAATGATTGCTGTGGTAAGTTTCAGATCAGCAGAAAGGCCGTGGCTTCCTCCCCGCTGGATGCAAGGGAATGTTCAGCACTTGCTGCGCGGGGCAATCCTCAGCCAGCCAGCCAGCCATGCCATGCTGATCACATTGCCACATTACATTACTGTTGACGCCTGTGCCGCCCTTCCATTTCCACGCAGCCCGTGAAAGCGATCTTCACATTCTACGCCTGCCGTCAAAGTGCCTAATCGTGCGGCATTCTTGCGGCATTCTTGCGGCCGGAAGAGGCACGTGACCAAGACCCGCTTATCACTGTGACACGAATGACAACACGCTTCATTACTGATTGTTCTCAAAACAAGCCGGCTGCCGCAGCCTTGGAAGGCTTGCTGCTGCTCGGGCTGCCACACTTTCATGGCCTTGCCGCTGCCCATACCTTTCATTTGCCAGCATGCACACACCTCACTGATGCTCACATCCAACTGCCCACCAAATGTAAGACCCAACTCACAGACCAGCCGGGACGCTCCAGGTGGGGGTTACAAGTCCAATAGAAAGCATCAAAGGGAGTGGGGCCATGAAACTGGGGGCTGTGCCCCTGCGGTATCTCACGAGATAAAGCCGCACTGGCGGCCGGTTGGTTGTGCACGCTTGGGTGGGTGGAGGTTTGAAGTGTGCATGGGATGTGTGCGTCTGGAGCAAGATTGAGCAACTGGCCTCTTTTCGAGGTGTACGTGTGAAGCGGCGGGTTTAGCAGTGCACATGGGAGATGGGACGAGGGAGGGAGGTCAGGGGAGCATGAGGGTCTTAGGGCCGCCAGGTTTGTGAGGGACCAGTGAAGAGTTGAAAAAGGCAGGGGCTGTGCGGAGTGGAGAGGGAGGGGCCGCATGGAGTTGAAAGGGCAGACGGCATAGGCATTTGGGTGGGAGGTGACAGGGGAGTGTTTCGTGAGGGGTCGAGAGAATAATGCCAGGATTTTTGTGAGGCGAGGCGCAAGGTGAGGCACTTGTCATAAGCTCTGAAAGTGTTGGGAGGAGTTGGGAAGAAGAGACCCAGGCCCTGAGTCTGCGATTGATGCAGCAGCGGTAAGACTGTTTCGCGGGCCTCATGTGCCGAGGCAACCCACAACATAACATTCCTGGAAAACGCCAAAATATCGGGGGGCTTGGGGATGGCAGGTTGGGAACAACAGTGTCGAGAAAAGAACAGCAGGACAACAGAGGGACGCCAGCACGGCGTAAAGCAGGCTGCAACTTGCGTTGCACTGGGGCAACTTCCCTTTGTGCCCAAGCGTAGCTTACTTCGAGCTGTAGGGGTTCTGCTGCCCGCCCGCAGCCGCAACAAACGGCGAGGCAGCAAACGGCGTGGCCATGTCAGGGGCGCCCTCTGCGCTGCCGCTGAATGCGCTGCCGCCGGCGCTGGCTCCACCAGTGGCCGTGCTGAAAGGCGATGCAGACGCGCCGCTGCCCGCGCTGCCCTGCCCAGCAGCCGGGCGCTGCGCCGCAGGCAGAGCAGCCTGGCTGGCACTGGGGGCGCGGGGGATGGATGCGGTCCGCGGCAGCGGAATGCTGGCCTGGGGCGAAGGTGCGCTGGAGTTGACCATGGAGGAAGGCAGCACGCCGCTGCTCAGCGTGCTGCTGGCGCGCCGCGCCTCTGCGGGAGTTGGGTGAGGGAGGGGTGGGGTGGGGTGGGGTGGTGCGCCGTTGGGGATCAACAGGTCCAGCAGTTGCAGCAGCAGCAGCAGCAATGCAAGGAGCATTTGTCAGCGACTGCAGGGCCCCGAGAGTTCCATCTGTAACGGCAGGCATGGGGCTGGCAATGCTGCATCTGCCCAGTCACGACTACTGCCATCACGACTGCTACACGTACCTGCAGCCAGGATGGCCCTCAGGCGGTTCACCACCTCTTCGAAAGTGGGCCGCTGGGCGGGGTCGCGCTCCCAGCAGTCCTGCACAAAAGTTCGACAGGAAATAAGAAACAGGTGTGATTGCAATTTTCAGATACAAAACTTGAAACCAAGTGTGGGCCCCTGGGCGGGGTCCCGTTCCCAGCAGTCCTGCAAACGATTGGGGCAACAAGGTAGAGCTACTCTGATCTCCATCCAGCTGCCGACTCCCAAGAATGGCCAGCGGCTGAATGTGTCAGCATTCAGTGCCACGCGGTGACCGAGCATTCACATACGCAAGCAATCAGTAGAAGGCCCCCCGCTTCCATCTCCCAGAGTGAACACACACCCAGCGACGCACCTCCATCAAAACGACGTACTCGCTGTACTGGCCCAGCCGCCCCGCCGGCAGCTGGTCGGGCGGCGGCACCGCCAGGCCCGACCCGCGTGCCATTGCTTGCACGGTGTTGATGATCTGGCGGAGGAGGGCGTGGGGATACCAGACAAATATTGAGCAACCGGCCGAAAGCAGGCATGTAGAGGGTGGGCTATTGCCGGGCAGCGCAAGGCATGCGCTGGTGGAGCCCTGTTGTGCTTGCTGCAGCAGGCAGGGCGCCTGCACTCTAGCAGCCGCATGCGGCCTCCCGCCTTCCGGCAGATGCTCGCCCCCAGGCATCCCATGCCCCCCACATCCTAGCAAAGCAAGCACCTGGTAGGGGTTCAGGCCATCGAAAGGAGGAGCCCAGGTCATCAGCTCCCACAGGACGGTGCCAAAGGCCCAGACGTCGGCGGGCAGGCCACCAGCATCGCCGCCAAGCACCTCCGGGGCCAGCCACCTGCAGAGGCAGAAGGGCGACGCCAGGGGCTGATTGTTTCACAGCAAATGGTTTAGGGAGGCCGCCTGCATCGCCGCCCAGCACTTCGGGAGCCAGCCACCTACGGGGGGTTGCAACACAGGTGGCTGTGGTTTTAAAACCTGCCGGGTCTCGGAGACGTTTGAGTTCGCCATGCATGCATGCACGGCGCACGAACACACCAATGGATGCACACACTCAGTTTACCTTGGGTTCTGGATGCACAGGGTGGACATGAAGTTGGAGTCGGCCAGGGTGCGGCTCAAGTTGAAGTCGGCAACCTGAACAGGAGGAACACGCGAATAAGCCAAATCCCCTCAGAGGGGAGGCGTGCCCACAGCTTCTGGGCACAAAGCAGGCGCATGCGCGGTGCAGCCGTTGCTGAAGCGATTGCGTGTGCAGGCAGGTGGCGGGAGCCGGCAAGCACCCTCACCTTGACTTGGTACTGAGACGTGACCAGCAGGTTAGCGCTCTTCAAATCACGGTGATAAATTGCTGGGGAGCGGGTGTGCAGATACAGCATGCCTGCGGGGTGGTACCGTGCATGGGTGGGTTGCAGATCCAAGCACATGGGCTCAGAGAGGTGCAGAGCCGGCAGGCAAGCTGCATTCTGTGCAGCCCATCACCATTCATGTACAGCTAGCTAGCTGCCCAACTCAACACCGAAGCGGGTGTGCTGTTGGCTGCCTACAAGCCCTCCTTTCCAAGGGCGAGCAGCATTGAACTCAAGAAGCACGCAGCGCACCTTTGGCAGCGTCCAGAGCCATGGACAGCAGGCGCGGCCAGCGCAGCTGCTTGGCAAGCTGCGGTGGATAGAATGAGGGGAGGAGGGGCAAGGTAAGGACCGCAGCTCCCAGCTGAGCCAAGCGTGCTGTGTTGCTGCTGCACAAGCGCCCCTGGACAGTGCGCATGGCTGCACAGCCATTCATGGGGAACACCACCACCCGCGCGCAGTCCCAGGAAGCACTCAGTTCACAGTGCAACACACCTTGGGGTCCCGCTGGCCGCGAGCCAGCAGTTCGTCCACCCCCTTGCGGCTGCAGTGCTCCATCTGCAGCGTTTGGCAATGAATCCGGCAGCACAATCGCTGGTGAAGGCCAGCAGGCAGGGTGTGGAGCGCTGCAAGGCGGCATGCCCGAGCGTTCCAACCAGCGTCCACGATACGAACAATACGAACAATAGTGCATGCAGCTTTGCAGTTAGCAGTGGGGACAGGCAGCAGGAACGGGATATCAGACACGGCGGCCTAGCCACATTTGCACCACCGGACCAGCAACAGCTGGCGGGAAGCCGCACCAGGAGGCAGGGCGGCTCGGCGCACACGCCCATGTAGAGCACAATGTTGGAGTGCCGCAGCTTGGACATCAGGCCCGCCTCCTGAGTATAAACAAGACACAAGATAGGCAATGTTCAACGTTTGAGGCGCTAGTGTCGAATCACGAGCTGCAATGCAGGGTGCAGAGTGCGGATGCTGCCCGACAGGAAGCGCTTGCCGGGCTTGCAGGTGGTGGACTTTTTCTCTGACTGCGCAAGTCCCATTGTGCAACAATTGCACCGCTTTCACTGCCATGCATACAGCCCATCGCCAGGCCGCCGCACCTTATTCAGCTGGCGCGTGATGCTGCGCTGGTGAACAGAGTCGGTGGCGCCGGGCGCCTTGTCTCCGCCCAGAATTTTCACGGCCACTGCGGATCAAAGGAGAGAGAATGTGGCACCATCTCAACAAGAAATGTCGGCCGGCCTGGCAGGCCTGATGGAGGACAGGTGGCGGGCGAGGGGGCCAAACTGTGGCAATGGTGCTAATGGCTATGCGCGTGGCTGCATGAACAGCTAGCCTCACCTGTGGTTTGGCAGTACGGGGCAAGCCACCCAGGAAACAGCTGGCAGCAGCCAAGCGGTGGCTTAAAGACTGCAGCCGAGAGTTTGCCTCACCTGTGGTCTGAAAGTACTGCGCCAGCCACACGGAGCCAAAGCAACCAGACCGTCGGCAGACGGTGCCACAACGCGGCAGCTCAAAGCTCACCAGTGGTTTGGCAGTACTGTGCCAGCCAGACCGAGCCAAAGGAACCGGCGCCCAGCTGCTGGCTCAGCTCCAGGTCCTTGAAATCGACTGCACCTAGTGAGACAAAGCAAACACAGCTCCAAGTCATGCAGGCGTGAGCACAGATTGACTGCAAAAGTACGGCATTGGGCAGCACACAAATCACAGGCACCTGGGCCTGAGGCAGCGCCACGACGCACCCATCAGCTTGCACCCACCAAAACGAGCACGCCCAAGCCCGCACCCACCCGTGTTCCAGTCGGCCGGAAGCTGTGCGAGATCGGTGTCAGGCCCAGCGGCTGCCGCCGCAAACGCGCTGTCCATGGATCCTGAAGCAAACTGGCTCTCCTTTGCGCTGCCCAGGCCTTCCAGATCAGAAGACAGCTTGCTGCCACCTGGTGTGCTGCCGGCAGGGCCAGCCGGCCCTGTACCGCCGCCCTTTGCAGCGGTGCCCAAAGCGGCGGCGCCAGCGCCGCCCTTTTCAGCGTCCGCGGCCGCGGCCGTTGCGCGCTGCCGCCGGCGGCGGCGCACGAGGAAAAACGCCAGGCCAGCTGCCAGCGCGGCTGCCGCCACGGACCCAACCACAATGCCGGCAATGGCGCCGCCCGAAAGGCCGCTGTCGCTGCTGCTGCCCAGCGCCGGCGGAGGGGCCACCTTTAGCAGGTATGGGTTGCCGGGCTTGCCGGTGCACAAAAAGTTGGGAGAAAAGACGGTGGCACCGCCGCCCGGCCAGGGATCGAATGGGCCTGCGGTGGGCGGGGCGGGAAAGGTAGTCCGGTGTTTACGCCAGGCAGCCAGCCTTCCATTCCCCGCAGCTGGTATCGACCCGACATCTTGCATGCAGCCTGGTTGCCTGACATGCTGTTTCCGCCCACAGCCAGCACAGGTGTGCACATGCACCCCAGCATACACTATGCACTTGACTCAGCGCACCCGAGATGTTGTTGCCCTCGATCGCCAGGCGCGCCAGGGAGGGGAATGCCGAGGGATACTCGCTCTCGTGGCCCTCCTTGGGGTAACCCCACTCAGGCGGCAGCGTGCCTGTGGGAGTGAGAGGGGTGGAGCACATGGCTTGGCTGGCAGCTTGTGGTGTTGCAGCATGTGGGGCAGACACATGCGCTAGTGCAGCAGCATGGCAACCAATGTGACAGTTGCAGCACCACTGCAGCCATTGCTTGTTGATTATGGGAGAGGTGCTTGGGAACGAAAACAGGTCAGCAGCCTTGCAACTCAGACGCGGGTAACAGCAACCAGCCGAACCAAATACAATCTTACTGGTGATGTTGTTGAAGGACAGGTCCAGCAGGGTGAGGGTCTTGGAGTACCAGTCGGGCGGAATGGTTGACTGGTTCAGGTGGTTGCGCGAGATGTTGAAGTACAGCGAGGAAATGAAGCCTGCAGGGGAGTGATTACACATTAAACTTACTATGAGTGAGCATGCAGCGCGCACTGTGCCAGGGCACCACACCTGGATAGCTGGACACAGCAGCTTGCAAAGGGCACAGCGGCTCAGCGGCACATCTGAACATGGCCACTAAGAACCGCTCTACTGCACACAACCGCCCAGTCGCACCTGTGGCCACGGGTGCGAAGTCAGTCAGACCCCCTACCAAGCTGTTGTTCGCTGCACACAGGACACGGAAGCAATCAACTGTCAGCAACAGGCATGGCAGGCGGTGCAGGTGGAAGGCAGCCACCAGCGGGAGCAGGGTGGCAGGGGCGGTAAAAAGGTAACACCTCGGGTGCGGCAGCGGTCGCGGGATGCTGCAATTGCTTCAGAGGCAAAGCTGCATAATTCGACTTGATAACCTCCCCAAGAGCCTCACCCATCTGCAGCGTCTGCAGCTCTGGCATGCCGCCAATGGCAGTCCAGCTCTTGGGGATGCCGCCAGTCAGGGCATTGTGGCTCAAGTCGAGCGTGTGCAGGTGCGGCAGGCTGGCCAGCTGGGCCGGCAGCGAGCCGCTCAGTCGGCAGCCCGACAGGGACCTGAAGGGACACGGAGATGCAAGTCACAGTGCGAAATTCCCATCAGAGCGAGCCGAGAAGCAGCAACTGCAGCTGCCCAAGTGCAGCTGACGACGGCAGAAATCCAGTGCACGTGCCGCGGTGCGCCGCAGCTGCCACACTGGCGAGCTGATGACGCGATGTGGCGTGCAACATTCGAAACACCGTGTCAGCAGCTTGCCAGCAATGGGTTGGATTATCATCAATCTTCCCATCACTCACAGCTCAGTGACCTGGCCGTCTGCATTGCAGCCGACGCCGCGCCAAGTTGAGTTGGGCGCCCCGCTTGTGCCGCATGGCAGCGTTTCGCTGCTCCACGGCAGCCCAGCCGGCGCACGGCAGCCCGGGCTGTCCAGTGCCGCCGGCCAGTTGCTCCAGGACTTGGAGGCGTCCAGCAGGAGCGCAGCTGCGGCAAGGGGGGAGGGGGTGCGGCAAGAGGTGCGTTGTGCTGAGCGTGCGGCCGGGCAAGCCGCCGCCGCCCGCCGTAGCTGCTTGGGCGGCTTGATGCCGCGCGGCGCGGAGCTTCTGACGCCTTTGGCGAGCTGCGTGAGCACGCCTGCAAGCGCGGGAAGCGAAGAAGCCCTTGCACGCGGCCCGCCGACGCTCACCTTCCTCCGCCGGCCGCAGCGCCCCACACAAGCTGCACAGCGCCAGCAGAGCCGCGAGGGCGCGCACTCCGTAGCTTGCCATGGCCTTCACACGCCCATTAGCCGCCAGGGGGCAGAGCGTCTATTTTGCAGAGCGCTCCAAAGCCCGCGTGCGCCCTCCAGATTCTGCGGCGGGGATGCTTGGAAGCAGCTAGGGCGCTTGGGCGCCCCGGTCTCCGCTCGATACCCTGCCGCCGCTGCGCGCCCGCAGCACGCTCGGGAGCCGTTCAGCGTTGCTCAAGAGATGGGTCATTCTAGCTGTTTGGGTTTAGGGTTTGATTGGTTGCATTCGTTCCACAGGCTTGAGATGCCATTTCAGGGCTCCGGGCGATCCAGCGTGACAGCAGAACGAGCGAGCACGCCAGCAATGCATCCGCGACTCGTCCCAAACACAGAAACCTCCCACTGCTGGTGCACGCACACACTTGTTGCCGCGCTTGCCTTCCTGCCGGAGGTGTAGTGCAGCACTGCTCCACCGCCGCTGCAGGATGAACAATCCCCACTTAGCGGCTGCTCCAGGCAGGGCTCTCTATCAACCATTGCACTGCTGCCGGTAAGGGGCACGCGACGATGGGGCGCGGCAGAGGACACCTGTAGCTCCAAAGAGACCGGCACATAGGGGCATTGTCTCTTCATCCGCCACCAGCCAGGTGCATGTTGGGAGACGCAGAAAAGGAGCGGGCAACCCGCTTCTGCCGGCCTGGAATCAAGGACCAAGATCGGCGGGGGGTACAGCAGGCAGCCGCCGGTCTGCGGGTGCCCCGTCCATGCTACCGGTGGCACCCAGCACCAATCCTGCCACACCCAAGCCGCCACCCAGCACCAATCCTGCCACACCCAAGCCGCCACCCAGCACCAATCCTGCCACACCCAAGCCGCCACCCAGCCCACCCATACGTACACCCAGCGTCCGACCCACCCTACGCTTTCTAAGCACACCCTAGCACCCTTCGGTCCCGACCTGACCACCCAAACGCCCGTCCCAATTGCATACCTGTCTTAGGTCCCAGCCCCTGCACTGCCCATGCCTGGCGCTTGCCTGCCCACTCAGCTGCTTGACCAAACAAGCACAGCTGCTTCTGATGCAAATTGCAACCGCTCTGGGTGGCACGGTGTGCCCACCCGCCCACCTGTCCACCCACCTCCGTCCTTCCGACCCCTTGCGGAGCTCCCGCCCACCCCATGGCAGCTTGGGCAGGCAGTCTTGGGGGCTGCAGCATGGGTGGGTTGTTGCTCCCGCTGGCGGCGCGCTTGCGCAAGCCCAGTACTGGCAGATTCCGCTGATGCAGTCCATGTCGAGATTGGGCGCCTGCGGTCGTCGGCCCCGTTGCGCATACATGTGGTCTGGTGCTGGCACTTGCGACTTCGCACCCGCCTGCCGCACTAGTGTTACAATGCAGGGAACCTGATCCTAATCTTAAGCTGAAGTGGCCTGTGGCATGTAAACGGCCGAGAGAGTGCCAGCTGGGCCCATGCATCCGGGAGCTGAAGAACCAGGGCATCGCACCTGATCGCACCTCCGCTCACAGCGCTCGAGCGCCCGCTCCGTCTTCATGGCGCGCAGCGCATCCAGGGCCCATCAGTCGCCAATTCTCAACGGCGCCACACCGCTGTGCGATCCAGCGCGAGTGTGCACGGCCGTCGCTTCAGAGCTCTGACCGCGCGGCCCAAGGGCTCGGGGTGCGCTTGCAGACACCGAACACCCCTCCCAGGCGCTATCGGGCAGCTGTAGACCACCACAATGGCCGTACACGGGTAAGGCGGCAGGCTGTGGAGCGCTCCATGTGCGATGGGGCTTCCGCACCGACCCACTTGCTCTCTACCCACCCTCCTACCTCAGGGTCCGGGATGCGAGCGGAACAGGCAGCCGATCGACGGAACAGGTAGCGAAAGCGCCCGTCGGGTGCCCCGCCGCCGCTGCTGCCCCCATCCTGCAGCGGCTGAATGAGCAGCAGCGTGCGGCGGCGACACACCCTCTGGACAGGCCGCTGCTTGTGCAAGCCGGCGCAGGCACGGGCAAGACGACCACGCTGATTGCGCGTGTGGCATACACGCTGCAGCAGGTGGGGCAGGCAGCAGGCGCAGCCGGGCGGCAAAAAATGCAACGCTGCTGCTCACCTTCACCAAGCGCCCTTGCTTGTACGCAGGGCGTCCCGCCCTATCGCATGCTGCTGCTCACTTACACCAAGCGAATGGCGGCGGAGGCGAAGCAGCGGCTGGCGCGGCAGCGGCTGCCAGGCGCAGACCGTGTCGTATGCAGCACCTGCCACGCATTCTGCTTCCGTGTCATTCGAGACTGCTGCCGGTGCGCACCCTGCATGCAGCTTGCAGCAAAGCGTGCCCCGTTTCTCTGTGCCTGCAGCTTGAAGCCTGCGCGCCATGTTGCGCCATGTCTCTCTGCAGCAGTGTGCTACCCAGCTGCCGCCGTCATGCTGCATGCACACGCATCCATTGAGGCGACGCGTTTCACCTGTCTCATATGTGTGGCCTGTCCTGCCCGTCCGCAGGGAGGCAGGGTTTGCCCGCCCGCCCAGCGTGCTGCACGACAGCCAAGAGCTTGAGCCTGTGCTGGAGCGCTGCGTGAAGTGAGCAGGGGCGGACATTTGGGGGCCAGCAATTTTCCCGTGCTGCATGCGCAGAGGGGCACACACTTGTGCATGGAGCTTGTGGGTGTCGCCGCCTGCTGCGTGCTGCGCATCCTGGTGAGGACTGGCCACCTGGCATCGTCATGCATGGCTCGTGCGCAGCGTTCCTTTGACGTCGGTGCTGCAAGTTGCGTGGCGACAGACGTAAACTGAAGTGGCAATCACGCATTCTGCACCCGCCCTGCTTGCCAGGATGGCGCGGCTGCAGGCGCTGCGACGGCGCGCGTGCCGCTGCCTGGGGCTGCCTGTGGAGGGGGCCAGCTGGCAGCAGGTGCTGGAAGCTCTGTGGGCCCAAGGGCCTGAGCGCCGCCAGGCCATCAGCAGGTGCGGCAGCAGGCGATAGCACCCAGCTGTCTCGAAGTGGCACCGGGTGGGCATATTTTCCGGCCTACATTCTCCCCCTCCCGTCCAGCAGGGCTCGAAAAGTGCCCTGCTGTCCTGCCCTGCCTTGCCCAACCAACTGTCCTCCCGGTATGCCGTCGCTTGCAGCATCCTGGCGGCAGCACGGCAGGAGGCAGCAGGGCGCCAGCACAGCCGCGACGAGCAGCGGCAGCGGCGGGAGCAGCGGCAGGCGCCGACGCTGGCCAAGCGGCGCGCTGACGCTGCAGCGCGGGCTGCAGCATGGCTTGCTGAGGAGGGATCGCCCAGCAGGACGGCTGAGGCCCGCTGCAACGGCGGCATCCAGAGCCCACAGCAGGCGGGCAGGCAGGCGGCCAGCGCAGCAGCAGCGACCGGCAGTCAAGAGCTGCCGGGTGGTCGCTCCCGCCGGCAGCTGCAGCTGGAGGAGCAGGCTGGCGAGGGTAGCGACACACAGCAGGACGGCGGGCCAGGCAGCCTTACGCAGGGACCACAGACTCAGGAGCCAGCTGACCCGGCCAGGCGGCTGTTCGGGGATGATAGCCCTGTGCCAGCAGCAGCAGAGGCAGCAGCAGAGGCAGCGGCGGCTGAGGCAGAAGCAGCAACAGCAGTGGACGAGGCAGCGGCAGCGGCGGAGGAGGCCATCCCGTGGCTGGCTGGCCTGGATTTGGAGGTGCAAGTGAGCTCGGGCGGTGGGGGCGGCTAACGCAGTTGCCTGGTCAACAGCCTGCCTGCCGTGCCATCCATTGCAAGTTCACCCTCCTGTTACGTAATGCCGTACCCGGCTCCTTTCGCGCATCACTGCAGATCGACCTGCTGGCAGGCCTCTACCGCATGCTGCCTGCCCCGCCAGCCCCACCGGCGCAGCAGGCGCAGCAGGCGCAGCAGGCAGAGCAGGCGCAGCAGGAGGCCGAGGTGGATGCAATGCTGGCGGCATTAGAGGAAGACGGGCTCTGGCGCGGTGTGCAGTATGTTGCTCGGGACGATCTCAAGGCGCTGCGGTCGTGGATCAGCGAGCAGAAGGCGCTGGGGCGCACACCTGCCTGCTTCCCAGAGGGCTGGCAGGTGTGGAAGATTTGGCTGGACCAATTGGTTGGGCACTGTTACCTCGCTTCCCAGCTTGCTGCACTGTGCGGCGGGGCTGGCTGGATTGGCCACGCAGGCACTGTACTGCCACTGATGCTGCCTTACCTCACTTGCCTGTCTGCTTGCACTGTGCTGTGTGTCATGCCTCACTTGCCTGCTTGCATCACACTGTGCTGTGCTGTGCTCCTGCTGCGCAGCGGGGCGCATGGGAGCTGTTCCAGTCCGAGCTGAAGCGACTTTGCAAGGTGGATTTCAGGTGCGCAGATACTAGCGTATCATGACGACTGGCATCTCACCTTTGCAAAATCTTACCACCCGTGCTGTGCCGCCCACCACTTGCAACCCCTGCCGGCATGTACCAACCTGTTGCCGCTCGCCCTGCCTCGTTCCCGGCACACAAGGGGCGAGATTCGCCAACCAACCTATCTAAGCAAGCGCCATGACAAGCATTCCCTCTGCACCTGCATCTTTTGTGCAGCGACATGATAGCGGAGACGAATGACCTTCTGCGGCGGGGCGGAGAGGTGGCTGACAAGCTGCGCCGCCGCTATACACACGTCTTTGTGGACAAGTTTCAGGTTTGCATCAGAAGCACGGGGTAATGGGAGGCAGTTGAGGCAAGTTGGAAGCGATGGCTCGGCTGCCAAACACTGCCCAGAGCAGCATTTGGCTGCAGCGCACCCTAATTGCCGTGCTGGTCCCCCACTCTTCTTCCCCGCTCTGCCGCAGGACTGCTCCCCGCCCCAGATCGAGCTTGCGCTGCTGCTGGGCGGCCCCGCTGGGCGCGTCACAGCGGTGGGAGACGCGGCTCAGTCCATCTTTGGCTTTTCGGCTGCCACTCCACACGCCTTCAACATCTTTGCCACAGCGTGAGCCTCTGGGCCGCAAGTGGGCCGAGCTGCTGTCATCATTTACTCAGGGTTAGGGTTAGGGCGCCCAATTCTGCAGCAAGGGCGCGTGTGCTGGCATTTACGGTGCCTGCTTTGCCGCATGCCACCTGCCGCAAGCAGCTGTGCCGAGCACGGCACCTCAACCAGTGGTGCACCGTCATGGTTGTAAGAAATGCCGGTTGTGCTCCAGCTTGCATTCCATTCATTGCCGCATGCTTGCTGTCCGCTCGCAGGGTGCGCCAGCTATACGGCCTCGAAGCGTCGCGCCTGGCGCTGACGATCAACTACCGCTCCACCGCATCGGTGCTCAAGGTTGGCAACGAGCTGCTAGGTGAGCCTGCTTCTGTGGGCTTGTCGCATAGGCTATTAGGGGCGCGGATTGTTTGTGCCAGCAGGCGTCACATGTGGTGTGCAACAGATGCGCCATACGCCGGCCAGGGCCTGCCGGCGCTGCTCTGGGAAGAGGCCAAAGTTGGGGCCCGTGTGCTTCAAAGCACAAGTGCTCGCCTGCCTCGCTACCTGTGCGCGCCTGCCCTCCTGCCCTGGGCTGCTTTCACTTGCGCAAATCTCCCCATGTTTTTGTGCAGGCGGCGACCACCCGCAGCTGGTGGCAGCCAGTGGAGAGAGGGGCGATCCAGTAACCAGCACTGCTTATCGTGCGTTGGGGCGGGGCGCGTGGGCAGGGGAGGGGAGCTGACACTTAGGCAGGATGGCAGGCGCTCGGCAGCTCGCTGTCCCCAGCTGGCCTTGCATCTGGTCGGGAAGGCGATCCCAGAATGTCAGGCATGTGCATAGATGCTTGTGGCCTAGTCAGAGCAGGGTTGCCCAATCATTTGACCTTGCGGCCCATTGCTCAGACCGCCGCCTCACGTGCAACTGCACCACCCACATCTGCAGGCACGGCAACTGATGAGGCGGTGGGCATAGCCGATCGCATCCAGGCGCTGGTGCAGGAGGGTGTGGCACTTGATGAGATTGCGGTGCTCTTCCGCTGCTTCAACTGGGGCGGCACAACCTACCTGCGGCTCCAGGTTCGTTACTCAAAGGTTTTGACGCGGTTGTGGGGCTGGCTGGTCACTTTTGCTGCGTCTCTACATGCCTGCCCCACTGGATGTGGCTGCTTCGACTGCTGAGCTCCACTGTGTGTGCTGCACCGCAGGCGGAGCTGGAGGCGAGGGGTATCCCGTACCGCCGCCTGCGGGCCAAGAAGGTGCTGGAGGACAGGACGGTGCAGGTGGGTACTGCCATGGCAGGTGGGCGGGCAGGGATCTTTGAGTAATAGGCTGTGCGTCTGTTGCATTGTGCACTCCCTAGGGCAGCTCCAATGATGCAGCTGTTCTGCTTGCCCCTGGCTGCATGCGCCCCCTTGCCCCTGGCTGCAGCCAACTTGCTACGCCCCCGCCCCTGCCGCTGCCCGTTTTTTCTCTCTAGGTGCTGCTGGCCTGGCTGCGCCTGCTGCTGGACCCATCAGATGACTCCAGCTTCCTGGTGGCTATGGCTGAGCCGAAGCGCGGGCTGGGTGAGGCCCCATAACAAGGGTGGCTGTTCATGGGGCGGCGGTTGTACTCAGCCATGTGACCTAGTGCAATGCTTGCCCAGAGGAATGAGAATTCTCTGGGTCTGTTCGCAACCATGGCTGTGAGCTTGCAATCCACGCATGGGCTGGGAAGGAGCACAGATGCAAAAATCACTCAGCACTCCTGGTTTCTCTCGACACCTGTCCTGCCTTGCATGCTGTGCGCGCTGCCGTTAGTGACGCTTCAGAGATCCCCCAACTGATTCCCCAAGGTGTTTTTTTTTTTGTATGCATTGCCGCAGGCAAGGCTTCAGAACACAGTGCATGGCCACCTCGCTCAACCCAGGCCCTAGGACCCAGCCATATTAAGGGATCTTTCTTTCGCGCTCTTGCAGGCGAGGCGGTGGAGGCGGCGCTGCTGGAGCACCAGGCGCACCAGCAGCTGGTCACAGGCCAGACCCCCAGCCTGGAGAGCTGTGCGCTCGATCTCAGGTGCATTGGGGCTGCAGATACCCGCTTGCTTTTGGTAGCGACAGCCGTCGCAGGGGCGCTGCCCCCTACCCAACTGGCCTGTTGGTCTAGGGCATTCGATGCAGGAAGCACTATCGGCGCATCGGGCGATTATCTGCCCCATCGCCTGCCCTGCCAGCTCCAGCCCCTGCCTCACTCCCCACCCATGCCTGCAACCTTGCAGCGCCGGCGCCGGCCCTGCGGCGCGCCAGCTGAGCAGCACGCAGCGTGAGGCGCTGGCATCCCTGCTGAGCCTGCTGCGCCGCCTACGAGGTGAGATGTGGACGCAGCAGCCGGCAGAGATGATTGATTGAGTGCTGGAGGCCAGCGGCTTGTTCGAGCACTGGCAGTGAGTGCTTGCTTGCATGTGACTGTGGCTGCCGCTGGGTGCTTTTGCTGGTGCCGTGCATGGTGCTGTGCCTAACAGGCTGCGGCAGTGCACTTGCAAGTGCACTGCCCATGCTGCTGGCCGCCAACGCAAGCTGTCCCTGTCCTCAACCTGTGCAGGCAGCAGCAGCGCGTGCAAGCTGCCAACGAGGGCAGCGATGATGAGGGGGAGGAAGAGGATGCGCCAGCTGCTGATGAGGCACCAGAGGAAGGCGATCAGGAGGCAGCTGGAGAGGCAGCGTTCGGTGGCGGCGAGGAGGAGGAGCATCAGCAGGGCGTTGCACGCGACATTTTCAAGGTGAGCAGTATGCACTGTTCACTCTCCTCTCCCCAGCTGTTGGGCAGGCCTCCACCCAGGGCACTGTCTGAGGGCAGTTGCGTAACACGATGCAGCCTGCCTAATTGCCCCGGCGCAGGGAGCACAGCTGCTTGCCTGCATGTGCTGCCGGCATACCACCGCCGCCAGCCGGGCCACAAAGCATGCACTGAAAACCCAACTCGCAACCGACGATAAACGCGCACCCACATGCAGGTGTATCGGCACCGCTGCCGGGCGGGCGGCCCACTGGGCGCGCTGCAGCGCGAGGCAGCCGCCTTTCCCCTGGGCGCCTGGCAGGCGGGCGACAGAGCGGCTCAGGACGGCTCTGGCATTGACGCCTGCGGCGGGCCGTCGCTGCAACGGTGAGCCTTCCTGGAACACTGGGCAAGCAGGAGCAAAGGTGCCACACTGCGTGCGGGCACTGTGTGGCCTTGCGGTGGCCAGCCAGTGCATTGTCATCTGGACTGTTTGGGAAGTCGACATTTCTGCACTTGCCTTCCCGCCACCTGCCGCGCAGCATCGCCTACCGCACTTTGTTTGCGCACGGCAGCGGCTGCGAGGCGGAGCTTTTGAAGCATTTGCTGAGTCAGGAGGAAAGCAGGGCCGGCAGCAGTGGCAGTGGCGGCGGGTCCGGTGCAGCGCTAGGGGCCTATACCAGCCAAGCTGCTGCCCTGCTGGCCTCCATGGCTGCGGCGCACTGCTTGGGGCCGCTGCCGCTGGCTGAATTTTTGGAGCACGTGGCCATGGACGCGGGAGAGGTGAGCAAACGCACTACACTGTTAGGCAGGGCGGCTGGCGCTAAGGGCGCTTGCTTGCCCTGCCGCCGGGCCTGTGTGGCATCGGTGTCGCATGCCGTTGCAGGGCAGCGTGCAAGTGCCATCTCGCCTGTTCTGGTCTGGTTGCCTGTAGTGTCATGGGGGCTGCCGCCCTTGCACTTTCCAGCCCTGACCAACCTCTCCCTGTCCAACCCTTCCCTTTCCTGGGCAGGAGAATGACCCATTCAACCGTGGTGTGGCGATTTCCACCATCCACTCAGGCAAGCTTGCACACGGGGAGGCAAGGAGGAGCAGCGCCGTCTATGGTGCAGGGCCGTGCTGGCAGTTGGCAGTGCTCTGTGGAGGCAGGAAGCCCATCTGCAAGAAGGAACACCACAGCGATTGTCACCCACTGTTGACCCCCTTTGGCCTGGTTGCGTCCCTCCCCTGCAGCCAAGGGGCGCGAATGGGACGTTGTGTTCTCGCCCCGCTGGTACGAGGGATTCATGCCGAGCTCGCTGTTTGACAATCAGGTATGCCCTGCTGTGCGTGCTGTGCATGTGCTGAGGTGCTGTGATTGAGCTGTGCATGTTGGGTGGCCCTGCCTGCTCTGGTTGAGCTGCCTGCCTGGCCCAGGCCTGCGGCTGCCCGCCTCTGTCCAGCCATGCCTGCCGCCAGCCGCATTGGCATGCCACTCAACCGCAACCCCGCATCGTTGCACTCTCAACTCGAACCTTGCATTGTCCTACTCTCAACCACAAACCTGCATTGTTCCGCTGCAGCACTTGGGCGTCATGCCGGAGCCGCTGCACCAGGCAACCATCGGCGGGGTGCCTGTGCCGCAAGAGGGCGGTGCCGCTGAGCATCGGGGTGAGAGCAGCCAGGCAGAGCATGGTCTGGATGCTCTGTGTGAACATGGCAGGCTGTGCTGCCCAGGGAGGCCGTCATGGCGCGATCTTTGCCAGCCCAGGCCTGACAGGCAAGTGCGGTGCTGCGTACCTGTTTCACTCAGCAGCCTGCTGCTGCCCTTCCCACTCACCAGCCCACTGCCCCTCCCTCCCCGCCGTGCAGCCGAGGCGCGGCGGCTGGCGCACGTGGCCGCCACGCGCGCGCGGCGCCGCCACTTCATTTCGTATCCCTGCAAGATGGTCAGCAAGCGAGGCTGGCCGTACGAGGTGCAACCTTCCAGCTTTCTGGAGGGTGTATTGGAGCGGTACCGGGATACTCCAACGCTGGAACTGGAGCTGGCAAACTGAACAACCGCTGGTGAAAGCGCCACAGCAGCCAGCCATTCTGGTCGCGCGAACTCTTGCCAGCCAGCGGCCGCGTGCACGCGCAAGTTTTGCTAATGTTGGTGTTTGCTATCACGCGTGCCGCCATGTTACAAACCAAGGCATTCAGTCGAGAGTTGAGTCTCAAGGTGGCCATGTTATGCGCAGAAGCAGGCGACAGCTCCGGCTCTGAATGACAGGGGTGGTGCCGTCTGTACTATGCCACCCGTTAGGTCGCACTGGGGGCAACGATGGCGCGGCACAGGGAGGGGTGCACTTCAAGGTAGAGCGGCACATACGGCATGGCCTCTCCATCCACCACCAGCCAGGTGCCTGTTGAGAGGGGACAGGAAGGGAGCGGGAAAAACATCACTGCTGTCGGTGTGGAATCAAGGACCAAGTGCGGCTATGGCTGGTGCGGCGGTCAGCATGCAACAGCACCCTCCTCCCTCCTCCCTGCCGAGTCAACCGGCAACTAACCCTAAGCACCCAAGCCGGTACCCAGCCATGTGGTGCCAACGTGCCACACACGTCGACTGTTACATGTTTGCCATAGGACATGCAAACCCCCACAGTGTGTTGCAAGCGCCTTCCCCACCTGTCGACTGCGGCTCAAGCGACATGGCTGCCACGCGCCGCTGCTGCACCAGGTGCATGTGCGCCCCCTTCTCGCTCGCGCTCAGCAGCTCAAAGCCCTGCCGGCGGCGTGTAGATCAGGTTGAAGTGGCCTGCCATGGGATTCGTGGAGAGGAGGAGGAAAGCAGCTGAGCAGACAACTGGGCTGCGCCACCTGCTGTCTGCTCACAAGCACCCCAGAAAAGCAACGCAAACAGCACAGCATGTCCATCCAGATCTGTGCTCACCGCTGTCTGGGGTGGCATCCGGAGCCAGGTGAAAGTTCATGTCCAGGCGAGGCAGGTTGGTTGCAGTGAACAGAGCCACCTCGGGTTCAGGCAGCCACTGCCAGCCGGGCGGCAGCTGCCGGGCTGCACGGCAGGACAGAGCGGCGGGGGCGCAGGGCTCAGGCTGGTGTGCCATTTTGCAAGCCCCAATAAGAGCGGCTGGGAGCAACCAGTCTGGCAAGCGTGCTGACACAACGCATTGCGCCCGCAGGAATCCTAGCAAAGGCGAACAGACCCCAGTGGACGTGCGCTCCCATCTTGTGTCGAACACAGATGTGCCCCACAGCCTCACCCGCCAGCTGCTGGAAGGCCGCGAGCATTCTAGCAGCAAGCTGCGCCCAATGCACACTACTTGCCAAAACTGGCCTATGCTAAGAACGCCAGTCCTGCCCAAAATGCCTCACCCGCCAGCTGCTGGAAGGCCGCGAGCTGCTGCACAGGCGGCCCCGGCTGCGCTGCCGCCGCCGCCAGCGCTGCCGCCTGCTGCTGCGCTGCCGCCGGTGAGGGCGCCCCCGCCTGGTGCCCATCCGCCGCTGCTGAGCTGGCAGCTGCTGCTGCTG
>VFQQ010000561.1_pt1 | contig 70558 bp, 49 predicted proteins | sample 3512341 | NCBI WGS metagenome assembly VFQQ01 (sample SAMN10412373, study PRJNA504923) | tailings metagenome | isolation source: Relicate 2 Philex TSF1 revegetated site | place: Philippines: Tuba, Benguet | collected 2017-08-29
GCGGTGACCACGGCGTAGTCGTCGGTGTCGGGGCCGGGGCTGTCCCAGGAGGTGATGAGGGCGCTCAGGGTGGGACCGGCCCCGCCAACGGGGGCGAGCCTGGTTTCCATCTCCTCGAAAGCGGCGCGGGCGAGATTCTTGAGCTGGCCCTGGTTGAGGGCGGCGTAGTCGTCGGGGGTGGCATCGAATTCCAAGGCGCTTGCCAAGGCGAAGGGATAGCAAGATTTATTGTTATACTAAATACAGTGCATCTTCAGGTATTTTTACTGAATCGGGGGATTTGCAAGGGGAGGTCAAGAGCCGGCCAGGCGGTGTTGTTTGAAGAACTTGATGATGACCTCCGGCGCCTGCTTCGGATACTCGTGTCCGCCGGGGTGGATCGCGGTCAGCACGGGCGTGCCGGTGGCGGAAGGGTAGAGCGTGCAGTTGGCGTCCTGGTCCCAGGCGATGCCCGCGCCGCAACCGTTCAGCCGGCGCAGATGCTGGATCATGAGGGCCTGTCCGGCATACTTCACCAGCGGATCGTTTTCACCGGCGATGTGCAGCGCCGGTTTGGACTTCAGTTTGTCCGCGTAAATGCGCCCGGCCGAGGCGGAGGGCGCCATGGCGGCGAAGTGCTCGCCGCGCTCCGCCCACAGCAGGTAAGTGAAGCCGCCGCCGTTGGAGTGGCCCGACGAGTAAATGCGCGCTGTGTCCACGTTGAACTCGGACTTCATCGTGGCCAGCACCGCGTCGAAGAACTTCAAATCGCGCCCGCCTTGATCCTCCGCGCCGTGCTGCCAGCCCGGTTTTTTGCCCTCCGGATCGGTCAGCTTGCCTGGCGTGTTCAAACCCTGCATGTACACCACGATCGCCTCCGGCCACAGCTCCTGGAAATGATAGCTGCGCGCCACGTTGCGCATGTTGCCGCCGTGACCGTGAAAGCCGAAAATGAGCGGGGAAGGTTTTTCCTTGGCGCTGGCCGGCGCGAACAGGAGCGCCTCACGCTTGACGCCGTCGATGGTCCATTCGCGCAGAGTTTGCGCGGGCAGGCTGGTCCAGGCGAGCAATGTGGCGAGGGCGATCAGACGGAGCGGGGCGTTCATGGCGGGGTGAAACCCTGACCGCCGTCGGCAAGTTGCGCCGAAATTTTTCGCTACTCTCCAGGCAACTCCCGCCCGCACACGCGGTTTACAGACCGAATGAGCGCCGCTACCCTGACCGCGTTTCCCTCCCGTTTTTTCATGACGGATTCGATCCGGCCCGCCGACCCTGACCCGACATCCCCCGATGTCCGCGCTGTCGTGTCCACAGAGGACGAGAGCACCCGGCTCATGCTGCGTGTGAAGGAGGGCGACGACCGCGCTTTCGAGGAACTCGTCAGCCTGCATCAAAACGCCGTCATCGGCACCGTTGCCCGCATGTTGAGCAACGTCGATGACGCCCACGACATTGCCCAGCAGGTCTTCCTGCGCGTTTGGAAAAGCGCGCCGCGCTACGAGCCGACCGCCAAGTTCACCACCTGGCTCTTCACCATCACCCGCAACCTCGTCTTCAACGAAACCCGCCGCCGCGCCCGCCGCCGCGAGGTGTCGCTGGAGCCGGAGACCGACGACGACACGCCGCGCCAGTTTGCCAGCCTGAGCACGCCCGGTCCGGATCAGCAGGCGCAGCAGGACGAGCTGGAGCAGGCGCTCGACCGCGCCATCGCCGCGCTGCCGGACAAGCAGCGCCTCGCCGTCGTGCTGCGCCGTCACCAGGAGCTGCCATACGAGCAGCTTTGCGACATCCTCGGCATGTCCCTGCCCGCCGTGAAAAGCCTGCTCTTCCGCGCCCGCAACGAGCTGCGCAAATCCCTCGCCGCGTACCTCGGCGAGGACGCGCCGGGATAGGCGCTTTATTTTTCAAAAAGCACCTGGCCGGAGAGCACGAGAGGCGGCTGTTGGCGTGGATCGGCCAGCGGGAGTTGAGGCAGCAGGAAAAAACCGTGGCCTCGGAAAGTGCCATCCGCATAAGGGACGATGAGACCTTGGTAAGCCACGCGGCGCCGCCATGCGGCGGGCGCCGGTTTTTGCCAATGAAAGTCAATAAGTGTGAAGCGCCCGTTGAAGTGGCCTTTGGCAGGCACGGCCTTCAATGTGACTGAGGCGGTGTGAGGAGCGGGAATCACGCGGTTTCCAGGATCGACGAGCACGCTCACCTCGCCGAGTTGGGTCAGGGATTGGGCGAGTCCGGCTTCGCTAAATCTGAGCAAGACGTTTTCGGGCGGGTTGGCGAGGCCGAGCAGATGAGGTGTCGGGTTGAACACGCCGCCCATAACGGTCAGTGCAAGGGGGCCAAATCCGGAGGGATAAAGTGTGCCGCTGCCGCGGGCTGGCCGGGTCCAAGTCAAGGTGCCGGTGAGGGGGTTGTCTGCGGGATTGTTCTCGTCCGTGCCGAGTCCCTGGTCGATGCGACCGTGCAGCGATCCCGGATCTTTTTTGCCATAAGGCAGCGCGTGGACGGCAATCTGACCAGCCGGCCCGATGAAGGTGCCTTGCAAGACGGGTGCGCCCTCCGCGAGTCTGCCAGCGAGACGCAGTGCGCCGTTCGTGGAGACGGTGAAGGCGGCGAAGCCATTGCCCTGCGGCAAGCTTGGTTTGAACTGGTCCTCCGCAGCCAACTCCAAGGCGAATGCATGGTAACCGGCGCGTGCGAGGGCTGGATTTTGCCGGGCATGCCAGACGCGTCCCCAGCCTTCGACATCAGCCGGCACTTCCGCCTCCGCCTCACTTGCGAGTCCCGTCAGGGTGGAGGATTCTGGATGAAAATCGAGGTTGAGCGTGATGGGGGCAGGCGGCGGGCGACCCGGCCGCTGGATCTGGATCAGAAGCTTCGGGGCCAGCGTTTGCTGCGGATCAATGATCACAGCGCCTTTAAAGCGCCAAGTGGCGCCGCCGAGGGTGAGTTTGCCCGAACTCGCCGCGCTGGGCGCCACTGAAAGCGCGAGGGAGCCTCCGTGGTCGTGGTTGAGAGCATTGTCGCGCGCGACCAGTCCCGCGTATGCGCCAGCCAAACCAGAGGCAAGAGGAGCGATTTGAATCGTGGCTTCGGCACTGGAGGTGCCGCGGCCGTTGCTGGCGAAAAGGGTGAGGTGAAACTCTCCTGAGCGGGTGGGGCGTCCGCTGATCAAACCCGTGGCGGCGTCCACCTTCAAGCCTGAAGGCAAACCGCGAACACGGAAGGTGGCGGGTTGGATTTGCGCGCCAGGCGCGACCTCGATTTGATGGCGGTACCAAGCGCCAACGAAAGCCGCAGGCAGTTGGAGCGACGACACCAGACCCGGCGGTGCGGTGACGACCGCCAAGTCGATCTCACCCGCCGCCAGGGTGCCTCCGGGGGCGTTGATGACGCACTGGTAGCGCCCGATGTCCGTGGCTTGGGCGTTTTTGATCCGCAGGGTGCGCCCATCCGGTGAGGGCGCCTTGCGGGGTTCGGAGGTGACCGGGGCGCCGTCGAGAGTCCACACGCAGGAGAGCACGCTGCCCATGACGCCGCTATTCAGTGTGATCGATTTTCCTGCGGCGGCGATTTGCGCTGCCGCTGCCGGCGGCACCACGGTGACGTGGGCGGCCCGGCTGGCCACGGACTGCCCCGCCTTCACCGTGACCGTGTACGAGCCGGCATTGGTTGCACTGATGGCGGGCAGGACCAGTTCGGGCCCATTGGCTCCGGGGATGGTTTTGCCATTGCGTTTCCATTGATATTGCATCGATTCTGTGCAGACCGCGACCACTGCCATGGTCAAATCCGAACCTGAATGCACGATGCTGTGATCTGGCGGCGCCACAATGCGGGGGGTTGCGGTGGCGGGAGAGGTTTGTCCGATGCCGGTGACCTGCATGACAAAGGACGGGGTGTCAGGGTCATTAGAGGAAATGGTGATGGTGCCGGTCCACCGCTCCTCGAAAGCCGGCACAAAGCGCGCTGCAAAGGTGGTGGAGGCTCCAGCGTCAAGCTCAGACACCAGCGAGGCGGTGTCCAATTCCCAACCGCTGCTTGCCACTAGCCCGGATAGGGTCAAAGGCTTGGAACCGGTGTTGACCACCGTGAACTCGCGCCAGGGAGGGTCGGGCTGGTAACCGCCGCCAAAGTCCACCGTCGCGCCACTGGCCAGCTCGGAGCTTCCCTGCGGTCCGTCCCACACTTGAACCATGGCATGAACGCGAACGAGATCGATCTGCACGGGCGCGGCGGCATTCCAGGCAGTTTCATCGCCAGGTTGCCAGGCCAGGAAACGGGCGGTGGTGCCCTCCTGTCCGGCATGACGGATCTGGTTCCCCTCGACCACGCCCGGCCCGGAAAGCAGTTTGACTTGAACCGGCAGTCCGCTCGTGGCGGTGAGTTGCCACGAGCGCGCGTCTTCAGGCGGCACGTTGATGCTTTGTGGCTGCAACGCCGGCAACACCTGAATAAATCCGGTTCGGGAACGCCCACTGTCCAAGGTGCCTATGCTCGCAGTGCCGGCGGTCCATAGCGATCCGTCTGCATGACGGGCGACCAGGGAGCGTGAGCCGGGCGCCGCCTCGACAAAGCCGCCGCTGGCAATCAATGAAAACTCGGAATGCGTGGTGACGCTGCCATTGCCCAGTTGACCCGTGTGGTTTTCTCCCGCGCCGAAAAGCCGCCCGTCGGCAGTCAAGGCTATGGACGAATTGCGCGAAATGAAGACACGCGTCCAATGGTTGGCGGATCCGACGCGAACCGGAAAGGAGCGGGAGGTGAAATCACCCAGGCCGAGCTGGCCGCTGCCATTCAATCCCCACGCCCACAAGCTGCCGTTGGCTTTGACGGCCAGGCTGTGCCCGCCAGCGGCGATGTCCACCCAATCGGAATCGGTGCCGACAGGCAGCGGCGAGGATTGGGGAGAGGTGGTGTGGCCCTGACCGAGCTGGCCGGAGCCGTTCGATCCCCAGGCCCAGAGGCTGCCATCGGTTTTGAGGGCGAGGGAATGGTTGTAGCCTGCGGTGACCCTGGCCCAGTCATTGGCGTTGCCGACGCGCGTCGGAGTGGTCCGGGTCGTGGTGGTGCCATCCCCCAATTGACCGTTGCTGTTCAAGCCCCAGGCCCACAGCGAGCCGTCGCTGCGCACAGCGAGACTGTGGCTTTGTCCGGCGGCCACCTCCCGCCAGTTGGTGGCGGCACTGATCTGGGTGAAGCTGGTGCGGCTGATGAGAGTGCCATCGCCGAGTTGGGAACTGGCGTTGTAGCCGGCCGCCCACAACGTGCCGTTGTTTTTCACCGCCAAAGTGTGGTTGTTGAAAATGTTGTGGCTGCCTGCGGAGAGGCTTTCCCAAATAGTTTCCAGGCCGATGCGGCTGATCATTTGCAGGGACTCGGTGCCGCCGGTGCCGAGCGGCCCATTTTGATTCCAGCCCCAGCCCCACAGGCTGCCGTCCTCCTGGATGGCCATGAAGTGCGTGCCGTGACCGGAGATGCATTGCCAGGAAGGGCCTGGATCGGTGGCGCGTGTCAGCGCCCGCGGATGGGCGCCACTGAAATGCGCGCCTTCGCCAGCGACGTAAACACGGCCGTCGTTTTTCAACACCGCCGTGTGGTAGCGGCCGGCACAGACCTGCGCCCAGTCGGTGCCATCCGCCAGCAATGCCGGCGTGAGGCGGTTGTCAAAGCCGCCGTTCGCCAACTGGCCGTCCCCATTCGAACCCCACCCCCAGACGCTGCCGTCCGCCTTGCGGGCGGTGGCGGTGTTGAAGCCGGCGGCAGCTTGCACCCAGTCGTCATCGGTGCCGACCTGGATCGGCATGTGGGAGTTGAGGGTGGAATTGCGTCCCAATTGACCGGAAGCACCGCTGCCCCATGCCCACAGGGTTCCATTCGCTTTCAAGGCCAGACTGAAGGCGCTGCCGCAGACGACAAACGACCAGTCCGAGTCAGCGCCGACGCGGACGGGAGCGGTGCTCTGGGTGAAGGTGGCGTTGCCAAGTTGACCTGAGCTGTTGGCGCCAAAGGCCCAAAGCTGGCCATCCACCGTGAGAGCCAGGGTAAACGACCCGCCGCAAGCCACCTGTCTCCAGTGGCTGGCCACTCCCACCCTGGCGGGACTGACCCGTTGCGCGGTGTCACCCAGGCCAAGTTGGCCGTTGCTGTTCAATCCCCAGGTCCAGAGGCTGCCATCGGAGGCCACGGCGGCAGAATGACTGGCGCCACCGGCGGCGCTGATCCAGGTTTTGTCCAGGCCGGTCTGAGTTGGCGAGGTGCGGGTGGTGGTGGTGCCATCACCAATCTGACCGTTGCCGTTCGATCCCCAGGTCCACAAGGTGCCATTTTGCTTGATGCCCAGGCCGTGGTTGAATCCGACGGCGATGTCCCGCCAGGGGACGGCGGAAGGAATAATCGCGGGGGACAAGCGTCCAGGGCTGGAGTTGTCCCCCAAATAGCCCGAGATGGAGGCATAGCCCCAAGTCCAAAGCGCTTCTCCATTGGCCGTCAGGGCGGCGGTCATGGCGGCGCCGGCGCCTGAGAACAGCCGGGTGAACACAGGCCAGTCATCCATGACGAAGGTGATGATTTGCGGCGGCGCCGGGTTGTAAGCGCCGCCGCCTGGCTGGCTCAAAAGCAAAGTGACCGCCCCCGGGCCGCCTGTGGGAGTCAGCCAGCCATTGTCACCGGCGTGGACCGGGCCCGCCAGCACTTCGATGCTCAGGGGAAGGCCGCTGGTTGCGAAGGCGGGCAGGCGAAACGGGCCGTCACCAGGACGTTGCGCCTCAAGCGGGCGCGAGACAATCTGTTGATTGGGACCGGGAACGGCGGTGGCCTCGGCGATGAGGGCGATGGTCAGGCTTTGACGCAAAGGATCATTGGTGAAGATGGTCAAATTTGCTGTGCGAGTGCCGCTGCCCAGTGGGTCGAATCGCACCTCGAATGTGCCTGCGTCTCCGGCGGCCAGCGTGACCGGAAAGGATCCTCTGATCTGAAAATCCGCGGCATGCGGGCCGGTCAAGCTGTGGCCGGTGATTTGCAGCAACGTTTCAGGCGCCTCATTGCGCACGCTCAGCGCACGGCTCACGGCCTCAGAAATCACTGGAGCGCTTCCGAAAAACACCTGGGCTCCAACCGCGGGCAGCGGTGTGCCGGGTGGGTGCTCCACGATCAGGATGGGGGCGGGATCGCCGTCGCCAAAAATCTTGACTTGGAATTGCGGCTGCACGGGATCGTTGCTTTGTATCGTGAGCACCGCCTCTCGCGGCAGGGCGGCATCCGGCGTGAACGTGATCTCGACTGTGGCGGATTCTCCAGGAGGAATGGGATTGAGAGACGGCGGGGCGCTGGCAAAAGTGGCGGCATGCAGCCCTGACCAGGAGAGCGCGCTTATCTCCAAAGCCTGCCAGCCCGCGTTCACCAATGTCAAAACACGAGTGCTGGAGAGTCCGACGACGGCAGTCCCCGCATGGATTTCGGAAAGCCCTGCGAGCAATGGGTTTCCCGCCGGCTGCTCCACCGTCAGGCGCGCTGGTCCGGTGGTGTCGATTGAGAAGAGTTGGTTGAAGGCAAGGGGATGAGTCGCGGTGAAATACAAGCGGCTGCCTGCAAGGGTGATGTTGGTGGGATTTGACGAGACCGGCCCGGGAAAGAGGTCGGCGACAAGCCGTGTGCCGGCCTCGGTGCCGTCGCAAACCCAAAGCTCCGTGCCTTGGGTGGAAGTCACGGCGCGGAAAAAAATGCGACCGTTGGCCGGCGTAAGGCCGCCGGGATTCGAGCTGGCCGGGCCAGGCTCGATGTCCCGGACCAGCACGGTGCCTTCGGTGGTGCCGTCGGTTTTCCATAGCTCCCGGCCGTGCGCCGCGGTGACGGCGGTGAAGTAAACATGGCCGTCATGAAGCGTGAGGTTGAGCGGGCTGGAGGAGGAGGATCCCGGATTGATGTCAAGCAGGAGGTGGGTGCCAGCCCCGGTGCCGTCGGAAACCCACAGCTCCGTGCCGTGAACACTGTTGCCGGCGGAAAACACAGCGCGGTCGCCAAGGGAAACAGCGATGCCGGGGTTGCTCGACGTGGCGCCCGGGTTGATGTCCTTGACCAGGCTGGTTCCGCCCGCGGTTCCATCCGTGCGCCAAAGCTCGCGCCCCTCGGCGCCAGTCGCGGCGAAGAGCATGACGGAGCCGACGATGGCCGTGGTACTCGGCACGGGCGAGGAACTGGCGATTCCAGGGGCGAGGTCGGCGACCATGAAGGTGCCGTCACTCGTGCCGTCGCTGCGCCAAAGTTCGGTTCCCAGGAGCCCGGAGCTGGCGGAAAAGAGCAGAATGCCATGCAAGCGGGACAAATTTGCTGGTGAGGAGCTGCCTGAACCCGCATCGATGTCCTTGACCTGAAGAGTGCCGGCGAGGGTGCCATTCGTTTTCCAGAGCTCGCGCCCTGAGTAGAGATCCTGGGCGGAGAAAAAAATCGACTCATGCACTGCCAGGAAATCCGAAGGGCTTGATGAGGTGGGGGCGGCGTCGATGTCCCTCAACAGGGTTGTTCCGTTCGGGCTGCCGTTGGAAACATGGATCTCCGTTCCGGCGGCGCTCGTGGTGGCCGTGAACACAAAACTACCGGGCACGGCCGGCAGCGCGGTGATATTGGCGGGGTTGGAACTTGCGCTGCCAGCGCTGATGTCCTGGACCATCGACGTCCCCTCATAGCTGCCGTCGGTTCGCCACAGTTCATTGCCATCCACGCCGTTGCTGCCGCGAAAGTAAAGTGTTTCACCAACCGCCGAGAGATTCGTTGGGGCGCTCGACACAAGTCCGGCAATGCCCTCTCCCACCGGTTGAGTGCCGGCCAGTGTGCCGTCGCTGCGCCAAAGCTCGCGCCCGGAGGCGCCATCATCAGCGCTGAACAGCAGGAAATCGTTGAGCGCGGCAAGGGCGGCTGGGGAGGAGCTGCCAGTGCCGGGATTGATGTCACGCACCAGCACGGTGCCGGCCTCCGTGCCATCGGTTTTCCAGAGTTCATGGCCTTTGTCATTGAAAGCGCTGAAATAAAGGGCGCCGCCCGCCTGGCACCAGTTGATTGGGGAGGCGGAGGAGGAACCCGGAAAAAGGTCGCGCAGCATGCGCGTGCCTGCGGCGGTGCCGTTGCTGACCCATAATTCGCTCCCGTTTGCACCAGTGTTGGCGGAAAAAAACAACTGGCCGTCATGCACGGCGAGAGTCGTGGTGACACCGCTCAAATTTCCTGCGCGGATGTCGAGCACCATCTGGGTGCCGGCGCTGGTGCCGTCGCTGCGCCAGAGTTCGGAACCGTCCGCAGCCGTGGTGGCGGTAAAATAGAGCACGCCGTTGAGAGCGGTTAGGTTGGCGGGGGAGGAACTGGCGCTGCCCGGGTTGATGTCCTTGACGAGCACGGTCCCCGCCGTGGTGCCGTCAGACTTCCAGAGTTCAATGCCGTTGCTGCCGTCGTTGGCGGTGAAAAACAGGGTGGAGCCGAGCACGGTGAGGTTGGCGATGGAACTGTCCGAGGAGTGATTGTTGATGTCTTTGACGAGGGTGGTGCCGCCAGCGGTACCGTTGCTGCGCCAAAGCTCCCTGCCTGTGGCGGTGGTGATGGCGGTAAACAACAAGGTGGAGCCGATCGACACCAAATTTTGCGGTGCGCTGCCCGGTGAGCCTGAGTTGATGTCCGTCACCTGGGTGGTGCCGGCGGTGGTGCCGTCGCTGCGCCATAACTCGGCGCCCGAAGAGCCGTCGCTCGCGCTAAAATAGAGAATTCCGCCCAGCGCATGAAGGTTGGTCGGCGCCGCACCTGATCCCCCCGGCAGAATGTCCCTGACCAGTTGGGTGCCGCTGAGCGTGCCATCAGTGACCCAAAGCTCATTGCCATGAGTCGTCGATGTGGCGCTGAAAAAGGCCCGCTCGCCCAGACGTGTGAGGTTGCTGATGGAGGAGCCGGAGGCTCCTGGATTGATGTCCCTGACGAGGTAGGTGCCCGCCGCAGTGCCATCGCTACGCCAGAGTTCGGCGCCATGCGCGGTGGTGGAGGCGGAGAACACCACCTGGTTTCCGAGCGGGAGCAGGTTCGCGGGTTGAATGCCGGCGGCGGTAAAGTTGATGGGGTGCACCATCTCCATGCCCCCGGGGAGGGTGACACCACGACCCACCAACGGGATGCTGACCAAGGGCGCGTCCGGGTCGTTGCTGGAAATTTGCAGCACGGCCTCATGCAAGCCGGGGCTGCCGGGTTGGAAGGCCACATCCAGGCTGGCCGTGCCCATGATGCCGATGGTGGTGGCGGACAAGCCGACGAATTCAAATTGTCCGCCGCCGCTGGCAATGACAGGCGCGCCGAGGGTGAGGTTGGATCCCCCTGCATTGCGCAGCGTGAACCGCCGCCTTTCCTTGAAACGCAACGGCCACGGGCCAAAGTCCAGGGCTTCCTCGGGCGGCAGAGCGACGCCTTCCGGGCGCTCCACCGCCAGTCTGGGCGCCCCGGTCACCAGCAGGGAGAGCGGCCGTGTGATGTGAATGGAGCCGGCACTCACGGTAAGCGTTCCCGTGTGCAGGCCCGATGGCAAGGTGTTGGCAGAGGCATTGAACGAGACGGTGAGAGGGGTGCTGCCGCCCGCACTCAAGGAGCCGCCAGTGCTGCCAAGGCTGACCCACGGCACGCTCGCTTCCGCGGTCCACTGCAATGTCGAACCGCTGGTGTTGGTCAGGGTGTAAACTGCCTCCGAAGGCGCAAACGGACCGCCCTGCTCGCCAGTGCTCTCCAGGCCTGTCAGCGGGTTGACGCCAAGAAATTCGCCGGTGATGGTGAAAAGGCCGCTGTCGGCGGTCAGAGTGCCATTGCGGCGGATACGCATCATGTAGTTGCTTGCGGACGGCAAACCTGCCGGAATTGCCCATTGGTAACGCCGCAGGTGTCCCTGCCGCCCGCTGACCAGGGTGGATTGCAAAATGCCGCCCCGGTAAAGTTCGATGTCCACCGTGTCCGAGTGGTCGCCACCACGCCAGTAGATCTCCCTGCTGCTGCCGGTTTCCCAAGTGACGGCGGTGGCGGGCGTGACCACTTGGAAAGCGCTGCGCGTGCGCAGCGCGGCGCGTCCCGCTGCCTGGGTTAGGAGATAAGGAGCATTGCGCGCGCCAAGGCTGGGGTTGGAGCCGTTGAACCCGGCGCCGAGACTGCCCACGTAGCCCCCGGACACGTAACGCGGGTCGGAGAGGGCGTCGCCAGTGGCGTTGTAACCGTCCACTTGGCCCGTGCGCGCGCCCTGGTAAGTCACCGCGGGATTGGCGAAATAGGGGATGCGCACGCCGCTGCCCCAGGCCCAGTCGTAGGCCATGATGGTGCGCACGCGCGGATGCCCCTCAGGAGCCAGCCGCCAGCCATAGCTGTGCACATTGGTCGCCGCGTCCGTGCCGCTGGTATCCCCCCAGGAGTGGCGCGCTCCGAAATTGTGGCCGAGTTCGTGCGCAAAAGTGATGCGGGTCGCGGTCATGTAGTCGCGGGCGGTGATGGAGGAGCGCCCTGGGCGGTAGGCCACGCCGGCGGAACCGTCCGCCTGCCTGAGCACGAACGCCTGCAAATCGGCGCCGAGCGCTGTGGCGTAGTCAGACACGGTGTTGAGATTGGGATTGGAGGCAGCGGTGTTTTCCAAGTCGCCCAGTTCGTCAGCCCCGCCCATATCCCCTGCAGTTTTGCCGGGAAACACATAGACCGGATCCTCCACAGTGCCCAGCAGCATCAACTCGGTGCTGGCAACCTGGCTGTTGCTGAAGGCCAGATTCATCCGGTCCACTGAGGCAACGATGCGCGCTTCGATTTGGGCATGACCGCCATCGGCTTCGCGGGCGCTTTTATCATAACCGACCACGACATCCACGGTGGTATAACCCGGAGTGTCACCAGCGATCGTTTCCTCGCCCGTGGCTGCCGGGCTGGAAGTCCCGCCTTGGTCAGGCGCCTGCTCCGGCGCGTCCGCCGTGTCACCGGCCACGGGCGGCGCGCCAGGGTCGTTGCAGAGATCCCGCATCGAGCGCTGATCCAGCTCCCGCACCATGAGGTGGCCGTCGGCCAGGATACGGTATTCGATTTCCTGCTCCAAGTGAAAGCGGGCGACGCTGCCGTGCAGCACGCCGTCATGATACACGAATTGTGCCGAGCTTTTTTGAGGTTCGCCCGCGACTTCACCCTGCAGGGTGTGGGTCGAGCCGCCGCGGTTTTTGATTTGGCGCAGCTCGACGTTGAGGACCGTGCCTTGCGGGGTGGGAACCAGCAACCGGCCTGCGCGGCCGGAGATGACTTGCTCCAACGAGGCAGGATCAAGGACCATCCGGCGCGCGCTCTTGGTGTGAAGGTCGATCTCCTCCGGCAGCAGAAAAACCCGGCCGTCCGCGGGTGTGCGCGCGAGGGGAACAGGCGGGGCATTCAGGGCCGCCTCGGAAACAACCGAACTGACCGGTGTTTGGAATTGCCGCTGCGCTTGCGGGCCGCGCGGATAGTTTGAGAAGTTGGAGGGACGTCCGATGGCGGCAAACAGCGCGTCCACCGCGGGCGGCGGCGCGAGGGCGGTCGTTGCCGAAGCTGCTGTCGCGGTGAAAGTCGGGTTCGCCGGCACACGAGGCTCCGCAATAAGCGGAGCCGAAGCAACCGGCGTCTGGTTCTCAAGGGGAAGAGCCGCGGGTGGCGGCGGGGGCGCCTGGTCCGCCAGGAAGCACAGCAGGAGAACCAACAACAGCGCGGGTGCGAGGAGAGCGAGTTGCTGCGCGCGACCAGACTTGAGCCGAAACGGTCGAGTGGAACGGGAAGTGGGCATATCGTTGCTTTTCGACGAAATGATTCCTGGATTTTAAGAAATTTCGTCAGCCGCGTAAAGGATATTTTGTTTTTTGCTCCCGCTCATTATGTTCTTGGCAGGCTCAGTCCGGGGCATTTGGAGGCCGCGCAAGGGTGTCTGCCTGGCGTGGCCAACAGGATGACACGCGGGCTGTTGGCAATGCGTGCGAAACGCGCGCCAGCCTAGCCACGGGCGCGCATTACCTGAAGTAGTAGTTTTTGAGCTGGGTATTGCCGAGCAGACGGCTCTGGCTTTCGTCCAGCGCGCTGGCATAAACAAGCAGTTCCGCCAGCAGGCCGTTGAAGGGGCCGATTGAGATTTGATCGAGAGCCGCGGCAGCGGGTGGCACGGGGGCGGGTGCGGATTTTTGAAAAGAAGGCAGGGGTGTGCCAGGGGCTGGGACTGGGTTCATCGCCAGCAGGAACAACTGCCGTTTGTCGGGGTTCCAGGAGACGACGGCGATGGTGGGATGTGTCGGGTTGATGCTGGCGCTTTCAAGGCGCGCCTCGGCCGATGTGCCTTTGACTAGGGCTAGCACACTGCCGCTGCCGGTGACTTCGAGGCGCATGGTTTCGCCACTGGCATTGCCGGCGGCGGCGATGACGCCGGCGCTGCCGGCGTCCGCTTGAAAAACGACGGCGAGGGTGGCGCCACGCGCGCCTTTGCCGGGATCGCTTCCAAAAGGAAAGACGCTCGCACTGCGGCTGAAACGTCCCTCCAGAACCGGCGCTCCGGAGCTGCTCGCGCGCAGTTGCAGGGCGGCACGGTTGCCTTTGACCGAAGGTCCCCCGGCATTGACCGGCCACACCACGCGTTTGGGCGGCAAGGCGCCCGCGCTGCTGGGCGAGATCAAAAAATTGTCCTTGCCGCGCGGCGCCACATCGTGCCACTGGGCAACGCTGTCGTTGGCATAGGCCGGAAAAGATTTGCCGTCGGAGCTTTTGGCCCCCTGCAAGGTGCCGACATCAGCGATGACATGAAGGACCCGGTCATCATCGAGCGGGGGCATCAAACGATCCGGGGGGAGATCAAAGACCGGCAGCTTGGTGGCGGCGGTTTCGCTGGTCCCGGCGCTCGTGTCATTGCCCGCGGATGAATCTTTGCCGCCACGCAGCAGCAGAAAGCCGGCGCAGGCCAGGATGGTCAACCCTCCAACAAGGAGCGGCACTTTGCTTTTTTTAGGCGGGGTCGTGGATTTGGAATGCGGACGCGTGGTGCCGCCGTGGGCGGCGGTATGCCGGGGGCGCTGTGCCGCCGGCGCCACAGGCGGCTCCTCGAACACCGCCGCCACCGGGACGGCTTCCTCCTGCGCGGATGGCGCGGCGAAGTAAGGCTGCTGCGCGGCCGGATCCGGCAGCGCCATCCAGGGCATGTAGGGCACCATGGTGGGCATGCGTTCCCAGGCGCGAAATTCCTCGATGGCCTGCTGGGCACTGGCGGGGCGATCCTCGGGGCGCGGCGCCATCAGCCGCTCGACCCAGGCGCCCAGCCAGGGCGGCACATGCGGGGCGATCGCGTGCAGCGGCGACACCTCATGATTGACGTGCTTGTCGATGACGTCGGACATGCTGGGGCCGTTGAACGCTTTTTGACCGGAGAGCGCCTCGTAGAAAACGCATCCCAACGAGTACAAATCCGTGCGCTCATCGACCGGCTCGCGGGTGAGCTGCTCGGGCGCCATGTAGTGGATGGAGCCCATGACGCTGCCGCTCACATCTTCGGTCTGTTTGCGCGCGCTCAAGCCGATGCGCGCCAGTCCGAAGTCGATGATCTTGGATTGCAAACGCCCGCCCGGCAGTCGCTCCACTTTGATGTTCTCCGGTTTGATGTCGCGGTGCAGCAGGTGGCGCTCATGGGCGGCAATCAAGCCTTCGAGCGTCTGCCGGGCCAGCTCCTTGAAGTCGTCGTAGGGCAGGGGGCCGCGCGCGACGACGGTGGCGAGGTCCTCCCCTTCCAGCAATTCCATGACCATGAACAGACCCTGCTCGTCGCTGGAGACATCGTAGATCGAGACGATGTTCGGGTTGCGCAGGCTGGCCAGGGAATCGGCCTCCTGGCGGAGTTGCTCCTGAATGCGGGCGCCGTTTTCGCCCTCGTCGCCGTTCGTGACCAGGCGTTTGATGGCCACCCAGCGATGCAACTGGCTGTCGTAGGCCCGATAAACGGTCCCGACTCCGCCGGCCCCCAGCTGCTCATAGATCAGGTAGCGATCCGCCATGTAATTCAGCAAACATTCGTCCGCCGGGCACATGACTTCATGGCGGAGGGAAAATATTCAAGTGCAAATTTGAAAGTTACCGGCGCCGCCAAGTCAGCACGCTGGCGATGCGGCTGGTGACGCGGCGGGCGGGGGACAGCGGTGGCACCTGGCTTTCGGCGTCGGCGAGGATGTCGGGGTCGCCGGAGTCAAAGTCCTCGGCGCGCGGCAGGCTCATGAGGGCTGGCACCAAGTCAGAGTCCTCGTTCACATCCTCCGTCGTGGCGAGGTCTTCGAGCAGGTCATTCAGCGGGGGCGATGCGAGGGCTTCCTCGCCCTCAACGGGAACTGGCGGCGGAACCGGCAGGCTGGCGGGCCGCTGATTGAGCGGCACGGCGGTGGCCTCGGGCACGACGAGTCCGCCGGAGAAAATCATTTTGGTCGCCTCCTCCATGGAAAAGGGGGCGTCGCTGACTTTCTCCGAGTCCACCACCAGCAAAATGCCGGACATGGGGTTCGGCGCGGTGGGGACAAAGACCGTGGTCATCGCCTTGCCGTTCATCGGGTCGGTGAACTGGCCGGTGACGAAGCCGATCATCCTCATGCCAGGCACGGGATAGTCGATGAAGGCGACGCGTTTGAAGTTCTGCGAGCCGCCAATGGTTTTGAAGGAGTCGATGACCTGCTTGAGGGACTTGTAAATGAAGGACACCAGCGGGATGCGCAGCAGCAGGCGGTCGATGGCGCCCACGATATGGACGCCGATGACGTTGGTGGCGGCGACGCCGAGGGCGATCAGCGCGGCCAGCGGGAGCAAAACGCCGATGAAGCGGGTGGCGGTGACAAAGCGCGGATCGTCAGTGCCGATGACGACGCTGCCGGCCATCTCGTTGGCGAGGTCGGCGAACCAGCGGACGATGGGAAAACTCCAGCCGTGGAGCAGGCTGTAGATGAACTGGAGAATGGCGAAGGTGATGACCAGTGGCAGCGCCAGCGCCAAGCCGGCCAGGAGCTTGTTGCGAAACCAAACCATGATCCCATGCCCCAGCGCATGATGCGCGGCGGGTGCCGGAGCTGGGGCGGGTTCTGGTGAGGTGGAAGACACGGCAAAGGACCTTTGAAAGCTTACGACTGTTCTGAGCGGCTTTCGCTTCAAAAAAAGCGCGGCATTTGTAAAGGCGGCGGCCAGGGCGCGCAACCGTTCAGCGTGTGACGCGTTGTATTTCGACAAAAAAAACAGCGACGAGTCCCCTCGTCGCTGCCAAGCCATGGCTGGGCGCAGCTTGCGGAACTCAGGAGCCGAGTTCCTTCAACACGCGGCGGATGTCGTCGGCTTGTTCGGCGGTGCTGGCCTTGGCGTCGTGCCAGACGATCTTGTCGCCCTTGACGAGAAAGCATTGGCGGGTGGACAGCCCCACGCCCGGCATGCGGGCAACGCCGAAGGCTTCGAGCACCTTGCCTTCGGGATCGGCGATGAGGTCGTAGGGCAGACTGTGGTCCTCGATGAATTTCTTCTGCGCCTCGGGTTTGTCCGTGGAAACACCGAGCACTTGCACGCCCTCTTTGGAGAGTTCGGCGAAGGCGTCGCGCAGGGAGCAGGCTTGTTTGGTGCAGCCGGGGGTGTTGGCTTTCGGATAGAAAAAGACCACGGTCGGCCCCTTGGCATAGACCTCCTTGAAGGCGACTTTTTTGCCGTCCTGGTTGATGCCGGTGACATCGGGGGCCGGGCGGTCCACTTTTTCGCCCTGGCCGGCGAAGAGGGTGATGCCGGTGAGGGTGCAGAGGGTGAGCAGAATGCGTTTCAACATGGTGGTGTGCGGGTGAATTATTTGACGGAGACGGACAGACCGGGGATGGCGGCGGCGAGCGCTTGGGCGCCCGCCTCGCTGGCCTTGGTCTGCCAGAGATAAACATTCCTCAGATTCTTGAGTTCGTAAAGATGCTTCAGACCGGCATCGGTGACTTTGGTGCCGTAGAGATTCAGGGTGCGCAGGTTGGCGGATTTTGCGAGGTGCTGGAGTCCGGCGTCGCCCACCGCGGTCTGCCGCAGGTCGAGCGAGGCCAAGCGCGGCAGTTGCGCCGCGATCTTCAGACCGGCGTCGGTCACGGCGGTGCGGGCGAGGTCGAGTTGGGCGATGTGGTCTTTGAGCGGCAGGATCACCGCCAGTTTGGCGTCGTCACAGGCGGAGACGCCGGTGAGAAAATCGACGCGCAGCAGCGGGGAATCGGCCTTGAGTTGGAAAATCTGGGCGCCGTTTTCCCTGGCGCGTTTGATCAGTTCGTCCTTGGCCGCATTGACCCCCTGCGCCAGGCGCGCGTAAAAAGCCTCGTGCTCGCGCACCCGCTCCGCCTCCTTTTCGGCGGCAGTGGCTTCGGGTTTGCCTTCCAGATTGCCCTCCCAGCCGCCGAAATCGGCGCCGGCGTTGATCCACTCCATGAGCAGCTTTTTCTCGGCGTCAGTCAGCGGATCGCCCTTCGGCGGCATGAAATCGTCGTCATCCTCCGGCAGGGTGGTGACCTCATACATGTGGCTGCCGGCGGCGTCACCGGGCTTGAGCACGGGACCGTTCTCACTGCCTTTGAGAATGGCCCAGGCGGCGTCGAATCGGAGACCTGCCTTGGGTTCTTTTTTGCGGCCATTTTCCTCGTATGGGGCGCGGTGGCAGTCCACGCACTTGCTGTTGAGGATTGGCCAGATGTCCTTCTCGAAGGTGGGGGCGGCCGCGGCTTGCAAAGTGGAAGCGGCCAGGACAATAAGAGAGCAGCGAAGCACAGGTTTGGGCATGATGGGGTCGGGGGTTCCGCGTATTAAACGTGGCACGCGGCGTTTTTTGCACAGCGCCCGCGAGAAACGCTTGCCTTGCAGTCTTGTTTCAGGGAAAACTGCCGTCCAATTCCGCACCATTTGCCGCCATGCCTCATCGCATCCAAACCGGAGCCATCCTGCGCAACTCGACTCTGGCCATCGTCATGGGCGGCGGCGCGGGCACGCGTCTTTACCCGCTGACCAAGGACCGCGCCAAACCCGCGGTGCCACTGGCGGGCAAATACCGCCTGGTGGACATCCCCATCAGCAACTGCATCAACTCCGGCGTGCGCCAAGTCTTCGTCCTCACCCAGTTCAACAGCGCCTCCCTCAACCGCCATATTTCACGCACCTACAAATTCGACGAGTTTGCCCGGGGTTTCGTTGAGGTTCTGGCCGCCCAGCAGACGCCCGAGGGCGAGCGTTGGTACCAAGGCACGGCGGACGCGGTGCGCGTCAACCTGCGTTATTTCCTGGAGGGCGACCATGAGTACTTCCTCATCCTCAGCGGCGACCAGCTGTACCGCATGGACTTCCGCCAGGTGATGAGCCAGCACCTGGATTCGGGCGCGGACATCACCATCGCCACGCTGCCGGTGAACGCGCGGGACGCCACCGGCTTCGGCATCATGAAAGCCGACGACCAGCGCCGCATTCACGAGTTTGTGGAGAAACCGAAGGACCCGGACGCGCTGGAAAAACTGCGCATGCCGCTTGCCACACTTGAAGAGATCGGGCTGGACACCGCCGAGCCGCGTTATCAGGCATCGATGGGCATCTATGTCTTCAATCGCAAGACGCTGATCGAGTGCCTGGACAACGACCTGATGGACTTCGGCAAGAACATCATCCCGGGCGCCCTGAAAAAATACCACGTCAATGCCTACAACTTCCAGGGCTACTGGGAGGACATCGGCACCATCCGCTCGTTCTTCGAGGCCAACCTGGACCTCTGCAAGTTGGTGCCGCAGTACGATTTCTTTGATTCCGCCGCGCCCATCTTCACCCACGCCCGCTTTCTGCCCGCCACCAAAATCAACGGCGCGGAAATCCGCCAGGCGCTGATTTCCGACGGCTGCATCATCACCGACGCGCATGTGGAAAACGCGGTGATCGGCCTGCGCTCGATCATCGAAAGCGGCTCCACCATCCGCGACACCATCATCATGGGCGCGGATTTTTACGCCGGCGCCGCCGGCACCGATCCCAATCGCCCCCCGCCCGGCATTGGTCGCAACTGCCGGATCGAGCGCGCCATCATCGACAAAAACGTCCACATTGGCGACAACGTCGTCATCACTCCGAACGGCAAGCCGGAAAAACTCGACCACGAGTTGTACTCGATCCGCGACGGCATCGTGGTCATCCCAAAGGACACCGTCATCCCCGCCGGCACCTGGATTTGATTCGCAACTTTCGCTAGTCCCGGAAAATCGCAAAACATTCCCCCCGCTTTGCGATGATGCGGAACCTCAAGGAGCGAGTTTAGGATGCTCACCCGCCAGTGCTGAGATCGTCAAGGAGCTCCGAGGCGGGCTCAACCAGTTCTGGCCAGCAGAAGAATTCAAGTCTGGCTTCCGAAGTGTATTCCAGCTTGTCGTGCCGATCGCATGTCTCGTCGTTGGATGGAACTGGATGCGATATAAGGGCAAGGGCATCGAAGAAGTAATTCCCCCAGATTTGCAGTGCCCAGAGCTAGAGGCTGCGGCAGCAAAGGCCAAAGAGACATTGCCGGAATTCATTGTCGAGGTTGAGAAGGGTATAGATGGAGCATATGTGAAGTTTCCGCTGAAGACACCCCAAGGATTGACCGAGCACATCTGGGCTTATGTCCATTTTCACAAGGATGGCCGTTTCAATGTTTCCCTTGCGAATGGGCCTGTTGACGAACAGGAGTCGAGTGAGGGGCGCCGAGATGTTCCCGCTGTGGATGTGGAAGATTGGCAGATTATGTCCCCGGATGGTTCAATTCGAGGAGCATTTAGCCTTACTGCCTTGTTTAATTTCTGGACGGGGCAAGGCAAGCAGCTGACGCCGCTTATGAAGGCGCAGAAAGCCCAATTACGATCCGCCATATGAATCCAAGTAGGCGAACAACAAGTCGAGACACAGCACCCCTATCAGCCGCACTGTTTCCATGCTCATTCTTAGTTTCAGCCTCAACCCCATGATGGACGCTCGCCCTCGCTGATAGGAGTGCGTGCTCTTTAACGTTGAACCCTGCCTTGCCGCGATCAGTGGCATGTTCAATCGTAGCGCAGCGGAGCCATCCCGCAGAGACCGACGCAGGAGGGATAACCCCGTGGAGCGACCGGCCCGGTCGCCCTCCTTGTTGGTGTCCTGGGTTTTGCCGCTCCGTCCTCCCCCAGCCCGGCGAGCCTGCGGCTCGCCCCACACCGCCAGACCTTTTCTGTCATTGCGCTAGCGTGCCCTTGGTGACGCCCAACTGGTTTTGGGCGCGAAGGGTTCTCCAGAGGTTTTGGCCGGTTTGCTGGCCGGTGAGGAGCTGCTGGTAGGCGGTGAGGATGCGGGTGGTTTCGGTTTGGTCTTCCTCGAGCAGCTCGATGCGGTAGCGGCGGAGACCGGCGGCGTGGAGCTGGGGGTAGAAGTCGGCGCCGGTCTGGGCTTGGTGATTGAAGAGGGTGTTGCGGCAGCCGACATCGGCCTTCAAGGGGTGGTCGATGCCGATGCGGTCGCGCAGGGCGACGCGGTGTTTCTCACAGGGGCGGCCGCAGTTGGTGAAGTCGGTGCCGGTGGAGAGGAAGGCGGCGAAGGCGCAGTGCTCCATGTGAAACATGGGCATATGCTGGTGGAGGGTGATCTCAAACCATGAGGGGTCGGAGGCGGCGAGCAGGTCGAGGATTTGCTCGAGGTTGAGGTCGTAGGAGAGGGTGAGGTGCTCAAGCGGGGTCTCGCGCTTGAGGAGGGCGGCGGTGAGGTGGTTGGCGACGTTGAGTGAGAAGTCGCCGGTGAGGCGGAGGGGGCTGTCTTTGAAGAAGCTGATGGCGCCGAGGTTGCGGATGAGGACGCCGTGGGGCTGGGCGCGTTCGATGAGCTTGAAGAAGCCGGCCTCGCCGGACTTCTGGATGCGGGGGGTGGCAAGGAAGATCTCGGTGTCGGGGCTGGCGGCGCGGATGTCGGCGGCGGTGTCGGCGTAGCGGCGGATGTCTTCGAAGTCGAGGTAGAGGCGGGGGATCTTGAGGGCGAGGGCGGCGTGGATTTGGGCGGGGGTGCGGCACAAGGCCGAGAGGGAAGTTTCAAGTTTGCAAGTTTCAAGAGGGGGGAGTGGTGAGTGGGGAGTAGTGAGGTGCTGGTCTTGGAAATTCGGAATTGATGCGCTCCGCTTCCCTTCGAGCAGCCTACGGCTGTCTGTCTCGCTTTGCTCGGCTCGGATTTCGGAATTCGAAGGGTGGGGTTGTGAGTTGTGAGGGGTGAGTTGTGAAGGGTGAGTGGGGGGTGGGGCGACCGGCTCGGTCGCCGGGGGGGATGCGGGCGAGCCAGCGGCACGCACCACGGGGGGCGGCAAGCTGGAAGCTTGCGCCACCTTTTGAACCAACTGGCGGCGGAGGCGGTTGAGCTCGGAGAGGGGGAGGATAAGGGGGGCGGGGAGATGGAGGGTGATTTGGCCGATTTGATAGGGGGTGCCGCCGAGGCGGCCGAGCTGGTCGCGGAGGGTGGGTTCGTCGAGGGGGCGTTTTTGAGCGCGCTGGAGGGGTGGCTCGGAGGTGACGGTGGCGATTTGGGTCTGGCCGGTGCGGAGATGGGTGGCGGTGGCGTGCAGGGTGAGGGGTTCGTTTTCTGCGCCGGTGACGGTGAGGTCGAGTCGCCACTGCTTGCGGATGGGGAGGTCGCCTTCGAAGGTCTGGCGCAGGGTTTTATTGAGGGCGGGGTCGTCGGTCTTGAAGACGCGGGTGCCGGGGGCGAGGGCGCTCATGTCGAGCTTGCCATGCTGGAACTCGATCCAGCGGTCGTTGACGGCGTAGAGGCGGCCGCCTTGCTCGGCGTTGGTGTCGGCGGGGTTCTCGAAGACGACGCCGTCGCCGGGCTTGAGAGGGACGGCGAGGTGGTCGAGCTGGACGGCGTCGCGCGCGGTGCGGGTGACGGTGCCGACGAAGGGACCGCGTTTTTTGGCGTAGCGGGCGGTGACGAGTTCCTGGTGGTTGACGCCGTGCATCCAGCCGGAGTAGAGCCCGCGGGAGAAGGTCATTTCGAGGGTGTATTTGTCCTCGGGAGTGAGTGGTGAGGGAGGAGGGGTGAGTGGTGGGGGGGGCGAGCTGGAAGCTTGCGCCACCTTAGGAAGTGCGGTTTCGCTGGTTTGGGGGGAGTGCAAGCTGGAAGCTTGCACCACCTTGGACGGCAAGCAGGATGCTTGCACCAGCTTGTCGATGGCTTGGCGGTAGATGCGGGTGACGGCGGCGACGTATTCGGGGGTTTTGAGGCGGCCTTCGATTTTGAAGGAGCGGATGCCGAGTTCAATGAGGCGGGGGATTTCCTCGACGGCGGCGAGGTCCTGGGGGGAGAGGAGGTAACGTTGGTCGCCGAGGTCGCGGACTTCGCCATCGACGATCATTTGATAGGGCATGCGGCAGGCTTGGGCGCACTCGCCGCGGTTGGCGCTGCGACGGCCAAGGGATTCGGAGGTGAGGCACTGGCCGGAGTAGGCGACGCAGAGGGCGCCGTGGACGAAGACTTCCAAGGGGAGGTAGGGATGGTCGTGGGCGTGGAAGCGCTCGAGCTCGCGCAGGGAGAGTTCGCGGGCGAGCACGGCCTGGTCGATGCCGAGGCGTCTGGCGAATTCCAAGCCCTCCGGGGAGGTGATGGTCATCTGGGTGGAGGCGTGCAGGCGCAGGCGCGGGGTGATTTTTTTCACGAGCTCGGCGAGGCCGAGGTCCTGGACGATGACGGCATCGACGCCGGCGGTTTCGAGGGCGCGGAGCTGGGCTTCGGCGGCGGGGAGTTCGGCGGTGAAGACGAGGGTGTTGAAGGCGACGTAGCCTTTGACGCCGTGGCTGTGGAGGAAGGCCATCAGGGCGGGGAGGTCGTCCTCGGTGAAGTTGTCTGCGCGCAGGCGGGCGTTGAAGCGGGGCATGCCGAAGTAAATGGCATCAGCACCGTTGGCGACGGCGGCGCGGGCGCAGTCCCAGTTGCCTGCGGGGGAGAGGAGTTCGGGGAGGGGAAGCATGAACGGCGGCGGCGGGGGCATCCATCAGGATGAGCCGCGTCAGGGTGGCCTACCGTGTCAGGCTTGCAATGAGGGAGTTCGCCAAAACGGCGGGCAGGGGGTAGTAGTGGTCTTTGAGGACGAGCTGCTGGCCCTCGCGGGAGAGGATCATTTTGAGGAATTCGAGGGTGACGGGGTCGAGCGGGCGGCCGGGCGGTTTGTTGACGTAGATGAGAAGGAAGCGGGCCATGGGGTAGCTGCCGCTGAGGCAGTTTTCATAGCTGGGGGAGATGAAGTCGGTGCCGGGGGTGCGGGCGATGGGCAGGGCGCGCACGCCGGAGGTCAAATAACCGATGGCGGAGTAGCCGAGGGCGAAGGGGTCGGAGGAGACGCCCTGGATGACGGCGGAGGAGCCGGGCTGTTCTTTGACGGAGGGTCTGAAATCGCCTTTGCCGAGGGCTTTCTCCTGGAAGAAGCCGTAGGTGCCGGAGGCGCTGTTGCGGCCGAAGAGGGAGATGGGGCGGCCCTGCCAGGCGGGGATGCCGAGCTGCCCCCAGTGAGTGATGGCGTGGGGGTGGCCGAGGCGGCGGGTGGGGGAGAAGATGGCGTCGAGCTGCGGCAGGGTGAGGCCGGGCAGGGGATTGTCTTTGTGGGCGAAGACGGCGAGGGCATCGACGGCGACGCGGATTTCGAGGGGTTTGTAACCGAACTTGCGCTCGAAGGCGTCGAGTTCTTCGAGCTTCATCTCGCGGCTCATGGGCCCGAGTTGGGCAGTGCCGGCGATGAGGGCGGGTGGGGCGGTGCCGGAGCCTTTGCCTTCGACCTGGACGTTGACGCGCGGGTGCCAGGCGCGGAATTTCTCGGTCCAGAAGGTCATCAGGTTGTTCAGCGTGTCGGAGCCGACGGAGATGAGGCTGCCGGAGACGTTTTGCTTTGGCTGATAGGCGATGAGACCGGGGTCGAGTTCGACGTCAAGGGCGCGCGCTCTTGGCGCGGCCAGGAGCAGGGCGAAAAAGAGTCCAAGGAGCAGGGCTGGCATGGTCAAAAGACAATCGAAGGCGGGGAAGCGATGGGAGTGGATGCCGGCACAATCAATGCCGTTCGCGCAGGATTAGCATGAGGTGCCGTTGGAAACCAGACGTGGCAGGTGAACATTTCGTGACATGGATGCCGCGTCCGTCGGGGAAAGCTGGCGGGCGTGGTTGAGCGGGCTTGCTCAATGAGTGGAAAGTGGGGAGGCGGAAGTCATACGCTGGCCGGCGGCGGACATGAATGTGTGTTACGGAAGTGTCACACGAGTTCGGTTGGAGAATGGGCGGTTTGCGTCTTTTTCGTCACACTTCCCGCCAGGCGCGGGGCTTTGCCTAGCCAACCATGACTTCGACCTTTCTGAAAAGACACCTCACTTCTTATGCGGCAGCGTTTTTGTTCCTGCTGCACACCGGCGTTCTCTCTGGGAGCCAGGATGCGATGCGGGCGCTGTTTGCCATCCTGCGGGATCGCGGCTCGATCAGTGACGAGGAATACCAGCAATTGGTGACGCTGGCGGCCAAGGATGACGCGAGCCGTCAGCAGGAAATGACGACCGTGGCGGCGGCGGCGGTCAGCCAGGAACTGGGCGAGGGCGACGCCACTTCCACCAGCCGGGTCGGCGGAGCCATCGAGCAGTTGGAGGTGCGTCTGGCTCAGGACGAGGAAAAACTGGCCAAGGTGGAGGAAAATCTGCGCATCTTTGACGATACCTCGGCGGCACTGGTGAACCGGGCGCTGGAGGGGAAGTGGTATGAAAGGATGAGGATCGACGGCTACACGCAGTTCCGGTTCACTTCGCTGTTGAACGACTCCGCCTCGCTGCTGCATGTGCCTGCGGACCGGTCGGTAAGCCCGGATGAGAGCCTGATCATCCGTCGCGGCCGCTTCAAATTGGCGGGTGACATCACTGAGCACCTGTATTTGTATTCTCAACTGGACTTCGCGGGCAGTGTGTTCGGCAGTGGCGGCAGCTTTGGTCTGCAGGCGCGGGATCTCTACGCAGATGTGGCTCTTGATCCCGACCACGAGTTCCGCTTTCGCTTTGGCTTGTCGAAGGTGCCCTTTGGCTGGGTGAACATGCAGTCCTCGCAAAACCGCGCGCCGATGGAGCGGCCGGAGGCGCTGAACTCGGCGGTCGAAGGCGAGCGCGACCAGGGGGCCTACTTCATGTGGGCGCCCGTCGAGGTGCGCTCCCGCTTCAAGGAACTGGTGAGCAGCGGTCTGAAAGGCTCCGGCGACTATGGCATGCTGACGGTGGGCGCCTTCGGTGGACAGGGATTGAACCGTGCGGATGCCAACGGGGAACCGCATTTGCTGGCGCGCATGACCTACCCGTGGAAGTTTGAGAACGGTCAATTTTTGGAGACTTCCGTCAACGCCTACACCGGCAAATTCGTGGTGGGCACCAAGGAGATCGAGATGGGGGAGGAGAGTTTTGAGCCGCTGACCCGTGCCGGAGGGGAGCGGGATGAGCGCGTCGGCATCTCCGCGATCCTCTACCCGCAGCCGTTTGGTTTGGAGGCGGAATGGAATTGGGGGCGCGGACCGGCTTTGAGCGATGATTTTCGCGCGGTGGAAACCGCGAGTTTGCACGGCGGCTACGTCATGGCGAATTACCGGATGAAGACGGGGCGCGGTGAGTTTTTTCCTTTTGTGCGCTGGAATTACTATGATGGCGCGCGGAAATTTGCCTCCAACGCGCCGCGCATGAGCGTCAACGAGATCGATGTCGGACTGGAGTGGTCGCCATGGCCGGAGATTGAGATCGCGCTGATGTACAGTCACACCATGGAGCGCACCGACACCTCGTCCTTTCCTTATCAGAATGCCGCGGGCGCCGACCGTATCGCGCTGCAGGTGCAGTGGAACTACTGAGCTGGCGGATCAATCGTGCTCCAGGAAGTGGCCGTGCAGCATCTGGTTCATCGGGAAGGCGCCGCCGGAGTGCGGGCCGAAGAAGAAGCGGAGCATGGTGCTGGCGGTCCACACGTCCTCGCCTCCCATGGTGGCATATTCGATGCCGGTCATAAGTTTGAGGCGGTGCTTGGCGATGTAGTAGTTCAGACCGGCATAGGCGGCCTGATAGAGATCGCCTGAGGGCAGGCCGGCGGGTTTTTCATAGCGGCGCTGGGGGGAAAGGCCCTGATCGCCATTGGAGAAGGCGACCTGGTAGCGGAGGGCGAGTTGGAGGTTGTCGGTGATGAAGTAACTGGGCTGGAAGTTGATGCCGAGAACGTCGCCGTTTTCGTTCCCGAAACCGGCGGTCAACTCGGTGACGAGGGAGGTGGATTCCTCGGTGAGGATGAGGGCGGTGGAGACGCCGTTTTGGCTGTGGTTGAAATTGGTGGCGTTGGCATTGGCCTCGCTGTGGACAAAAGTGGTGTGCAAATGCGCGGTGTCGGTGCCGAAGACGGTGCCGAGGTCGTAATATCCTGCAGCGAGCCAGGACCAGCCGGAGTCGAGTTCGGTGAAGGAATCGGCCATGTTGCTGCCGGTGGCATTGGAGAAGACACCGGTGTAGTAGGTGAGGCGGTCGATTTTGCCCTGCAGGGTGACGGCGGGGGTGTAGTCCAAGCCGAGCATGTTGGTGAGCAAGGAACGCTCCAAGTAGTTGATGTAGCGGCTGGAGACGTTGCGGTCGTGGGTGAAACGGTGCTTTTGCTGGCCGATGGCGAGGGAGATTTCCGGGCGGAAAGTCCACATGGCCCAGAGTTCGGTGAAGCCGTTGTAGAGGGGGTCGATGTCGCTGCCGGCGACGGCCTGGGCGTGCAGGCTGAGTTTGTCAAAGAGCCGCATCTGGGTGCCATAGCGGAAGCGCCGGACCTCAAAGCCGTCGTTGTCGCCCGCGCTGCCTTCGGACCAATGGTACTGGCCGTGGTAGCGGCCCAGCAGCCAGAGTTCTTGCAGAACGGGATCGTCCGGATTGCGGTAAAGCAAGCCGAGGTTTTCCCAGCGCTCCCCCACCTCGGGTTCAAAGGGGAAGTTGGCGGCGTGCAAGCTGGCGGCAAACAGGAGGCAAAGCAGGCCGCCAAGGGTCGAACGGTGCTGGATCTTGCCGGGTTGTAGAACGGCCGGATTCGATTGGTGGGCGGGGATGGCGGGAACTTGGCAGGCTGGCATCGCGGGTCGGAAGAACGAGGCGCTACTTTATAGCGCAAAGTGACGAAAACGTCACAGAGAAAGTTGCGGGAAGAGGGGGCGGCGGTATGCTGCCGAAGGGGTTTCTTGCGCAACGCCTGCTTGACCAGGGGCGCAGTCGCGGGCAAGTCAGGGACCGTCTGCCTGATGTCCTTGTCCGCTCCCGAACCCCTTGAGGGCATGACCTTGAAGGTCGTCCATTTGACCCGGTTCCTCTATCACGGTGAAGTGCTGGAGAGCCATAACGAGGCGCGTCTGTGCCCGATCAGCGACCCGCTGCAGCGCTGCGCCTCCTTCGAGTTGCGGGTCACGCCGGAGGTGAAGATCATCACCCGTGGCGACTTTTTTCTCAACCGGGTGGATTACTTCGATTTGATGGAGCCGCACGAAGCCCTGGAGATCGTCTCGACGGCGGTGGTGGAAACCCGCGCCGAAATGCGCGGCCCGGTGCCGGAGGGATTGGGGTTGCGCGCGCTCGACGCGCCGGAGGTGGATGTGTCCGTGTTTGATTTTCAAGTCGAGTCCCAGCTCATCCAGACGCCCGCCGTGGTCAGCGAGGAGGCGCGCGAGGTCATTGGCGAAACGGTAAACGACCTGTGGCGGGATGCCCTGGCGCTCGGCAGCCATGTTCACGACACCTTTTCCTACGTGCCCGGCGCCACCGACTCGCGCACGCCGGTGGCGGAGGCGCTGGCGGCGCGGCGTGGGGTGTGCCAGGACTTTGCCAATGTCATGATCGCGCTGTGCCGCAGCCGTGGCATCCCGGCGCGCTATGTGAGCGGCTACTTTTACAACGGCAAAACCGAGGACAGCGAGATCGAGGCCTCGCACGCCTGGGTGGAGATTTTTCTGCCGGGCTACGGCTGGAAGGGTTTTGATCCGACGCACAAGCGCGAATCCGATCCGCGCTACATCAAACTGGCGGTCGGGCGCGACTACGCCGACGTGCGGCCGGTGGGCGGGCGCTTCCTCGGGCGTGGCACGCAGGACATGATCGTGGAGGTGCGGGTGCGGCGGCTGGCATGATCAAGAACTTGATTTTCGACTGGTCCGGCACGCTTGTGGATGATCTGCCGTGCGTGCTGCGCACCACCAACGCCATGCTGGCGCATTTCGGCCAGGAGGCGATGAACGAGGCGCAGTTCCGCGAGCGCTTCCGGCTGCCGTTCACCGAGTTTTATGACGAGATGCTGCCGGGCGTTGCGATTGCGGAGTTGAAGCAGCTTTATCTGCGGCATTTCCCGGAGGACGGCACAGTGCCGCTGCTGGAGCACGCGCGCGCCATGCTTGAATACGGGGCGGCGACAGGGCGGCGGATGGTTTTGCTGAGCAGCGCGCCGCAAGCGCACTTCGAGCGGCAGGCGCTGGCGCTGGGCGTGCGGGACTTTTTTGAGCGCGCGGTCTGCGGGGTGGTGGACAAGCGGCAGGAGCTGACGCGCCTATTGGCGGAGTTGGAGATGGCGGCGCAGGAAACCGCCTTCATCGGCGACATGCGGCATGACATCGACGCCGCGCACGCAGCCGGCGTCATCAGCGTGGCGGTGGCCACGGGTTACGAATCGGTTCCAGTGCTGATGCAGGCGCAGCCGGAGGTGCTGCTGCGCAATTTGGCGCCGTTGCCGCGCCTGCTCGGCGGCTGGAACGTGCGGGAGGGCGCGCATCCAGTGGCCACGGTGGGCGCGCTCATCACGGACGTCGCTGGCCAGCGTTGCTTGATGATCCGCACCCACAAATGGAGCCATCGCTGGGGCATCCCGGGCGGCAAAATCCAGCGCGGCGAGACCTGCGAGGAGGCGCTGCGTCGCGAGGTGCTGGAGGAAACCGGGCTGCCGCTGGCGGAGCCGCGCTTCGTGCTGGTGCAGGACTGCATCGAGCCGCCCGAGTTTCAGCGCTCGACGCATTTTCTGCTGTTGAACTACCTGGCTTCCTGCCCGCTGCCGGAGCCGCGCGTCACTTTGAACGAGGAAGCGCAGGAGCACTGCTGGGTGAGGCCCGCCGAGGCGCTGCAAATGGACCTCAACCAGCCGACGCGGGTGCTGCTGGAAGAATGCCTGAGCCGGGGTATGCTGACCTCATGAACGACGCCGCTCCCGCCGACCGCATCCTCATTCACGGTCTTGAACTGCCCGTGCGCATCGGCGTGCCGGAGGAGGAACGCGCCGCCTGGCAGACGCTGCGCGCGGATCTGGAGCTGCGCCTGCGGGGACGAGTGGAAAGTTTTGGCGACGACCTGGCGGCGACCGTGGATTACGACGCCGTCGCCAAAAAAGCGCGCGCCCTCGCGGCGGAGCGGCCCCGGCGTTTGCTTGAGACACTGGCTGGCGAACTCGCCGCGCTGCTGTTGCAAAACCAGGCGCTGACCGGCGTCACGGTCACCCTGCGCAAACGCATTTTGCCTGGCGTGGACGACGTGGCGGTGCGGTTGACACGCGAAAGTTGAGGATGTCCTCTTGCCTGTGATGTTTCTTGCCAATGCCAGTGAAACAGCGCCAGTCATGCTGTCGCTGACGCTTTGGCAGTGGCTTGGCGCGCTGCTTTCCCTGGCGGTGGCTCTGACGGCGATGCTGCATGTGCTGCTGCGCAAGCGCGACCCGCGCTCGGCAGCCTACTGGGTGGTGATCATTCTATTCGTGCCGTTGCTGGGCACGTTGTTTTACCTGTTATTCGGCATCAATTACATCCGGCGTCAGGCGCGTCATTTGCGGCAAGGGGCTGCGGGTGGAAGCGCCTCCGGAGCCATGCCGCCGCAACCAGTGATGTGCGTGCTGCCTTCCTCAATCGACCCTGCGGAACGCAGCGGCGACGGCCAGCTTGCCTTGACACTTGACCGCATCTCACGCTTCCAGTTCACCAACGGCAATGCGGTGCGCGCGCTGCACAATGGCGATGAGACGCTGCCCATCATGATCGCCGCCATCGCCGGCGCGGAAAAATCCGTGACGCTGGCGAGCTACATCTTTGAGGCGAACGGGATTGGAGCGGAATTCGTGGCTGCTTTGGCGGCGGCGGCACAGCGCGGCGTGGAAGTGCGGGTGATGGTGGATGACGCCGGCACGCGGTACGGCTGGCCGCCGGTGACGCGCGAATTGCGCCGGTTGGGCGTGCCGGTGCGGCGGTTCATGCCAAACCGGTTCGTGACGCGCCTGTTGACCTTCAACCTGCGCAATCACCGCAAGCTGCTGGTGGCGGACGGCAAACTTGCATTCACTGGCGGCATGAACATCAGGGAAGGAAACATGCTGGCGCGCAATCCCTCCCATCCGGTGCGCGACCTGCATTTCGAGGTGCGCGGTCCGGTGGTGGCGCAGCTTCAGCAGGTTTTTGCCGAGGATTGGGAATTCTGCTGCGGGGAGGTGCTCGAAGGAGAGGCTTTTTATCCCCAGTTGGTGGAGGCGGGTAAAACCAGCGCGCTGGGTCTGCCGGACGGGCCGGACGCGGACGTCGAGGTGATGCCAACGGCGCTGTTCGCGGCCTTGAGCGCGGCGCGCCAGTCGGTGAAAATTCTGACTCCTTATTTCCTGCCCAATCCCACTCTCATCGGCGCGCTCAAACTGGCCGTGCTGAGAGGGGTGAAAGTGGAGGTCATCACGCCGGCGCGCAACAACATCCCACTCGTGTCCTGGGCGGCACGCACCCTCTACCCCGAACTTATCAGGGGTGGCGTGCGCCTCTTTGAATCCCCGCCGCCGTTCGATCACTCGAAGATTTTTCTGGTGGACGATGCCTGGAGTTTCATCGGCAGCACCAACTGGGATCCGCGCAGCCTGCGCCTGAATTTCGAGTTCAATCTGGCCTGCCACGACCGCGAACTGGCGGCGAGACTGGAGCAGGAGTTCGCGGAAAAACGCGCGGAATCGTGCCCGGTCACGATGCAAGAATTGGTGAGCGCGTCATTTGCGCAACAACTGCGCAACGGCGCGGCGCGTTTGTTCATTCCTCTGCTTTGATCCAAAGACGAACCCTTCATCTTCCATTCATGCGCCTCGAACTCATCAACACCGGCACCGAACTTGTGCTTGGCGACACCCTCAACACCAATGCCGCCTGGCTGGGGCAAAGGCTCGCCGCGATTGGCCTGAGGGTGTCCCGTCAGACGGTGGTTCCCGACGGCGCGGTCATTGGCGAGGTTCTGGCGGAGGCGGCGGGGCGCGCGGAGGTCATCATCGTCACCGGCGGTCTCGGACCCACTAATGACGACGTGACACGCGAGACCACCGCCGGTTTGCTCGGTCTGCCCCTCGACCTTGACGCCGGCGTGGTCGCAAGTTTGCAGGCTTACTTCAAACAACGCGGGCGCGAGGTCAAAGCCTCCAACTTGCGCCAGGCCATGGTGCCGCGCGGGGCACGGGTGCTGGACAATCCCTTCGGCACCGCGCCCGGACTTTATCTGCCCGCGAGTCTCGGCGCCGAGCGCGGTTGGGTCTGCCATTTTTTCCTGCTGCCGGGGCCGCCGCGCGAACTGAAACCGATGATGGAGTCCCATGTCGAGCCGGTGCTCAAAGAGCTGCAGCCGGCCTTGGCCGCGCGCGAGGTTCTTTACTTGAAAATCACCGGTGTCGGCGAGTCGGACATCGTCGAGAGCATCGAGCGCGATCTGGAGGCGATGGCGGGCGACGGCCTGGAAATGGGGTATTGCATCGGGCGCGGCGATGTCGATGTGCGGCTGGCCGGTCCGGCCGCCGCGGTCAATGCGGGCGCGGCACTGGTGCGGGAGCGACTGGGAGATGCCATCGTGTCCGAGGACCGGCGGGTGATCGAGGAGGTCGTCGTGCATCTGCTGGCGGAGCGCGCGGAGTGGGTGGCCACGGCGGAGTCCTGCACCGGCGGGATGATTGCCGCACGCCTGACCGACGTCAGCGGCGCCTCTGCTGTTTTCGGTACCGGCTACGTGACCTATGCGAACGAGGCGAAGGTGCGTGAGTTGGGGGTGCCCGCCGAGCTGCTGATGCGCCATGGCGCGGTCAGCGAGCCGGTGGCGCGGGCGATGGCGGAGGGCTGCCTGCGGCAGTCGGGCGCGCACCACGCGCTGGCGGTCACGGGCATCGCGGGACCCACCGGCGGCAGCGAAGACAAGCCGGTGGGCACGGTTTTTGCCGCCCTGGCCTCACGCCAGCAGGAGACAATTTGCCGCAGACTTTTCTTTCCAGGAGCGCGGGACCGGTTTAAATTGCTCACTTCCCAGGCGGCGCTCGAAATGCTGCGGCGACGCCTGCGGGAACTGCCCCAGGCCATATGAATGCCTTGTCCACCCTCCCTGTCATGACGACGCGACTGCTCGCGTTGTTGCTTCTGCTGCCGTTTTGCGCACAGGCTGACATTAAAATCATACCCGGCAAAAAGCGGGACAAAGAGCGCGATAAAATCGACGAGAAACGCCTGGAGCAGGTGACCGCGATGACGCCGGAGGCCAAGCCCGCGCAGGTGAGTTTCGTGGCGGGCCGCAGTGTTGATGTCGAACTGGATGCGGCAGCGGTGGTGGTCAGCGACCTGCGGTTCCTGATCCGCCAGGTACCCAGGCATGGCACCCTGTCCGCGATCCGGCCGCATCCGCAGGAGAGGCACAAGGCCATCGTCACCTACACCCACACCGGCGGCGATGAAAATTTGATCGACGAGTTCACCTACGCCTGCCGGGTTGGCGAGGGTCCGTTTTCAGCGCCGGGCCGTGTCTCCCTGATGGGACGGCGCGCCGAGCCGCGCCTGGCGATCACCAAACAGGCGATGTTTGGCCGGGTACTGCCGGGCAATGAAGCTCTGGCCAAAGTGACGGTGACCAACACCGGCATCGGGCCTTTCAAAGCCGATCTGAGCTGGCCGCGTCCCTGGCAGGGACCGCCCCGGTTGGAACTCGACATCGGGGAGACCGCCGAACTGGCCTTGTTGGTGACCCCGCAAAGGCCCGGGGTTTTGAGTGACGAACTCATTCTCCAGGAGGGCAACGAGGCAAGCAAGGTGCGGCTTTGGCTGCAATGCGAGCAACCTTTCGTGGTGTCCCCAGGGCGGGCGCAAATGCAGTACGACCGCGAGCGCGGCGCGCGCTGGGTGAAGGTGCGTGTGGCCAATGCCACCAAGGAAAACCTGCGCCTCAAACTGCTGCTGCCGGAGCGGTTGCAGGGGCCGGCCGAGATCGAGGTGCCGGCCAGCCAGCTCAAGGAGGTGGAGCTGAACCTCGACGCGGATGATGTGTCGGCCTTTGCGGGCGATGTCCTTTTCACGGACGGCGTGCTCTCGGAGCGGCTTTCCCTCGGCGCCTCTCCCGAGCCGCCGCAGGTGCGCCTGGTGGCTCCCTCATCGGGGATTTTGCAGTTCGGCTCGCATGACCAGGGTGAAATCGGCAAAGCGACCCTGGTGCTGAAGAATCAAGGCGGTGTGGCGGCTGTGCTGGCCATCCAGGCACCACCACCCTTCCGAGTGCCGGAGGAGGAAAAATCGCTGAGCGTCGGGCCGGGAATGACCAGGCAGTTGGTGCTGGAAGTCACCAGCGCCAAAGCAGGCAAGTATCAGGGACACATCGTGTTGAGCGGGGACGGCAACCGCATCGAACTGGAGGCGCAGGCGAGCTTTGTGGATCCGAATGTGATGCGGATGAAAAGCGGCGCCCGCGCGCCGGCGGAGGTGAATCCCGGCAAACCCGTCATCGCCACCGCCCCCCCCTCCGGCGCGGGAGGAAAAATCGCCCGCCCCAGGGCTGCGGAGATTGTGGAGGTGCCGCCTGACCCCGACGCGCCTCCTTCCACCGCGCTGGAAAAACCAAAACCGCCGGTGGGACCGACGCCTGAGAAGCCGGAGAACGCCGTCACCATGATGGGCAAAGTCAACACCCAGGCCGCTGCCATGCTGAGTTATTTGAGCGTGTTCGGCGCCCCGATTCCAGAGGCGCAACTCAGCAAAAAATACGGCAAGATTGGCGACATTCAGTTGACTGACCGCGGCAAGGACTACCTTGATCTCGTGTGGGACCAGCCGAACCCGGATTCGCCCCCGCAAAGCTACCAAGTTGAGGGTGCGCGCCAGGTGTTGGTGCCCTCCACGGGCATGTTTTTTCGCGACTGGCAGCCCATGCCCGAAGTCAGGCCTTTGGCTCCCGGCAAGGGCAAGGCCGGGGTGCGCCTGACCGGGCTGCAAGCGGCCGGCCAGTACGAAATCCGCGTGATGGCGGTGGATGAGCGCGGTAAAATCTCTCCACCCTCGGACATCTACATCCTCAACACGCTGCCACCCTGGCGCATGCCCGGCTGGGTTTGGTATGCCGGCGTGCTGCTGCTGCTCGGCGCCCTGCTGGTGATGGCGCGCCGCCTTTATTTGAGGCGAATGGGCTTGAGTTTTGCTTGAGCGGACAAACCCGGCGCCCGTTCGCAAGATGGATTTCGCGCGCATGAGCGCGCTTGCAGCCTCCCTGTTTTTTTCTGGCGAGAAGAGGGGAAAGATTGCGCGCCCGGCGCGTTTGGTTTGAACTGGTTTTTATGAGCGAATTTTCAGACGAGCAACTGGTGGCGCAATTGGCGGGCGCGCGCGACCGCATCATGTCGGAGGTGGGCAAGGTCATCATTGGCCAGCGCGCGGTGGTGGAGGAGATGCTGGTGGCTTTGCTGGCCGGCGGCCATTGCCTGATCACCGGCGCTCCCGGTCTCGCCAAGACGCTGTTGGTGAAGACCGTGGCGCGTGTGTTCGACCTCAGTTTCCAGCGCATCCAGTTCACCCCGGATCTGATGCCGTCCGACATCACCGGCACCGAGTTGCTTGAGGACACTGAGCACGGCAAGGAGCTCGTCTTCAAAAAAGGCCCCGTCTTTGCCAACATGATCCTTGCCGACGAGATCAACCGCACTCCCCCGAAGACACAGGCGGCGTTGCTGGAGGCCATGCAGGAGCATCAAGTCACCGTGGCCGGACAGAGCCTGCTGCTGGAGGAGCCGTTCTTCGTGCTGGCCACCCAGAACCCCATCGAGATGGAGGGCACCTACCCGCTGCCCGAGGCGCAGCTTGACCGCTTCATGCTCAACATCGTCATCGACTACCTCAGCGAGGACGAGGAAGTGGGAGTGGTCACTCAAACCACCTCGGTGGAGGGGGGCGCCGTTGAGAGGTTGTTCACCGGCGCCGATCTGCTGCGTTTCCATCAACTCGTGCGCAAAGTGCCGGTGGCGGAGGATGTCGCCCGCTACGCCGTGCGCCTCGCCGCCGCCTCCCGCCCGAAACGCCCCGGCAGCTCCGACTACATCAACGAGTGGGTGAGCTGGGGCGCCGGCACCCGCGCCAGCCAATGCCTCGTGCTCGGCGGCAAGACACGCGCGCTGCTCGCCGGTCGCGCCCATGTCACGCTGGATGACATTCGCGCCATGGCCGCCCCGGTGTTGCGCCACCGCATTCTCGTCAATTACCGGGCCGAAGCTGAGGGCATCACGGTCGGAAAAGTCATCGCTGAGCTGCTGCGCGCCGCGGGCTGATCCGTGCCGGCCTGCGGTTGCTTGGGGCAAGTGCCGCCTGCGCTTGATTTGAAGGTCGATTGCCAGTGTCCGCATTCCCCTTACCCCAGCCGCCGCCGCCGGGCGTCTCGATCAGGAAGCGGTCTCCGGCTTGCGCTTGGGCGCTGCCGCCGGAGGGCAGAAGTTGCCAGGCACCTTGGGAGTGAAGTTGCTGGCGGCCGCATTGGCCGTCGTCGCCGCCCTCCCTGCCGTAGGGGGCCTGCGCGCGATGCTGGGTCAGCCAGGACACCGTGAGCGGAGCGAGGAATTCAAACTCGCGCACGACGCCATCGCCGCCGCGATGCCGCCCCGCGCCGCCGGAGTCGTGGCGGATGGCAAAGCGGCGCAGCCGCACGGGGAAACGGCGCTCGAGGATTTCGACATCGGTGATGGCGGTGTTGGTCATGTGCGTGTGCAGCGCGCTGGCGCCATCGTGATCGGGGCCGGCGCCCGCACCGCCGGCGATGGTCTCGTAATAACCAAAGCGGTCGTTGCCAAAGAGCACGTTGTTCATCGTGCCCTGGCTGCACGCCTGCACGCCGAGCGCTTTCAAGAGGGTGTCCACCACACGCTGGCTGACCTCGACATTGCCGCCCACCACCGCCGGATCGGCAAGCGCGTCGCCGGTGAAACGTGGATTCAGAAAACCCTCCGGGCAGACGATTTGCACCGGCTCCAGCAGGCCCTCGTTGAGCGGCAAGTCCTCGCGCAGCCAGAGCCGCAGCACATAAAGGGTGGCGCTGCGGATGATGGCCGGGGTGGCGTTCAAACTGCCGGGATGCGCCGCCGCGCTGCCGTTAAAATCAATGCGCAAACCCTGCTCGTCGCGCTCCATGCTCACCTGGATGAGATGGCCGTCGTCGAGTGTTTCCCTGGCCGCGCAGGCGGCGGGCAGGCGGGGCAGTGACTCCCGCATTACCGCCGCGGAATGATCAAGGATGCCGCGCATCAGGTCGGTGGCGCCAGCGGACTCAATGAGCAGCGTCCGCAGGCGCGCCGCGCCGAGCGTGTTGGCGGCTAGTTGCGCGTGCAGGTCGGCCAGATTGTCGGCGAGATTGCGGGTGGGATGAGCGGCGGTCTCGAACAAAGCGGCGACCTCGTCAATACAGGAGCGCCCGCCGCGCACGAGATGACGCGGAGCGATGACCACACCCTCCTCCCCCAGGCAACGCGCCAGCGCCGGCATCGAACCCGGTGTCAATCCACCGATTTCGGCGTGATGGGCGCGGTTGGCAACGTAGGCGAGCAGACGTCCCGCCGCGTCGTGCACAGGCGTGATCAGGGTCACGTCCGGCAGGTGGGAGCCGCCGAAGGCGGGATGGTTGGTGATCCAGGTGTCGCCCGGCGCGGGAGGCAGGACACGGGCGCACTCGCGCACGCACAGGCCCAAGGCGCCGAGATGAACCGGGATGTGCGGGGCGCTGGCAACGAGCCGTCCGCCGGCGTCAAGCACCGCGCAGGAAAAATCCAGGCGCTCGCGGATGTTGGTGGAGATGGCGGTGCGGCAAAGCAGCGCGCCCATCTCCTCGACGAGGCTGGTGAGACGGTGCCGCAGCAGCTCGCGACGCATCACCTGGCTGCCGGTGAGATTCGCGGCGCACGCCGTGTGGGCGACCTTTTGCAAAATGCGTCCCAGACCAGGGCGATCCTCGACGCTCCAGCCGGGTGGCACCACCAGCGTGCTAAAGGCGTCTTGATAGAGCCGCAGCGAGTCACTGGCGGCGGTGAAGCTCGCGGAGGTGGTCGGTATCGTTTCCACCTCCGCCAGTTCGCGCACCCGCACGCGCAGGCTGACCACCTCGATTTCGCGCTGAATCGGCGGCGCGTAACCGAACAGGCTTTCATAACGCGCCTGATATTCGGCGCGAAGCGTGGCGGCGCCGTGCTCCAGGCGCACTTGCAGCGGCGTGTCCTGGCCACGCAGACGCATTTCCACGATCACCTCCGGCGGCTCGAAGCGCATGTCCGCGCCCCCCTCCGCACGCAGCGCCTGCCTGGCTTTCTCGGCGAGCTGGCGCACCCAGAGGTCGAGTTCGCCCGCCACCGTGTCCAGCGTTTGCTGCACCGGTCGTTCCTCCAGGCGCTCCGGCCGTGCCGCGTCGAGACCGACCGCGCTGAGGATGCCGGCATGATGCGGTGCCAGCACGGTGCCAATGCCGAGACGGTCCGCCACGGCGCAGGCGTGCTGCGGTCCGGCGCCGCCGAAGGCCAGCAGCGCGTAGTCCGCCGGATCGTAACCCTCCGCCACTGAGATGCGGCGAATGGCATCGGCCATCTGCTCGACGGCGAGATGGAGCAGTCCGTGCAAAATCGCCTCCTCGTCCAAGCGCTCGCCGGAGGATGACTCCACCTGCGCCTGCAACTCACGCAGCCTGCGACGCGCCGCCTCGGCCTCCAGCGGGATCGGCGCGCGCGTCGGATCAAAACGTCCAAGCAGCAGGTTCACATCGGTGATCGTCAGCGGGCCGCCTTTGCCGTAGCAGGCCGGGCCGGGGTCGGCGCCCGCGCTTTCGGGTCCGGCTTGCAAACCGTTGCGCGTCCAGGCGCAGATCGAGCCGCCGCCCGCCGCCACCGTTTCGATGGCCACTGATGGCGCCAGTAATTCCATCGCCGCCACCTTCTGCGTGAAGCGGTAACCGGGTCGTCCGTCGATGCGCGCCACATCGGTGCTGGTGCCGCCCATGTCCAGGGTCAGCACCTTGTCATAACCCAGTGCCCGCGCCGCCGCGGCCGCGCCGATGGCGCCGCCCGCCGGACCGCTCAGCAGCAGGTCCTTCGGGCGCACCCGTGCTGCCGGTTCCAGACCGCCGGCGCTGGTCAGCAAGCTCAATCCCGTCTCACCCTGTGGCAGCGGCGCCGCCACGCCGCGCACAAACGCCGTGACCGGCCCGGTGAGCAGCGCGTTCGCCACCGCGCTTTGCGCGCGCGGCAGCAGTTTCGGAAAAGGTGCGATCTCGCTGGAGAGGGAGACATGGGCAAAGCCCTCCGCGCGCAGCCAGTCGCCGACACGGCGCTCGTGCTCGGGAAAAAGATCCGCGTGCAGCAGCGCCACCGCCGCGTGGTCGATGCCGCTGGCAAGCACCAAGCGCGCGGCCGCTCGCACCGCCGCCTCATCGAGTTCCGCCAGCACCTCGCCCGTCGATGACATTCTTCCACCGACCTCCACCACGCGACTCGCGAAACACGGACGCGGCTCGTGTTTGAGCGCGAACAAATCCCGCCGCCGCTGGTCGCCGATGCGCAGGAGGTCGGCGAAGCCCGCCGTCACAAACAGCGCCGTCGCGCTGCCCTTGCCCTCCAGCAACGCGTTGGTGGCGCGTGTGGTGGCGAGGCGCAAGCGCAGCGCCGGCAGCGCCTCGCGCAGTGCGGTGGCGGTCAGAAGACGCGTGCCGATTACCGGCGCCTCCTCGCCGGTGAGCAACTCCAGCAAGGCGCCCTCCTTCCACGCGACTTTCTTTGCAAGAGTCAGCACTTGCGCGCAAGAGTTCACTACCTCGATGCCCTCGGTTTCATGCGGTTGCCGTACCCGCCAGCCAGTAAAAAACCCCGCCTTGATTGCCGGCAAACCGCGCACTCGCAGTGTGCGTCCTTTGACCTTGACCAGCCGCGCGCGCAGGCAGCCCGAGGACAGCAGCTTGCAGCGGCTTGGTGCGCCATCGGGCCGTCGCGCGAAACAATCCGTGAACGTCCCGCCGGTGTCCGCTGAGATTTGCCAGGAACCGTTCACAACTGTGCCGGCGTGGCTGGCAGTCCCGCCTTCGGCCTCTCGAAACCGCGGATGCCGGACGCGGGTTTGTTCAATCCACACCGGATGTGCACGTCACTTCCGTCAAGGCGAGCCGCCGCCAACTTGTCGAGGTTCAGCCGCGTGACCGCGCAGCGCGGACGGAACTGCGGGTTCGGTGCCACGGCGACGCACTTTGCCAACCCCGAGTTCATGTCCTGCGCGCCAGCCTGGGCTGCGCAGGAAGTCACCATGCCCGCGAGAAGGCGGCGCGCCGCTGTGTCGAGTTGCCGCGTTGATCGCCCCCGCTTCATTGCCTGCCAAACTAGGTGCGGGGCCGCTCAGTTCAACAGGAAACCACCTGCTCTTCGTTCCTCGCACGGCAAAGGCGCCGGCGACTGCCACGAGATCAGTTGAGCGGCAGTTCGAACGTGGCCAGCGCGCCGCCTGCGGGGTGGTTTTCGAGGCTGACGCTGCCCTGGTGCAACTCCGCCGTCTCTTTGACAAAACAAAGGCCCAGGCCGGTGCCTTTGCGACCGGTGAGCTGGTGCTTGAGCGAATAAAAACGCTCGAACAAGCGCGGCAAGGCGTAATCAGGCAGGCCAGGACCTTGGTCGCGGATCGTCAGCACCGCCTGTTTTTCATGCCGACTCAGGCGCAAAGTGACGACACCGCCCGAAGGTGAAAAATCAACGGCGTTCTCCAGCAGGTTTTGCAAAGCACGATGCAGCAGCGCGCGCTCGCCGGTGATGATCGCTGTCGGAGCCTCTGATTCGTCCCAGTCGAACCGCACACCGCGCGGCGACGCGTGGGCGCCGGACTCGTCCACGGCGTCGCTGACGAGCGTGGCGAGGTTGATTTTTTCGCGCTGCTGCAAGGTCTTGCGGCGTTCCACCTCGCTCAAGCGCAGAAGCTGCCGGAGCAGGCGCTCGGCGCGGTCGGACTCGGTTTGCAAATTGGTCAGGAAACGCTGGCGATCCGGCTCCGCCATGCCCGGTTCCTGCAAAAGCTCGGCGGTGCCGCGGATGGCCGCCAGCGGGCTTTTCAACTCATGCGTCAGGGTTTGCACATAACTCGTGGCGTAGTCGCGTCCCTCCAGTTCCTCGCGCATGGTTTCAATCGCCGCGCCCAGGGTGCCCACCTCCATGCCGCCACCCAGTTCCGGCAGCGGCGGACGTTTGCCGGCGCTCACTTGCCGCGTGTAATCCGTCAACCGGCGCAGCGGCCGCAGCACCCAAAACAGCACGGCCGCGCAGAATGACAAAATCCCGATGGCGATCAAGCCGGAGGAAAGGATGATGCGCAGACGGCGGCGCTCCAGGATTTCCCACTGGTCGAGCTTGGGTTTGCGCACGACGAGCGCGCCGATGACCTCGTCACCGTCGTGAATCGGCGCGGCAATGTGAAGCACGGAGCTGATTTCAAGGGCGGCGTCGGTGCGGGTGGAGCGCGCGCCATAAACGCCGCGCAGGGTGAGCACCACGTCGCGCATGTCCGCCAGCGATTGCCCCTCCAGTTTGCCTTCGTCGGAGTCATAGATCACCAGGCCGTTGCGGTCGGTGACGTGGACCTGGCAGCCGACGCGTTTTTTGATGATCTCGAAAATGGGCGCGTGGAAACGGCGCTCCAGGGCTTTCGGAAAACTGGCGCGCAGCCATTCGACATCGATCCGGCCGTCTTTGACGTGAGTCTCGGCAGTGGCGGCGAGCACGTTCGCGGTATCGACGAGCACCTCCTCGGTGGCTTGAAAAACCTCGCGCGACAGGTTGCGCAGCGATTGGTCAATGAGCAGGGCAAACCCCGCCATCACGATGGCAGTGATGAGCGCCAGGCTGACCAGGGTGAGCCTCATGCGGAGACGGCGGCGTCCTCACGCAGCGCATAGCCCAGCCCGCGCCGGGTTTCGATGGGATCAAAATCCGGCGCCAGCGCGCGGATTTTCGAGCGCACGGATTTGACATGGGCATCCACGGTGCGGTCGGAGGCGGCGCCGGGGTCGGGCCAGGCCAGTTCCATGAGTTGGTCGCGGGTGAGCACGCGTCCAGGATGCCGCATGAGGGCGAGCAGCAGATGGTACTCGTTGCGGGAGAGATCGAGCGCGCGCCCGCCGCAACGGATCACCATGCGGGAGCGGTCATGTTCGAGTTGGTTCACCGGGGCGTGCGCGGCGCCCTGGGGCAGGGCGGGGGAGGGCGGCGCGCCGTTGCCGTTGCCATTTGCCCGACGCAGGATGGCGCGCACGCGGGCGGCCAGTTCGCGCGGGCTGAACGGCTTCGGCACATAGTCATCGGCGCCGAGTTCGAGGCCGACGACGCGATCGATTTCGCCATCCCGCGCGGTGAGAAAAAGGATCGGCACCTGGGAGGTCTGGCGCGCCTGGCGGCACACCTCAAAACCGCTCATGTCCGGCAGGCCGACATCGAGGATGACGCAATCGAAAGCCTCCGATCCCATCTGCCGCAACGCCTCCGCGCCCGTGGCCGCCGCCGCCACCTCAAAGCCCTCCGTGCGCAGCGCGTACCAAATGGTTTCCGCGATGGAGGGTTCGTCTTCGACTACGAGCACGCGCCGGATCATGACGCGCAGCATAGAGCGCGGGCGGCAACTTTGGCAAAGGAAAAGCAATGGAGGGCGGGCGCCCCCGCCCGCAACCCCACCGGAGGGCGAGATCGCATCCCGCCCATTTTTCTCCGCAGTAGCGCCGCATCCCCCCCTCCGCCCTCCGGTTAGGGGAGTTCGGTCAAGCCTTCAAGATCCGGCTGAAAAAGACGGGCGTCGAGCTTGCCATTTTTGACCGCTCGGGTCATGCGCGTGCGCAGCAGGGAGCCGTCGCGCAGTTGGAACTCCATCAGATGCAGCGCGCCGCTGGCGGGTTCGATCTCGAAGAACACATCTTTGACGGACAAACTGGCACGACGGTCCTTGAGGTCGAGTTCGACCCGCCAGCGTCCGGCCGCCTCCGCCACGGGACGGGCATGGCGCAAGGCGAAGGCTTCCTCGAAGGTCTCCAGGCTGGCGGTCTGGGTTTGCATCAGCATCCGCATGGCTTGGGCGTTGCCTTGAGTGGCGTCGTCTTGAGGGTCGATCCGGCGCCAGGTTTTCTTTTTGGTGTCGATCCACAGCAAAGGCGCCTCCGCGCCGGAACGCGCCAGTATCAGGGCGGGCGGCTCGTCGATCTGCCAGCGCATCTTGCCGTCCTGCGTCACCCAAAGCTTGCCCGTGCGGCTGAGCGGACGGCGCAGGGCGCGCAGTTGCCGTTCCTGGATGAAATCGACTCCCAGTGTTTTGAAACGGCCGGAGTTCTGCAACCACTCGCCCACCAGTCGTCGGGTCTGCTCCTGGTCAAGCGACTCGGCTCCGCAAGGGGACCCTGGCGACAACGCCAGCAGGAAGATGTAAACAATCCATCGCATCAAAGCACTATGATGTTAAAGAAATCGGGCGCGAAATAAAAAACGCGGCATCCCAAACCGGGATGCCGCGCCGATAATGTGAACGAATGGCTACGCTTCCATTGGGCCTTCGGTTCCACCCGTCATTTGCTCCCCAGTGACTCGGATGGCTTTATAGCCGCCGGTGGCCTTGAAGTAGAGAATGAGGAGAAGATAAATTAGCGCCATGAGTAGCGGAACATAGGAGGTCAATTTCAAGGCCATCCTGCCGCCATGTAGCGATGCAGCTGTTACAGGGCCCTTGTCGGACTCGGACGTGGCAGCAGCATCTTTCCACCAAGCTGCAAGAACCGCATGATTGGCATCCTGTTTATTTTCCATCGCCAAAATTTCGCCCGCCCTTGTCAGTTCTTTCCCAGCATCCTCCAGCACACCGACTTTGGCTCCATCCAATCCAACGGTCTTAAAACCAAGAAATTTGTTCTCATTCCCCGCTTTGTAGCGCTCGTAAATTGCGGGATTATCTTCTTTCAACATGGCGGATGCATGAGAATCCTGTTTGAAGCCAATGCCTGGTCCGCCCAGCAGCCCTGCCGATAGCATACCTACACCACCGACAGCTCCAATGGTGATCGCCCCTCCTTTGGGGAAGCGTTCCGATACGACCGCCAGCATCGTGGGCCAAAGAAAAGTCTTGCCGCAACCGTAGATGGTCGCTGCAATCACACACAGGATAACACTAGTTGCGGCTCCCAGCATTTGCAGGCCGATGAATCCTAGAATTCCACTCACGAATAGAAGCCCAAGCGGCGAGATCTTTTCAACAATAGGTCCGGCGAAGAAGCGCAGGGCAAACATGAGGCCGGAAGTGTACACAAACAGAAGCAGCCCTTTTTGAGGGTCGGCCATTATGGCGCCAGTGATTTTGCCGATCCAGGAGTCTGTTCCCAGTTCTACATAGCCTACGAGCGCTTGCAGTATCAGTAACACAATCATGAGAGGGCGGAACAGCTGTGTGATCATTTCACCGTAGCTCACGCCTGCCTGACTTGCTTCAGATCGAGGCATTTTCTGTCCCATGATCATTAGTCCGTAGAGCACAACAGGGACTAGAAACAACGCCATTTGAATTTCCCAAGTCACAGGGCCGCCAGAACCGAACGCACCTGACATGGCATAGGCGGCCAAGCCGCCTATGATCAAACCGCCAGGCCATCCGGCGTGAAGGATGTTCAAGTAATGCGCTTTATTGTTTGGATAAAGCGCTGCGACTAGCGGGTTGACGACTGCCTCGCAAACACCATTGCCGACAGCAAAGAGGAACATCCCCCAATAAAGGCATTGAAAAGCGGCATCCTTTCCACCAGAAGCGAAGGCATACCCCGCGCTCAAAGTGAGGACAGCCGAAATCAGATGAGTTAAAAAAGCAATGAACATCAGTTTCCCATACCCAAGGGCGTCAGCAATCAACGAACTCAGCATGATAATGACGCCAAAACCGACCAGCCCACCGCCGGTAATCAGACCGAGTTCGCTCATTGTAAATCCGTACTTTTCAGCCCATTGCCCCAGGATACCTGCTCGGATGGAGAAGCCGACGCCGGCGGCTAGGATGGCCATGAAGCCGGCCCATAAGAGCCGGGATGCGTTGCTTTGAATGCCTTCGGTGGATGCGGACATGGTTGGATGCGGGTTCGGGTGGAGATGATTGATTTGACAAGTCCCGCCGCCCGGAGGCGGAAGGACAAGGCGTGTTTGTAGGCAGCGCCGGGCAAAGGAACAAGAAAAAAATGCCGGTCTTTCGCCTCAAATCGGTGATTTTGAATGCAAACAGGGTGGCAGGTGCTTGGAAAAAGCCGCTTTTCACCGCGTTATAGCCGGGCCATGACAATTCGCCCCGCCTTTTTCCTCCTGCTCGGTTGCTCCAGCCACTTACTCGCCGCAGAGCTGAAAACCGAACAAATCGGCTCCATCCTGCGCCTCAGCGCCGACGGTCAAGTCATCTGCGACTACCAGATGGAGGCCGGAGAGGTGCCTGAGGGCGTCGATCCCGTTTTCAAACACGGCGCGCACTTGCATCCCATTTACTCCCCAAGCGGCAGGCTCGTCACCGGCAACCACCCGGAGGATCATCGCTGGCATCGCGGTGTCTGGATGGCCTGGACCAAGACGGAGTTTGGCGATGCGCATCCCGATTTCTGGAACATGGGCAAGGTCGGTCAAAAGCTCGCCGCCGAGGTGCGCTTTGAGAAGCTCGAAAAAACCTGGGATGGTCCCGAAAACGCCGGCTTCCTCAGTCGGCATGTGTTTCTCGATCACAGCCAGGAGCCTGACCAGAGAGTGCTGGAGGAAACCTGGGAGGTGAGCGCCTCCCGGCAGACCCTTGATGGTGTGCCCGCTCATGTGATCGATTTGGTCAGCACACAAAATTGCGGCACCAGCACGCCGCTCAAGTTGCCCGAGTATCACTACGGCGGCCTCGGCGTGCGTGGCAATCGGCTTTGGAATCCGGTGGAGGCGGTGACCATGCTGACCAGCGAAGGCCATGATCGCAAGGCGGGCGACAGCACCAAGGGCAAATGGGTGCACATGGGCGGCGAGGTCGATGGCGAGCCGACTGGCATGGCGATCCTGATGCATCCCTCCAATTTCCGTTTCCCGCAGCCGCTGCGCCTCAACCCAAAGAATCCGCAGCTCTGCATCGCCCCCTCCCAGGATGGCGATTGGGCCATCGAACCCGGCAAACCTTATGTCTCCAAATACCGCCTGCTCGTCTTCGACGGCAAACCGGACGCGAAATGGATTGAGGCGCAGTGGAAGGTGTACGCCGGTGAATGACCAAACTGTAGCGGCGCGTCTGTGACCGCCTTCTTGTGAGACCCTGGCAGGAATCGCATCCGCTCTGGCAGAGAATCCGGCGGCGCAGCCGTTCCTAAATCATGACTTCCCATCATCAACAGCGCGTCGGCAGCAGCGAGCTTGGCGGGGGGGCGGCGCGAGCGTGCGCAGACGACTGGAAACAAAGCGCGCATTGCGAGCAACGCCGGGGCTGGGGTTGCATCAGGGGGCCAATCCTGACGCAGGCAAGCTCAACTTGTAAATGCACATTCACTCATGTAATAGAGCTTATGTTTGCAATCATTAGCGCTCGCCCCCTTTTGACCCTCTTCGCGATGCTGCTCGCGTGCGGCGCTTTAGCCCAAACAGAGTCGTCGTCAGATCCCGCCACCGAGGGCCCAAAAGTCATCACCGAGGCTTTTGGCAAACTCAGCGCGGCATTGTCGGAGGCGGTTGCCAAGGACGGTCCGGCAGGCGCGCTGACTGTATGCAGTGAGAAAGCTCCGCAGATCGCCAAGGAGGTCGCGGCGGCGCATGGTGTGACCCTGCGACGGGCGACGAACAAGCCGCGCAATCCCAATAACGCGGTGGATGCGTTTGAGAATGCCGTGCTGAAGACCTTCGCGGCTGCTTTGGAGAAAAACGAGGCTCCCAAACCGCAGATTTTGCCCCTCCCTGACGGCGGCAAATCGTTTTTCGCTCCCATCATCCTGGGCAACCCGCTCTGCCTGCAATGCCATGGAGATCGGGAGAAGGACATCACGCCGGAAACCCTCGCCGCCATCCAAAAACTCTATCCCGCCGACAAAGCCACCGGCTTCCAACTCGGCGATCTACGAGGTTTGTGGCGAGTCACCTTTCCAGCAGTGCAATGAGGCAACCCATTCATCCGTTCTCTGATTGATGAAAATACGGGTCTTTTTTCCTTCTCGCCCTTGTCACATTTGGTCTTGCGCAGGACGCGAGCGTCAAACCGGGCATCAATGAAAAATTCCTCGATCCGCAGCTCAATGTCGAGGAATGGACGAAGAAGTTCGAGACCGAGAGCCGGGAGATTTTTCATCTGTGATGTCTATCATCACTTCGAGTATCCGCAGGCCACGCTTGCCACGCTGCACAAGGCGCTGAAGCCAGGAGGCGAATTGGTGCTTATTGATTTCAAGCGCATCCCCGGCGAGACTAGCGACTTCATTATGAACCATGTGCGCGCAGGTCAGGAGGTCTTCGAGGCGGAGATCATTGCTGCCGGGTTTGAAAAGGTGGGTGAGGCCACCGACCTGCTAAAAGAGAACTACTTCGTCCGCTTTCAGCGTAAGTGATGCTGGCTCACCTTTCGATGCGGATCGGATAGCGCAGGTATTCCTGGTCATAGAACGGGCTGCGCACGTAAAACCACTGCAGGCGGGCTTCGGAATCTTTGGCGAAGGCGGGATCGGCGGCGAGTTTGGCATCGAATTCGGCTTTGAGTTTGGGATCGTCCTGCATCATGCGCTCGGCGAGCGGGGCGATGACGTAGCCTTCGATGTATTCAGTGCGCTGGAGGATCTCAGGCACGAAACCCCAGGCGGAGAGGGAGTCAATGTGCTCAGGCTCCAGCAGGGCGATGGCGAGGTTGCCGAGCGGCTGGTCGGTGGAGATGCGCATTGTTCCGGCAGGCAGGGTGTGCTTGCCGGTTTCGGTTTTGACCTGGGTGGTCATGGTGTGGCGGCCTTCAAAGGGCGTGGCGGAAACCACGGCGTCCACGAGGCGGTAATGATCGAGCGTGAGGGGGGTGTCTTCCTTGAGCGGCTCCATCTGGATGCCGTGCGAGGTCAGCACGCTGAGGATTTCAGGTTTGGTGACGGGGATGTAGTAGGCCTTCGGGCGGGTGACGGTGAGGCCAGGCTTGGTAAGGTGATGCACGGGGAGCTTGGGATGCTCCTGCGGGGTGCCAAGCCAGCGCACTTCCTGCGTGCCAGAGGCGGGCGAGTTGTAATTGTCGCTGGCAATGCCGGCGAAGTTCATCGTGGTCTGGTGGTCGGCTGCGCGGTTCCAGTTGAGGCTGAGTTTTTGTGGTCGTGCGGCTTCGTCTTGGGCGATGCGTTGTTGGAGGTCATCGCGATGTTGGGCCACGATGCGCAGGCAGGACTCGATGAGGATGTAGGTGCCAAGCACACGCTGGCGGAAGGGTTTTAAGGAGTGGTTCTCGATGAGCAGCGTGGGCAGATGGCGCAGATCACCGTAACCGGTGGAGAAACGCGGGTCGTAGGGCTTCAAGGTGATGCCCTGTGAGAGGTCGCGCTTGTTTTTGGCAAACACGAGCGGGCCGGGAATGTGGCCGGCCTGGGTCAAATCAGCGTCGAGCGCCGGGCGCAGGGTTTGATCCAGCCATTGGCCGATCTTCGGCGACCAGGCGAAGCCGCCATCCCAGCCATGGAAGCCGTAGGTGATGTCGTATTGATAGTCCACGCCGTCGGTGACGTGGATGTCGAGATAGAGCGCGGGTTTGGTGTCTTGGATAAGATTCAGCGCGGCGATCATCTCAGGTGCTTGCGCCTTCATGTAGTCGCGGTTGAGGTTGAGGTTCTGGGCGGTGGTGCGCCAGCCTTGATGGATGGGGCCGCGCTGGTTGGGGCGGTTCCAGATGGAGCGGCGCTCGTGGCCGTCGGCGTTGAGCACGGGGATGAAGAGCAGGTTCGCGTGATCGAGCAGTGACTCTTTGCCGCCGAAGGCGATGTCGCGCAGCAGCATCATGCCGGCGTCTTTGCCATCAATCTCGCCCGAGTGGATGCCCGCCTGGGCGAACACGGTGGGTTTGCCGTTGGAAGGAAGTTTCGCGGCCTCAGCGATGCCTTCACCGCTGGCAATGACAGCGCAAAGCGGACGCCCCTGCGCGGTGTGGCCGAAGGTGATCACGCGCACCAGCGGCGAGGCGGCGGCCAGTTTTTTCAGCCAGGCCACAGTTTCCGCATAGGGCGGCGAGTCGGTCATGCCGCTTTGCTCGCAAGGCGTGATCCAGGGGTGCTCTGGTGGCGCGATCAAAGCCTCGCTGGCGCCTTTCCATGGCGGCGCGGGAGGCAGGAACTCGTCCGGCGTGAGGGCGAAAACGCAGACCGAGGCGAGAGCCAGTGTGATGGGGGTGATGGCTTGTTTTTTCATGTGCTCAGGGCGTCACTGGCAAATGCTGATGCAGGTAACGGGTCATCAATTCATACAAATGCCGGGAGATGCCTTTGCCGGTGTTGATGGAGTGGTCGCGGTTGGGGTAGGGCATGACGGTGAAGGGTTTGTTGTGGGCGATGAGTTCATCCATGAGCTTTTCCACGCCCTGGTAATGCACGTTGTCATCGCCGGTGCCGTGGATGATGAGCAGGTTGCCTTCCAGCTTTGCGGCATGGCTGATGGGGGAGCCGTCTTTGTAGCCTTCCGCATTGTCCTGCGGCAGGCCCATGTAACGCTCCTCATAAATGGTGTCGTAGAGCTTGCGATCTGGCACCGGCGCGACGGCGATGGCGGTGCGGTAGAGGTCGGGATAACGGAAGATGGCATCAAGGCTGCTGCTGCCGCCGCCGCTCCAACCCCAGATGCCGACGCGCTTGGGATCGAGGAAATCATACTGCTTGAGCAAGGAGCGCAAGGCTTCGGCCTGCTCCTGCGAGTTGATGATGCCGAGCTGCCGATACACGGCTTTCCGCCAATCGCTCCCCTTCGGCGCGGGGGTGCCGCGTGTGTCCACACTGGCGACCACATAGCCCTGCTGGGCCAGCAGCGCGTGCCAGAGAAAGCGCTGGCCGCCCCAGACATCCTTGACGGTCTGCCCGGCAGGCTCGCCATAGACGTGCATGAGTAGCGGGTGCTTCTTTTGGGGATCAAAGTCCGCCGCTTTCATGATCCAGGCATCCGCCATCAGGCCCCCGCCGATGCCCACCTGCATGAACTCGGTTTTGGGCAGCGCTAGTTTTGCGAGCTTTTCCTTGAGGGCCTTTTGGTCTTTGAGCACGCGTGCGGGCTCATGCTTTGGCAGCGCAATGAGATCCACCACGGATGGCGAGGTCATGCTGGAATGGGTGTGCACGGCCCAGGCAGCGTCATTGCTGCATTCGTAGCTGTGCGTGCCAGGCTGACTGGCGGGCGTGAGCCGCTGCTCCTCCATGCCGTCAAGGCTGGCGCGATGCAGATAGCGCTGCGTGGCATTGTCGGGTGAGGCCAGGTAGTAAAGCCAACCGCCTTTTTTATCGAGCGCCGTGATTTCGATCACATCCTGCTTCTCCGGTGTGATGGAATGAAGTTCACCGCTTAGGCTGACACGATAGACTCGCCGCCAGCCGTCGCGCTCGCTGAACCAGAGGAAGCTGTCATCTCCGATCCAGCGCGGCAGTGTGTTTTTGTTTTCCACCCAGGCTTTGTCCGTCTCGGTGAGCAGCGGCTTTGCCTCGCCACTCGCCGGATCAGCCAGCATGACGGTGAGCTTGTTTTGCAGTCGGTTGAACTGCTGCACGAGAATCTTGGCGCCATCCGGCGTCCACTCTGCGGAGGGCAGGTAGTGCTCGCGCGGGTCACCGGGCGCTTTGAGCCAGGTGACCGCGCCGCCCGCCGCGCTCACCACGCCGAGCCGCGCGGCGGAGTTTTTTTCGCCGGCTTTGGGATAAGGAAAGGTGGTCAGACGCGGGTAGCTGCCCTCGGTCTGATTGATGAGGGTGAAGCGCTTCACCTCGCTGGTGTCGAACTGCCAAAAGAGGAGGCGCGCACCGTCTGGACTCCAGCGGAAGCCGTCGCGGAGGCCCAGTTCCTCTTCATTCACCCAGTCCGATGTGCCGTTGACGATGTTACCTGAGCCGTCGCTGGTGACGTGCGTGATTTTGAGGTTGGCGAGGTCTTGCACATAGAGGTTGTTTTTCCTCACATAGGCCATGCGGGTGGCGTCTGGGGCGAATTTGGCAAACATCATCGTCGAAGCGGGCGCGTCGCCGCCGAGCTTGCGGAGTTGCTTGGTTGGCAGGTCGAGCAGCCAGTAGTCGCCGCGTGTGTGTCTGCGCCAGACCTTTTTGGTATTGGTGAAGATCAGCAAGCGCTGCTCGTCTTTTGAGAAGGTGAAGTCTGAAACGGTGAGCGGTTTCTTGTCTCCCTCGGGGGTGAATTCGCGCGCGGAGACGATCACCGTGCGCTTGCCGGTGGCCGCGTCGTGCCTCGCCAAATCCTTGCCCCCCTTGCCTTCAGCAGGCTTCTCAAGCACAAAGTAGTACGCGCCGAGCTTGCTCCACTGAAAAGTCTCCATCTTCTCCTCCTCGAACTCTTTGTCCGTGAAGATGCGGGCGAGCGTGAGTTTCGACTCATCGGTTCTGAACGAGACAAACTTGGCCTCGCTGAATTCGCCGTTCATCTTCGCATAGAAGCTCATCACCAACTCCGCTTTTGCCTTTAGTCGTGGATACTTCTCCAGCGCCTGCCAGTAGGCCTCATCACCGATGAAAAGGCGTGCCACATGAGAGTTGAAATCCTCCTCGATGCTCGCCTGCGCATACTCGGAGATGAAACCCTGCTCATTCAGCTCAGGCTTCATCTCGCCGGAGGTTTTGCCGGCTTTCACCGCCGCCACGCCGCTGCCGAGGTAGGAAGCACCCTTCGCATTCTGCCTCTTCCACGCCTCGGAATCGAAGTGCTTGGCAAATTGCTGAAACAGGATGCTGGAATATTCACCATGAATGATGCTCTCCACCGCTGTGTCGGAGTAGCGCGGTTTGCAGACGACATAGATGGAACTGCTGGAGCGCGTGCCGCCTGTCGCGACCCCGTGATATTCCAGATGCCCCAGGCCATAGACTTTCTTCAGCGTCGTCTCCAGCAGAGCGGGCGGATACTTGCCAAGCGCACGATCCACAAGGCCACGCATGCGATCCACTTGATCCGCCAGCAGAGGCTCCGCGCTTGCGTTGACTCGCCCACCCTGCCAGTTCTTGGGGAAGATGTCAGATGAAGCTTGGTTCAGAATGATTTCCGGGCTTGTGGCTGGCTGCGGTTCCTGCGCTTGCGACAGAGCAACGGCAGCAAAAATGAAGGGGAGGAGAAAATGTGTCATGAGACGTGAAGAGGGAAATTTGCCGTGGGCGCTGGCGGTGGGTGTTCCAAAAAACGAACCGCCGCAGTTTGAACGGTCGCCCAAAGCTCGTCATGGTTGATTTTGCGTCGGCTGGCGCGGAAAATCTACAAATCCCGCGAACAGGGTTGTCATTTGGGTCGAGGCAAGGACAAGATGCGGGCAAGCCGGATGATCTGGAGTCTCATGGGTGAATGGAGGCGAGGTCAGCCCGGGCTGGAAACTTTTTTGCCTGCCACCATGAGTCTTTCTGTTCTTGATCTGTACACCGTCGGCATCGGGCCGAGCAGTTCGCACACGGTCGGGCCGATGCGGGCCGGGCAGAGGTTTGTGAAGCGCTTGATGGAGTCGGCGCTGCTGGATCGGGTGGCGCGAGTGGAGGCGCATCTTTACGGATCGCTGGCGTTGACCGGCAAAGGACACGGCACCGACAAGGCGGTGCTGCTGGGGCTTGAGGGCGAGCTGCCGGAGAGCGTGGATGTGGATGCGGCGGATATGCGGGTGCAGGCGATTCGGGAGGGCCGGTGCTTGCGGTTAGGCGGGGCGCGGGAGATCGCGTTCGTGGAAAAGAGCGATCTGCTGTTTCACCGGATGGAGTCGCTTCCGGCGCATCCAAACGGGCTGCGTTTTGTCGCTCTGGATGCGAATGGCGCGGAACTGATTGCGCGCGCCTATTACTCCATCGGCGGCGGATTTGTGGTCAATGAAGTGTCGGCTCAGCGCGATGAGCTGAATGCGGATGATAGCACGCTGCCCTATCCTCTGAATTCGGGAACGGACATGCTGCGTCTTGGCGCGGCATCAGGTCTCAGCGTCAGCGAGATGACGCTGCGCAATGAGGCGGTGTGGCGGCCCGAAACGGAGACGCGCGCGGCTTTGCTCAGGGTTTGGAATGCGATGCAGGCCTGTGTGCAACGCGGCTGCGAAAGGGAGGGTACGCTGCCCGGCGGACTCAAGGTGAAGCGCCGGGCTCCGGGGTTGTTTCGCGAGTTGTCCGCACGCCCCGAGGCGGCTCTGCAAGACCCGTTGTGGGTGATGGATTGGGTGAGTTTGTGGGCGATGGCGGTCAATGAGGAGAACGCGGCGGGCGGTCGTGTGGTCACTGCGCCAACGAACGGCGCGGCGGGCATTCTGCCTGCCGTGCTGCATTATCTCATACGTGTTCACCGTGTGGCGGAGGACGACAAGGCCGTGCGCTTCCTGCTGACGGCGGCGGCCATCGGGTTGATCTACAAACGCAACGCCTCCATCTCCGGCGCCGAGGTTGGCTGCCAGGGGGAGGTGGGCGTGGCGTGCTCAATGGCGGCGGGCGCGCTTTGCGAGGCGCTTGGCGGCACGGTGCCGCAAGTGGAAAACGCCGCCGAGATCGCCATGGAACACAACCTGGGGCTCACCTGCGATCCCATCGGCGGGCTGGTGCAGGTGCCCTGCATCGAGCGCAACGCCATGGGCGCGGTGAAAGCCATCCATGCCGCCCGCCTTGCCCTGCGCGGCGACGGCACGCACCGGGTGTCGCTCGACAAAGTCATCGCCACCATGCGCCAGACCGGCGCGGACATGAGTTCGAAATACAAGGAAACGTCGCGCGGCGGCCTGGCGGTGAATGTGACGGAGTGTTGAGAAGCCGCGGCGTGGCGGCTCGCCCTGCTGGGTCGTCCTTGATTCTCTGGTCATCACTGGCAGGCGAATACAGGCTCCTATGACAGCTCAATCCAGCCGCTGACAACCAAAACGCAACCGTTACGGTTCCACCTGAATGAGATCGTCACCCGCGAAGTCCATGAACCTCACCCTGAAAAACATACCCCCTCACATCCATCGGGGATTGAAAACCCAGGCGCAGCGTCACAAAAGATCGCTCAACCAGGAGGCCATCCTCTGCCTGGAGCAGGCGCTGGCAGCGGGTGGTGAGCGCCCCAGCCTTCTTTCCCCTCCGTCGCCCGTCTCCGCAGGTTCACTTCTGCAGCCCTGGAGCAGCCGCGCCGAAATGCTGGGTGATTTCCTCGACGCCTCCTCACACGAATGATTGGTCTGGACACCAGCTTCCTCGTTGCTTGGGCCATACCCGAGCACCCCCAGCACGGCACCTGCCGCGCCCTTGCGGATCAGGCTGTGCGCGCCGGGCGTCAGTTCGGCCTCACTCCGGGCATCCTCGCTGAATTCATCCATGTCGCCACCAATCCGCGACGCTTTGAAAAACCCCTGCCCATGGCGGACGCCCTACGCCTCGCGCGCTTCTGGGCGCAGGTCGTCGAGGTCTCCCTCCTGCGGCAGGAACCGCCTGCCACCGAGCAGTGGCTCCACTGGATGGAACACTTCCAGCTAGGCCGCAAGTGTCTGCTGGATACCCTCATCGCAGCCACTTGGCACACCTCCGGCATCTCCGAAATCTTCACCCTCAACCCCGGCGACTTCACCGTTTTCCAGCACTTCACCGCCTACCCCGCCGCCGCTCCTGCATGAATGACGCAGGCATGCCAGCAGATTTTGTGTGATATTCATCCATCTGCAAGCCTCTGCTCCTCGGCGGCAAGCTCATCGAGTACCGCCAGCCGCGCTTCCTTCTCACGCTGCTTGTAGGCCAGCACATCCGCCGTCAGCGCCCGCCGATGCCTGCCCACACGGCGACTCGGGATCGCTCCTTCGTCGAAAAGCTTCACGGCATACGGCCGCGACACCTTCAGGATCTCCGCCGCCTATTGAGGCGAGACCTCCTCCTCCACAGGTGGGATCGCCAGCGACTGACAGCCGCCGCGGCTTCTTCATGTCCAAGATCTGGAAACGCAAGATTTAGCAGCACGCGCTGGGTGCGTGGTCACCGTGGACGAAGGTAGAGCCGAACAAGTTGCAGCTTCGAACGACAATCGGAACCTCTCAGCCATCACGCATCCGTCGATGGCGCGCCTCCAGAGCACGTTCAAAACTCACCAACTCACGCAGCAGCGCGTTGTAGCGACTGTGAGCTTGGTTTCCATGATCACGGCCCAGAAGGGCATACAATTCCCGATCCGCATTCAGAGCCTCATCATCGGACAGGATCATCTCCATGCCGCAGCGCCGCATCCGAGGGCTGGCGATCTTCACCAAGCACGCCGCCACGCTGGCGCGGCGCTGCGCAAGGTCCTCGAGACCTTGTTGGATCAAATCATTGGCAGGCAAGCCATCGAGCGTCATCGCATCATCATTCTAAGTGCCTTCGCGGCTGATTTCCAGCACCCGTTCATTCAGTGAGGCGGCATCGACCGCCGGAAAGCGTATCAGTTGAGGCGCCACTTCCCGGAACAGTTCCAGCAAGCGCTCAGGCTTCACCAATTCATCGCGGATCATGGAGGCCACGTCGTGCTGATCCCGCGGATGATCGCGCTCGATCTTGGCCAGCGCCTGGCCGTAGAAGTCATAGTGATAAAAGCTCAGCCTCCCATGCCGGGTGATGAAGCGACTGCGATCCTGCCACCCAGGCAGCGCAGGCACAAACTGGTCTGGCGAGGCGAGTTCGATGTTGATGTCCAGATCGTCCTTCAGTCTCGGCAGACATTCATAGAAACCCTGCGGCTCAGGTTCCGCCTTCAAATCCACATCAATCGTCATCTCCCGCCATCCCAGCAGCACGGCCGTGACTCCGCCGGTGAAGTAGATGCGCCCCTCTGTGCTCACCGCCGCTCCGAGGCGTTGCATGAGCTTCTCGATTCGGTCTTTCGTGGTGTGGGAGCGCATGAGACACCGTGAAACAGCGGAATCCAAAACCCAAGCCGTATTTTGAGCAGTGCATCCCCAGTGCGTCCTCACCGTTCCTGATCGCGGTTGCGTCAGTGGCGTCACCCGCGTCATCCTCGGCGGCAAAGGCAAGGACACGCTCCACGTCTTCTGTATGACCAGGATCTGGAAACGCCAGATGCAGCAGCACGCGCTGGCTGAGTGGCGCCCGTGAACGAAGGTGGTGCCGAACAAGCCGTGACCTGTTGGCCGGTGGCGATTTGAAAACAAGCTGATCACGAAGCTGATTTAATCGAAGCATCGGTGTCTATAGCGCTGGCAGCTTCAAAGAGCCGATGCTGAAGTTCTTTCCACTCCTCTTTGTCTTCGCGCAGTGACTCGATTGCCTTCACCAGCTCAGATTCATTTTGAATGATCCCTTTTTCCCGCCTCAACTCTTCTTTGACCAAAAAAGTCTTGGCCTTCGTGACGGCAGGACCTCCCGGCCTACATTGGCTAGCGTGCGGCAAGCTGGCCGTAGCGATGGAGGGTGCGGCTGAGGCTTTGCTCGCGGAGCCAGCGGGTGAGCTCGATGCGACCGGCGGGGAGGAGGGGGGTGTTGATCCAGTGGAGGCCGGCTTCGTGGGTGGCGCGCAGGATTGCGTCGCTGGGCGTGCTTAGAGTGCGGAGGAACTCGGCTTGGTTTTTGAGCTGGGGAAGACGGGCGATGAAGGTGGTGTCGGGCTCTTCGCTGCGGATGCTGAGGGTGAGGGGGACGCCGGTGATTTCGGCGGCTTGTTTGGCGAGCTGGATGGCGGCTTCGTCACGGGTGTCGAGCCGCAGGATGACGCCGCGTGAGGGGCGGTAGCGGAAGATGTTGGACTCGCACGTCAGTGCGGAGGGATCGTGAGGGATGACGAAGTGGGTTTGCCAGGCTTCGGCGTAGTCGTTCGCTTGGTTCGCGGAGGCATCAAGACGGCAGAAGCTGAGGACGTAGTTGGGGCCGCCGGCTTTGGCTCCGGGGCCGATGCAGGATTTCTTCCAGCCGCCGAAGGGCTGGCGCTGGACGACGGCGCCGGTGATGGGGCGGTTGATGTAGAGGTTGCCAGCGTGGACGCGGTCCTGCCACCAAGTGGCCTCATCGGGATCGAGTGAGTGCAAACCGGCGGTGAGTCCGAAGTCGGTGGCGTTTTGCCAGTCGGTGGCTTGGGCAAGCGAATCAGCGCGCATGAGCCCGAGCACGGGACCGAAGCATTCGCTGAGGTGGAACCAGCAGCCGGGTTTGACGCCGAGTTTGATGCCGGGAGACCAGAGGCAGGGATCGTCGCTGAGTTGTTTTGGCTCCAGCAGCCATTCTTCACCTGCATCCAGTGTGGTGAGGGCGCGGTGCAGGTCTTTGCCGGGTGGGTTGACGAGAGGAGTGACGATGCTGCGGGGATCGGTGGCGGGTCCGGCGTGGAGGCTGGCGGCGGCATCGCGAAGCTGGCGGCGGAAGATGGGGTCGTCATAGACTTCGGCCTCAAGGATGGCGAGGCTGGCGGCGCTGCATTTTTGGCCGCTGTGGCCGAAGGCGGAGCGCACGAGGTCTTTGATGGCGAGTTCACGGTCCGCCTGCGCGGTGATGATGAGCGCATTTTTGCCGCTGGTCTCGGCATAGAGCGGTAGGGAGGGGCGCCAGCTTTGGAATTTGCGCGCGGTCTCGTAACCGCCTGTTAGAATGCAGGCGGAGATGCGGGTGTCGGTGAGCATTTTTTGTCCGGTTTCGCCATCGCAAGGGAAGAAGTGCAGCACCTCACGAGGGACGCCCGCCTGCCAAAGCTGTTGCGTCATGAGATAGGCGGTCTGGCTGGTGACGCGCGCGGGTTTGAAGATGACGCTGTTGCCCGCCATCAGCGCGGCGAGCACGCCGCCAGCGGGGATGGCATACGGGAAGTTCCATGGGGAGACGACGGCGACGATGCCCATGGCCTCGGCTTTGACGCCGCTGGGAGCCTCGGCGGTGCGGGCGTAGTAACGGGCGAAATCAATGGCTTCGGAGACTTCGCCATCGGCCTCTGGCACGGCTTTTTTGCCATCCACGCGCAGGCAGGCGAGGGCGGTGAAACGCTGCTGCTCCATGAGGTTGGCGGCGCGGTTGATGATGGCGGCGCGACCGGAGACGCCGAGGGCTTCCCAGTATTTTTGAGCTGAGCATGCGGTGCGCAGGGTGGTTTCGAGATCGGGCAGGGCAGGGAGGGGGACAGGCTGCCAGGTGTGGATGGCGGCTTCGAGTGCGGCGCGGGCGGCGGGCTGGGTGAAGTCGGTGTCGGGGGCGTTGTGGAAGGTCTGATCAGACGGATTTGTCTGATCGCGGGCGCGACTGCGCCGTGACTCTGTGGAGACGTTATGGCGGTCGTGCCAGCCTTGGATGAAGCGCTGCTTTTGGTTTTCCCATTCAGGCGAGCCGGGGCGCATGGCGAACATGTCGCGCAAAAAGTTTTCAGGCGCGGTGTTTTCATCCAGGCGGCGGACGAGGTAGGCCATGGCGCTGAGGAAGTCGTGGCTTTGCACGGCGGGGGCATAAAGCAGCAGGGCACCGGCCGCATCGCGCACGGCGCGGGCTTGGTGATTGGCCATGCCTTCGAGCATCTCGATCTCCACCTGGCCCTGCACGCGCTGCTGCTCACGCAAGGTGAGGGCCAGGGCGACATCGAAGAGATTGTGACTGGCCACTCCGAGGCGCACGGCGGCGGCGTTTTCAGGCTGGCAACCGTATTCGAGCAGGCGGCGAAAGTTGGCATCGGTGTCGGCCTTGGTGGGATAGGGGGCAAAGTTCCAACCGTGCATCTCGGCCTCGACCTTCTCCATCGCCAGGTTGGCGCCTTTGACGAGACGGATTTTGATGGGAGCGCCGCCAGCGGCCACGCGCTTTTTGGCCCATTCGGTGAGTTCCTTCTGCGCGGCAATGGAATCAGGAAGATAGGCTTGCAGCGCGATACCGGCGCTCAGACTGCGGAACTCCGGCTCGTCAAGCACACCACGGAAGGCGGCGATGGTGAGTGCGAGGTCGCGATACTCCTCCATGTCGAGGTTCACGAACTTGCCGCCTTTTTGCGCCGCACGGTATAGCAGACGGAGACGCTCCTGGATCGCGGTGAGCGTGTGGTCCCAGGCGATGAGATTGATCTGGCTGAAGATGGAGGAGATTTTGACGGAGATGTAGCTCACCGCCGGGTCGGCGAGATGACCTAGCACCGCTTCCAGACGGCGGTGCGCTTCGTCCTCGCCGAGCACGGCCTCGCCGAGGTGGTTTAGGTTGATGCGAAAACCGGCTTGGGTGCGTGAGGCGAGATAGCGATGCAGCGGCTCTTTTTCAGCGGCAAGGATGACGCGGGCACTGTCTGCCCTCATGCGGGCAGCAACGGCCTTCATCACCATTTGGGGCAGGATCAGGCTGCCCAAAGCGCCGAGTCCCATGAGCACGCGGTCCAAAAGCGGAGGATACTCGGGGATGCCGAAATGGGACAAGAGACCGCGCCAGCGTCTGGCGGAGATGGCGGCGTCATGGCTTCGGAAGACCTCATCCACCATGGCAAAGGTGAAGGCTTTACCGTGCGGATCGCGCATGAGCCTGCCGAGCTTTTCAGCCTCGGCTTTTTCGGCGGTGGATTGCTGGCGGATCGACGAGGCCAGCAACTGCTCCGCGAGTTGAGTGGCTTGATGCGCCAGCCTGACGTCATCGATATGATTGCCGGATTTAGGTTGGGCAGGCTGGAGGGTGGGCGTGCTCATGCTGCCAAATTAGCAGAAGCCGGATGCGGGGTCGTGGCGGTTTTACATTTTTAGCCTGACGAAAAAATACAAAGACTCATCCCGTGCTGGCATCTTGACCGTGTATTGATCATTCTGCCGTCAGCAATCCCGATCGAGCCAAACCCATGAAGACTCCGAAAGCAGGCAAGACCACGCAGCGTGACGCCATTTTTGCCGAGGCGCCCGGCCTGGATGCCGCCGAGTTTTTGTTCGATACTATCGGCGACGTGCTTTTTTGTGTGAAGGATCGCGAGCGCCGCTACGTCGCCGCCAACGAGGCCTTCATCCGGCGCGCCGGGCTGGTGCATCGCAACGAGTTACTGGGCCTTACCGCCCGCGAGGTTTTTCCCGCCATTTTGGCGGCGGGTTATGAGCAACAGGATGACGAGGTTTTCAAAAAAGGGGCGACGGTGCGTGACCGGCTGGAGATGATCACGAAGGGTGGAAGCGTGGGATGGTTTGTCTCGCAAAAGATCGCGGTGAAGAATATTGAGGGAGAGATCATCGCGCTGGCGGGCATTTCGCGTGATCTTCACAAGCAGGCGGTCAACGGCGCGGAGCTGGGGCCGCTGGCGGAGGTGCTGGACACGCTGCACCGCGATTGCGCGCAACCGCTGCGGATCGAGGCGCTGGCGCGCAGGGCGGGCCTGTCCATGAGCCAGTTTGAGCGGCGGGTGCGCGGCATCACGGGCCTGACGCCTAGGCAGCTTTTGACGAAATCGCGCATTGAGATGGCGGCGGAGAGGCTGCGCGGCACGGAGGAGCCGCTTTCAGGCATCGCCTTCGAATGCGGCTTTTACGATCAAGCCGCCTTCAGCCGGCAGTTCCGTTCCGCCACTGGACTGACACCGGGACAATACCGGCGGGCGGCGAGTGACGGGTGACGGGTGCGTTGGCCGCCTTAAGGGGCGGGTATGGCCGGCGGCAGTTTGGTGTCGGGCTCGAATTGCAGCACGTTCTGATGCGTGCGCAGGGCCTGGCGGGCTTTGTTGAAGAACTCACTCAGGTCCTGCTGGTTGGCGCCGTCCTTCTCCTCGATCAGGGCATAAAGCTTTTTCACCTGCTCGTCGGCGTTCAGGTTGACCGCGTTCATGGATTGCTGGGCGGCGGCATAGACGCGGCTGAACTCCTGCTGGGCTTTCTCGAAGGCTTGGCGCTCGCCCTCCTCGCGGTAAAACTGCTTTTCGTTCTCGCGATAGTTTTTGCTGAAAGCACGGCGGAAGAAGCCGAAGTTTTTCTTGGGCGGCTCGGCGTTGGCGGAGGCGGGACGGGCAGCTTGGCGTTCGAAGTAAGCCTCCAACTCGGCGAACTCCTGGAGCGGTTTTTGATACTGTTTCTGCAAATAACCGAGGCCGGTGGCGATGATGGTCAGCTTCTCGACCTCGTTGCGGGAGAGCTGCTGGCCGCCGCGCACTTTGCCTTCGAGCAGGTTGATGTACTCGATGGTCTGGCGGTTGCCCTCGAAGATGCTTTCGAACTCGCGATAGGCGTCGGCGATCTGCTTGCGCTGGTCGGCGCGCAGGCTGTCGAGCCGTGCTTCGAAGTCCTGCTGAATGGCCTGGACGCGCTGTTCATGGCGCTCCGTTTGCTCCGCCAGCGCCTGCTGCATGAGGTCGTCTTTTTGCTCGAGCGCGCGCTCATGCTCCGAGATCAGGCGGGTGACCTCGGCGCGGCGTTCGGTTTTTTCATTCCAAAGGCTGAAGCCGAGCGCGGCGCAACCGAGGACGGCGATGATGACCAGGGTGATGAAGATCTTCAAGGAGTTCATGGCGGGGAAGGGGATAGGGTTCCGCAAGTGAGGCAGCTTGCGTGCCAGCATTGGTGGAGACTGTGCTTCAATTGGCGCGGGTTGCAAGTCGCAAGCCGACGCGCAGCAAGCGCAGCCCGCTCTCCAGCAAAATTACCGCAACCCAAAAGACGCCAAGCCAGCGGCAGGGAGCCCATGGCGAGGCGAGCAGGAGCCAAGCGGTGAGCAGCAGCATGGCGTGCACGACAAAGTCCTGCCCGCGTGGCGCCCACGAGGGTAGGGGCAAAATGAGGAGCGGCGGCAGCAGGGTGACGGCGTGAACGTAGAGCAGCCAGACAGGCAGCCAGAGCACAACACCGATCATGACTCCCGCATGGGCCATCAGCAGGGCGCCCACCGCCAGGAAGGACCAGACACCGAAGACGGCACTGGCAATGAATGCTTCCCGTCCGGACCGGCGTTGTTGCGCGGGGAAACAGGCTGCAGGGGCGCCAGCGCGGTTTTTGCCGCCGCTCTCCAGCAGCGCGGCTTGCAGCAGCCAGCCCAACCCGGTGACACAGCCGGGCGGAGGCAGGGACTTGGGAGGATCGATCAAGTGGCTCATGCACGCGGGGGTGACGGACTGAAGGCGGGCTCAAAGACAAACCACTGCTCCCAGTGGGCGCGCACAGCGTCAGCGAGCTGGCGGCTCCACCATTCACCGGCAGCGCGCGCCTCGTCCTCCTTGTCGAGCCTGCCGTCAGGCCATTGGTAGGGCGGCAGGGCGGTTACGCGATAGCGCCGCCAGCCGGTGCGGGTGATGAAAAGCGGTTGCAACATGCAGCGGGAAATCAAGCCAAGAAGGAAGGGCCCTTTGGGCAGGTCCCAGTCGTGGGTTTCTGAAAACGGCAGCGTCATGCCCGCCACTTCAAAGAGGATGCGGTCGCCCTGGATGGCCACGATCTCGCGCTCGCGCAGCAGACCGGCGAGTTTCACCGCCAGCATGTTGCCGGGTTCATTGTAATGAATCACACAGTGCCCGGAGTGTTGGTGGCGGCGCTGGCGGCTGGCGTATTCCTGGCTCTCCGGTTGGCGCTCCGGCGCGCGCACCATGTGCAGGCGGCGATCAAGAAAGCGGCCAAAGAGAGGGGCAGCCAGATCGTAGCTGCCCATGTGCGCGGTGAGAATAAGAGCGCCTTCCTTCGTCACGGCCAGACGGCGCAGATGCTCGAGACCGGTGACCTCCCAGTCGATGACATCGCGTCCGCTGCGGGCGTGGGCGGCATCGACCAGACTCCAGGCGAAGTTCCAGATCACGCGCAGCGCGCGGGCATGGCGCCGCGCCGGATCGTCAGCGGGAAAAAGCACCGTCAGATTGTCCAGCAGCGCCCGGCGCGCCGGAGCGCCGATGAGGTAAAAGAATCCGGTGTAAACCGCCACCAGCAGCGGCTCGATGAACCAGGGACAGGAGCGCACGCCCGCGTCGAGGAAGCGCAGCCAGAAGTCGCCATACACACCGATGCGGTCCAGCCAGCGGCGCGGCGGGCTGTCGCTTTGCGACGGCGCGGGGATGGCGGCGGAGGGATTCAATTCTCCGGATCGGGTTTTTTTCTCTCGGGGCCTCCGGACATTTGCGCGCGCCACCAGGTGTCGATGGCAGTGATGTCAAAAAGCAGGAAGTTTCGACCGACATTCTGTTCGAAGCTTAGTTGCGCTTCCTTGGCCACATCGAGATTCGCGTCTTCCTTCAGCGCCTTGAGCAGCGCCGCGCCGACCTCGGGTGTGCGGCGTCCGCCGAGCAGGTAAGCGGCGCGCAGGCGGGATTGCCATTCGATGTCCTGGTTGTGCAGCAGAGCGATGATTTGGTCCGTACGGAGGTCCGCCTCGTCGCGAATCTTGACTTTGGGAAACAGTTTCGCTAGTGGCAGCTTATAGGCCGGGTCGATGCGATTGATGAGCTGGTAGTGGCCCATGATGCGGTAGTACTCGGCGCGTGCGGCGTGATAGAAAGTGGCGCGCGCGGGATCTTTCATGGCCTCAATCAGCAGGTTCAACGAGCGGCGATCGCCAGTGGAGATCGCCTCATCCGCGTAGGCGCTGAGACGGTTCCGCTCCTTCATCAATCGCAGCTCCGCCAAGCCGGGGGACGAGGGCGGCTCGTTCAAAGCGGGGGGCGTCGTGTTTGCGGCTGCCACCCCGGCGGCGTCCGCGGTGGAGGTCATGGAAGCGGAGGAGGCGAGAGGCGCGCTTTTGACCGCCTGCAATTGTCCCGAGATCGTCTGGAGGCGGTCCTCCTGCCGGGCTTGCGCCGCGGTGGTCTCGGCCAGTTGTTTTTGCAGCGCGACGATCTGCGCCGTGGCCTCCTCAAGTTGACGGCGTGTTTCCGGCGGAATCTGAATTTCGATGGCGCGCGCCACCGGCGCGGCCACCGGTTGACTGGAGCGCACCTTGTCGAGCGCCGGTTTGATCTCCTTTTGATAGAGCCGGTAGCCATAGAATGCCAGCAGGAAGAGCAGCGCCAGCATCAGGCCGAAAAGTTTGCGCACATGCGCGGAGAGCCGGACGTTCGAGCGCGCGCGACCGAGGCCGCCGGAGGGATCGCTCCGGCGGGTCTCCAGCGGCGGTCCGGCGGCGCTTTCCGCTGGCGCGGCGGTTTCAGCATCGGGTTTGGCCTGCATGACACACTCATAGTTGAATGGTCGCAGGTTGCCAGAAGAAAGAACCGCGGGGATGTTCATGGCCACCCGCGGCGTGCCTGGCCTCCGGCATAATAGCGCGTGCCGCAGTTCGCCGCCCTCCTGTGCATGCCGGCTTGATTTCCGCCGCCGCCGCCTTCACGGTCGCCGAATTGCATGAAACGACTTTACCGTTCCGCCCGCATCGCCTCCGAGTATCACCGCGCACCGCGCACCGCCGACGTGCTCGTCGAGGGCGGCCTCATCGCTGGCGTCGCCGACCGCATTGACGACGCTGGTGCCGAGATCATCGATTGCGCGGGTCAGATCCTGCTGCCCTCTCTCTTCGACGTTCACGTCCATGCCCGCGAACCTGGGCGCGAGGACAAAGAAACCATCCAGAGTTGCTCTGAAGCCGCCATCAATGGCGGCGTCACCGGCATCGTCCTTCAGCCGAACACCACCCCCGCGATCGACAGCGGCGCCGCGGTGCAGAACGTGCTCGACACCGCCCGTGAAAAATCCCGCATCTGGCCCAGTGTGCTCACCACCGGAGCCATCACCAAGGGACGCAAAGGAGAGGAGTTGGCTGGCATCGCTGCCATGAAGGACCGCGGAGCCGTTTATCTCACCGACGATGGCGACCCCGTCTCCAACCCCCAGGTCCTGCGGCGTGCCATGGAGTATGCGAAGCAGTTCGACCTCCCGCTCGCCAGCCACTGCGAGGTCAAGGAACTCTCTGGCAAAGGCGCCATGCACGAAGGCAGCGTCTCTTACAGCCTCGGCCTGCCTGGCATCCCCGCCATCAGCGAGGAAATCTGCATCGCCCGCGACATCCGCATCGCCGAATTCACCGGCGTCCACCTGCACATCCAGCACGTCTCCACGGCCAAAGGCATGGACACCATCCGCCGCGCCAAGGAGCGCGGCATTCACGTCACTTGCGAGGTCGCCCCGCACCACCTCATTTTCAATCACACCCACATTGGTGACTACGACACCCACTACAAAATGAACCCGCCCCTGCGCACCGCCGAGGACAACGCCGCGCTGTTGCAGGGACTCCTCGAAGGCGTTTTCGACGTCATCGCCACCGACCACGCCCCGCACACAGAGTTTGAGAAGAACCAGGACTTCGCCAGCGCCCCGTTCGGCATCACCGGCCTTGAGACCGCGCTTCCCTCTTTGTATCATCATTACATCGCCAACGGTGTCTTTGGTTGGGATCTTTTGGTGCGGCGTTACGCCAACGAGCCGCGCCGACTCTTGAAACTGCCTGACACAGAGATCAAGACCGGCAACACGGCCGAATTCATCCTCTTTGACCCCGCTCGCAGCACCACTTTCACCCGCGATTTCATGCGCTCCAAGAGTCAAAACACCCCTTTTCTGGACCAAACTCTGCGCGGATTGGTGACGCGCGTCGTTTATCGCGGGCAGGAGCTGCTCGCGCGGTAGGGGCAAACGGCGGGGCGTGCAATCGTTTCGTTGCGCGGGCGGGTGGTCTGCGCTTTGGATGGCGGATGCGCCATTTGCAATTTGCCACCACCAATGATCACAAGACCGGGGAGGTGCGGGCAATGCTCGGTCCCGAATGGCAGGTGGACAACTTGCGCGCTCATCCCGGTCTGCCGGTGCCGGAGGAGACCGGAGAGACTTTTGAGGAGAATGCGATCATCAAGGCCCTGGCGGCCAGCCAAGCCCTGCCCGGCGTGCTGGTGCTGGCGGATGACTCGGGGTTGGAGGTGGACGCCCTGGGCGGCCAGCCCGGTGTGCGCTCTGCGCGCTACGCCGGTCCTGAAGCAACCGACGCGGAGAATCGTGCGCTGCTGCTGCAAACTCTGCGGCCGCTGGCTGGAGGGCAGGCGCAGGCGCGGTTTCCGGCGAGATTTCGTTGCTGCCTGGCGCTGGCCCGCGATGGACATGTCCTTTGCACCCACGCGGGTGTGGTCGAGGGGCATATTCAAATGACAGAGGAAGGGCAGGGCGGTTTCGGCTACGATCCGCTTTTCATCCCGGAAGGTCATGACGCCACTTTCGGGCTATTGCCCGCTGAAATTAAAAATCGTCGCAGCCATCGCGCGCGCGCCCTGGCCGAGTTGGTGGACTGGTTGCGGCTCAAACCAGCATGAAAAGTTTCGCACGCTGCCTGCATCGCGTCCTCGCCCTTGTTGTTCTTCCGTCCTGGCTTTGCCATTGCCAGGGTTACCCGCCGCCGACGCAGTCGCAGACCATGCCGCCGATTTTCGGGCCGGCCGGGAGCGCTGCCGCGCCGGCTGCCAGCAAAAAAACCGCGACTTCCGCCCCTTCGAAACCAACAGACTCGGCACAGGCATATCCATCTTATCCGGCTCATCCGCAACCGGCGCCTCCCACCGTGCCGTTGTCCTGGCGGGTGGATCAATCCTCGTCCCCGCAACGTCTCGCGGGCGGAGCGGGTTATCATGAGGTGCGACTGGCCGCCGCGCCGGATCGGTTGCGGCTCAATGTGGTGGTGTTCGATTCGCGGCGCTGCCGCCTGCGGGTCATCGACCAGCCGGACGCGCGCGCCGGCGGTGGTGCGATCACCCATCTCCTGCGCGCGCAGTCGGCGGTAGCGGGGATCAACGGCGGCTTTTTCACCGCGGATTTTCGACCTCTTGGATTGGTAGTCAGCGCGGGACGGGCGCAGGGAAGTTTCGAGCGCACCAGCCTCATCACCGGCATGGCTTTGCAACTTGGCGACCAGCCTTACCTCATCTGGAACAACGAGTACCAGGGGCTCTCCGGCGTTTCCGAGCTGCTGCAAAGCGGGCCGCGCCTGTTGGACAGCGGCCGGCCCGTCGCGGGCTTGGAGGCGACGAAAAAGCGCGCGCGCAGTTTCATCGCCACTGACGGGGGGTTTCTATGGGCGATTGGCACCACAGAGCCATGCAGCCTCGCCGTGCTGGCGGACGCGCTCGCCGCACCCGGCGCGCTGCCCGGTTTGGCGCCGTTGCGCGCCCTCAATCTGGACGGCGGCAATTCCAGCGCACTCTGGATGCGCACCGCTGAAGGACGTGAAATCAGCCGCCCGGGGTGGTCCACGGTGCGTAATTATCTCGCCATCGTTCCGAAATAAACCGGCGGGTTCGGTGCTCCCAATCATTTGACAGACTCCCCCCGCCGCGCCTAGCCTCCGCCAGTTTCAGCCTCCATGTCCGACACTCTCCTGCTGAATGTCCCGCGCATTGACTCGCGACGGACTGCCGCCTCCGCCCGGTCCGCCGCCGATCTTCCTGAGAAAGCCTTTGCCTGCCACGCGCCTGGTTTTTGGCGGGATGCCGGGGTGACGGAGGCGGAGTGGGATTCCCATCTTTGGCAGCTTAAAAACCGCGTCACCACCCTGGCCGGACTGGAGCGGCATCTGCGCCTGACCGCAGAGGAGCGCGCCGGGGTGCTCCTCTCCGGCGACAAACTGGCGATGGCGATCACGCCGCACTACTTCAACCTGATCGACCCCGAAGACCCGGACTGCCCGATCCGGCGCCAAGTCATCCCGCGCATCGAGGAGACCTGGGAAAACCCGGACGAGATGGCCGACCCCTGCGCCGAAGACCAGCACATGCCGGTGCCAGGTCTGGTGCATCGCTACCCGGATCGCGTGCTGTTTCTCGTCACCGACCGCTGCGCCGCCTACTGCCGCTACTGCACCCGCAGCCGCGTAGTGTCGGGAGCGGGCGAGCAGGAGTTGCACACCGATTTCGAGGCCGCTTTTCGTTACTTGGAAACGCATCCGGAAATTCGCGATGTGCTGCTTTCCGGTGGTGATCCGCTGCTTTTCAGCGACGCCAAGCTCGACGGCCTCCTTACCCGGCTGCGCGCCATCCCGCACATCGAGTTCGTGCGCGTCGGCAGCCGCGTGCCGATTTTTCTGCCCCAGCGCGTCACACCGGAGCTGTGCCGGATGCTGCAAAAGCACCACCCGTTGTTCCTGAGCATTCACACCAATCACCCGCGCGAACTGACGCTGGAGGTTCGCGCCGCCTTGGAGCGTCTGGCCGATCACGGCGTTCCCATGGGCAACCAGAGCGTGCTGCTGCGCGGCGTGAACGACGACACGGAGATCATGAAGTCGCTCGTGCACAAGCTGCTGATGTGCCGCGTGCGGCCTTATTACCTGTATCAGTGCGATTTGATCCAGGGCAGCGCGCACCTGCGCGCGCCGGTGAGCAAGGGCGTTGAAATCATCGAGGCCCTGCGCGGCCACACCACCGGTTACGCCGTGCCGCAACTCGTCATTGATGCCCCCGGCGGTGGCGGCAAGGTGCCGGTCAACCCCGATTACGTGCTGATGCGTGATGAGCAACGCACTTTATTGCGCAACTACGAGGGCAAAATTTTCGAGTATCCTGAGCCAGCGCGTTGAATCCGGCCGGGTTAATGGTTGTCTGAAAAATGACCTGCCCGGCGGGTTCAGACGGCCGGGTTGCCGCGACTTTGCGTGGCCTCATGGCGGCAGCAATTTGTCCGCATTTCAAATATCCTACTTTACATATCAAGAATTAGGTGAATAGTCGCGACCCATGAGATTTGAACTCACTGAAAGCCTGAATGACAAGCTCGCCGGCAAAGCGCCGGCCGAGGTCTTGCGCGCGGTACTTGGCCTTGGGCTGGGACGCGTGGTGGTGACCACGAACTTTCGCCCTTACGAGTCGGTGATCCTGCATCTGGTCGCCGCGCAGCAACCCGAGGTCGATGTGCTGTGGGTGGACCACGGTGCCAATCTCCCTGAGACCTATCGCTTCGCCGAAAAGACACTGGCCAAGGTCAACGTCGCCCTGCATCCCTACCTGCCGAAGATGACCGCCGCGCACTGGCTGGCCCTCAACGGCGGCGTGCCCCCGGCGCCGGACGAGGTGGAGCGCGTCGAGTCCTTCAGCCGCATTATGAAACTGGAGCCCTTCGAGCGCGGCATGAAGGAGCTGGCCCCCGCCGTCTGGATCACCGCCCTGCGTCGCGAGCAAAACCCGCAGCGCGCCGCGACACTGAAGACCGTGATGTGGGACGACAAATTCCAAACCCTCAAAGTCAACCCGATCCTGGATTGGACCACCACCGAACTCGAAGCCTACCTCGCTGAGCACGACCTGCCCAACGAACGCACCTACTACGACCCCGCCAAGGGCGATGAAAAACACGAGTGCGGCCTGCATGCGGCGCTCACCACCGTCGCCAAGGAGGTCTGATACCACTCACCCGTCACGACTCACCATTCACGCCTGGCGTAAAGATGCCCCTCACCCACCTGCAATTCCTCGAAAGCGAAGCCATCTACGTGCTGCGCGAGACCGCCGCCCAGTTTCAAAAACCCGCGCTGCTTTTCTCCGGTGGCAAGGACTCCATCGTCATGGCCTGGCTGGCGCGCAAGGCTTTCCATCCCGCCCGCATCCCGTTCCCGCTGCTGCACATCGACACCGGCCACAACTTCCCGGAGGCGATGGCTTATCGCGACGAGTTCGTGAAGGAAATGCGCGCCAATCTCGTCGTCGGTTCCGTGCAGAAAAGCATCGATGAGGGGCGCGTGACCGAGGAAAAAGGCCCAAATGCCAGCCGCAACAAGCTGCAAACCGTCACCCTGCTCGACACTATCGAGGAGCACCAGTTCGACGCCTGCCTCGGTGGCGGCCGGCGCGACGAGGAAAAAGCGCGCGCCAAGGAGCGCTTCTTTTCGCATCGCGACGAGTTCGGCCAGTGGGATCCAAAGAACCAGCGGCCCGAGCTTTGGAACATCTTCAACGGCCGCAAGCACTTCGGCGAGCACTTCCGCGTCTTCCCGCTCTCCAACTGGACCGAGATGGACGTCTGGCAGTACATCCGCCAGGAAAACATCCCGCTGCCCAGCCTCTACTTCTCGCACCAGCGCAAGATCATCGAGCGCCACGGCCAGCTTCTCGACGCCGAGACCGGTTTCGTGAACCTGCTCGACGAGGAGATCCCCAAGATTCAGGAGATGACCATCCGCTTTCGCACCGTCGGCGACGCCACCTGCACCGGCGCCGTGCTGTCCACCGCCTCCAACCTCGACGACATCGTCGCCGAAGTCGCCGCCGCCCGTCAGACCGAGCGCGGCACCCGCGCCGACGACAAACGCAGCGAGACAGCGATGGAGGACCGGAAGAAAGAGGGGTATTTTTGATGGAAAAGCGTGCTATTTTTGCGTCATGACTTCGACCACGCCTGCTCTTGAATCCTTGCTGGAGGCTGCCGCGCAGCTTCCGATCGACGATCAATACGGTCTCTTGGACCGCCTCTCAGATCGGTTGCATGGCAACTCCGGGCAAGAAGAGGAAGTTCTACTCTCTCCCGAGTGGATGGAAGAAATCAACCGTCGCGTTGCGGAAGTCGAGGCGGGTGAAGTGGAACTCATTGCCGCCGAGGAAGTGCTCGCGGAGATTCGAGCCTCGGTTCGCAAACAACCATGAGGTTTCAGTTCCATCCTGGGGCCAAGCGCGATCTCAAAGAAGGCTACTCCTGGTATTTGGATCGAAGCGACCGGGTCGCAGCCAGATTCCTCGATGAAGTTTCAGCCACACTCGACAAAATCAGCAAAGATCCACATAGCCACCGCCCCATTTCAAAACCAAGTCAGGTTCGGATCATTCGGTTAGCCCGTTATCCCTTCAGCCTCGTTTTCCTTCCTTCTGCCGAACGCATCGTCATCATCGCAGTTGCTCACGATAAACGCCGTCCTGGCTATTGGCGGCGTCGCTTGTGACCAATTCATCTTTTTAGTATTATGGACACACTTATCAACCCCGAAGAATCCAGCCTCCTTCGCTTCACCACCGCCGGTTCCGTCGATGACGGCAAGAGCACGCTCATTGGCCGCCTGCTTTACGACTGCAAAAGCATCTTTGAGGACCAGCTCGCCGCGGTCGAGGAATCGTCAAAACGGCGCGGGGACGAGCACGTCAACCTCGCCCTCCTCACCGACGGTCTGCGCGCCGAGCGCGAGCAGGGCATCACCATCGACGTCGCCTACCGCTACTTCGCCACGCCGAAGCGCAAGTTCATCATCGCCGACACCCCGGG